>Ga0209510_1000592_pt1 | contig 48206 bp, 37 predicted proteins | sample BiotimSIPDNA_FD_185749 | JGI IMG/M metagenome (GOLD analysis project Ga0209510, IMG submission 185749) | Anaerobic biogas reactor microbial communites from Washington, USA - Biogas_R1 time_0 SIP DNA (SPAdes) (version 2) | ecosystem: Engineered > Bioreactor > Anaerobic > Unclassified | place...
TTGGCAGATGTAGACAGATATCCACATTACCAGTATTCCTATGTCAGAACCGATATTGCAACTCGTGCATTCGTCGGCTCTCCATTAAAACGGCCTCTTACGTTGCTCACAGAAACTTATATACTTTTGTATCAGTCCCCTCGAAACAACAAACCCCGGCCGCCGGCTCCTGATGATTCAGGAAGCGTGTGGGATAACAAAGTTGTAGTCATTACTAATTATACTTATCGAAATGAGTTTCCTCACACATTCCTGAAAAATTATGCAGAATAGCAGGCCAGAGAATAAAATCAAATTTCTAAAAAAGACCAACAAAGAAGGTATGGCGTTGTTGATGCGAGGAGTACCAAACATGAATTAACATATCAGCTTGGTGTAGATTGCACCATACCCCTCTTTGTGGTATTACATACTTCTTTTGTATCAGTGAACGTATAAGGCTTCTTATTCTCTTTTATTGATTAAAAGGGATTAATGAGAGATATAAAGCAACGGAGTCGTATTTATACATTTTCTACTTTTCATAATAGGCGGTTTATCAAACCATTTTTTTTCTTCATAAAAAAATAAAAATCAATATCTACCTTTCCTTTAATCCAGCACCATTACGATGGTATTTACCTAGTTCACTGGATATCAGGGATAAACCAGGAAAAACTGGACCGTCTTTACAGACGCATACACCATCGGGATCCATACAACATGATCCACATACTCCAACCCCGCATTTCATGTAACGATGCAGACTAAATTGGGATTTTTCAACCGAATTTCGTATCTGAAGTGTACTTAACACCGATCGCATCATTGGATCAGGCCCACAGACAACGATGGTGTCATATTCTTCAAGCGCAATTTCGTCAAGCAGACCTGCAACATATCCATGATACCCGGCAGAACCATCATCTGTAGCAATATGTATCCTGCACTTCCTGGAGAGATTATCCTTGAAAATGAGTTCATCAGAATTCCTTGCTCCTAAAAGGAAGGTCACATCAGGGAACTCAAGACCAATCCGGAGAAGAGGAGCAGCCCCGACACCTCCGGCAATGGCGAGTATTTTCCCCTTCAAAGAGAACCCATTTCCAAACGGACCTCGTATACCAATTTTTTCCCCAGGCTCTAGATTAATCAGCCTTGAAGTTGCATCACCAACGCGCTGAACGGTAATGGCATTCGGATATGAGAGTGCCATGGGAATCTCATCGATGCCCGCAAGCCATACCATTACAAATTGTCCTGGATCTGATGCAAATGAACGGTCAAAAAAGATTGTAGTCACTCCCGGACTTTCTTTTACTTTTTTAGTGATCGTCACCACAACCGGCATACCATCAGACATGGGCACACCCCACAATTTCTTTTGATGGCAGTCCTTCGGCAGAATATAGTTCATCAGAAATGGTTCTGAAAATATCAGGATCTCCTGCCACAGCACTCCCTATCTCAACACCTGTTGCCCCGGCCATCATCATCTCAATCACATCATTTGCACTGGACACTCCCCCACAACCAATTATCGGGACATCGCAGGCTTCATACAGTTCATACACACATCGAATGGCAATAGGAAAGATGGCCTTTCCAGAAAGACCACCAAAGCCATTTCCCAGGACCGGCCTCCTCATTTCAGTAGAAATACGCAAGGCTTTGACCGTGTTAATGGCAACAATTGCATCCGCTCCTCCTTCCTGCGCTGCTTTTCCAATCTCGGTAATATCAGTAACATTAGGAGTGAGTTTCACCCATACTGGCTTTTTCCAATCCTTTACCACTTCGGTACAGGCTTTTACCATGTCAGGATTTGTACCAATCTGCGCACCAAATCCTGATGCATGGGGGCAACTGACATTGAGTTCAAATGCCCGGGCTTTATCTGCAAACCACCCGGCAACTTCGTTAAACTGCTCTGGATTCCCCCCAAAAATACTGACAATTACCGGTTCATCTGAAAATTTGGAGAGTTCTTCTGTAAACTCTTTTGAGGGATTTGGAAGTCCCATGGCATTCATGAGAGCATCTTCAAGGACAACAAGGCAGGGGCCAGGGTGTCCTGACCTGGGCTCAGGACCAATAGATTTCGTAACAACAGCTCCTGCACCCCTTCGGATCATACGGGCCAGGGAAGATGCGCAAGTTCCAAGCACACCCGCCGCTAGTACAAGGTGATTTCCAGTATCCACCCCCCCCAGGTTCACAGGTCCGGGACGTAGTGTAATCATCATGAGAGAGTGGGCATGATGGTAATTATCTATTCTTCGTTCCTACGAGTATGAGATGACCAGCCTTGCAATATTCGGAACCGGGCGCATTGGAGGGGGTGTTGCTACCCGGGCGGCGTCAGGCGGCCTCGTTGATACCCTGGTATTATATGATAGCAACCAGTCGCTCCTTGAGGCGCAAAGACTTGACATTGAACACATGAGATGCCCGGTCAGAATCTCTACTAAGCCGGAGGATATCGCTTCCTGTGATATTGTATTATATACTGCTGGTTTACCCCGAAATCCTACAATCAAGACAAGAGCTGCCTTGCTGGACTGTAATGTTCCGGTTGCTTCAGAACTCGCGGCATTAATACCAGATTTCAAGGGTATTGTCATTGTTATTACAAACCCGGCAGATGTCCTGACTTATTACTTATGGAAAAAACTTGGAATTCCAAAAAACAGGATAATTGGCTTTGGAGGTCAACTGGACGGAGCCCGGTTCCAGTACGAACTAGGGTTACGAAATATCAGCTCTGAAGGTCTCATATTAGGTGAACATGGAGAACACCAGGTTCCGGTATTCAGCCATTTTGGCCTTGATGTAGATATACAGACAAGGGAAGAAATACTGACAACACTGCGAAATGCCAGTATGGAGATAATTAAAGGTAAAGGCGCTACAGAATATGCCCCGGTACATCATATTTGGCACCTTGTTGTATCCATCCTGACCGATTCACACTCATCTCTGGTCTGTTCTGGAATTCTCAATGGTGAATACGGGATTTCAGATTGCTCGCTCGGTGTCCCTATGATCATCGGACGTGAAGGTATCTGTTCAATATTAGAAATAAAACTGGACTCCTGGGAATTAGAACAAATGAATAATGCTGCAGCGTTTATATCAGACCTTTGCAGGAGGATTTCCTGTGACTGATGGAAATAGTACAACCAAGCAACTAATACCCAGTTCTGACTTTACAGAACAGGATCATGCGAAAGAATCAGGAAACCAGAATTATATCAGACTGGGAATAAGTCAGGTTGAATACTCAACTGCTGCAGATGGCCCGATTATCCATATATTTGGAAGAACCCTGAATGGCGATTTTCACGAAGTGAAGGTCACTGGATTTTATCCATATTTCTATATCCCGGTAACACAGGTTACCCGGAATCACCCGGATCCGGTCCTGAAGATAGATAGTCGTTCATTTCAATCGATTCATGGCGAAGAACTTCGCAGAATATATACGAACCGCCCTTCCGATGTCAGGGATGTCAGGGAAGGATACAAACATTTTGAGGCAGACATTCCCTTTGCGACGAGATACCTGATTGATGCAGGGATTACCGGAGGAGTAGAAATTCCTTCAGGAATTTCAGTCGTTTCTTATTCAGATGTCCGTATTGCTGATGTCCATGCACCTTCCCGATATTGTCTCCTTGATATAGAATGTGAAGATGACAAGGGAGGGCTTCCAAATCCAGGACGAGACAGTATCATATGCATAACCGCCTGGGATTCTTTTGACAATGCGTATACCACCTTTCTTCTTCAGAATTTAGCAAATACCATTAAAAAAGAAAAAATCTGTGAAAAAGTTCTCCCTAACGGATGTTTTAGAGAAGAAAACCATTCGGTCAGAATATTCGAGGATGAAAAATCTCTTCTTGAACAGTTTGCATCATTTATCAGGGAAAAAAATCCAGATATATTGTCCGGATGGAATTTTACAGATTTTGACCTTCCCTTTATTTTTGGCCGAATCCGGGCCCTGGGTCTTCCACCAGACTGTCTTGCACGGCTTTCTGGAATGAGCGAAAGATCAGGAGTAAGGGGGCGGGTTGACTTTGACCTTCTCTCAGGATACAAAAAAATGCAGTCTTCCAAACTCGATTCATACCGGCTTGACGCGGTAGGAGAGAGAGAGGTAGGTGATGTGAAGGCATTTCATTACCAGCCCGGGATGACAACACGAATGTGGAATGAGGCCCCTGAAGAACTGGTCGAATATAACTTTAAAGATGTGGAACTCTGTGTAAAGATAAACCAGAAGAATAATATCATTGAATTTTACCAGGAAATTGCACGATATGTTGGATGTCCACTGGACCGCACGCTCAATTCTTCCAATGTTATTGACATCTATATTCTACGAAAAGCTCATGGAAAATTTATCCTTCCTTCAAAGGGGTACAGTCCGGGTGATGAATTTGAAGGGGCAACTGTTTTTGAACCAAGTTCAGGTATCAGGGAAAATGTCGTAGTGCTGGATCTTAAATCCCTGTATCCCATGGCAATGATGACCATCAACGCGTCACCAGAGACAAAAAGCCCGGACGGAGATCTCATCGCCCCGAATGGTATCAGGTTTCATTCAAAGCCAGATGGGCTGACGCGGAGCATTATCAGCGAACTCCTTTTGGAACGTGATCAGAAAAAAAATAAGCGTAATGAATACCCCTTTGGATCACCAGAATATCATCTCTATGACATGCAACAGAATGTCATCAAGGTTATCATGAACACCTACTACGGGGTAAGCGGGTATTCACGGTTCAGGCTTTACGATCGGGAGATAGGCTCTGCGGTCACATCGGTTGGCAGGGCAATTATTGAACATACCAGAAACATCATCGAGAACATGGGCTATAGTGTCATATACGGAGACACTGATTCCTGTATGATTCAAATCCCTTCAGGCTCCCTTGATGAGACAATTAAAAAGGCAAGAGAGATAGAAGGAGTTTTAAACGAGAGTTATAACCAGTTTGCCAGGGAAAAACTCCATGCAGAAAAACACTATTTTTCAATAAAATTTGAAAAAGTATACCGCAGATTCTTCCAGGGAGGTAAAAAGAAACGATATGCAGGAAATCTCATCTGGAAAGAAGGAAAGTCCGTTGACGAAGTAGACATGGTCGGGTTTGAAGCAAAACGATCAGATTCACCACTCCTGACCAGGAAAGTTATGAAAGAAGTCATGAATAAAATTCTCCAGGGAGCAGATCTTCCTGAAATAAAAAAATACCTTGGTGATATCATCAAAACTTATCGTCTTGGCGGATATCCCCTGGATGAAATTGGAATTCCAGGTGGAATCGGTAAAGAACTCAAGGACTATGAAACTGATGATGCCCAGGTTCGGGGTGCAACATATTCTAATAACAACCTGGGAACAAATTTTGGAAAGGGGAGCAAACCGAAGAGAATATACATCAAATCCGTGAATGGGAATTATCCAAAAACGGATGTAATCTGCTTTGAATACGGCGACCAGGTCCCGAAAGAATTCATCCCTGACCTTGAACTTATGCTTGAGAAGACAATCAAATCACCAATATCCAGAATATTAGAACCCATTGGATGGAACTGGTCAGACGTTGACCCGTCACGGACCACCCTTTCAGATTTCTTTTAAGAGGAATAATGGATCAGGGCACCAATTTGGAAGAGATTTCCTTTAACATCCCACGAATCGTTATTGCTGGGATCCATAGCGGATGTGGAAAAACCACGATAACCCGTGGACTCATGGCAGCGCTCAAAAAACGTGGGCTAGTCGTTCAACCATTTAAAATAGGTCCGGATTTTATTGACCCCAGCCATCATTCCCGCATATGTGGCAGGGTTTCAGGTAACCTCGATGTAGTGATGGCAGGTGAAGACGGAGTTTTGGAAACATTCTATAGGCGCATTAATGGAGCTGATATTGCTGTCATTGAAGGTGTCATGGGTATGTATGATGGAATGGACAGCACAACGTATGCCAGCTCTGCATATATCGCCCGGTTATTAAAAGCTCCTCTTCTTCTTGTAATTCCAGTTCATGGTATGTCAGCGAGTGTTCATGCCATTGCATCAGGTTTTAAAAACTACGAACCTAGTTCAACCATGGCAGGAGTTATCCTGAACGAGGTTGGGAGCCCTCGTCACGCAGATCTTTTAAAAGGGGAAGCCAAAATCCCCCAACTGGGATTTGTCCCGAAAGATCCTTCATTTCATACAGAAAGCAGGCACCTGGGCCTCTTAATGGGAGATGAAAAACCAGTGGAGGAACCGGTTTTTATTATTGAAGAATCATGTGACATTCCCGAAATTTTAAAAATTGCATCGTCTGCACCACCTCTGACGGTAAAAAAAACGTTAGAAGTAAACCAGGAAAAACAGATCCGAATTGGCATTGCACGGGATAGTGCATTCTGTTTTTATTATCAACATAACCTTGACCTTCTCATATCATCAGGCGCAAATCTTCAATTCTTCAGCCCGATGCAGGATCATCTCCCTGATGTCGATGCCCTATACCTGGGTGGAGGATACCCTGAGCTTCATGCAGATCTTCTTGAATCAAGTCCCTGCCGAATAGAAATTCAAAAATTTTGTGACAGCGGCCTTCCGGTCTATGGTGAATGCGGAGGACTCATGTACCTGACTGAGGGGCTTTTCGGAGACCAAACCTACCGGTGGGCAGGTATCCTCCCCGCTAAAACAGAAATGGCAACACGATTTCAGGCACTCAGTTACAGTGAAGGGATTACCACCGGAGGAACAGAAATTACGACAGAAGGAATAGAAATCCGTGGTCATGAATTTCATTATTCTTTTGTAACTCCGGCAGATGATGCCCGGTTCGGGATAAGACTGAGCAGGGGCAAAGGAATCTCCAATGGCAAGGATGGATTGTTCTGCCATGAAACCATCGGTAGTTATACTCATGCCTGGTTTTCAAAGTCATTTGCAGACAATTTTATCCGGGCAGCGTCTGTATATAAAAAGAAATAATCAGCTCAGGACAACCTGCCTGAACCGTTGACCGAACACAGGAAAGAAATCTTTTTTCCTGGACATTACTCCCTCAAGAACTACCGGCTGATCATGATATCCCAGTTTGGTTACCAGACCTGAATCACCGGATGCAAATAGGTAGCTTCTTTGGCCTATTACATCAGTTACCAGAACAATGCTCAGGTCATACCCGTTAATTGTCTGGAACTGGCGAAGTGATTCACGAATTTTTGAATCCTGCTGAAATGCATAATCTTTAGACCCGGTCATTATCTGTGCAATAGAGACAGATCTATCCTGCAGCGTGTAATCCTTGATATCCCTGGCAATTAATTCTTCAACCGGGACACCTTCAAGGTTCATTCCCTTATTGATTAATTCACTCCCAAACTCTTCCGGGATAATTTTGGTTAATTCTGAGAGATACCGGACAGCTTCCCGGTCCTGATCTGTTGTTGTTGACATTTTCAGGACAAGCGTGTCTGACAGGATACCGGCAAGAAGAAGTGTTGCAACACCTTTATCAGGGACTATTTGTTCTTCCCTGAACCGCATGGTAATTATCGTGGATGTAGATCCAACCGGTTCGTTCCTGAACCTGATTGGCTGAAGTGTAGCGATGGTTCCAAGTCGGTGATGATCAATGATCTCAAGAATTTCTGCGGTTTCAATTCCTTCTACTGCCTGGGCGTACTCATTGTGGTCAACCAGGATCACGGATTTGTGAACATCTTCAAGGAAGGAGTTTCGGGAAAGCATCCCGATAAAATGTCCATCTTCATCAGTTACGCATGCTGTCCGGTATGGTGAATTGGCAACTGTTTGTGCTGCAGTACAAAGAAGATCATCACGGTGAAGGGTTTCTGCATCTTTTGCCATGATTGTCTCTACCGGGCCGGAAAGGTGAAGCATTCTACCGACACTGAATGCATCAAGAGGTGTTGTAAGGAGAGTTACCCCCATTTTTTTTGCACTATCCCGAACCCGTTCTCCCAGGTGAGCTCCTTCAGCAATTACCAGTGCACAGATCCCTTCTGCGATAAGGGCTATTTGAGACGGTTCATTATCCCCGATGATAGCAACATCAGCAGACCCAAGCCGGGCCAGGGAGATGTGGAGAGCATCAATAACGATGGATGCTCCTCCATGAATCTCTTCGTGTGCTGCGTGAACAATTTCTGCCTGGAGGATTCGGGCCAGATCTTCCAGCTTGATAGGTCCGACTTTTAATGGGAGACTTGCATGAGGACTAACATATGATCTCGCCAGGCCATGTTCACTCACCAGACCAAGGAACCGATCATCAGTATCAACTATCGGGATGTTTCTGAGATCATAATCATCCATCAGGGAAGCAACATCAATAGCAGGAAGATTCATTGGTGCTTTCTGGGTATACAGGAATGGAATGTCACCAACAGAAGGTTCAACATTTTCAATGAGAAGCGGAGGTTCAATGCCTGCAATTTCCAGGGCATAACGGGTTTCAGCATTCAGGTCGCCGCATCTTGCTGGAATATATGAATTAAGGTGAACCTGGTTTAAAAGGGAGGCATAGGCTATTGCACTGGCAATACTGTCAGTATCAGGCTGCCGGTGTCCGAGAATATAAGTTAATTGCATATATGATATACACAGAAATGCGTGTTTACTGTACATATCAATTACCGATCCTTTAAATTGCCTAAGAGGAATATTCCTAACTAGGCATACACATGAACCTGAATGATGAGATAGACCTAAGCAAGGCTACAGGAATTATTCAAAAACTAGTGGGATATATTGGGGTTGTAGCCCTGTTAATAGGGGGCATTGCGATGTATGTTGATCTTCCCATAATTGGAAGAGTAACGTGCCTCTACTGTCCGACTCCATCAGGATATTTCTACATTATTCTGGCATTGGCTTCTGCATTCCTTGTTTATACAGAGAGGATTAAACTACTTTACCTGACTGGTGGACTGGCATTTGTCCTTCTTGCGTATGATGCATATTCAGCCACAACTATGGGATATGCTGTCCAGATGCTGCTTTCCGGGGGACTTACTCCGTCCATGGGAGGCCAGATGGATCCGGTGATGGCAAATATGATGCAGAACACTGATCTTTCTATCCCGGTCGGGTGGATTGTTACCACTCTTGGTGCATTGCTTCTAGTACTTGTCCCACAATTTGAAATTAAAGAAGATAACAAGCGACCAGTTAATCCCAGAGAGGCAAACCTTCAGGAACGGATGAAGGAACTGGATAAAATTGTGAAAATGTACAAAGATGGTGACCTATCCAAACAGGAATTTGCCCATCTGAAGGAAGAAATCCTCGGAACGGTGAATCAAAATAAAAAATAAGTAATTACTACATTAAATTAAAAAATATCATTCTTTTAATTTTATTTGTTTTGTATTATATATTGACCTTCACAGAAGCACACTATTGCCATATCTCAGGGTAAGCCACCATTTTATAAGGGGACCATTTAGCCATAATATAACACCGTTATTAAATCGATTATATTGATTATTTATTATTTTTAAACCCATTCCTTTAGTTAATTTTTTTTTGAATCAGGACTTTTTAAGTTTTTGATTATATCCACCTCTAATTAGAAAAATACGCCTGAATAAGCTAGATATTTTTTGGCATATTGATCCTAAAACATCCACATTATAAATTATATGGGTATACCATCCGGGAGACAGATAACCCATTTGAACCTTGGCAATCAACAGGTATATGCAAACCAGATGGAAGAATAACAAATAACGAATTTGAGCCGATTTTTGACCGAATTACACATTTTAATCGCTAATTATGAAGAATATCACCATTAAAGGTGCCAGAGAACATAACCTGAAAAATATCACCGTTACAATCCCAAGAGATCAATTTGTCGTTGTTACGGGTCTTTCAGGATCAGGTAAATCAACCCTGGCATTTGATACACTCTATGCGGAGGGACAACGAAGATATGTTGAATCCCTCTCCTCATATGCACGACAATTCCTTGGACTCATGAATAAACCGGATGTTGATTCTATCGAGGGTCTTTCACCTGCAATTTCCATAGAACAGAAATCGACATCCAAAAATCCGCGGTCTACCGTCGGGACTGTTACTGAGATATATGATTATCTCCGTCTGCTGTATGCCAGAATTGGGATCCCGTATTGTCCTGAACACAACCTTCCGATTATTGGTCAGTCACCAGAACGGATAGCAGAACATATTGAAAAAGAATGTTCCGGGCAGGTAACTATCCTTGCACCCATAATCAGGAAAAAGAAGGGGACATATCAGCAACTCTTCAAGGATCTGAACAAGGAGGGATTCGCAAGGGTCAGGGTAAATGGTGAGATCATGAGGACGGATGAAGAGATCATCCTTGAACGATACAAAATGCATGATATCGACCTGGTTATTGACCGGCTTTCAGTTTCTGACCATTCACGTCTGGTTGAAGCATGTGAACAGGCGATCGGGCGATCTGACGGCCTCCTTATTGTTTTGTGCGAAGATGGAACAGACCATCTCTATTCATCAAAAATGGCATGCCCGGTCTGTGGAATTACATTTGAGGAACTGCAGCCAAGGATGTTCTCCTTTAATAGTCCTTTTGGAGCATGTCCGGAATGTAAGGGCCTCGGGTTTAGAATGGACTTTGATCGGGAATTGATCATTCCGGATAAGGAGAAATCAATTGCTGAAGGGGCAATTGCAACTTACAGAAATTTTCTGGATGGGTACCGATCACAATTTGTCGGAGCAATTGCAAGTCATTTCGGTTTTACGGTTAACACCCCCATAAAAGACCTCACCGAAAAACAATACAACGCTCTGATGTACGGATCAAACGAGAAGATTTCATTCCACATGAAGTACAGGCAGGGTGAAGGAGAATGGTCTCACAAAGGGACATGGGAAGGATTGCTTCCCCAGGCAGAACGACTTTACAGCCAGACTAATTCAGATTACCGCAAACGTGAACTGGAAAAATTTATGCGAATCTCTCCATGCCAGGTCTGCAAAGGAAAGCGCCTTAAGGAAAAAATTTTATCGGTCAGGATTGCTGATAAGTCAATCATTGATGTTACTGACCTTTCCATTTCTGCCGGATTTTATTTTTTTAATAACCTTTCACTCCCTGAAAAGGAGGCTGAAATTGCAAAACAAATTCTCAAGGAGATCCTTGCACGGTTATCATTCCTTGAACGTGTGGGACTTGGGTACCTGACACTTTCAAGAAATGCCGGAACCCTGTCAGGGGGTGAAGCACAACGAATTCGTCTTGCAACACAGATTGGAGCAAACCTTATGGGCGTGCTCTATGTCCTGGATGAACCATCCATCGGTCTTCACCAGCGAGATAATAATCGTCTCATTGATACCTTAAGGCAACTACGTGATCTCGGAAATACTCTTATTGTTGTCGAGCATGACGAAGATACCATACGGGCTGCAGACTGGGTCATTGACATGGGTCCTGGAGCTGGTCTTAACGGAGGTGAGATCATTGCCGAGGGAACTCCTACAGATATTGAAAACCATGAAAAGTCACTGACCGGGGCATACCTCTCCGGACGGATGAAGATAGACGTTCCAACAAGCAGACGGAAGAGTGACAGGTTTATCTCCATCACAGGGTGTGAGGAGAACAATCTGAAAAATATCACCGCACGACTTCCTATTGGAACACTGACTCTTATCACCGGTGTATCAGGATCTGGAAAATCAACACTGATTTATGATACACTCTACCCGGCTTTACAGAAAATGGTATATCACTCCCGGGTAGATCCAGGAAAACACAAATCTGTTACCTGTGATGAACCGGTTGACAAGGTAATCGTTATTGACCAGTCCCCGATAGGCAGAACTCCCCGCTCAAATCCGGCAACATATACTAAACTATTTGATGAAGTCAGGCAGATCTTTGCCGAGACAAAAGAAGCAAAGATCCGTGGATATAAAGCAGGGAGATTCTCTTTTAATGTAAAAGGTGGCCGATGCGAGGCATGTCAGGGAGACGGCCTCATAAAGATAGAGATGAACTTTCTTCCGGATGTATACATCGAATGTGAAGAATGTAAGGGAACCCGGTATAACCGTGAGACTCTTGAAGTCAAATATAAGGACAAATCAATTGCTGATGTTCTTGCCATGAGTGTTGATGAAGCAATTGAACTCTTCTCATCAATCCCAAAGATCAGAAACAAACTCCAGACACTGGTGGATGTCGGTCTTGGTTATATTAAGTTGGGTCAGAGTGCAACGACTCTATCAGGAGGAGAAGCACAGCGGATTAAACTGACCCGTGAATTGTCAAAACGTGCGACAGGTCAGACAGTATACCTGCTTGATGAACCGACAACCGGTCTTCATTTCCATGATGTCAGGAAACTCATCCAGGTCTTTACTGAACTGGTGGCAAAAGGAAATACCGTAATTGTTATTGAACACAACCTTGACGTTATCAAGTCTGCTGATTATATTATCGACCTTGGACCGGAAGGTGGCGATGCCGGAGGGGAAATTATTGCGGTTGGAACACCCGAAGAAATTGCAGGAAACTCAGATAGTCATACCGGGATGTTCCTTAGTAAACTCCTTGAAAATACACCATCACTTCCCCTTCAGAAAAAATCCAGGAAAAAACCAGCTAAAGCCTGATACCTGCAGACTCACAGGATGAATTACTATGACCATGGAACTTTCCACCATCCCTGAAAATCCGGGTTGCTACCAGTTTAAAGATGACGTAGGAAACATCCTGTATGTAGGCAAAGCAAAGAACCTCAAAAAACGGGTCTGTAGTTATTTTCAAAAAAAAAGCATAACCCCGAGGATAGACATCCTGGTTTCCCTTATCCGGGATATCGATGTTATCGTTACAGGTTCAGAAGTTGAAGCACTCATCCTTGAAAATAATCTGATAAAAAAATATCAGCCGAAATTTAACATCGATCTGAAAGATGCAAAAAGTTACGCTTTTATTCAGATAAGTGATGAGCCATTTCCCCGCATAGGAATTGCCAGAGAGAGGACGAAGAAAAAAAGCGGAACATTATACGGGCCTTTTGTATCTGCTGCAGAAAGAGACCAGATTCTAAAATTTATTAAACAGACTTTTCATCTCAGAACCTGTAGGAAGATGACAAAAAGGGCCTGTCTTCGTTCTCATCTTGGAACTTGCGCAGCTCCTTGTACTGGAAAAATTTCTGAATCTGAATATCAGTACCTGGTAAAGGGTGCAGATCTTCTGCTTAAGGGGAAAAACCAGGATCTGATCTCTAATCTTCAGAAAGAGATGCAGGGTTATGCAGAATCTGAAGAATATGAAAAGGCTTTGGTACTCAGGGACAGGATTTCTGCTATCGAAAATTTATCAGAAAGACAGTATGTCCAGCGACAGAAAAAGGCTGATGAACATATTATCAACTATATTGTATCAGGAGAAACGGTGTATCTCATCCTGTTTCTTGTTGAACGTGGATCTCTCACCAGTAAAGAGGAGTTCGTTTTTCCACAGACAGAAGATTTTCTGGATGAATTTATCCTTCAGTATTATGCAACAAACAAACCACCAAACGAACTCATACTTCCCGAACTGCCAGGTTCTGGAATACAGGAATATCTTGCCAGGTTGAGAGGCACACATGTTTCTGTTACGGTTCCAAAACAGGGGGAGAAAAAACATCTTCTCGAGCTGGCATACAAAAACCTGGAGATTTCCTTCTTCACCGGAAAGATGAGACTGGCTGAACTTGGTGAGGCCCTTCACATGGATAATCCACCGGAAGTAATTGAGTGTTTTGACATCTCCCACTTGCATGGGACAGGGACAGTGGGCTCAATGATTTCCTTTAAGGATGGTAAAGCTGACAAACGTAACTACCGGAGGTATAAAATTAATACCGCCGGCCCCTCAGATGACTATGCAGCGATCAGTGAAGTAGTAAAAAGACGCTATTCACGCCTTTCTCGGGAAAATCAGCCTATGCCTGACCTCATTGTGGTTGACGGCGGACAAGGTCAGCTAAAATCAGCCAAAAACTCCCTTGATCAGTTGGGAATCTCCATCCCGCTGATTTCTATTGCAAAACGGGAAGAAGAGATTTTTATTCCAGGAAGAAATCAACCGCTCTCTATTAAAAAGAAAAGCCCGGCATCCCTGTTAGTCCAGGAGATTCGTGATGAAGCCCACAGGTTTGCCATATCCTACCAGAAAAAACTCCGACAAAAACAGATGAAAGAATGAATCAATTTAAACTGGTATCAGATTTTAAACCAACCGGTTCACAACCACAAGCGATTGATAAACTGGTCAACGGGTGCAGAAATGATAATTCCTTCCAGACTCTTCTTGGAGTTACCGGGTCTGGAAAGACCTTTACTATGGCTAACGTCATCCAGCAGGTTCAGCTGCCGACCATTGTTATTGCTCACAATAAGACACTGGCCGCCCAGTTATACCATGAATTTTCAGACTTTTTTCCTGAAAACCGGGTTGAATATTTTGTTTCATATTACGATTATTACCAACCAGAATCATATATCGCTAAAAAAGATCAGTATATCGAGAAAGATGCCCAGATAAATCCAAAAATCGAGATGATGCGGCTTTCTGCTACTGCATCCCTGCTCAGCCGTACTGATGTTATCGTCATTGCTTCGGTTTCCTGTATCTACGGTCTTGGAAAACCGGATACCTATAAGCGGATGGGATTTGACCTTGGTATAGGCCAGAAGATCAATAGACGGGAGATCATCAGCAGGCTTGTTGACAACCTGTATGAGCGAAATGAGTTAGAAATTATTCCCGGAAGGTTCAGAGTTAAAGGGGACACTATTGACCTGGTCCCGAGTTACTACAATAATATCATCAGGATCGAGCTTTTTGGAGACGAAGTTGAGCGGATTGTTGAGATAAACAGAACTACCGGAAATCCGGTTGAAAATCTCCGTCATATTTATGTATACCCGGCAAGTCACTATGTCATTGATGAAGCACAAAAAGAACAGGCACTTATAGAAATTGAAAAAGAACTCCAGGACCGACTCCCTCACCTTGGCATGCTAGAATCTCACCGCCTCCGCCAGAGGACAACATATGATATCGAGATGATCCGGGAGACCGGTTCATGCAAAGGGATTGAAAATTATTCACGCTTTTTTGACGGAAGAAAGCCGGGTGAAAAACCATACTGCCTCCTGGACTACTTCCCTCAGAGATTTCTCATGTTTATTGATGAAAGTCACCAGACCCTGCCCCAGGTCAGGGCGATGTTTAATGGTGACCGTTCACGAAAAACACCCCTGATTGAATACGGGTTTCGGCTTCCATCTGCATTTGATAACAGGCCACTCAGGTTTGCTGAATTCGAACATTACCTGAAGAATGTAGTGTGTGTGTCAGCTACTCCGGGTGATTATGAACTTGAACACTCAAACCAGGTTGTTGAACAGATTATCCGGCCAACCGGCCTTGTTGACCCGGTCGTGGAGGTCAGACCGATCCAGGGCCAGATGGAAGACATTAAAAAAGAGATTCAGATAACCATCACGCGTGGAGATCGAATCCTCATTACCACGCTGACGAAACGTCTTGCTGAAGAACTAACCGAATATCTCCTTTCATTCGGAATCAAAACCAGGTATCTTCATTCAGATATTGACACCCTTGAAAGAACCGAGATCATACGAGAACTTCGTCTTGGTATTTACGATGTCCTGGTAGGAATTAACCTCCTTCGTGAAGGGCTTGACATTCCGGAAGTCGGATTTATTGGTATTCTGGATGCTGACAAGGAAGGATTTTTGCGGGATGCAAGAAGCCTGATTCAGATCATCGGGAGAGCAGCCAGAAACTCTGAAGCTTTTGTTGTCCTTTATGCAGATAACATCACGGGTTCAATGCAAAAAGCACTTGATGAAACCAGCAGAAGAAGAGCCCTGCAGGTAGAATATAATACAAAACATGGTATTACTCCTAAAACCATTCAAAAACCGGTTAAAGAGCAGGACATTGACATTAAAAAGAAAAAGAAAGTTTCGAAAAAAGCCCTGCCTAACCTGATTATTAATCTTGAATCTAAAATGAAATCAGCAGCCCAGCGTCTGGACTTCGAAGAAGCGATAAGACTTAGGGACCAGATTGCAGAAATAAGAAAAGAAATGGAATAGGGACAAAAATTACAGGACGGTGATAAAACCTTCCTGTGTCTTTAATGAACTTCCTTCATCGCTGAAAACACTGAGCGACACCGTGTAATTCCCTGATGCTCCGTAAATATGAACCGGATTCTGATCATATGATTTCACGGTATCTCCAAAGTCCCAGAGCCATGAAGTCGGGAATCCTTGTGAACGGTCCTCAAACTGCACGGTAAGCGGTGATTTGCCTGATACCGGATGGGCAATGAAATCTGCTTCAGGTTTTTGAAGGATTGTTATTGTCTCGTATGCATAGTCCTTTGCAATAAACGGCTTTTCGACCTGATGTGTTACCTGGTAAACCCCCGGAGCGGTATATTTATGGGAGACATTCTTTGCAAGTGAACCTGGAGAGTTATCGCCAAAGACCCAGCCATATGCTACACCATTTGTGTTTAATGAAGTGTCCGAAAATGATATCTGAACATCTGAACCAAGTATTCCACCAGTCTTGTCTACAGAAAATTCTGCGATAGGATTGTTGGTAACTTCAATATAATTGACTTTTGTTGTATTAACGCCGTCAAATGCTGCAGCGTTATATGCGGAAAGGGTAACCGTGTAATTTCCAACTTCGGCATACAGGTGTACTGGTTCACGGGTTGTAGTAATCTCCCCATCACCAAAGTCCCAGAGCCAGTCGGTTGGGTTGTTCCGGGTAAAGTCCTTGAATGTTACCGGGTACTTTGGTGGAACACGGACACGGTCTGCTTCAAAGTCAGGTTCGGGAGGAATAATAAATACTGCTCCGATGGAATGGTCAGATGTAACGTTCACAAACGTGTACTGTTTGTCAGTTCCTACAGACTCCCCATCAACGACAACATCATAAATGGCATTACCAGCATCGGGAGTGATATTAAACCGCTGGTTGCTTCCGCAATTTACATCAACAATACCATCTGTTCCAGCAGGTTCAATAACTCCTCCTTCACTCTGGTTTACCAGGATTTCATATTTCTTTATCTTGAAATCCGCATGGATACTATGGTCAGCATTCACATCTTCAAATGTGTATGTTGAGAGTGCTCCCTTGCTTACTCCATCAACCTGCACATCAAGTATGGTATAGCAACTACCCGGAGTAATGGTAAAGGTGATGTCATCTCCAATCGGGACAACCTGTGGAGTTGACGGACTGATTGTCCCACCAGTACCTGCTGTCGGAGTGATAGTATAGGCATATTGTAAAAATTCAGCCTCTATCGCATGATCTGTCGTTACATTGTCAAAGCAGTAGGTATAGGGGCTTGTCTGATTCCCTAGATCTTCCTCATCAACAATTACTGATGAAATGTAATAATTCGGATTTGCGGTGATATTGAAGCACTGGTCCTCGCCAAAGGTGACTTCCACTGAGCCGTTCGGCTCTATCTTTCCGCCCTCACCAGCAACCGCCGTGATAGTCAGGACGTCAGACTGAAAATGTGCAACAATATCATGATCCTCAGTAACAGTGATATTATAGGGGTTTACTGCTCCCTTTGATATTCCATTGTCAGTAAGATCCGAAAACTGGAACCCGGTAAATCCGGTCACCTTAAAAGAGAGGTTCTCCCCGTAACTGGCTGTATAATTGTCATGTGCAGGGACAATCATTCCCTTGGTTTCATCCTCAACCCGTGAGTTAATGGTGAAGTTTAGCGGTTCAAACAATGCAGTTACCGTGGTATTTGCAGTAAGGCCACTTATCGGTCCCCAGTAATAATGGTCTGCTTCACTTTGGAAGACTTCAGATTCTCTTTCCTCTTCAAACTTAACAAACTTATATCCTAGATCAGCAACAGCCTCATGCTGACGGGTTGTACCTGCATATGGAATCTTGTATGGAACTGCTTCTTCTGCACCGTCAAGGATCTTGCCACCCGGACCTGTTAATGGAGTGATCCAGATATAATTCGGGGAGAACTCACACCGAAGGGTGTGATTCTCCTGAATATTATAAATCCCGTATGAAGGTGCCCATGGAACTGGTACTTCATTGTCATACAGTTGTTTTACAGAATAATCTGCATCAGGTGTAAAATTATACCCCAGGGTATTCGATCCATAATCATACATGGTAATACCCGGATAGTTGACCGTTCCTCCCTTTCCTGCTTTTGCATTGACAAAGACTTTTTTCTTTGCCGATGTCAGGGAGAGTGTTGCATTTTCAAGTGTTGTGGTATGAGGATAAGTCACACTACTCTGGTTCCGGTAGTCATCATATGGCAATGGTGCATGTCCGTCCCGGGTAACGGTGAAATTATCAATGACCCAGGCTGGTTGCTCACCTGAAAGTGTGAAGAGAGTTGTGTTTCCAGCTTTTACCTCGAACGGATCCAGGGGTAACCCAGAGGGATTAATAGAACTGTGAGCATCAGTAATCGTGGTGATATAATATGTCATCAGTTCTAACTGGACGATGTCTCCCCATTTGGATGGCCGTCCTTCAAAGAGAGTAGTATCTACCCGAACGGTTTTCTTTGCATAGAGAGGCATCTGGTCAAAGATGACATCGACAATTTCCTGAGATGGAAGCGGTACCCAGCAGGGAGTCGGACCATATACATCTCCGTTTACACTGACACTGGCTCCTCCTTCGTCATCGATATTAGTTTCAAAGAATACCTGAACAAATTCCTGATCAGGAATCAGTGTTTCGAGAATGGTATCGTCATTTCCAACCGTGACATCAAATGTACCAATGTCCTCTTTCATTGAATAGCCATCAAGGAAATATTTGTACACATATTTTCCTTCATGCAGTTCCATTGAGAACGGAGTTGTCCCGACAAGTCCGGCGACGATCTTTATCGGTGGAACGGTTTCTGCTCCTACAATACTCTGGATGTGAGCGGATGCTTCATCTGCAGTTCCTTCATATGACTCAAGGTATGTTTCAATATCTGTCTTCAGACCAGACTGCATCGCTGAGAAATTCCCACCGGCAATGATAACCCGTGCAGTATTTGGCTCACTCTTAAAGGTAATGATTGCAGAATCAGGAATTGGGTCCATATTAACATAAATTTCAGTAACATCTCCTGCAGTTATGGTAGTGGTCCCTTCTTCTGGATAGTAACCTTCCTTAGTCAGTGTATAGTTATAGGTTCCCGGTGGTAGTGATTCCAGGGAAGCCGGGGTATCACTATAAATGACACTGGTAATATCCGGAATAAACCGTTGAAGAACAAGTTTTGCCCCCGGTGGATTAGAGTCAATATGTAATGCCCCATACTGAGGATTCATCTCTGTCATGGTGACATTAAATACCTGGTATGATTCTGGAGTAACGTCAAAAGACTCATTCCACCAGGTAATATATCCATATTTTTTCAGGAATAACCGGTATGTTCCGGGATCCACGAAAAATTCACGCGGAGTTATACCCGCAGTATCTTCTACTGTCAGGTTATCCGGTGAGACCGATTCATTTGTGAGATATATCTCAGCACCTTTCGGAAAAGAGTCTACATATATGACTCCTTTCGATGGAGCTGCCATAGATCCGGTCACCAAAAGCAGCAAAATACATGCTGCTGCGAGGAACGGAATTAGCTGAAGCTTACCCATAATAATATCGTCCCCTTCCCTTCCATACGAGAATGCCCTGTTTTTCCGATATGCATTCCCCTTACTGGTGCAACTCGCGACAGGAATTAATCAGGGTTATATTGTTCATCATATATATAGGTATGGAAATACGTCCCATATACACCCGGTTCTTTATTCGCATCGGGAATTAAAATCAGTTTTAGGATCAAATAGAGAATATTGAACTGGGAGAAATAATTTATAAAATTTCTGATTCTAATGTAAAAAAAAGAATTTTATGATGTTTCCTATAACACTACCACGTAGGCAACCCTTCTCTTCTCATTTGTCCCGGCATCGTTGCGCACAGTGAGAGTGACTGTATATTGTCCAGGTTTCTGGTAGGTGTGGTTTGGTTCTTTATCAAATGAGTTTGTACCATCACCAAACTCCCAGAACCATTCAACTACATTTGCCTGGGGAGGAGTAGAGTCTTCAAATTGTACATAAAACGGATGAGTTCCACTGTACTTAAGTTCAGGAATCTCAAAGTCAACACCCTGTGGAATGGTCTTATCAACTATTGTAATCGGTTTTGTTTTTGAATCAGTTTTCCCTTCCCAGTTCTTTACCGTCATATTTACATTAAACGTTCCATTCTTTGTGAATGTATGTTTTGTTTCACCTTTTGTTAGAGTCTCAATAGTGCCATCATCAAAGTCCCAGGTCCAACTGTCCGGACTGCCATGTGAAGCATCTATGAATGTGACGGGAGTGTTCATAACTGCCCATTCAGCTGGAACGGTTGTGAAATCAGCGATAAGTCCTTTTACAGAGATATATCGCGGTTTAGGTTCGGTGTCATTTCCCCATGGATTCTTAACGGTAAGGTTGACATTATACTTTCCTGGAAGTGTATACTGGTGAACCGGATTTGGATTTGTAGAAGTCTGTCCGTCACCAAACTCCCATAAATAAGAACTAATTTCCGGGCCCTGAGCCTTTTGTTCAAAGTAAACATCCTCATCACGTTCCACAATTCTTGGGTACCCAATGAAATCGGCAAGCGGTGCCCGCATCTCGGTTATATTTACCGTTTCATTGAAACTGGAGACATCTTGATAATACGTGTTGTATACCGTGAGGTTTACATTGTACTCTTTAAATTCAGGGAAGAAATTCGTAGGTTCTTGTTCAGATGAAATATTGCCATCACCAAACTGCCAGAACCAGTCTGAAATGTTTCCTGTGGAGAGATCCTTAAATGTAACACCAACTGTTTCATTCATCCGGGCAGTTCGGTTTGGCTCAAAGTTTGCATGAATAGGTTCTACAACTTCGATAGTACTCTGGTCAGTTCCCATAACCTGTGTTGTGGAATTTTTTACCGTAAGGTTAACGAGGAAATTTCCAGCATCATAATAAGTATGATTCGGGTTTTGTGTTTTGTTAACGGTGTTGTCACCAAAGTCCCAGGACCATTCATCAACAAATGGAGGCTCAGTGGTATCAGTGAACTGAACAGTAAGCGGACTGACTCCACGGACGGGATCAGCTTCGAATTTTGTCTCGAAACCTTCTGAAAGGACAATTCTTTTAGTCGTAGACCTTTGTCCAGGTCCACCTTCTATTTTAGTATTCTGAACCCAAAGCGTAACATCATAACTTCCAGGATTCTGATATTCATGTTCAGGATTCTTGAGAAGACTATGTCCGGAACCATCACCGAAGTCCCATTCCCACTGGTCAGGTGAATCTGTAGATATATCATTGAACTGAATTTTTAGTGGGAATGAACCATATGTTGGTGAATATGTGAAATTTGGAACAGGCCATTCAATAATTGAGATTACTTTTTGCGTGCTGTTTGTCTCCCCGCATGAATTGTTAACAGTAAAGGTGACGGTATAATCTCCAGGTTGTGTATATATTGTGTTAACTTTTTGATTTCCACTATGTGTTCCATCTCCATTACCAAAATCCCAGGTATGACCACGTGCATCAAACACATCGGGTTCATTATAGGTAAAATTCACCTTGATTGGTTCATTGGTAGTTACCTGGAAGGCTCTTGTTTTATCAGCAGTGAAATTTGCATATAATCCACTGATACGAATCTTCTCTGATTTTGTCTGGTTAATATCATGAGTAAGGTTTCTGGTTGTCAAATTAATGGAATACCAACCAGGCATAAGAAATTCATGAGATGCAATCTTGTTAGTATTATTGGCTGTTCCATCACCAAAACTCCAGTTAAAGACATCAGGTATGCTGTTTCCAGATGCAGTTTCATTAGGAGTGAATGTATAAGTCACGGGGAATACCGGAGGTTTACAACCTCCTGTGATATTTGTATACGTAAAGTTCGCTGAAAGAGGCAGATATGCATTTACATATTTCGTTCGTGTAGTCTCATTGAAATCCCACGGGCTGCTGGCATTAAGAGTCACATCGAAAAGACCTGGTTTTGTGTATGTATGATCAGGATTAGGATTCCCGACTACATTAGGAGTTTTATCACCGAATGACCAATTCCAGCCATTAATATCATCACCAGTTGAATTATCACGAAAATGAAGTTCTAAAGGTACCGGTCCTTTTGCCTGTCCGGTAAAAGTGCTGACAGTCGTATTAAATCGGGTAATAATTCCTTTTTTTGCAACAATATTATAATCATTATGAGTCGAGCTATTGACCCACAATCTCTTGTAATAATATGGACTCGATGTATCAGTGATGTATGAAGTATTCCATACCGTATGATTTACCCTTTGAGAATTCCCTGCAGTAGGAAAGATAACAGTCCCGTTTCTATTGATTCCGGAAGTATTTACACCATTTAATTGCCATTCCCATTTGTCTGGTCCACCGGTGAAATCGTCACTGAAAAATTTTACTCCTAATGGAAGAACACCCGTAGTTGGAGTTAAATTCGTAAAATTCGCTGAAACTGGATTATATGCCAGAATGTAACCTAGGCCGAGTGTTTGTTCGGGAAAATTCGGGTCTGGATGACCGGTAGAATTATAAGCGATACAATCAAGCCCATAGATACCTGGATCAGCAATATCAGTTGTCCAGTTTTTATCATCATAATCTATCTTATTAGATGTACGGTACACCCCATTTCTACCAGTAACGGTCCAATTTACCTGTTTTGGATGATAGGGAGAATCCGGATCAATATTTACAGTACAATTTATCGAAACCGGATTTGTAACATCAAAAAAAGTTTCGTTAGCAGAAATACTGTATATTACTTCACCTTCAATACCAATCTCCCCATCCCCGAATGCCGGGCTGACGAGGTTTATCACCAATATTGCCACAAAGAGGGCAAATACATAATATAACGGCCGTTCATGCATGACTTTAACACTCCCCACGTGGAATAGTCAGTCCCGGATAATGAACACAGATCCATACCTGACGTCAATTATGACCTGAAACACATATCCTGGAACTGACTCTTGATATATAGAAGATCATATTCTTCACATATTATAAATATATTCATATTTTTACTCTGAACCCGTGAAATTCCATCACATTTTTACCCCATTCAGGAACGCATAAATGATGAAAATTGGGGGAAGAAATTTTCAATAAATACATCCCACATGTACAAGTATGGAAGAACCTGTGAAGGTAAAATTGAGCACATCTATGGGGGATATTATCATCGAACTCTACGAGGATAAACCAATAACTGCGGGAAATTTTAAAAAACTCGTTGAAAAAGGATTTTACGATGGGATAATTTTTCACCGGGTAATTGATGGATTTATGGTCCAGGCCGGGTGTCCGGAGGGTAGGGGAACCGGAGGTCCGGGCTATACTATTAAAGATGAGTTTGGAAAGACTAACAAAAATGATCGCGGAACAATTTCCATGGCCAACGCCGGACCGAACACCGGGGGCAGCCAGTTCTTTATAAATCTCGTAAATAACAACTACCTTGACCCAAAGCATCCGGTCTTTGGAAAAGTCATTGAAGGTATGGACATTGTGGATGCAATCTCTAAAGTAAAAAGAGACAGGTTTGACAAACCAAAAGAGGATATTGTCATCCTGAAAGCAACAATTGCGTAAAGATTATTCTTCAGTCTCTTTTTTGGGTTTTACATATTTCTCAAGGTACTGAATTTCTTCAATGCCTGTCACATCCTCAAAAATCGTGGATGTCACATATGGCTTCATATTGAGCCAGGTCCTGCTTGCATAGTATATACCCGGTGGTAACTGTATGACAGCAGTAGTATCCTCAAGAGTTACCTCCATGTCATACCCAGTAAAGAGTTTAACAATTCCTGCAATCTGCTCAGTGACCTGGTCAACAATGGATTCAATCCGGTAGGTATAGGTGATGGTCTGTCCTGCAAGCGGATGGTTAAAGTCAACAATGACACGGTTTCCAATAACATTTACCACAGTCCCAGTCCCGGCATCCGGAAGATTTACCTGCATGCCGCGTTCTGGTTTTTTTGAGAACGACTTCTTCTCATACGAGCGGAGAAGTTCCTGTTCGTGCTCACCAAAGGCCTTCTCGGGAGGAACTTCTATCGTCTCTTCAAACCCTATCTCCTTCCCGATAAGTGCTTCATCAAGACCTAAAACAATCTGTCTTTTACCGGCACACACAACTTTTGGTGTGTAGCTTTTGTGTTCATCATAAGTACCGGCTTCGCGGGCTTTTTCTTCATCGGTAGTATCGAAGAGGGTTCCGTTTACATATCCGGTAAAGCTCAGCCGGATAAAGTCTCCTTCTTGTATTGACATTCCTGATTCCTTAAGTAAGTGGCAAACAAGATAAATAAAGGATAGTGTATATGCTTGAGATAGAAATAAAAGTCAAAGTTGACAATATTGACGAAATCAGAACAAATATTAAGACCATAGGGGGGCATCATTCAGAAACTGTCACCGAGGAGGACATATATTATAATGCACCGCACCGTGACTTTGGCATCACCGATGAAGCACTCAGGGTACGTAGTGCCGGTGGGAAAATCACCCTGACCTATAAAGGCCCAAAAAATACCCTCATGGGATCAAAAATTCGGGAGGAACATAACGTACATCTCGAAGATGCAAAAACCTTTGATACTATTATCACCAGTCTGGGTTTTAAACAGGTTGCACAGGTTACAAAACTCAGGGAGTATTATACCTTCGAGGACTTCTCAATAGCCGTTGACAATGTAGAAAAACTGGGGCAATTTGTTGAGATTGAACTTGTAACTGAAAATAATGCAAAGCAGGCAGCAATACGCGTAGATAATCTTGCGAAAAAAATCGGAGTCGTAGGAGAGCGTATCAGCATATCCTACTTAGAATTACTTCTGTCTAAACAGTGAGTAATTTTACCTCAATGTCTTTTGCATCTTCACCAAAGTGAATCATAGCACAGTTGCCCATAGCAGCCGGACCAGGATTTACCACTTTGATTCCACTCTCCTCAACAATTCCACGCTGTTCATGAACATGGGCACAGCAGACGAGATCAAACTGATCCACATACTTACGAATGCTGGCACTGCCTACATGGTTACCACCGATTTCATCCAGATAACCCTGAGGAGGCGCATGACTGATGAGGACATTATGAGTACTCTTCTGCATCCGTCCCATTGAGACTTTCATCAGATCATCTATCTGTTTATCTGTCAGTTCAAACGGAGTTCCAAATGGTGTGGGGTTGGATCCTCCAATCCCTACCAGAGATATCCGGCCCAGGTTCAGGTACGAACCATGAAGGTTGACACTGCTGCTCTGTTCAAGTGCATCAATGACCTCCTTTGGATCACAATTTCCGGGAACCGAAAAACTCGGGATATCGATCCGGGAAAAACAGGTCTCAACATCCTTTGCAGTTCCCATATTGGTGATATCCCCTGCGATGAAGACGACATCGGGCGCTAATTCCATAAAGGATTCGAGCATCCCGTATTCTCCGTGCAGATCTGCAAGCAGGAGCGCTTTCAACATACGTTATTACTAGGGAATTTTGCTAAAAAATCTTATCTCAGGTTTGTTCCATGAACCTGTTAATCTGCCTGATAACGCAAGAGATCCAAAGGCCATAACCACCTCAGGTATCAGGTCACGGGAAAGACTCCCCTCCAGGGGTGTTCCGGGAAGAGAAAAAAACCGGTGGGCATGCACATACCCGACTCTTGATACTTCACGACAGAACTGAACTGTTCGCATCATCTCATCATCGGTTTCTCCGGGAAACCCCACGATAATGTCAACAACCGGGGTAATTCCCTGATCAACACAACAGTCAATGGCATCCCAGACCGCATCACAGCTATGACCACGATTGATCTTTGCCAGAGTTGACTCTGCGCCTGACTGGGCACCGATGTGAAGCTTCGTATTAGAACAATGGGTGGTAATGAGATCCACTGCTTCTTCATTCACAAATTCAGGTCTTATCTCACCAGGAAATGTTCCCAGGAACAGTTTTTTACCAGGCAATCGGGCAAGTTCCTTAATTAAAGACTGTATATGAGAGAGATCAGGATGAATGCCATCTGTCCCGTATGCCAGGGCATTAGGGCTTAAAAACCTGATATCACGAAATGCCTTTGCGTGTTCCACTATGGAAGATATACTTCTATGCCTTATTTTATTACCAAAAATCCGTGGAGTCTGGCAATAAGTGCATCCAAACGGACATCCCCGTGAGATCTCTATGTACCCTTTGTATTCTCCAAAACTTGGATTGCCGTCAAGAAACACTGCATGGTCTGTTGGTGTATACCCGTCAGAAGTGGCCACACCAGGCGGAGGCACTGTCTTGGATTCAATACTTTGCAATAGTCTTGGAACAGTGTATTCTCCTTCACCGATTATGACATAATCTGCGAATTTTATCAAATCTTTCCATCTTGCACATGCATGGGGCCCACCTGCGATAGTTATGCAATCTGCATTCCTGATCTCATCAAAATAAGCAGGGCCGGTAATTGAGTTCAGACTATACAGGGTGATGTCTGGCTCCGGACCGTCGGATATTTTAAGGTGGTATCCTGCACGATCGCATGCTGCCAAAAGACAGGCCATACTGTTACGCTGGCTTGGTATATCTCTCCAGAAAATGTCCATAAAAGAAAAACGAAAATCCTTTAGAAGACAGTTGCTTCAGTATAAACTGTCACAGAGTCCGAGTATATTTCAAAAGGTTTGACTTCACGTGAATGTTTTGACATTCTCATCTTTGCTATTTCTATTGCAAGATGGACATCAGACACATCGCTGCCCCGTGCATACTTGAGCAGAATTACCGTATCACTGAGGTATTCAATCAGGTTATGCTTGCTTGAGAAGGCATTCATTTTATCCGCTTCACTGATAAGTAGCGATGTACATTTTAAATCACGAAGGCTTTCCAAAAACCGCATCATTTCCCTTCTGCGTGTTGCATCATCGTGGAACAGATCTTCAAAGAGCGATACTGGATCTATCACAACACGATGAGCACCGGTTTTTTTTATCAGGGTTGGCAGTTCATTTTTTACACTGTTTATTGCAAGGTTAAAATCTGACGGATCAAGATTTACGACCGTAAAACTCTTGTCAAGGAATTGTGATATATCCCATCCTTTGGTTTCCATGTATCCAAGGATACGTGATGTCCGTTCCTCAAGAGTAATATAAAGTGCGTTTTGTCCCAGAAGCAGGCCCTGCCAGGTGAAGTACAGGGCAAAATTTGTTTTACCAGTTCCATAAGCACCAATGATAGAGGATACCGTCCCTTCAATGAGCCCGCCGGATAGCATCTCATCAAGCCCTTTGATCCCAAACTGGAAACGGGCGGCCTCCTGGGATTGAGTCATATGACCACCCTGATATTACTAACCTCAAATCCACGTTCAGGAGTAATTTTCACTGAAAATTTTACCAGGTCACGGTCTTCTAAATGGATCATTACTCCACGGAATTTTTCTATATATAAGACACGTTGCCGTTTGGCACTTGAAGACTCTTCCCATTTAAAGTGAATTACCGCATCCATGGCATCAGAGACTTCAATTTCCTGGTATTGGTTTAATATGCCTTTTGTTAGGATCAGGTAAAAGGTAGTATTCCATTTTTTTGCAACACGCTGCATTCCTCTCAGGTATGCTGATAGATCCGGCCATCTACCTGCTGCAATATACTGAGTAGCAATCTCAGTCAGGGAATCAATAATGACCATACTCTGGTGTTCTATTTCATCCAGAGTAAATGAGAGAGTCGTAAGGAGATTTTCATGAATTTTGCGGCGCGCAGTCATTCTTTCAATGATATCATCGTATTCTGAGTACCAGCTGATCGGGACAAGACTGGTATCAAAGTAGATGTCAGAAAGATCATCAAACTTGATCTTATCAATATTTGACAGGATATCTGCATGAAAAGAAAGTGAAATTTCCCTAATTATCGACTCCTTTCTTTTAGTAACCGTAATATATCTGATTTCCTTAGGTATCATTACCTTTTTGTTCGGGTTTTCCCTTCCCATCAGGTGTGACAGAGATATCATCGAACTATATGCAAACTCAACCTTCCCTGAACCAATATCCCCCTTAAGTAGTACTACTGATCCTGGAGGTATTCCTCCATCAAAAACCGGATCAAGGGTTGATAATCCGGTAGGCATGTGTTGTTCAAGTTTAATTCCGGCCATTATTCGAAGATCCGATTACCACTATTTCATCAGCACATACAAATTAAATCTTTGGATTGATTTTTAAATGCCCGGCAGATATTCAAACACTTTTTTTACAAGATATAATTTTTAAGAATTCATCAATATCGGGAAATCATCAGGAATTGTTATTATTTTTATGTTATGATAGCATATGATATTTCTACTGGTGCCTGGGTAACACCTCTTTTTATTATTGTCTGGTGGTTATGATATGGGGAATTCTGAAATAACCGGTGATCCTGCGGGTAAAATTAAAAAACCCCGATCTATTCGAATAAAAGTCCCTGCTTTTTTGGCAGGTAGAAAAAGGGAAAAATCTCAAATTCAGGAAACGAAACGGAAAAATAAAATATTACCTGAATTACTGCCCCTGACAACAAAAAAAGTCCAAAAAAATAAACAAGAAAAAGAAGGCATTACGAGGGATAAAAAGAAAAAACCTGAAACAGAATCATCAATAACCCGGATAAAACTGCCAGTCTTAAAACGGGAGGAAGAAATTACAGCAGGAGAAGATGATTTTGCAAAGACATTCAAAACTGAAAAGGAAAGTGTCGATCCGGGATATGAGAGAAAACTACTTCGAAGGCTTAACCTGTCACATAAAAAAGGATATGAAGAATACAATTTTGAAAAACATGGCAGCCTGCTTGATATTCACCTCTCTTACCCATTTGAATCCATTCAGGAATACTGGGTGGACCCGGGTCTTGCAAAAATAGTTATTGCTCTGAATGTTAAAACCTGAGTAAAGGAGATAGGGTACACTACTAACGATTCTCATTTTTTGAACTCTCTGATTTGGCTCTCTTTTTCAAAAAAAATCTTTCATCGATGCAAAATTTTATCTACTTGTAGTGTTAATTATACACTACAATGACGTGGATTCGACGGATGAAAAAAGGGAACAAGGTTTACCTGAGCGAATACCGGAGCGTAAGAGATGGGAAGAAGGTTCGAAGTGAATTCGTTCGATATCTAGGTGTAGAGAGTGATCAGGAAAAAGTCCCTTTACCCAAAAAAACCGTGATGGCATGGAAGCCCCCTGACCGCTCCGTTCGAGCAGGTGATGTAACTGTTTTGTGGTCAATTGCGAGCCAAATGCACATGGTCGAGACTATTGATCGAATTTGTGGCCTTAAAGGAAGAAGAAAAGCAAATAGTCCTGGAAAACTGCTAACGCTATGGGCAATAAATCGGGTATTGGATCCGGAAAGTGCCTCTCAACTTGAAGACTGGATAGACGGGACATCACTCCCGGAACTCTCAAAATTATCCCCCAAAGGGGTTGACAGGGACGCTTTTTTTGCTGCTCTTGACTGTATTTGCTGCGAAGATCCAGCATCAGGTAGAATTGTGGATAATACGAAAGCGATTGATGAATCTCTTTATGCAATTTGGCGTAATCAAAACCCGTTGCCAAAAGATGAAAGTGAATTTTTGGCCTATGATATGACCTCAATGATCACGTATGGGAATACATGCCCTATTGCAGAAAAAGGACATAATGCTGAGAACTGGAGACAACAGCAGTTTAATCTCTCTCTTTTAGTCTCAAAATATGATAAACAACCTCTGGCTCATATGATTCATCCCGGAAATCATACGTCAATGACAACAATGCAGCATGTTATTCCTCGTTTATCTGACTTTTCAATTCAGAATGGTACAATTATTTGGGACCGGGGGAACAGTTCAAACAAGACGGTAAATGCTCTTGAAAATATGGGTTGGAAGATAATTTGCGGAGTTCCAAAAATATCTAATGAAGCAAAAAAGATCATAATGTCTACAGAGATTCCGGAGAATCCTGATTTTATGGTTCCATGCAAAAATACCGGAGAATTATATGCAGGTAAAATTCAGGCTGAATTGTATGGACAAATGCGAGAAGCAGTCGTATACAGGAATGTGACGAAAGCTACGAAATCTCTCATCCGAAGAAATAAAGCGATTTATGTGATATCGCAGGAATTATCCCAATTGAAATCAGATTTACGTTTCAATTCACAACAAAATTTAAAATTGGCAGTGAAAACAATCTTGAATGGGTGGAAACGATTCTTTATTATTGAATACCCTGAAGACGAGAAAATTGTGGATTTCTCATGGTCAATCAATGAAAAAATGGTTGATGAAGCGAAATCCATGGATGGAAAATTTCTGTTGTATTCATCTGATTGTTCTTATTCAGCTCAGGAGGTTGTCAAAATGTATCTTGAAAAAGATTTCATTGAGAAGGCATTCAGGACGATTAAGACTGAAGAGGATCTCAAGCCAATCCGCCATAGATTAGAATCAAGAGTTAGGGCCATTATTTTTGTTTGTACTCTGGCATATCGACTGGTTTCAGCTCTTCGCTGGATGATTAATTCATCAGAATCTAAAGATGTGACACTATCAGAGTCTGCATTCCTCAGAAAATTAGCTAGGGTAGAGAAATTAGAGGTTGATTTGGGCAAAGAGAGTGAAATATTCTATGTGAATGTAACAACTGATCTGAAAAAGCAAGTAGTGGCATTAGGTATGACCGATTTGTTCGCCGGGCGCAGGATTTCAGTGGGGTAGTGTACAAAACTCCGTAGTTCAGGTTAAAAATAAATTAAAAGAATACCTCCTTTTCGAACCAGAATTATCTCCGTTTGAATATGAACTACTTGAACGGATTCATGAGGATTTGCGTGATGTGCTTATCCTCACCGATGAAGAACTTGGCATTGAAAGGAAGAAACTTCTTATTTCCAAGGTGTCTGAACTCATTGATTACTACGGTATCAATATAGAGAAGAAGTCGCTCTTTAAGATTGATTATTACCTTATTCGCAATTACCTGGGCTGGGGCAGGATCAACGCTTTAATGATTGATCCGCTCATCGAAGATATCTCGTGTGACGGAAATAATGTCCCCATATTTCTCTTTCACCGAAAGGAACAGAATATAAGGACAAATATCTCTTTTGATAGTAATTCACTTATATCCCTTGCCATCACTCTTGCCCAGCGATCAGGAAAACATATCTCATCTGCAAACCCGATTGTCGATGCAACCATGCCTGATGGTTCGCGTCTGCAGCTTATGTTTGGAACCGAAGTAACCTCACGGGGAACTTCATTTACCATACGAAAATTCAGGGAGACACCTTTTACCCCGGTTGACCTGATGGAACTTCATACATTTAATGCAGATATGCTGGCATATTTCTGGCTATCGATAGAAAACAATAAAAGCCTGGTGTTTATTGGTGGGACGGCATCAGGTAAAACCACATCCCTGAATGCCGTGTCCCTGTTTATTCCCCCACTTGCAAAAGTAATCTCCATAGAAGATACCAGGGAAGTTACTCTGTTTCATGATAACTGGATTGCAAGTGTCACCAGAGAAATTGTTGCTGAAGGTGGAGGCACCCAGGTTGACATGTTCATGCTCCTCAAAGCTGCTATGAGACAGAGACCTGAATATATCCTGGTCGGTGAAGTCCGTGGACATGAAGCACAGACATTATTCCAGGCAATGAACACCGGACATACCACATTCTCAACCATGCATGCAGGGAGTGTTGATGCAGCAATTCACCGGCTTGAAAACGAACCACTAAATGTTCCACGAAACATGCTCCAGGCCCTTAATATCATGAGCATTCAAAAGCAGATCCAGATTGGACCGGATCGTGTCAGGCGATGCGATGAAATTGTTGAAATAGCCGGAATAGATCCAGCAACAGGAAATATCATGGTAAACACCGTGTTTGAATATAATCCCGTGACCGATGAGTTTAGTTATACCGGCAGGTCACAGGTGCTGAGCGAGATTGCAGCATTCCATGGTTGGGGGCCCGATAAACTGCTTGATGAGATGGAAAGGAGAAAAAGGGTATTATCATCTGTCAGAGAACAAAACATCAGGGATTATGTCAGTTTCACAAAAATAATCCAGGCTTATTACATTGATAAAAATAATGTTATAGAGAATCTCGATGATTTATCTGTTATTGTAGCATGATCGCCGGAAAAATTGTCAACTGGATGGTTTTTAGGAATCCGGAAAAATACCATGATCTTCATAATAACCTCATGGGTATCAGGTCAGGCCTAACCTTGGAACAATTTTTAAATACTGCTATTCTTGCTTCAATCGGTGTGGGAATATTTTGTGCAATCATCGGTTTTATTACAGGGTTCGCTCTTTTTTCTTTAGACCTGGGTCTCAAACCTGAACTATACAATGTACTGAACCTCTCAATTGACCCGGATACCAGCGGACTTCCAATTATCATCATAGTCGAGGTTCTGCTCGGTATCTTCATGTTTATTACCGGGAGTGTTCTTTGCTACGTGATCTATACAAATATTCCTGCTTTGTCGAAGAAAACACGAGAAACCAAGATAACTATCGGACTACCCAATGCAGTTTCATACATGTATGCAATGAGAAAGGGTGGAGCAGAAATAATCACCATTCTCAGGTCAATTTCAGAAATGTCTGCAATATATGGAGAAATTTCCTATGAATTCAGGCAGGCAGTCAGAGATGCGGATTTTTTTGGGTATGACATTATAAATGCCCTGAAGAATGTAGCTGAGACTACACCAAGTAGAAAACTTCGTGATTTTTTACAGGATTTGATTTCCACCGTGGAAAGTGGGGGTAACCTGGCACAATTCCTGCAGGATCGGGTTTTTATTCTTCAGGAGGAAGCGAAATTTGAGCAGAAACAATTCCTTCAGTTCCTGGGTCTGGTTGCAGAAATATATGTTACGATATTTATAGCCGGACCACTGTTTCTCATAGTTATCTTAGTAGTCATGGGAATGATGGGATCTTCAGCGATTCTGGAATTATCATTAATAGGATACCTGGTTCTCCCTATCGGAGCCACGATATTTATTCTGATGATTGATACGATCTCAATAAAAGATGAGAATATTGTCAGGTATACGAAAGCCAAATGGCTTAATCAGTATACTGATGTCCGAATCAGGGATGCCGGAAGTGAAGAACACCTGTTTACCGCGATTGCAAAGTTTGACCGGATTAAACCATTAAAACGGTGGCTGGCAAACCCGATTCAGGGATTTGTCCAGCATCCTGAATTATCCTTTTACGTAACGGTGCCAATTGCCCTGATTTACGCAATATATATTTTCATGACTATCCCTCCAGGGACTTTTGAGGACAATATCAATTATATTGATGACCAACTCATGATTGCCCTCCTTATTGCGCTTATTCCGTTTGCAATCTTTTATACCCGCTGGAACCAGAAGATACGTTCCCTTGAAGCAATGATCCCTGACTTCCTTGACAGAATGGCTGGGATCAATGAAGTGGGAATTACCCTTACTCAATCTATTGCAGTAATTGCACGGGCAAATATGGGAATACTGGGGTATGAAATCAACCGCATTCACCGTGACATTGAATGGGGAGCCAACTTTTCTGATGCATTGATACGGTTTGAGCACAGGGTCAGGACAGCACTTATTGCACGAACGGTAACCCTGATTACCCGGGCTGCTACTATGAGCAGTTCAATTTCATCGTTATTAAGGATTGCCGCAACTGATGCACGAATGTCAGAAAACCTGCGTCGTGACAGGTTTTCTGAGATGTTTATTTATACAGCTATCGTCTACCTCTCCTTTTTCGTCTTTATTTTCGTAGTCGGAGTAATCAATACCCAGTTCCTCACTGTTCTTGCAGCCCAGAGTAAAGAAGGGCTTTCAATGGCAGGTCCACTGGCAAACCTGGGATCAACATCTTTAATCACAATGGACCGGTTATTGTATCATATCTGCCTGATTCAGGGACTCTGTTCAGGCCTGATGGCAGGACTTATGGGCGAATCTTCAATAAAGGCAGGGGTAAAGCATAGTTGCGTCCTTATTATCGGTGCACTTATTGCCTTTAATTTCATGTTTTAATATTAAAAAAAAACCTGTTAATGGGCCAGGGTAGACACTATCCCGGTCCTCCTCCATTCCCTAAACCGGAGACGAGTGTCCCATATCAATTCACGAAGACCACTTTCGGAAGAATCAAGAAGATCTGACAGTGGTTTTGTTGCCCGCTGATCATTCATTTCATACAGGAGCACTGCAATCCAGGCCCTGCGGTTTATCGTCCCACGATATAACAGGGGAATCAGATGATCAATTATCTGGGGACCTAGTACCAGAATATCAGCTGCAGCCTGCATTGCCTGTACAGGATCGTCGAGATTAGACAAATATTTGGATAATTCAGGGGATATTTTCTGATCAGATACCAGGGTTGTTACCTGATTGTTTCCACTCGCATCAGAGTTATCTTTCCATCCAGGTTCTGGACAGTTTTCTGACAGAATATGAGTAAGACGCGTGTTCTCCGTATCAAGACGGATTATTCTTGATGAGAGAATTGAGTTTTCAGACTCCTTGTTAGCCAGCTTCACAGAAAGATCCTGGATTTGGCGATACAATGCATGAACAGGCTCTTCATTATCTTCACGAATGGTCTTTTCAAGAAGTAACAACCTGGACCTGATACGCTCTGATTCTGAACGAAGAGCCTCATTATTACCACTAATCATTGAGATGTGGCGATCTCTCTCTGCAAGTTCACGCGATTTTGATTCCAGCCGCTCCTTCCATTCATCAGCCCTGTTTATCAGTTCCTCATGAAGGTGGGCAATCTCTTTCCTGAACTCCTGTTCACGCTCATCTTTTTGTTGAGTGAAATTGATTAATTCAGACCGGGAATCTTCAAGATCGGAGGAAAGCAAGGTAATTTTATTTGTTAATACTTTGTCGTGTTCTTCTGCCTGTTTTCTTAAAAATTTTTCCTGTGTTTGCAAATCATGGATGGTCTTTTCCAGGGATAAAATGCGTTCATCATATTCCAGCTTTACAGACCCAAGTTCGGATTTAAGAAAAGATACGGATTTTTCTGAGGAAATAAGGGCAAGATTTTTCTTTTCGTTATCGTCCATCAATACCGAAATTTCAGATTCCATCTCCTCCCGGAGGGAATTAAGACCAGCATTCAGGTCAGTGATAATCTGATCTTGCTCAGAGATATTTGCCTGATTTTGCTCAATTGTATCGTGAAGTAAGGAAATGCTGTGCTCATACTCATCATGGATTAATAAAAGATCTGTTACCCTGGTATTGAGCGTGCTGATATTCTGTTCTTTTTCAGTTAATTCTACCTGGTTCTTATCAATAATATCCTGTAACGCAGAATTGGATCGTTTAAGGTCTGATAGCAGTTCCTGGTTTTTTGTATCTTTAAGATATAATTCCTGGATTTTCTCCTGCAATTCGTTACTTTTTTGAAGAAATCCGGCATTGGTGTTTTCAAGGTCAGTATTTTTTCCTTCAAGAAAAAGAATTGTATCAGACATCCTTTCTGAGTCCGCCAGATATTCTGCCTGTATTTTTTTTCGGATATTCTGTTCTGACTCGAGTTTTTCATGCAATTCAAGGAGGATCTTTTCATTTTTCTTTTCCTGCTTTATTGCATCCTGCTCGATTGCGATTTTATTTTTTAATTCAGCAGCAAGAGCACGAAGTTCCTTGTCTTTTCTTGTAATTTCAGTATTTAACCCATCAATCTGTTTTCCGAATTCTAAAGATAACCTTTCATATTCTGTTTTTGCATTCTCCCGCTCCTTATTCAGCTCATTCTGAAAACGGGATAGTTCTTCTTTCGAACTATCTGAATACTGACTGATTAAAAATTCCAGTTTTTTCTTCTCTTCGGTTAATTGTCGAAGTGAATTTTTCTTAGTTGAAATTTCTTTTTCATACTCCTCAATCAACCCTTCCAGTCCGGTTATCTTCTCTGATAAATCTAATTCAGTTTTTTCTTTCTCTTTTAACAGTCCTTCCTGCTCTTTTTTATAATCACGTATCTGTGCTTCGAACTTTTTTTCCGATTTGGCAGCATTATCCTGAACTTTTTTGATCTTTTTATTTAAGTCTGCAATTTTATCTTCAAACTGGTGGATAATTACATCTGACTCATGCTCGAGACGAGTAATAATATTAACCAGTTCTTCATTCTTTTTTTGCAGAGTAACCAGTTCATTCAGAATAGATTCCGCTAAATCCATTTAGCCCCCCACAAGCTCATGGAATCTTCTCTGTTTATAGTACCTCCTCGATTAGGCAGATAAAGGATTCGATAAAGGAAGACTGATATGAGTTCTATCTTTCTGAGCAGATGAAAAAAAACATCATGAGAGTTATCTCCCACGGTTTTCTGCGCGAACAATCAAAGAGTAAACCGTGCCATTGAAAGAGAAATCTGCTCTGCTATACCTGAAACCTTGTCAATAATAATTTTCAATTGCCGGGCTGATTCAGCAGCATCATTCGTAGCTGAGGCAGAGTCAACAGCCTCTTTTGCAGTATCTTTGATCATGGCAGATACCTCATGCATGCTGCTAGTTATTTCTTCTACAGCAGCAGCCTGCTCTTCGTTCATACTTGCCACCTGTTCTATATTCATTGAAATTTCTTCAACAGAGTCTGCAAGTTTCCCAAATATTGCAAGAGTGTCTGATAGTAGTACATTGCCATCACGGACTGCAACCGTTGCACCAGTAACCGAATCTGCAGCTTTTTGTGATTGTTTCTGAAGGTTGGCAATCATATCAGTAATTTTTTCAGCAGACTGACGGGATTCGAGGGCTAATGTTTTCACTTCTGATGCAACAACAGCAAACCCTCTTCCCATTTCACCTGCACGTGCCGCTTCTATTGCTGCATTGAGTGCGAGAAGATTTGTCTGATTGGCAATATCGGTGATAAGTCTGACTATCTCGTCAATCTTTTTCATCTCACCCTGAATATCTCCAATAAGGTGATCAGCCTCCTCTGCACTGGAAATAATAAGACCCATTCCCTGCTCTGCTTTTTTTGCATATTCTGAACCTTCCCGGGCCATCCGGGTGCCATCCAGGGATAAACGGGATACTGATTCTGCTTTTTGAGATACATCACCAACCGTAACCGATAAGTCTTCCATTGCCCTGAGAACCTGCCTGACCCCTGCATCACTCTGCTCAGTATTATCGGAAACTGCAGCAGAATTTTTTGCCACCTGATCAGAACTGTTTGCAACCTCTGCAACACTCGTATGTGCCTCCTGGGCCTGATTCGAAAGTTCTCTCACTTCGCGGTTTATTAATCGAAATGCATCGTTTACCTGCAGCCCGGTAGTGTCAATGGTTTTTTTAAGGTCATTCCATTCTCCTTTAAGCGGGATGGAAGCATTAAATTGAGCTGAAAAATCATACCCGGCATATTGTGAACATACCCTGATGGATTCACGAACTGGAACATTCACCGTCTTCACGATATGATACGCATTCTGGGTAATAGATTTAAATATACCCGGGCGGAGGTCATTATTCTCTTTTATTTCAAGTATTCCATTTTCCAACGATATGGAAATCTGAGATATAGTCTTTTCAATTTTAGTTAAAGAATCCTTTATCTGTTTAAATGATGTGTGGATGGTATTAACCGGATTATTAGGTGAATCCATACCAGGAATGGGTTTTGGAAGGGTCACCGATCCACTCATATCACCATCCGCAAGCCGGGCAAAGGCATCTGAAAAAGCTGACAGTGAATCTTCATAGAATTTTTTTATAACTTTACCCTGTGTCTGTGTTAATTCCCATTCTTTTGTTGCAGCGTGGAATTGTTCCGAGAATGCATCAAGCATAAAATTAATAGCTTGTGCGAGTTCATCGTTCCCATCATCCCGGGCAGAGGATATGATCCGTCCATCAAAATTTCCTATTCTTACCTGATTAGTGACAGAGCAGATCTCTTTTGATAATTCCATACCTCATCCCTATATTCTATCCTACCATTATCTTACACAGGAAAATATTAACATATGTATGAACCGGTCTTTTTTCATTATCTGAATTTCTACCCTTTAAATCAAAAAAACCCATTGTTAGTAAATCGAAAATAAAACAATAACAAATATACTCATGTCTATCCACTTTAGTAATGAACCATCTATGAGAGGAGGGTTGGATGAAAATTGAGGTCTTGAAGGATATCAGACTTGCAGAAGAAGATTACAAAAAGATGATTTCAGAGGCACAGGAAAAGCGCAAAACAATTACAACCAGTGCCGAACTCGAAGCAGACAACATGATTCAGAAAGCTCATGCAGATGCTGAAGAGTTCAAAAAACAGCGGATTGCAGATGCACGGAAAGAGGCTGATAACCGGTATCAGCGGATTATCAGTGACGGAAAGGCTGAAGCAATGGCTCTGGAAAACAAAGGGCGGCAAAACCTGCCAAAAGCAGTTGACCTGCTCGTATCACGATTCCGGGAGCAGCTTAATGTTTCATCCTGAATCAATGAGCAGATTGCTCATCGTCGCATCAAAGCAGCAACTCGAGCCGGTCATTACTGAACTCTATCGCATGAATATCTTCCATATCGACGATTATGTTGAGAAAGGAGATGATGAATGGGATGGATTCAGGATTGGTATGCCACTTGCCGGAGCCGATGTATCATCCGCGGCACTTGTGAAAATTCGATCAATTGCCAGTGCATTTGGTATCAGCAAAGACATGGTAAGTGATTCAGAACGTTCATCAATTCTTGAACTTAAAGGGCGGATTGAGGAGGATCTTCCTGCTCTAAGCGAAGAAGTTGAGAAACTCCTTGCAACCAGAAACAAGCTGGAGTCCGAAACTAAAGAATATGAACAAAAAATTGATTCACTGCGACCCTTTACTGATGCACCTGCGCCATTGGAACTTCTGCAGGGTTTTGATACCATCAGTTTCATTGCTGGATATGCAAAAGAACCGGTTAATTTGTCAGTTCCTCATGAAAAATGGGAGAATTCTTCAAAATCGGCTAACTTTACCATTCTGGCTGTGAACAACTCAGATGTTTCAACAGCAGAGAAAGAACTCCTGGATTTCCAGTTTCAGAAAATTCAGATTCCTCAGGAAACGGGATCTGCTTCCCATATTATTCAGGAATATGAACAAAAAATCGAAGAACTGAAAAAGGAAATTGCAGGAATCTCTGCGCAAATGGAAACCATAAAAAACCGGCATGAATTTTTCCTGATGTCTTCGGAAGAATTTCTGACAGGAAGTGTGGAACAGGCAGAGGCACCGCTTCGGTTTGCCACCTCCGAGCACGCATTTTCTGTAACCGGATGGGTTCCATCCAGCAAAGTAGCAAAGGTTTTTGAAAACCTGGACAGGGTATGTGCCAGTAAAGTGTACATATCAGAACTTGAAGTTGAAGATTACAACGAGATGCCACCGGTTGAATATCATAATCCTGATATTGCGAAACCAACTCAGTTATTTCTCGACTTATACTCGCGTCCACGATATACAGAACTGGATCCTTCACTCGTGATGTCAATTCTGTATCCATTCATGTTTGGATTGATATTGGGAGATGTTGGATATGGTCTTGTGCTCCTCGTTGTAGCCTTGGGACTTCGTTCCTTTGTTAAGGGTAGTGAAGCAGGAACTCAGCTTATCGGTATACTGAGGAACTGTAGTATCAGTAGTATAATTTTTGGCGTACTATTCTCAGAATTCTTAGGATTTTCTCTCCCATGGCAACCATTCTGGCTCTCTCGTCATATTAACATCGGAGGGTCAGGCGCCTCAGAACATGCCCTGGAAGAAGCAACAACTCATGGAATGGCGGCAGCAGCTGAACATGCTTCACATATTCCTGAACTGTTGGTATTATCCGTCTGGATTGGTATTTTTCATATCACACTGGGAAGACTCTGGGGAATTCGTAACTCAGCAGTCATGGACCACGGACATCATCGTTCACTGAAGATGTTCTCTCATGTGGGATGGTTGCTGGTTATGTGGGGAATTCTTATTGCAATATGGTCATTTGCAGCGATTCCATTAATGCCGGATTTGACAGGTTCACCTGCAATAATCGCAGGAATGAATGTACCATTGATAATCGGAATTATTTTAGCTGTAATCGGACTGTTACTAATTGCACGTGAAAACCCACTTGACCTGATGGAAGTTCCGACAATCATTAGTAACGTGCTCTCGTATACCCGTCTTATTGCAGTCGGTCTCTCTTCTGTAGCTATCGCTATGGTGACGAATTTTATTGCAATAGACATGATTGTTAGTCCACAGTTAAAATCCATGTCGATTTTTGGTATTGTCCTTATCATTGTTGGAATTGTTGTATTTATCATTGGACATGTCGGAAATACGGCTCTTGGGGCTCTTGGCGGTGGATTACATCCGCTTCGTCTTCACTATGTTGAATTTTTTACAAAATTCTACCGTGGTGGAGGAAGGAAATATACTCCATTTGGAATGGTCAGACGACTAATTGAACAAAATTAAAACAAGAAAATTGGTGAAATAATTATGGCAGCAGAAGTAATGACAGTAGAAGTAGCAACAGCAACAGCAGCAGGAATGAAAGCAATCGGTGCAGGTATCGCCGTTGGAATGACAGGCATTGGTGCAGGAATTGGTGAAATGGCAATCGGTTCAGCAGCAGTGGGAGCTGTTGCAGAAAACAAGGATATGTTTGGTATTGCACTGGTTTTTACTGTACTTCCTGAAACAATTGTCATCTTTGGTCTCGTTGTGGCACTTCTTCTCATGTTCCAGTAAAAGAGTGAGGGACTAAAACATGGGACTGGAAGCAGTCATTGCAGAGATCAAAGAAAAAGGGCGGAACACATCTGAAACAATACTTAAGGAAGCCGAAACTAAAAAGGTAGAAATTCTGAACATAGCACAGCAGAAATCAGAAGCGATTAAAGTTGCAGCACAAGATGAGGTGGAAAAATTTTCCTCTCATATCATCTCCCAGGAAGAAGCCGCAGGCCATCTTGCCGTTAAACGAGAGTTCCTGAATAAACAAAAGGAACTTATGGATGAAGTGTACCAGGAAGTTCTTCAAAAAATTTCTGATATGCCTGAATCATTCCACCAGGAGTCGATATCTTCCCTGCTTACAAAAGCAAAGGCAGAAATCAATGAAGGGAAAGTCAGTTGCTGCGCCCGCGATGAAAAAGCTTTACAAGCCGTGCTCACAAAAAGTGAATTTTCAGAGTTCTCTTTTGGTCAGATTATTGATATTGACGGTGGAATTATTGTTGAATCAGAAGATGGGAATCTTCAGGTTGATTTCAGTTACCGCACCTTTCTCAGTCAGGTATGGGAGTCAGGGCTAAAAGAAGCATCAGATACTCTCTTTGGATGATTAACAGGGAGGTATAAAAATGGTACAGACCAGTAGTGGCCCGGGACCCTATATCTATGTCAGTACTCGATTGCGGGTGAGAAAGGCCAAACTGCTCGCCCCTGAAGAATACCAGCGAATGCTCAATATGAGTCTACCTGAGATAATTCGTCTGATAGGAGAGACAGAATATCAAAAAGAGGTCGATGAACTGGGAACCTCCTTTGAAGGCATTGATCTGATTGAAGAAGCTCTATCCTGGAACCTGGCGAAAGAATACCAGAGGGTCATAGAACTTGCCCCCGGTGCCCTGAAAGAATTTACCATGGCGTACTTGCGCAGGTGGGATATTTACAATGTCCTGACTATCCTACGCGGGAAAATGCAGGGTATGAAAGAAGGGAAGATCAAGGAAGTACTTATTCCTGCCGGAAGTCTGGATCGGACCACTCTTGACCGGGTTTTAAAAGAAGAAAGCTGTGAACGTGTTGCAGATGCACTCAAGTCCTGGAAGATGTACCCAACACTGGCAGCCGAAATATCTGAAGGTTGTTCTATCGGTTCTTTTTCTAAACTTGAGAATGACCTGTATAAGCGGTTGTATGCAGATCTTCTTCAGGTTGGGAAAAAAGGAGTGAAGGGAGGAGACCAGTTTCTTAAATTTGTCCAGCTGGAAATTGATGTGAAAAACATTAAAACGCTGTTTAGAATGAGAAATGACGGATATGAGGAAGATGCACGAGAATTTTTCATATCCGGTGCGACATTTACTCCTGATGAACTGCAACAAATGAACCAGATGGCAAGCAGAAATGAGGTTATCGATTCCCTTCTGGCAAAGATTAAAGGTAAATCGATCCAGGTTGCCCTGGAAGAATTGAGAGCGGAAAAATCTGACCAGGAAGTTGATGCTGAACTGACAAGAACCCAGCTCGAACGAATGGAACAACTCTCAAAGATTAATCCGTTCTCAATCCATCCTATCCTTGTATTTCTGGAGAAGAAAAAACACGAGGTGTTTAATTTACGGGCAATCGCCCGAGGTAAAGAATCCCGACTATCCAGCGAAACCATTGAAAAATACCTGGTGATCTAACATGGAGATCGCGGTAATCGGTAATAGTGAATTTATCCTCGGATTCAGACTGGCCGGAATTACAAAGACCTACGCAGCAGAATCTGAAGAAATAGTTGTTGAATATGTTAACCGGGTTTTGGATAATAGTTCAATCGGAATTCTGGTTCTCAACAGCAGCGATATGGCAAAGATTCCAGTACGACTCCGTACTACCCTCGAAAACTCAGTTCACCCGACTGTTATCACACTTGGTGAGGAGGAAGGCGGTTTGTCAATGCGGGAGAGAATTAAACGATCAGTGGGTGTTGATCTGTGGAAGTAAAACGAACCAAAGGGGTTTTAAAGAGAATTGCAGGACCTGTCGTCACTGCAGTCAATCTCGACGCACATATGTATGATGTGGTAAAAGTCGGAGATGAGCAGCTGATGGGTGAGGTCATCAAGATCAAGGGTGAAGACATTATCATCCAGGTCTATGAGGATACCTCAGGCATCAAACCGGGTGAACCGGTAGAGAACACCGGTCTTTCGCTTTCAGTTGAGCTCGGACCTGGACTTCTTACCAGTATTTATGACGGTATTCAGCGTCCTCTTGAGGTACTGGTTGAGAAGATGGGAGATTTCATTGAGCGTGGAGTTACTGCTCCCGGTCTTTCCCATGAAAAGAAGTGGGAATTCAAACCGCTTGTAAAAACTGGCGATATGGTTTCTCCAGGAACGATTATTGGTGAAGTTCAGGAGACAAACATTCTTCACAGGATAATGGTTCCCCCAAACGTTGAGGCAGGAAAGATTAAGGATATCAAATCCGGTTCATTTACCATCGATGAGATCATCTGTACCCTTGACAATGGGGTAGAGATTGCCATGATGCACAAGTGGCCGGTCCGTATGCCCCGTCCGGTTACGGAAAAACTCAATCCGGATATCCCGCTCATTACTGGTCAGCGTATTCTTGATGGTCTGTTCCCGATTGCAAAAGGTGGAACAGCAGCAATTCCCGGTCCATTTGGATCAGGAAAGACGGTTACCCAGCAGGCCCTTGCAAAATGGTCTGATGCTGAGATCGTCGTATACATCGGGTGTGGAGAGCGTGGAAACGAGATGACCGAGGTTCTTACCGAATTTCCCGAGCTCGAAGACCCGAAGACCGGAAAGCCACTCATGGAACGGACGGTCCTTATCGCCAACACCTCAAATATGCCGGTGGCTGCCCGTGAAGCATCGGTGTATACCGGTATCACCATCGCAGAATATTTCCGTGACATGGGATACGATGTTTCACTGATGGCCGATTCCACTTCACGGTGGGCAGAAGCAATGCGTGAAATTTCATCTCGTCTTGAAGAGATGCCTGGTGAAGAAGGATATCCTGCATACCTTGCAGCCCGTCTTTCAGAATTCTACGAGCGTGCAGGCCGCGTTCATACCCTGAACAAGGATTATGGTTCAGTCACCGTTATCGGTGCAGTTTCCCCTCCTGGTGGAGACTTCTCAGAGCCGGTTACGCAGAACACACTTCGTATTGTCAAGTGTTTCTGGGCTCTTGATGCAAAGCTCTCTCAGAGGCGTCACTTCCCGGCTATTAACTGGCTGAACTCCTACTCTCTGTACCTGGACACTTTAAGCCAGTATTATGATGAGAAAGTCTCTCCTGAATGGAATCCGCTTCGTACCTGGGCAATGGAAGTTCTCCAGAAGGAAGCCGAACTACAGGAAATCGTCCAGCTTGTCGGATCTGATGCATTGCCTGATGAAGAACAGGTAACTATCGAAGTTGCCCGTATGCTTCGTGAGATCTTCCTTCAGCAGAACGCATTTGATCCGGTTGATACATTCTGTGACATGACAAAACAGTTTGACATCCTCAAAGCTATCAAATTCTATTCCGACCAGGCATATGCTGCCTTAAAGGCTGGAGTGATTACTTCTCAAATCACTGGTCTGAAGGCAAAGAACGACCTTCCACAGATCAAGTATGTCAAGGAATACAAGCCTGAGATTGAAGGTATTGTCAAGGCAATGGAATCCGAGTTTACCAAACTTCGGGAGGCGGCTTAAATGAAGGAGTATCGAACTATCACCCAGGTTGCAGGTCCTCTGGTATTTGTCGAGAAGACTGAACCTGTGGGATACCAGGAACTCGTCAACCTCGTCCTTGCTGATGGATCAGAAAAGCGTGGCCAGGTTCTAGATACCTCTGACGATATCGTTGTCGTCCAGGTTTTCGAGACTACCACAGGTATCGGAAAAGATACGGGTGTCAGGTTTACCGGAGAAACAATCAAGATGCCGGTCGGAAAGGACATGCTTGGTCGTATCCTCTCCGGTGCAGGAAAGCCGAAAGACGGCGGTCCTGAAATCGTTCCGGAGAAGCGTCTTGAGATTACCGGTGCAGCTATCAACCCCTGGGCCCGTGGTTCACCACGCCAGTTTATCCAGACCGGTATCTCAACCATCGACCTGACAAACACTCTTGTCCGTGGACAGAAACTACCAATCTTCTCAGGTTCAGGTCTGCCACACAACGAGATTGCACTGCAAATCGCCCGTCAGGCGAAGGTTCCAGGATCTGATGAAGAGTTTGCTGTCGTATTTGCTGCAATGGGTATTACCAAGGAAGAAGAAAACCAGTTCATGGCAGAGTTTGAGCGGACTGGTGCCCTTGAACACGCTGTTGTGTTCCTCAATCTTGCAGATGATCCGGCTGTCGAACGTATCATTACTCCGCGTCTTGCCCTGACAACCGCAGAATACCTGGCATTCGAACTTGGATACCATGTGCTTGTTATCCTGACCGATATGACCAACTACTGTGAAGCACTCCGTCAGATTGGTGCAGCCCGTGAAGAAGTGCCAGGACGTCGTGGATATCCGGGGTACATGTATACGGACCTTGCTTCCCTGTATGAACGTGCAGGTATTATCAAAGGCAAAAAGGGTTCAGTTACCCAGCTTTCCATCCTGACGATGCCAGGTGACGATATCACCCACCCGATCCCTGACCTGTCCGGATACATTACCGAGGGTCAGATTGTGGTTAACCGTGACCTTCACCGAAAAGGTATTTACCCGCCGATCAACGTTCTTCCGTCACTTTCCCGTCTGATGAACCTTGGTATCGGAAAAGGTTTCACCCGTGAAGACCACAAGAAGGTCTCTGACCAGCTGTATGCAGGATATGCAGAAGGTGTCGATCTTCGTGGACTGGTGGCAATCGTCGGTAAGGATGCGCTTTCAGAGCGTGACCGGGGATTCCTGGAGTTTGCCGAGATGTTCGAGAACCGCTTTGTCCGTCAGGGCAAGGATGAGGATCGGACCATCGATGAATCCCTCGATCTTGGATGGGATCTTCTCAAAGACATTCCGGAAGAACAGCTTGTGCGTATTGACCGTGAACTTATTCAGAAGTATCATCCAAAATACCGCAAGAAGGCAGAGTGAGCCTCCATGGCACTGAAAGATGTCAAGCCAACCAGGTCAGAACTGATCAATACGAAAAAGAAGATCAAACTTTCCCAGAATGGCTATAAGATCCTCAAAATGAAGCGCGACGGACTCATTATGGAGTTCTTTAAAGTGCTTGAGGAGGCAAAGGACTCCAGAGGTGCTCTGCTTGAGAAATATGCCCGTGCACAGGAGATGATGGCTATCGCAAACACGATTGAAGGTTCAATCGGTGTGAAGGCAGCTGCATTTTCTGTCCGGGAAAACCCGGATATCACCCTGAGAAGTAAAAATATCATGGGAGTGGTGGTACCGGAAATTGAATCATCAAAGGTCAGGAAAGGCATTGCTGAACGTGGGTATGGAGTTATTGGTACCACCCCGGTCATTGATGATACAGCAAAAGCCTTTGAAGAGCTGGTTGAGGCAATTATTCAGAGTGCTGAGATTGAGACCACCATGAAACGTCTGCTTGATGAGATTGAATCTACCAAGCGACGTGTCAACGCCCTGGAGTTTAAGGTTATTCCTGAACTTACCGAGGCAAGTGACTTTATTAAGATGAGGCTTGATGAAATGGAGCGTGAAGAGTTATTCAGGCTCAAGAAGATCAAAGCCAGATCTACCGCATAATTTTTTTCCCATCTGTTACTACGATTTTTTTTCGCTCATCGTATCTATTGAGAGTAACTTTTTCAAATTAAGGTACGGATTCGGATTCCATTTTGGTAACCATTATCCCATTTTATCCTTTCTGATCCTGAATGTATTGGTACATCCGGAGGTAATGATTATCATCAATGAGGGAGATAAATCAGGAAAAGTATGACACTTGTAAAAATATCAGAAAAAGGACAGATCGTCATACCTGTAACATTCCGAAAAAAATGGAATCTTGAAGGAGGTTCAACAATTATCCTCACAGATGATGCAGATGGAATACATATCAGGCCTCTGATCCGTCTCTCTGATCTTTCCGGGATCGATGAAGGAAAGGGATTACTACAGAAACTTCAGGAGATGAGAGAGGAAGAAGGGGACTTTTAATGCCTGATCTGCTCTTCGACACACATGCATTCATCACACTTTTCGAACGACAACCAGGATGGGAAATTGTGAGAGATTATATGAGAGCAGTTGATGATAACGAATGTTCAGGGTTTATTCCAACAGTTGTACTCACGGAAATTATGTATTTGTACACTCTGCAAGAGGGACATACTATCGCAGAACAAAGAATAGGGCAGATAATGAATTCCAGAATGAAGACTCTCCCTATTGATGAGAGCATCTCCCTTGTGGCAGGGATGATTAAAAAACCAGGTATTTCATTGGCTGATGCATGTATTGGAGCTACTGCACAGGTTCACGGGCTTTCGGTATTATCAAGGGATAAACACTTTGACCAGATGAATATCCAACGAATCGGGTATCCCTGAAATTCTGGCGAGAAATGTAATATATCTCCCATGGGGGATCTTCATCTGAAGAGACCCGATATATTCCTACGGACATTGTTGTTGGATAAACCAAATTCACGTGATAATTCTCTCTTTCATCCAAAATACCGTAAAAATGCAGAGTAAGCCTCCATGGCACTGAAAGATGTCAAGCCGACCAGGTCATTACTGATCAACATCAAAAAGAAGATCAAATTCTCCCAGAATGGCTATAAGATCCTCAAAATGAAGCGCGAAGGACTCATCCTGGAGTTCTTTAAAGTGCTTGAGGAGGCAAAGGACTCCAGAGGTGCTCTGCTTGAGAAATATGCCCGTGCACAGGAGATGATGGCTGTCGCAAACACCAATAGGTTCAATTGGTGTGAAGGCAGCTGCATTTTCTGTCCGGGAAAACCCGGATATCACCCTGATAAGTAAAAATATCATGGGTGTGGTGGTACCGGAAATTGAATCATCAAAGGTCAGGAAAGGCATTGCTGAACGTGGGTATGGAGTTATTGGTACCACCCCGGTCATTGATGATACAGCAAAAGCCTTTGAAGAGCTGGTTGAGGCAA
>Ga0209510_1000593_pt1 | contig 48203 bp, 45 predicted proteins | sample BiotimSIPDNA_FD_185749 | JGI IMG/M metagenome (GOLD analysis project Ga0209510, IMG submission 185749) | Anaerobic biogas reactor microbial communites from Washington, USA - Biogas_R1 time_0 SIP DNA (SPAdes) (version 2) | ecosystem: Engineered > Bioreactor > Anaerobic > Unclassified | place...
TTGATACCACTTTAAAATGAGAAATGAAATATTTTTACCGGGCTAATTTGCAAAATTACTCCTAATGGCTCAATATGAGGTGGTTTTAATTTGAGAATTATGGCAGGATTAATGTGAGAATTCACAATTTATTATTTCGAATAATTTATTAAGATCAGCATTTTGGGGTACCTTGGTTAAAACAAAGAAAATGTTTTCAAAGATATATTTAGCGAATCTTCCCATTTCCTCTTTGTCTAACTCTTTGCAGTGCGTGTTAATGTCATTCTCATAAAAATGCTCATTTAAAAACTCTTTAATGGTTTTCTCTGCAATATAGATTGAATTTAAACGGTTTTCTTGTTGATCATCTTTACGCTTACTTTGTATTTTCTCTGTAAAATAGTGTGTAACATATTCTCTTATAGCAAATTGCAGGCGAAGACTATCGCCGTGTTTGACAAACGCCCGTAGATCATTCTCCCGTAGACCATTCTCTAATGCATTACTAAGCTCAATACTAAGCAACCACAGAGTGGTAAAGCGCTGCTGCCCGTCAACGATATCCCAGACCTTTGAGTCTTCAGAATATTGAACAATAACATTCCCTAAATAAAAGGATTTCTCTGTATTTTTATAAGTAGTCCACAGATCCTCGAGTAAGATCTTTATTTGTTCAGATTCCCAGACATACAGGCGTTGATATATTGGTATATTAAAAACGTATGGTTTTTCGTTTTCTTTTACTATCTGCTCGATAGATATGAGTGCAGAATCATACCTACACGAATATTCTCTATTATTTGTAGTGTCCGGCTTCTTTTTCCCGATCCATTCCTCGATCCATTCTTTCTTATTACCTGTATCTGCAACTTCTTTGCCATAGTATTCGGCAATTTTTTTAATATATCGGTTACGAACGCTATTCGGATTCTCACTCAAAATTTGGGGCAAATGTTTAGAATATTTTTCTCCAACACCCTCTTGATATTTTATAAAGTTGATAACTTCTTCCGGGAGGTAGGCCATATCCATGAAATCTAATATATTATCTATGTCATGCAAAAATATCAACTGTCTCTGTTTACGAAAAGACTGCAATTCAACTCTGATACTGCCAATAAGGTAGTCCAACCACAAAGCAAACTCGAACAATCTATCATTAGAGAATTTATCATAATAAAACACTATACATAATAGATATAGTTCCCTCAAATATATAGAAATGTCTTCGTTGTATACTTTACGGTAAAAATCCCGGAAATTTTGCATATCAGGCAATGGTTCACGTTTGCAGGGGTCTGTTAATTCCTCGACTATTTCTGCATATTTTTGAACATAACTGAAGAAATCCAAACCAGGCAATAAGGGTTGCCTGAGAGAAAATGTTGTTGCATTATGGTTTGAATATTTATTGAGAGCCAACTTAATAAATTGATAATCATCAGCTTTTTTGAGTTTTTTTTGGAATTCACATATAAGATAATCCTCATTTTCGAATTTAATATATTTTTGGCCTTTCCAATTACGGCTTCGCCACAATATTTTTTCAAGCAGATCATTAATAAACTTAAATCTTAAAAAGGGCTCCAGATTCTCAATTTCTTCCCATTGCCTGGCTTTATCTCCCCTTTTATTAGGATCGTTAATTGCTCTAAGATTGTAGGCTTTCAAATAATCGTTTGCTCCTAGCTTGACTCCTCGATTGTTTTGGGTTTCAAAAAAAATGAAAGCATCATCCCTGGAAGTTGTAGTAATCACAGTAAAAACTAATTTGTCCAGGAAATTCAGATTGTTCAATACTTGATATTCAGATATAAGTCCTGCTTTGATTATTTTCCGGGCTTCTTTGATTCTGTCTTTTGATAATGGGGGAATATTAATTTTATGAATGGTGGTATTTTCCCCTTCAATTACTAATTGCAGGGTCAATAGAGTAAGAATCCGCTGTTGCCCATCGATGATATTATAAATATCGCAGTCATCTTTATGTAGTAAGATCACTCCTAAATAGTAGTCATCGTTATTTGATTTTTTTAAATCACTTAGTAATTCGTTTATCCTTTGTTTATCCCAAACATACGGCCTTTGATATTCAGGTATATTTAAACAATCCCCATATTCTTCGATAAATGATTTGAATAGCCGTATTTTGACATCTGGCCTGTCGCTCATTATTACACCTCGTAAATGGATATATTCTTAAACTATTACGCTATAGTACCAGTTTCTCTTCTACCCTAATTTCTATATAAAAAATATATTCCCTGCCATTTGTATCCTCTAATGGTACTTCTTCTAAATATATCTTATGATAGAGTTATAGTGCAGAGAAGGCTCATGCTTTTATAGATAAAATTAATAAAGCGCGGTAGAACAAGCAACCGGCAAACCTGTGATAGATATGCTCATCTATCTGCCGGTAAGGGGTGAGATACTTAAGATGCAGTCACGTGAAACAGAATTGCAAGAAGGGACAGCGGGGACATGAAGCTGATTTTGAGACATCTCACCAGTGGTCTGATTTATGCCTGTAGTTTTAGACTAATCCCGGCACTGGTAGGTACTATTGTCCCGTTTTTCTGGCAGCTGGTTAATCTGTACGGTACCCTGCCGGCAGTAGTTTTAATAATTGGCGTATTTCAAATACTTATAACAGGCTTGGCAGCAATCATATATCCATTTTTGTTTTTCAAACTGACCTTTATAGAAGTATATTGCCTGGCAGCAGTTTTTATGGTGGTTGCGATTATCAGCTGGCAGGTTATAAATATTTATGCTAACCGTCGGGCTGGTTTCAAACTGGTTAAGCTGCAATTCTCCACCCGTACCGCCTTGCTATTACTGGGCCTGCTGCTGAGCCACCGTTTAATACCCCTACCGGTAACTCCCAAGACTATGTTTTGGGATCTGCATATAAAACCTCACCTGGCCGGACAGCTGAAATCGAAAGATAGGGAGGAAATCATTGCTGCTATACGCTATGACTACCAGCAGGCTCTAAACCTGATGGGTGATGCCATATTCTTCGGCTGTTCCCCCGGGTCGTTTAAAGAACTACTAATTGCCGCCGGATTAAAAGAGTCGCAGTTTGTTATTATGGAAACTATTATTCCAGTAGAGCATTCTAGTATTTTTGGGTTGAAACAGCCTTTCTACTTATATTTAATATTTATCAGCACATAGGCTGGCTGTATGAGAACCGCGAATATGAACCCTGATAAAAGAAACGGGCTATGTTTTCACAGAAAGCATAGCCCTTTGTATGCTTTGAAGTTAATTAAAAGCGTGGGTGACATTAAGTAACTGTAGGCATTGAAGTGGGGTATTAAAGACAGCAAACCTTCAATAACTACCTCCAAGTAGTTCGTGCTGCATCTAATCTTCATCCTTGACCTTTTAACCAGAGTTGGCATATCCTGGTTCTTTTTAAAAAAGGGTTGTGGTATAATTTGGTTATATTGGCAATTAGGAGATAAGATTAATTTTTATGGATAGTATTATACTTCATGTACCTCATGCTTCTTTGCACATTCCTGATGGCATCAAATCAAGAATGCTTCTTAACTATGCAGACCTTGAAAAAGAGCTTTTAGCCTTAACAGACCGGTATACGGATGAGCTTTTTGCAGTACAGGGAGTCAAGATGATCAAAAGTCAGGTGAGCCGTCTAGTAGTAGATATGGAAAGATTTAGAAATGACGAGGATGAAGTAATGTCCAAAGTAGGTATGGGGGCCGTGTATGAACTAACGGTGGATGGTAAAAAACTACGATACATAGACGGAACTTTGCGAGAGACTTTGCTTGCCAAATATTATGATCCATACCATAAATATTTTAATAATCAGGTGGAAGAATGTCTATCTCAGTACGGCCAATGCCTGATAATCGATTGTCATTCCTTCTCCTCTAAACCACTGCCTTATGAGCTAAATCAAGATCCAAAAAGACCAGATATATGTATAGGAACATGTGAGTTCCATACACCGAAACAACTAATTAATTACGCCCTGGAATGGGTTTCACCATATTACTCAGTGTATCTTAATCGGCCATTTGCCGGAACTTTTGTTCCTTCTGAATATTACCTGCGGGATAAAAGAGTAAGCTCTATAATGGTAGAAGTAAATCGAAGCCTATATATGGATGAATCAAATGGATGTAAAACTGAAGGATTTTATAAAACAAAAAGCTTGCTATTGAATTTTATAACCGGGGCTTCAGACATATTTAGGAAAAGCCTAAAAGAAACTGAATTATCCATGGGTAGAATTTCCCGCCAATAGTCTTTCATCGTCCAAAATAACTGCAAATAGCCAGGCCCTTAGTATGGAGCAAATAATAAAATAATCATCCTAATTTCCCAAGCTCCAGATAAAAGCCATCGGGGGCTTTTGCTGAATTTCGTTTATGGTAAGGACAAAGGAAAATCATCCTGAGTTCTTCGCCTGTTGTTTCGTCAACTACTATATAACCATCTACAGGGTCTGCGATATTTTTTGGTTGCAGGCTCCCCCACCTTTCCCAGGTAAGCTTATGACCTGAGCTGGTTCTAAGATTGTTCAGGTATTCTTTGCTACCTGCTATCCCTTTTGTAGGAATGGGGTTGGAAGGCTCAAACCCAAATATGCCAATCCCTTCTGGTATTTCGTTAGAATCTGTGCCTATTAATCCGGCACCAAACATGGTCATCATTTTCTTAAAAACCATATTCTTTTCTTGGAATAATAGTGTAATGATGAAATTTATATCAGTCTCGGTTAAACGGCCTGATGTTATTTGCATAAATGTACGGTTTAATATCTCTATGTCTTCTCCGGCTTTACTCCATTTATCAAATTCTTCGATCATTAATTGTATTTGCTGTGATGTTATTTTAGGGCCAAATAGCTGCAGCAAAAGTCCTTCGCTTGTAATAACAGGGCTGTTAGATACTCTGTATGCTTTTTCCGTTCTATATTTTGGAGCCTGAGCCTGAGATTCGGAAGTAAATCTAAAGTCTTTTTTAATGGAATCCCATTTTGTACAGCACGGTATTATAGACCTTGCTAAAATATTAGTTTCAATATAATCCGGGCCGTAAAAACCACACCGATGACGTAATACTGAGGCAGAGTGCATGATGGGATTAATGTTTCTATTGTGTGCTTCAATTGTCATATCATTATATAACTGAATGGTTTTCAACAATGAGTCCACATCGGATAACCCAAGACATTCTTCAATTGCTGCGAGCATGCCCTGTACTAATTTATTAAGCTCAGCAATAGAAAAGGTCTTCCGCATGTTAATTAAATCAATCACGTAAACCAGAGCTGTCATTTCCAATATTACAATTTCCGGAGCAGTGCCGCATTTTACATCATTATTTTGTACAACTTTTTGATATTGGTTTGTAACCTTTTCTAATACTGTATTCCAATATAATTGACCGTGGTATTCATATGTCATAGCTGTTTTCCGTCTTATTAAACCTTTAAGTATTGCCAATAAATTACCCGCCCTTCAAAGAACTATTATCACTAGCTTGTATCGCCTTTGAAAGAAACACCCACTGGCTCTTTCCATAGATATTTGACACATGCTACCATTTTTCCTTTATATTATGATATCCCCCACTTGTACCCATCCAAATAGATACATACGAATACATAGGGATTCTAGTTTTACCGACACTAGTCTCTTCAAAAGTTACTAAAATACAAAAATCCCGAAATATCGGGCTTTTTAAATGCAGATATGGTGGGCCGTATAAGATTCGAACTTATGACTTCTTCCGCGTCAAGGAAGCACTCTCCCACTGAGTTAACGGCCCATTTGTCAATCTATATTATAACCAGACTATAGTTAGAAATCAATATCCAATCGGTTAGACTGACGATTTATTCCGATACCCCATATCAGGTTATAGTTATATTTTTAAAGCAATATAAATAGTAGAAAACACAAAAAGGGTGGGGTATTCATGGTTATCTTAACTATCCGGAAGCGAACCGCAGGTCTGGGTTTAGTTTTTATATTAGCTCTGATGGTATTGGGTATTAGCAGCTACACGATGGCCAAACACCCTAATATGGATAATTGGAAAAAAGAAAGGATCCTTATCGATAAGGTCGAGACCGATAAAAATGTGGTCGCCCTAACCTTCGATGATGGCCCCCATCCCCAATTTACTCCGGCCTTATTAGACGTACTGAAAAAACACGATGCCCGGGCTACTTTCTTCGTCATGGGAAATAAAGCCGAAGCCCATCCCCGGATATTAAAAAGAATGGCCGCTGAAGGCCATGAGATTGGTAATCATAGTTACAGCCATCCGGATTTTAATAAGCTAAAAAAAGAGGCCCAGTTGGAGGAAATCAACAAAACCACGGCCATAATAAAAAAACATAGTGGGCAAAATGTAGCCTTATTACGTCCACCCGGCGGTTACCTGTCTTACGATCTGATAGAAATGAGCAAAAAACAAAACCTGATTATAGCCTACTGGACTTACCAGCAGGATAGCAAAGACTGGCGTAACGGGACAAAACCCTCCACTATATCCGGGCACATCATAAAAAACATCCAGCCTGGTCAGGTTATAATTATGCACGATGGCTGCCCTAACGGAATGGCCACCGTCCAAGCCGTTGATACTATACTGACCCACCTCCAAAAAGAAGGTTATACATTTGTAACTATGAGTGAATTAATTAAAATTGGAAAATAAGTAATAAAGCCAGGCCAGAGACCATAAAATTGTAAAAAACTACAAATGGGGGGTCTGGTTAGCATGCCGAAAATATTCGGTTTCTATGAAATGCCATCCCGGGTTAAAATCTTTATAATCGGGATTGTGGCGCTGGTAGTCCTGGCCAGCAGTGTAGTGTACGTACAGGCTTATCATCGGGTCAAACCTATTTATGAGGTTCCTACTGATAAAAAAATCGTAGCGTTAACTTTTGATATCAGCTGGGGTAACAAGACCCCTATGCCGGTCATTGAAATCCTTAAGGAAAACAATGTTAAAGCCACCTTTTTCCTCTCCGGACCCTGGGTAAAGCAATACCCTGAAATAGCGCAGCGGATTAAAAAAGACGGCCATGAAATTGGCAGTCACGGCTACCGCCATATTAATTTAAGTAACCTCAGTAAAACCGAAGTTAAGGAAGAAGTAATGAAGGCCCACAAAAACATTAAAGATGTAACCGGAGTAGATGCTAAGTTGATCAGGACGCCCAATGGCGATTATAATGAGCAGGTCATTGAAGGTATTCATGAATGTAATTATGAGGCTATACAGTGGGGAACGGATTCTCTTGATTGGATGAATCCAGGGATTAATACGATTATTGACCGGGTAAGTAAACGAGTTCACCCAGGGGATATTATATTAATGCACGCCAGTGATACCTGTAAACAAACCCATGAGGCCCTCCCTGTCGTAATTAAGAATCTGAAGCAGCAGGGATATGAGTTTGTAACTGTTTCCGAGTTGCTTAAAGAAATGGATAAGGATAAAGAGCAAGATAGGGATATGGATAAGGATAAGAGTAAGGATAAAGATAAGAGTAAAAAGAAGTGATTTGTACACAAAAAAAGAAGCCATTTAAGCGCGGTCTTAAATGGCTTCTTTTTATTCGTTGTCGTCTCTTTTGATCTCAGCTTCCTCGATGTGCTCCAGGCCGATATCCTTGAGGATCTGGTCAATTAACTTCTTATCCAAATTATCACCTCCTACTAAGATATAAATATATTCTCCCTTGAATAATTATAGTACTATAATTCAATTAAATCAAAGGAGTTTTCTAAAAATTTAGAAAATATGGTAAATTTCCTCTAATCATCCGTGCAGGCCACCGTATTTTGTGCCTCTTCCTGCTCCAGTTCCGGTGCCACTAGCTGGCGTGGGATTTTATCGACTGGTTCCAGAACCGGGATATCATTGCTGGTGGTTGCTCCCAAATCCCGAAATTTACGAGCTGTTACCAATACCCGACCTTCCAGGGAGCCTACTGCGCTGTTGTAGGCATCGATAGACTGCTCCAGGCTTCTTCGCAACTTATTAAAATAGCCGGCTAAAACGCTGATACGCTCATATAGGGTTTTACCCAGTTCACTTATTTGCTCGGCGTTTTCCGCAATGCTTTCCTGTCTCCAGCCATAGGCTACTGCCAGTAAGAGCGCTATCAAGGTGGTGGGAGTAGCCAGGATTACCCGTTGCTGGGAACCATACTCGATTAGCTCCGGGTCCTGTTCCAGGGCCGCACTGAAAAATGACTCTCCTGGCAGAAACAGTACTACAAATTCAGGGGCAGGTTTAAACTGCTCCCAGTAACTTTTACTGGCCAACTGGTTTATGTGCACCTTAACCTGGCGAGCGTGATCTTTCAGGTTCTGCACCCGACCATCTTCATTAGTCGCCTCCAGAGCTTCCAGATAAGCCTGCAGAGGTGTTTTCGAGTCCACTACTATATAGCGTTCGCCGGGTAACCTGATTAGCATATCGGGTCGCAGGCGCCCCTCCCCGCTATCACTGCTTTGCTGCTGATAAAAATCGCAGTGCTCCACCATACCTGCCATCTCTACCACCCGTTTAAGCTGGATTTCCCCCCATCTTCCTCTGACGCTGGGCATCCGCAGGGCCTTAACCAATTGAGCCGTTTCCAGTTGCAATTGCACCTGGGTATCGGCCAGGGATTTTACCTGTTGGCTAAGACCGACGTAAGCGGTACCGCGAACCTTTTCTAGTTCTCTTATTTCATGGTCAACTTTTTGTAGTGATTCCTTTAAGGGCTCTACCAGTTGGTTAATGGCTTGCTGCCGTTTATCTAAATCACCCCGGGCACCTTCCTGGTATTTCTCCAGGGTAGTCTGAGCCAGTTCCAAAAAGGCCTGGTTATTACTTTTCAGGGCTTCCGCCGATAGGGCCTTAAAAGCACTGGCCAGCTGTTCCTGAGCCTCATTCAGGATTACCATTTTCTCCTCCATGGCCCGGGCCTCTTCTTCCATCCTGGTTTGCAATTCGGTCTGTTTTTCGCGGAAAGAAATGTTAGTGTTAATTAACTCCGCTATTCTTTGCTCTTTCTCCGTTAATACTGTTTCCAGCTCGCTTACCCGTTTACTCTTCTCCTCCGCTGCAGATTTTAACTGTTGTTCATTAGCTAATTGGTTTTGAAGTTCACCCAGCCTGGTTTCCAGTTCCTCTTGCCTGGATTTTTGCTCCAGAATATATTCTCCCCGGCTCTGCAGTCTTTCCCGCAACACCGCATCCTCAGCCTCACGCTGGCTGATATCCCGGTTATAGGTGCTTTGCAACCTGTTCTTTAAGAGCAAATAGCAAATTAATGCTCCCAGTCCTAATCCGACTCCCAACCATATGAGATTAATAATGTTTCCCTGCATAAGAAAACACCTCTTTCATTAACCGAAGCAGGTTTAATTTTCTTTTCTTACCTGATTTTACAGAGATAGCGGGCACATAGCAAGGCTACCATGATTGAATACTAAATGAAAAAGTTTCTCTTTTAGGTTCCCCTGGTTTCAGGAGTCACCATTTAATCACACTGAGTCAACCTCTATTTTAACGCAATAAAAAGCCCCTAACATTTAAGAAGGCCCGGGGATTACCCGGGCCAACCTTCGTTTTACTTAGTCCAGCTTTTCCAGCATTTCCAGTACCATATCAAAGAAATAAGCTATATCCTCACGGTCATTGATGCCAGCCTTAAAGCCTATTTCCGGGAATCTGCCACCCCCGTTGATACGAACATTGACCAGGTACATGGCCTGATCCATATCTTCCTCCAAATTCTCCAAATCTATATCATCCCAGTCATCATCAAACAAATCATCTTCATTCACAGGCTGGGCATGTTGCGCTGAGTTTACTTCTTGGCCATTATCAATAATCTGGGCTACTATCCACATTACATCGGTGGTACTCATTTCTAGTTCCTCGCTGAGCTGCATGATTTCGTTGGCTACTGGTGTAATTCTCAGCAAATCTGAGAGATTTACCGGATCCCCTTTGCCCCATTTCTTTTTCATTGGCATCACCTCCGCATCTATTTGCCACAAACCTGGAATTATTCAGTTGTAAGTTGTTTTTACTAGGTTATCACCTTTGCTTTAATTGTACACATTAAATTGTACTCTTGTTACCTAGATTATATGTGAACTGCAACCTAAAAAACAACCACAGGGTCAAATGAAATATCCAAAACCCCTTTTCCAGCTAGCTCATCAAGCACCAACAAGGTAAAATTGTACCATAAAGGGTGAATCGCTGCAAGGATAAGCAATCTGGTTTATATTAATATTTATATCCTAAAAGAGTTATAATCTAAATAAAGTTTTCTATTTATCTTTTTTTGGTAAAATGGAGTTGTTAGTATGTTAAAAGCTCTTAAATTGTTAGCTATTCTCCTTACTTTTCTCCTCCTGGCAATGGTGTTTTATGGTACATTTAAAGGAATATTTGATTCCCTGGTGTTTTGGGGGCTATACCTCTTGTTACTGGCGGCTGATTTCTTATGTATTGCGGTAATAAAAAAATATAACGGCCAGGGGGAGTGTTGATTATGCCTAATGATAAAAAGCCTAATATAATCATTGATGCTAATAATAAAATTCAATTACTAATCGGGGATTTTGGCCGGGAAAAACTTGGTCAGCTTACTGGTAAACTGATGGATAAGAAAACAGCTTTGATTATTCTAGGAGCAGGCATTCTAACCGGTATTTTACTTGCACTATTGATTTAAGAATTATCCTTGGAATTGTTCCTCCCATGCCTTACGGGCTGCTTCCCGGGCCGGAGGTATCATGGGCGCAACCATTTTCTTAAGCTCCACCCTGTTTTCATGGACGTATTCAACCAGTTCCTCCTGAGAAATGGTTTTATCATGGCGGCCAACCTTTATGGTTACACAATAATTACTTTGCAAATAAAAAATGAGTTCCACCTCGGTGTTTATTTCCCCATCTTGAAACTGTGCTGCTCCCGCCGCTTTGTTACGATCGATCATACGGAAATTATCTAACGATAACATCTGCAAAACTAATCACCTCATTCCACCTTTATCAGAATAATTTCGACACATAAAGCCTCTATCCTCTTTTCAGTGTAACACGCGTATCAACAGATGCGGGGAACGTGCTCGCCTTCCATGGGGACAGGGGGACAGGTCCCTTGTCCCATCGAATTGGGACAAGGGACCTGTCCCCCTGTCCCATTAGCAGATACGGGGAACGTGTTCACCTTCCAGGGTACCTAAAATGCGTTCCGCTCCCAGCTCTGTTTCTATCAAAACCATCCCGGCTGGCTCTTTGCGAAGCTCACCTATTATGGTGGCCTGCTGACATTCCGGGATAGTATGCAGGGTCTTTATTATTTGGGTGGACTTCTCCGGGGCGACAAATATGACCATTTTGCCTTCATTAGCCATATACAGGGGGTCCATACCCAGCATATCGCAGGCACCACTAACTACCGGGGATACAGGGATATCTTTTTCCCGCACGATTATGTTAAGGCTGCTTTGATCGGCTATCTCATTTAAAACCGTAGCCAGTCCCCCCCGGGTGGGATCCCGCATACAACGGACATCAGCCTGGTATTGTTCCAGTTCCCTGCCTATAGCGAAAAGGGGTGCACAATCACTGGTAACCGGGGTGGAAAAGCGCAGCCCTTCACGTTGCGCCAGAATACTGAGCCCATGGTCTCCTATAGTACCGGTAATAATAATGTGATCACCGGCCTTTATCCGCTGGGGACGATAGTCAATTCCTTCAGGTATTATCCCTATACCAGTGGTGTTAATAAATATACCATCAGCACTTCCCTTTTCCACTACTTTGGTATCGCCGGTAACCAGTTTTACTCCGGCCTGGTTAGCGGTTTGTGCCATAGAGGCAGCGATTTTACGCAAATCAGCCATAGGCAAACCTTCTTCAATGATAAGAGCCACAGATAGGTAAAGGGGTTTAGCTCCGCAGACCGTCAAATCGTTTACCGTGCCGCAAATGGACAGCTTGCCTATGTCTCCTCCGGGGAAAAACAGGGGGGTTATGACAAAGGAATCAGTAGACATGGCTATGCGTCCCGCCGGTAAATCTATCAGGGCACCATCCAGCATGGCCTCCAGATACTCGTTCTTCCAGGCTTCTTTAAATACTTCATCTATCAACTGCTGGCTCATTAATCCCCCACTGCCGTGAGCCATTAATACTCGCTCTGCTTTCATCTGCTGTTTCCTCCTTTAAATTAGAAGCGGGACACGGGGACAGGTCCCTTGTCCCATTTTGATGGGACAAGGGACCTGTCCCCGTGTCCCACTAGGTTATTTTGTAGCGGTAATAGGCAGCACAGGCTCCTTCATGGGAAACCATGCACGGTCCTATGGGGTTTATGGGTGTACATGCCCGGCTGAAAAGAGGGCACTCATGGGGTGTTATCCTGCCGGTTAAAACGTCTCCACAGGCACAACCTTTTATAGGTATATCTTCATATTCAGGTATAGCAAATTTCTTGCGGGCATCCAGTTCTTCATATTGCTGGCTAAATTCCAGGCCACTATTATTAATAAAACCAAGGCCCCGCCAACGGGCGCCAACAGTTGTAAAAACCTTTTTTAAAGTTTCCTGGGCCACTAAATTACCTTCCGGCCTTACTACCCTCTTATACTGGATTTCCGCCTGGGCTTGTCCCTGACGTACCTGCTGCAATAACATCACTATGCCTTCCAGTATATCCAGGGTTTCGAAACCGGTAACTACACAGGGCTGATGATAATTCTGGGCCAGCTTAATATAGGGCTCTAAACCAATCACAATGGAAACATGCCCCGGGCAGATTAGCCCATCTACTTTAATATCAGGGTCAGAAAAGATAACTTCCAGAGCCGGAGGAACAACTTTGTGCAAGGACAGGACCGAATAATTTTTTAGCCCTTCCTGTAATGCTTTTTCAGCACTAATGGCTACTGCCGGAGCCGTAGTTTCAAAGCCAATCCCCAGGAAAACTACTTCTTTCTCCGGATTCTGCCGGGCTATCTCGACAGCATCCAGGGGCGAGTAGGCTATCCGTATATCTGCTCCCCGGCTGCGGGCTTCCTGCAATGAACTCTTGTTTCCCGGCACTCTCATCATATCCCCGAAAGTCACCAGAACGATACCCGGCCTCTCGGCCAGGTCTATAACTGCATCTATATCACCCTGGGCGGTTACGCAAACCGGGCACCCGGGGCCGGATAATAATCTGAGGTTAGGCGGTAGCAGATTGCGGATTCCGCTTTTGGCAATAGCCATAGTATGGGTGCCGCAAACTTCCATTAAGACAACTTCCCGGGTTTCCGCTTGAATATCCTTAAGCAGAGAAGATATATAGTCTTTGTTTGATTCCACTGCAAAAATCCCCCACTCCAATAAAAACTAGTATCGTTGAAATACATCCTGCACCCTTATTATCGCGTTAATCTGTGCCCGAAGGGTCTGCGTCCTTCAGCGTTAAAAAATCGATTTTCTAATTAACCCGTCATGGTTGCTAGACACACAATCACCAATGAAAATAGTTGCACCGGTATTACGATAACATGACGGAACGGCACAGGGGCCGTTCCCTACACTTCCCACCGGAGGCTGCCGTGTATCCGTCTAGGGTGAAGCTTCACCAGCACGCTATTTTCTAATTAAATTATTTGAATCCGCATATTCCTAATATTTCCGCGTATTCCGCGTCTAATAATCCTAATTACTGAGGCTGAGGCTGCAGCTGCTTCAGCAGTTGCATGGTTTCTTTGGCCCAATCCTCATCCACAATATCCATGGCAAAACCAGCATGAACCAGAACATACTGCCCTATCTTAACGTCCGGAACCAGTTGGATACTGATATTTACCTGGTTGCCGTCAACATCTACCACGGCCATCTGACCCTCAACAAATTCTACAACCTTAGCCGGAACTCCCAAACACATTAGGAAATCACCTCACTTGCAATAATAGCCTGACCCAGCGATAAGCCCCCGTCTCCCGGCGGCAGCTGCTGGTGATGGTAAACTTCAAATTCGGCGGCCTGCAGGGAATGCAGCAGTTCCACCAGTAGTATCTGATTGTGAAACACTCCCCCGCTTAAAACTACCCGGTTTAGTCCGCTCTCTTCCCGTACCTTTTGCAGGATGTCTGTAAACATCTCTACCATAGTCAGGTGAAATTTATAAGCTATTTCCCCTGCCGGTATTTCTCTTTCTAAATCAGCCAGCAGTTCAGGCCACATGGGGAGCGGATTCATTATCCACCTATCCTCTTCATAATCTATATTATAACTATATATGCCTGCTTTTTTGGTAGCATATGCTTCCAATTCAATAGCCGCTTGACCTTCGTAATGATTAATAGGACATATACCAAGCATGGCACCAACAGCATCAAACAGCCTGCCACAGGAGGAGGTTAAGATTTCCTTACCCCCGGTTATACGGGTAAGCATCAAATCCCTCTCGGCCTTAGCTAAATCAGGCAGATATTTTTCGGCCACCGGCAAGGCTTTACTCTCACCCAAAGCCGCCAGCAGATATACCAGGGCCATACGATAAGGCCTTTGGGCGGTTAGGTCGCCGCCCGATAAGGGCAGGTATTTTAAATGCCCGCGGCGCTCAAAATTACGGTAGTCACCCTTAAGAACCTCGCAACCCCATATAGCCCCATCAGTTCCCCATCCGGTGCCATCACATATTAATCCTAATACTTCACCTTGCAGGTGATGTTCTGCCATTACAGCAGCCATATGAGCAAAATGATGCTGGACCGCAATAGTTTTAAAATCCTGCTGCTGCCTGGCCCAGCGGGTAGTCTGATAATTAGGGTGCAAATCATGAGCTATTACTTCGGGCTTTACCGAGAGCATATTTTCAAACCGTTCGATGCCGTTCAAAAAATTACGATAGTTCAGATAATGGTTTAAGTCTCCCCAGTGCTGGCTTAAAAATGCTTCTCCTCCTCGGGTTAGGCAAAAGGTATTTTTCATCTCCCCCCCTACGGCCAGAACCGGCTGTGTAGACGGTGGAACCTGGATCCCCAGAGGTACAAAACCACGCGCCCGGCGAAAATAATGGGGGGTATTGATTTTGGTTACGATCATAACTGAATCATCACAGGGATTATATATTTCCCGGTTATGCATTAGAAAATAGTCGGCTATTCCCTTTAATTTATTAAGAGCTTCATCATTATCGATTATAAGGGGTTCATCACTTATATTGGCACTGGTCATTATTAACAAATCAAGATCGTTATCAAAGAGCAGATAATGTATGGGAGTATAAGGAAGCATTACTCCCAGGGTTTTTAGACCGGGATGAATAATATCAGTAGCCAATGCCGGATTAAAACTGCTTTCCAGTATAACAATAGGGGCCTGGGGTGAATTTAGCCATTTTTCTTCCAGGGGATTTATACAGGCATAGCGGCGGGCCGCCTCCAGGTCCCGGGCCATAACGGCAAAGGGTTTGGCATCCCGGCGCTTGCGTTGCCGCAGTTTAATTACCGCCTCCACATTAGTAGCATCAGCGGCCAGATGAAAACCGCCCAGACCTTTTACCGCCACAATTTTACCATCTTTGAGCAGGTCTACTACTGGAATATCTACCTGCCTGCCATTCTCATCGACCAAAGTTATATGGGGTCCACATACCGGGCAGGCATTGGGCTGGGCATGAAAACGCCGGTGCAGTGGGTCCTCATATTCCTGCTGACACTCCGGGCACATAGGAAACGGAGCCATGGTAGTTTTAGCCCGGTCATACGGTATATCTTTAATAATAGTAAAACGGGGACCACAGTTGGTACAGTTTATAAAAGGGTAAGTATAACGACGGTCGCCCGGATCTCTAACTTCCCGTTTACAATCTTCACAGATAGCAATATCGGGAGAAATCATAACCTCCCGGTCACCCAGGGTTTCACTTTCCCTTATAGTAAAATTCTTCAAACCCTGTGGTTTTATCTTTTCAATGGAGCAGTTGCGAATAACTGCCAGCGGCGGAGCTTCTTCCACCAGGCGACGGCTAAATTCCTGCAGGTCTTCTTCTTCACCCTCCACCTCTATAAACACCCCAGCGGAGGAATTCAGGACCCAACCGGTTAGATTATATGCCGTTGCCAGGCGATAAACATGAGGTCGAAATCCGACCCCCTGGACTATACCGGCTATCTGTATTCTATATCCATCTATTACTACTACCATTATCCCACCTTAATTAAAGCAAACACAGGGACGTTTTTTGTGTTCCCTTCAGGTAAGGAAACACAAAGAACGTCCCTGTGTTCTACTATTCTCTTACCCTACTGCTATTCTTTTTATTTCCTCCTGAATTAACTGGGCTACCCGGGGAACCCGGGCAGCAACTTCCGGAGTTAATTCCAGACCTACGTCCACCTTTTTGGGCTCCACCCCGAATACCAGAATCTCAGGATGGTAGCCCAATAGACGAGCCATTTCCACTGCTTCCACAAAATGCAGTTCATGCAGAGAGGTCATATTTTCTTGTGGCTTTATTCCGAGTTCATCCAGAGGTGCCCGATAAATTGTGCCAGGTTCACCTCCGGCATGCATGGCATCAACAATTATAGCATAATCTGCATCAGCCAAGAATTCCAGCAGGTCATAACTATGGGTTCCCCCATCAATTAATTCCACACCCTCGGGTACTCCCTGGGCTTCCAGTTCCCTAATAATGTGTACCCCCAAACCGTCGTCCTGCATGATGAGATTACCTATGCCGATCACCTTAATCTCTTTCAAAGCTCTGCCTCCCATAATTCATTAAAAGATATCTTAAGCATCCTCCTCATGATAACCATGATGGAAATCAGCGGGGATCTTCCCGGTGAACATAGACTTTAACACGGGAACCCCTTCAGAAATATCCAGGTATACATGAGCAAGTACGGATAGTACAAAGAGCCAGGTTACTATCAGATGAACTACCCGTATAGCAACATCGCCACCCAGGTAATCTCCCATCTGGGACCAGAACAGTACCTGGGGTTTATAAAGAATGAAACCGGTAATAACCTGAATAATACCCAAAAACAGCCAACCGGTATACATCATCTTCTGCCCGGGGTTGTATTTGCCATAGTAGGGGTGGTCATCCGCCATGAACAGGTAATACTTGGTCATACTGGGGAATTTTTTAGGATCGGTTTTAAAATCAAACCAAATATTCTTCCAGTCTCCTGTTGCAATGGCATAATATACCCTGCCCAATAGCCCGAAACATAAGATATAGGCCATGGCAAAATGAAGCATCCGGGCATTGTCCATATTGCTGCATACCTTAAAGCTCAATGGAGCATGAATATAGAAACCGGTTAAAATCAGCGTAGTAATAGATATCATATTGATCCAGTGAAAGAACCTGATAAGACCGGAGTGCCTCTTTTCCATTTCTTTAACCATGTTCTCACCCCCTAATTGACGGCGAACTGGCTAATCGTCTTCTTATCAGGGGTCATAACATGAATAGCACACGCCAAACAAGGATCAAATGATCTAATTACTCTAACCACTTCTATCGGATTGTTGGGGTCTTTTATCGGTGTTCCAATAAGAGCCTGTTCAACCGGACCCATCTGGTTTTTATCATCGCGCGGGGAGAAGTTCCAGGTGCTGGGAACGATGGCATTATAGACCTGGGTTCTTTGATGCCCAATATTGTTCCAGTGCCCCAGAGCTCCGCGGGGAGCCTCAGTTAAGCCCATACCCTGTGCGGTATCGGGAATCTTATGAGGTGTACAGACAGGTTCACCTGCTTTAAGCTCGAGCACCCATTTTTCCAACTCATGGGCAATCATGGACGTCTCCACTGCCCGGGCAAAATGACGACCCAGAACAGAGAAGGCTTTTTCGCCCAGAGCTTTTACATCTTTCTGCTCCATTACCCAAAGACGAGCCAGAGGTCCTACTTCCATAGCCTCTCCATTGTAACGCGGTGCCTTAATCCAGGAGTAGGCATCCTTCTTTTTAGCATCCGGTTTTACAACTGCAGCAGTGGGAGCAGGTTCAATCCCGTTTTCATACCATGAATATTTAACTTCTTCAGTTATAGATTCAGTATCCAGATCTTTGAACTGCCCGCGTACGTAAACCCTTGAAGGAACGAACTTGGCTTTCTTTACATGATCCATACCTTCTTCCAGGGGGAAAGCACCATAAGCAAGCATGTTCATACAACCACGTCCAATATCCCACCATTCGGAATAAGCTGCTGCTACAGCTTTTACTGTGGGAATATACTCATTATCTATGAAATTTTGTAATTCTTTTAGACGATATAAATAATCAGCAATCTTTTGGGTGTCTGGCGTTTCCGAAACGCCACCCGGTACAATAGCCTGTTGATGCGGCATTTTCCCGCCCCACAGGGCTGTAATTTCGTGGGCTTTACGCCTCATTTGTAAAGCCTTCAAATAAGTCTGCACTACCTGGTCGTTTACATCCTGGGGGAAGCGATAATCGCCTTCATAACGAGGAGTAAACGGTGGTATATCCGGACCTTTAACATAGTCTAGAGCTGCCAGATGGAAAAAGTGTAATATATGAGACTGTAAATAGTTTGAACCTAGAATCAGATTACGAATAATTCTTCCGTTAGGGGGAGGTTCTATACCAAAGGCATTATCTAAAGCCAGCGAACCCGCGCTAGCATGTGCGACCGGTCAAACGCCACATATTCTTTGCATCAGCTGTACAGCATCCCGGGGGTCACGTCCCCTCATTATTAATTCCAGACCCCGGAACAACATACCCATAGATTTAGCGTTAACCACTACACCGCCTTCCACCTCGACTTCAACTGCCAGGTGTCCTTCTATACGGGTTACCGGATCAATCATTATTGTTTGTGCCATTATGCCTCACCCTCTTTCTCTACTTCTTTCTTGGAACCAATTCTTCCGGTGGCTATATTACCAGCAAGATGTCCAGCAATTCCAACTACCGCCAAGCCACCTAACACTCCACCAATCTGATCAACTGTAGCCGTAATAGCAGGGCCAATCGGCATTTCTGGAGTTCTTTCGTAAATAGGCCAGGCTGGAAATTGTGGTTCAGTACAGCCTATACATACACCACCGGCTTTTACGCACCAATTGACACCATTGTTCCAGAACCGGGTAGTAGAGTCACAATGGGCCATAGGTCCTTTGCATCCCAATTCTAGCATACATCCCTCATCGCCGAAGTTTTTGGCAAAAATACCATTGTCAAAATACTGACGCCGCTGGCAATTATCGTGAATAATCTTGCTAAAGAACATCTTGGGTCTGCCAAAGGCATCGATTTCGGGAATTTCGTTATAGAGAATAACATGGGCAATTGTTCCTACCATCCAGTCCGGGTGCGGAGGACAACCAGGTACGTTTACAATGGGAACATTCTTTACGATATCTCCCACAGCTTTACATTCAGTGGGATTAGGCGGTGTTGCAGGCAGTCCGCCGTAAGCAGAACAAGTCCCAAAGTTCAGTATAGCTGCTGCCTGACTTCCCAGTTCTTTAACCGCCTGCAAGAAGGTTAGATGATGACCATCTTTTTCACCAATTACACAATAAGCTCCGTCAGCACCAGTGGGAACTGCACCTTCTACTACTAAATAGAATGCCTTGGGATTTTCAGCTGCTACTTTATAAATTTCATTGATTGCCAGGTCACCGGCAGCGGCAGAAATATTAGGATGATAACGAAGACTGATAACCTCGGTAATAACTTTTTCGATGTCCGGAGAAACGGTATTTAAAATGGAAATTGAACAGCCGGTACAACTACCCCCTTGAATCCAGATTACCGGTGGAGCTCCAGCCGCTACAGCCTCTTTAAGAAACGGTGCCAGGTAAGCCGACAGCGATATGGCTGCCGTGGAACCTGCACAGAGGCGAATGAAGTCTCTACGACTTAGTTTGGTAGGCATTTTACAATATTCCCCCCAATCCAATAGTTATAGAACAACGGGTTTCTATATACAATCCCAATCAAAGGTAATAATTTCTATAATCTATGATAAATTAGATTGCTTATCCCTCACCTCCCTTAAAAGGAACTGACTCCAGTTGTTAATACCTTCACCTGTTCGGCCCGAAACTTTAAAAACCTGAGCCGAAGGGTTGACTTGCTGCAGATCATGCATAAATCTATCCATACTAAAATCGGTATAATCAAGCAGGTCAATCTTATTAACCAATACCACCTTCGCTTCTCGGAAAATTAAGGGGTATTTCAATACTTTATCATTACCCTCAGTAATGCTTATAACCACCACCCGGAAATCTTCTCCCAAATCAAACTCCGCCGGGCAGACCAGGTTTCCTACATTTTCAATAAAGACCAGGTCAAGATGAACAGCTGCCATAGTGTCATAAGCTTTGCCCACCATACCCGCATCCAGGTGACAGGTACCTTCGGTATTAATCTGCACTACCTTAACGCCTTTTTTCTCGATCCGCTGAGCATCCTGGTCGGTGTACAGATCCCCTTCTATTACTCCGATTTTAATTTTATCTCCCAGGGTTTCTATGGTACGCTCCAGGATGGTTGTCTTTCCGGAGCCGGGAGAACTCATCAAGTTAAGCGCCAGTACTTTATTGCCGCCAAAAAGGCTGCGATTTTTCCGGGCTAATAGCTCATTAGCGCCCAAAATATGACTTTGCATATTAACTTGTACCATTTGTATCTTCGTCCCCTTCAAAATAATCAATATATAGCTCGCGACCGCCGATGATGTCTACCCGGTCATGTCCACAATTCGGGCAGATAAAACGATAACTATCATCTACCGCAAAACGGTGCCGGCAACTACGGCACTCACAGGTAATGTCTTTTTCCTCAATCTCCAGTACGGCATTTTTAAACATCTCATCAACAATTACCGCCTCAAAGGCAAACTGCAGGCTGTCCGGCAAGGCCATGGTGAGCTTACCGATAACCAGTTTAACTTTATTGACCCGCTTTATTCCATTCTCTTGGGCACTGTCTCTGACCGTATCAACTACACTTTGAATAATCGATAATTCATGCATATTTTTGTACCTTCTTTTTGAACTTCCTCAGTTGATTTTTCCCAGTATTGTGATAGAAAATAAAAAAGCTCGACAAGAAATGCCGAGCATAGATGCACAGACGAACAAGCAGCCGAACCCTTCATGGGCACACTTATCCTCTTCTGCCTAAACTGAGCATCTCCTTTTCACAATACGGGAAGGTATAGCACTTTCGGGCTATACCCAGGTCTGTATTCCCTAGTTTACACCTTAGGATAAACAGACTCGGAGATATTATGTGTTGCAAAACGCAATTTTTGCTGCACACCGGGTAAGCCTTTCACTTACTAATAACTTTTCTTCCTTCCGGAAACTGTCATTCCTTGATCAGTTTACAGATTATACAAGCTATATATTCTATATAAATTTAAAAAATCCTACAAAATACCCTTAATTTTTTTATTAACCAGCCATGAGTACGGCACACAACCACTTATGAAAATAGAAGTATTTTGTTTCTAACCCATGGCGGAACGGCACAGGGGCCGTTCCCTACATATGACGCGACGCGTGAATTAAAATCTATTTTCTAATTAAAATACCCTTAATTTTTTTATTAACTTTGTTTTATTTATCTTATTGTATCTTCCCTTGTTTGACAAGCCTTATATCACGGGGACCGTCTTTTTGATATATTTAAATTAAATCATATAGTATAGACCTAACATATAACACCTTACGCCTAACCCCTCACTCCTCACTAATTATGAACATAGCGGTGAATGTGCTGGCCCTCTCCGTGCACATGACAATATTCGTCAATCAGGTTTACTTCTTGCAGCAGGTTACGATCAGCCAAAACGTCGGAGGTAAGACCATCAAATACCAGTTGGTGCAGTTCAGATAAAACCAGGGCTCTGTGGGACAAAGCATGGGCTAATTCCAGGTTGTGCGTGGAGGTAATTATGGTACAACCCCTATGATTCAGTTCTAATAAAAGGTCTATCAGCCATCGCTGGGTACGTGGGTCCAAACCATTGGTCGGTTCATCCAGAATCAGCACCTCCGGGTTTAATACCAGGACCGAGGCTACTGCCACCTTTTTCTTCTCTCCCCCACTTAATAAGTAAGGTGATCTTTCTTTAAGCTCTTCCAGTTTTAGCATCTGAATTACATCATCTACCCTTTGCTTCACCTCGCCCCTGCTCAAAGCTAACTGCATAGGGCCAAAGGCAATCTCATCCCACACCCGGGTAGTAAATAGCTGGGCATCAGAATTCTGGAAAATGAACCCCACCCGGCGGTGGAACTCTTGGGCAATGCGGTCATTTTCCATAACTTCTTCATTTATTTCTCGGCCAAAGGCTTCAAACCGGCCTTCATCCGGAAAGACCAGACCACATAATATTTTAAGCAAGGTCGATTTGCCGGAACCGTTGGCACCCAGCAAGCAAACACTTTCCCCTTCATCAATCTTTAAGTTTAAATTATGAAATACCTCTATTCCTCTGCCGTAAGTAAAACCTACTCCCTGTAAACAAAACAGCGTTTTCGCCAAGGAACGTCCTCCAATCTTTGCTTCATCCTTAATAAGTATTATACCTTTATCTGGTACCATATTCCTGTGAAAATAAATAAACGAGGGGTTACCCCTCGTTTATTTCATGTTCCTTATTGTCCGGTATAACAGCGGGCAGTCATGGCCTGGTAAACTTCTTCAGCCATTATCATACTTTTTGCAAACAGCGTTCCCATGGACGAACCTACCTGGGCCTGCTGACGGCGCAGGGATAAATTACCTACAGTACGCATCTTGCGTGCCTCAAACATTTCCAGAGAAAGCATAAGCAACATAACCAGATAACGATAGGTCATTTCAATGAGCATTACAAACAATGCCGGTATACCAAGCATACGCAAGGATTTTAGCAGGCGTGATACCGGTGTGGTAACCGCTAGTAAAACCCCCAGGGATAATGATAAACCCACTCGCAAGAAAAGATATAATGCAGCCATAGTACCCTGCTTGCTGATAAATATACTCTGGGGCAGCTTATACCCCCACAGGTATACCGGCTCACTGAAACGGTGCAGTACCAGTATTGGTATACCATCATTAAACAAGTTAAACATTCCCGGAACAGCAATAAGCAGCGTTATCAGGGGAATAAAAGCCCAGATACTTGCCTGCATTTTTAAAACCGGCAAGCGGGAAAAGTACATCAATATCAAGGTTAGTACCCAAAGACCCAGCAAAATCTCAAACTTACGGGTGAGCCCGACCAGGAGTATTAAACCAATAGCAGCAACTAATTTAATACGAGGGTCAATGTGCTGTAGCAAACCATCTTGCCGGGCGTAATATTCACTCAAACGCTCGCTGGATAAGCTTTTTTGCAGCTCCCGCAGTGTTTTTCGCAAAAAACCCATCCTGCTTTTACCCTTACCCCCTGAGCTGACCTCTATATATTGTCCTTTACCCATCCAATCCGGTATAAATACTTTATCCATGTTTATCCTCCAGGTGACAGGGGACGGTTCCTGTGTCACCTTCTAAGAGGTGACACAGGAACCGTCCCCTGTCACCTTTCCCCTACAAACCTTATTTAATCCCTGGCCATACGATAGAAAATCGATATCACCAGGACTACCAGAAGTATTCCTACTACAGCTGAGATAATATATCCGGCGGCCTCCAAGCCGAAACTACCTTCCATTCCTGGAACTGAATAATCAGGCATTAGTGAATGCGGCCAAAAGTCAGCGAACTTGGCCAGCCCGGCGGGGATGAAGCCAACTTCATCTACCAATTCATCCAAACCCCATTCCCCAAATGCAGTACCTGTAGCCAGCAGTCCCAGCGGTGAAATGATGATTAGTGCCAGTAAGCCCCACCACAAATTTTTATAGGTTTTAAACATGGCTTCCTACCCCCTTGTCATTACTAGCTATCCATTTGGGACCATTTGACAGTAGCGCCGGGTAATTCTGGCCCACGAACCAGAGGGCAATAACTGTAACTAATCCTTCAACTGGACCTGCCAGTATTAGATGTTCCGTCATCATTGCCGTAACCGCTACTTTAATGGAATACATAAAATATAATGGCGTGCCATCAGCAGCCTGGAATAAGTGATACTGAGCTCCAAACATTAAGGCCGTAGTCAAGGCAGCAATGTTTAGCCCCACATAACCTCCTATAAAAGCAGCTGCCATCCCTCGGCCTGATAATTTATCAGCGGCCCCTTTAATTAGTTTATAAGCATAATACCCGACGAAAGACATTACAAAGGCAATATTAAAACAATTAGCCCCCAGTGCCAGTATGCCACCATCACCAAACACCAGGGCTTGAATAATTAATGCTACCGATACCCCCAGACAGGCTGCCCATGGCCCCAGAAGTATCGCCAGCAATACTGCCCCGACGGCATGTGCTGAACTCCCCCCTGGTACCGGCAAGTTAAACATCATAATGACAAATGAAAACGCTGCACCGGCGGCCAGTATCGGAATCTGCTTTTTTTTCAGGTCGTTTTTAACCTTATTAGCCGCCACCCCCAGAACTGGAACCATGACCGCAATCATCGGTATCGCAGTCTGTGGACTTAAATAACCATCTGGAATATGCATTCTTAACCCTCCCCATTAGAACTTGCATTTTACCCGGTAAAAACAGAAAAAAGGCCATGAAAAATCAGTGTGCTGGATTCATTCCAACCCTGCCTTCATGGCCTTCTTAACTTCTTATTCTATTTTTACTTAAACCAACAATATATTTTAACACCTTCGTGGTGCTGTAATATCTTTATTTATTTCTACGCTAAACTCTAATTTCCTGCAAGATATAGTAAAATATTTTTGCCCCTGTCACCCCATTAGAAACTCTTCATCAAGGTAAATGTACTGGTAATGCCATCATGTTTAACGGTAAACAGATAATTACCCCGGGCAGTAAGGTAGAGCCTGGTTTTACCTTCGCTATCAGTAGTCAAATGATGGGGATAATCCCGGTTCTGGGTTCCAGAATAAGTAGCCCTAACTTCCGCACCAGTCAGTGGTTCCCCGTCTTTTAGTACCTGAATTTCATAGTTCTCACCCATACGGGCATGGCTGTAATTGCTAGGGACAATCTCCAGCGGTAAACCCAGCGGTTCTAGCCCATGGTGGTGGTGATGGCCTATTTCAACTATTAATTTGGTATACAGTTTATCCTCTTCATTTACATAAACCTGTATTAAGCCTTCGGTTTCCTGACCTAAAATGATATTTTTTGACTCATCGTGCTCATGTAAATGAACTTCGCGTTTGTCGCCTTCAGAAACGACAAAAGCCTTAATATCCTGTAAACCTGCGGTAGGGTCAGCCTTCATGTTGTAGCCTTTGAGCAATTTTAAGCTTACTTCTTCACCCTCATGGAAATGACCATGATCAGTATCAGGCTCCAGCCAAATTTCCAGTTCCCGTACCCCGGTTGCTTCCTTAACCTCTTCCAGTATAATCCGGTGGTGTACCAGTTCCATTTCCCGTATACGGGCCTTTACTACCCTGCGCTCGCCAAAGATACTTTCCATAAAGATGTTATTCTCTTCTCCAGGAATGATGCGATCCACTTTCTCCATTAATAGTTCTTCGCCAGCGCCACGGTCAATATAGACATTAGCTTCACACATTAAGCTTCACCTCCGAGCTTATTGTAACAAGGAATACACAGAATTCCGGTTTCCGTCTGCCGGGTACGAGTTTCCATAACCCCTTCACCACAGACAGCACATTGCCGGGTAGCATGTATCTGTGCTTTACCAGGCATTTTAAGTTCGACATCCTCCCAGGTAAAAAGGTCTTCCAACGGCATGGTCATAATTTTCTCAAACAGAACCCCGATCAAGTTTTCTTTTTCCGCTGCTTCCTCTTCGCTTAATACTTGCTTACGATTTAATTCACGGAAGCGCTCCGACTCTCTAAAGGAAGTAGCGCCATATTTCTGGGCTATACGAACCGCCTGGTTCTTATCTCGACTGGCAATAGTATATACATTTTTGCCATAGTCGTTAAATATTAGATTGCCCTTGCCAAAGGTACAGCCCAGTATGGCCTGGATAGCATCCACCCCGCAGGAATCAGTCTCCACTACAGCCAGTAATTCTTCATCATAATCTTGAGATATATCTAGATGTTTCTGGGCAAATTCAGCCGCTCTTACCCCTATTAAAAGACCAGGACAAATATGACCATGAAACTGAATAGCCAGTTCCAGCGGCGGCATGTTTTTGCACATATTATTACCACCTTTCCGATTAATACCGGGTGACAAGGGACGGTTCCTGGGTGACAAGGGACGGTTCCTGTGTCACCCTATTTTAAAAATGTCTGCTCATAAATTTGCCTTATTCGCGTAACCAGATAATCAACCTGAATAGGCAAAGGTTCATCAATAGTACCGGGTACTTCAATTTTATAACGATTAAGCGGGATAAGCAGCTTAATAGCTCCGCTGGAAGCAATAGCCTCCGCCATCGCTGGAGTTAATTCTCCCAAATAAGAATTAGCCGCTAAAATGGCCAGAGAACCCGCGATAACATCAACTCCGGCCACGCTTTTAATAACCGCATTTTCACCGGTTGCCCCTTCATTGGCACCAGCTCTTAACATCAGAGAGGTAGCTATGGAATTGGTACCCAGTCCAATAATTTCACAGGAATCGCCCATTTCTTTGCGCAGTTTTTCGACTATTACCCGTCCAATTCCGCCTCCCTGGCCATCAATTACCGCTATTCGCAACCCTTTACCCCCGCTTCTCTTTTTAGCTGCCATTAGTATAACACATCCTATAAAATCAACCCGTTTCCTTACAATATTACCGTTATAGGTAAGTAAAAATACAGAAAAAAGCACGAAGTAGTAATGCGGCCTTCTGGCCTGCTATAACCTTCGTGGTTAATTATCAGTATAAAGTTAGCGTTAGTTTATCAGCAATCTTCTCTTATCCGGTTATATTCTACAATAATTACGGTTATCCTGCGAAGCCTTTACTAATTTCATTAATATAATTTAAATTACCTTGTCTACAACCATTTTTTAGATTACCATAAAATATAGCTATAAGAATATTTTACCTGCTAAGGACCAGAGTCCCAGGTTGAAAGGAGAATCCGCTTGATGGAATTTAGCGCTGCGGTTGTTAAAAAAGATGAGTCTACCTTTGTAGTTGTAATAGTAAAACGAGATGTTTTAGAAAATGATTTATTGATTTCAGAAGCAGTTAAGGTATTCTCCAAGTTTTTTCCCCTGATGCCGGTGGTGCTAATGGCTCAGAACTTTAGGGGCGACGGCATTTATCATGGGCCAGAAGAACTGGTCAGATTGTTAGATAAAGTTAAGCCAGAAGACTTGTCCTGGAAAACCTATCAGGTAGGTAATTAGAACATTTTCGGAGGTCTTACCAATGCCATTTGCAGAAAGGCTTCAATATTTACGCCTGGAAATGAATTTGAGTGAGAAAGAACTGGCAGACGCGATTGACGTCACCGAAACCGCCATACGCCTTTACGAAAAGGGTAAGCTTGAGGTTACGCTGGATGTGCTGGAGAAACTGGCCGATTATTTCGATGTCTCTACCAAGCTGCTTCTGGGTACAATTTTTTCCACCCTATCGGCCGATGAAGCCGTAAAAGGTTACCGTATCGTTCAGGAAACGGTCGAGACCCGTAACAAAGAAAAATCTTATCAACAGACAAATGCAAAAGTTGAAGAAATACAACTCCCACCGATGCATACACTGGTACAAGCTACCGGTTCTTTACCATCAGTTTCTGGCGGACAGGTTCCGGTATTTGACAGGATTAAAAGAACCCAGGCCATGAATGACGATTATGTTGTTGAGTATTGGTCAGTTAAAGAGTCCATTACCAAAATATTCGGGGATGATTTGGCTAACTATTTTTACCTTTATGTACACGGTGATAACATGAGCCCGACCCTCAAAGATGAGGATACAGTATTGGTAAAAAAGAACCCTCAGGTTGAAAATAATGATATAGTTGTTGTCCTGACAGGACTCGAGGACGCGATAATTGCTCGTATAACCCGTACTGAAAACCAAATAATACTGTTTTTCGATAACAGCAATTATCCTGCTGAAATCTATACTGAAGGTCAATATCGTATAGTAGGTAAAGTTATATGGAGATCACGCTAAACCGTCAAACCCCTGATTTACCTTTTTCCCCCGGCGCTGATATAACTTCACTACCTGCCGGGCCCGCTCCCTGACCTGCTCACGTAAATCAAGCGGTTCCAAAACTTCTACCTCCGGCCCCCACTGCAAAATCCAGGTCTGTAATTCCTTAAAACCGCAGGCTTCAAACTCTACTATTAACGATCCATCCCGGCTTTCCCCGATAATTTTCTGACTATGATGATACCTTAAATTTTTAACCCGGTTGGCTACTGTCCGAGAGAATTTAAGCCGCACCTTTCGGACCGGGTCATCACAATAAACGCCCCAGCTATCACCGATATGTTTGGTAATGCTAAATCCCTTAGGATATTTAAAAGTGTTGTTTTCACGATTAACTACGGAAATAATTTGATCCACCCGGAAGGTTCGGTAATCCTTGTGTTCAGGTGCATAGGCTATTACATACCAGACATTACGCTTACAAACTATGCCTACCGGCCGGATTATCCGCTCCGAAACCTCTCCATTAACCTTGGCATAACTAATCTTTTGCTCAAAACCCTCAATTACGGCACGCACCAGTTTTCCCAGGGTATCACCAAATTCTTCGGGCTGGGACAGGGTGTCTCCTATAACATATATCCTTTCCGATAACAGCCCCACTTTCATACCGACATTCTTAAAGAAAGTCTTTTCAATTTCGTTTTTGGCACAGGTGGTAGCCTTATCTAAAAGAGTATTTTCGTACAGTAACATGCTTACATAAACTGCTGCGGCACTATCAGGACTAAGCTTCGGTAAATAGCGTTCTGTGAGGCAGTATTTACGACTTCCCGTGGAAGGCCTTTCAATACTATCTAACTCTAACAGGTCACGGTAAATCATCCGCTTTAAAGCTACGTCGGAAGGGCTCTTTCCACCACTTTGTTCAATCAGTTCCTCATAACCCCTTTTGATTTCTTTCATGCTCAGTCCGCCGAAAGGAATGGAATTATGCAGGTTAATATACAGGTAAAGCAAGCGCTCTGCAGGTTTTGGCCCTTCCGCCCGGTCTTTTTCTACTTTAGACAGATAGTTTTCAACCGTTTTTAGGCTTAACTGCCGTCCCCGTGCCACCACCGGGAACTTACCATCAACACATATTAGCGGATCATTGGCCAGATTAGATAGCAAACGATATAAAGTCGTCTTCTTAAAACCGAGAGCCTCTATCAGCTGCTTCTCAGTCTGGTCAGGCTGCTCTGTCAGGTAGTTTTTCAGGGTCACTACCTGGTCAATCATTACATTCATTCGGCTTTTAGGCTCTGGCAAGGCAAACACCCCTTCTATCTATTAATAAAAGCTTTAGATTTCTTAACAATATTCGCCATATAAGATGGAAATCCTTGTAATCGAATAGTGAGGGGTGAGAGGTAAGGGGTTGGAGGTTAACATCCGACTTCAGATCTCTGACCTCCGACTTTCGATATGTAGGGGCAGACCCCTGTGTCTGCCCGGCCGACCACTGAACTCTGGGGTTTAATCCTAGAGTATAGGCGAAAGCAGACGGAACAGGCCTTCCTTGAAACGAACTCGCATTGATCGCATAGCATAAGTTTCACGGGTAATTTCGATACAATCTTCAAGAGCTAATAGAAATTCTTCCTCCAGTTGACGGCTGATTTCCTCGTCATATATAAAAGCATTAACCTCAAAATTAAGTTCGAAGCTCCTGATATCCAAGTTCGCAGTCCCCACTGAACTGGCAAAGCCATCGGCGCAAATAATTTTACTGTGCAAAAACCCCTTTTGGTACTGATAACAACGAACACCAGCCGCCAGCAATTCCCCCACATAAGAAAGGGAGGCCCAGTAAACATAAAAATGGTCCGGTTTATAGGGAATCATTAAACGTACGTCTACTCCGGAAAGGGCAGCTATTTTTAAAGCTTCCAGTATACTGTCATCAGGTATCAGGTAAGGGGTTTCTAAATAAAGCTTATGTTGAGCCTTATTAATAAGTTTAAGATAGCCATTTTTTATCGCCGGATAATTCATATCCGGCCCGCTGGATACTATTTGTAATGCACTGCTCCCTTCCGGCTTGCGGGTAGGAAAATAGACGTCGGTTTCCGGCAAAGAGTCACGGGCGGCGAAACGCCAATCGACCAGGAATCTCATTTCCAGGGTGTCAATGGCACTCCCCTTAATTTTTAGATGGCAATCGCGCCAATGATTAAAACGAGATGACAGTCCCAGGTATTCATTACCGATATTAAACCCTCCGACATAGGCTTCATCACCGTCAATAATGAGAATTTTACGATGGTTGCGGTAGTTTATACGCACATTAATATAAGGTAAAAAAGGCGGGAAAAAGGCAGCGCTGCGGCCACCGGCTTCATGAAATTTTTTAAAAAAGCGTGGAGATAGCCGTATAGAGCCCATGCCATCATAGAGCACTTTAACTTCTACCCCTTCTTTAGCTTTTTTAGTGAGAATTTTCATTATATATCGACCCAGGGAATCATTGCGAATAATAAAATACTCCATGTGAATGTAATGTTGGGCATTTTTCAAACTGGATAGTATGCGATTAAATAGCTCCTCCCCCTCGTAGAAAACTTCCACCTTATTATCCTGAGTTAATAACGAATAACTGCTGACCATCTGCAGATAGACCAGATCGAGATATTCCCGAATGCGAGGGTCATTGAAATGGAGGCTATTTTGGCGCAGGCCAACGTCCTGTCCCGCCAGTAAGCTCAAAAGTTCATGCTCTTCCTCTTCTTTTAAGTAGAAGAGTTTTTTGCGTTGCAGGTTCTGCCCCAGAAATACATACGCTAAAAATCCTAATATAGGAACAAAAACCAGTAATAAAATCCAGGCTACAGTGGCAACCGGATTGCGGCGCTCAAATATTACCACTATGGCCACCAGAAATATATTAATGATAAATATAATATCTGCCAGCTTCCAGGCAAAACCCGTAATTTCCATCCTAACCCTCCAGATAAACTGATATGGATCTTTGCCCCTATCTGTACCCTATTATCAACAGTTCTAGAATATATAGTGAAAATCCTTTCTTAACCGTGTGGTTTGGCATCTATTCTCATATTTGCAGGTACGGCGGTAATACTATTTTTATATGGTTAAAGGAGGGCATTCTAGCGTGGGAAATAATTACCTGTGGTCCTTTATTGGTGCTTTGGTGGGGTCTATAATAACTGCCATATTAGCACCTCTGGCTATTAACCTTACCATAGACAAAATTATTAAAAAGTATATTAGCGGCCCATCACTTAAAGATTCGCTGCTCTCCTATACTTATAGCTACCACAATATTCCCTGGCTGCGGCTGGTGGAAGTTTTACGGCGGGCGGAAACTGGAAAAGCCTTGCTCAAGCCATCAGACCGCCTTAAAACTGATGACATCCTTTCCCATGTCTATTTAAGTCCCGCCCAACTCTCCTGTCCGCCAATACGCGACTACTATTCCATTGACACCAGAGTAAAAATTGGTACGTCCAGTGGTAAGCCTCTTAATCTGGCATCCCCCTTTATTATTGCTGCGCCGTCCACTGGATTGCAGGTAAGTGATACGGTACGGCAAGCTCTAATAGATGCAGCTAATATTAGTGGAACGGCTTTGCTAACTGGTGAGCAGGTGTTCGGCGCCGATGAACTGGCAGAAATAGGCCGCCTGATTCTAACCCTGGATGAGCCAGATTCGCCTATGCCGACAGATACTAACTTAAGGCAGGCCCATATGGTAGAAATAAAACTGGGGCAGGGTTCGGTTTCCCCGCTTAACTGGGAACAAGCAGGTTTTAGCCCCCTTTCCCAGCAAACCTATTTACCCCATTTTTATAACCTTCCCTCAGGGAGAAAAGAGCTATCCCGTCTGGTTAGTGAACTTAAAAAGCTGAGCGGAGGAGTTCCGATGGCCGTACGCCTGGCCGGTAGCAGCGCGATAGAAAAGGACCTGGAAATATTAGCCCAGGCGGAGGTGGATGCGATTATTATAGAAGGTTATGAGTCCAGTTCTATGCTGGCTCCGGCAGTAACTGCAGCCAACTTTGGCCTGCCCCTGGCCTATGCCCTGGCCCGTGCTCATCGTTTCCTGTACCAGCAGAAACTTGATAACCAAATTGATTTAATAGCCAGTGGTGGCATCTGGGATGCCGGCGATAGTCTTAAACTTTTGGCCCTGGGAGCACGAGCAGTTATGCTGGATAATGTCGTTCTTTTTGCCCTGCTTCATCGCCAGGTAACGAAAGCTGTTCCCTGGCAACCGGTAGAGTCGCTGATTCTGGCTGATGGGAAAAAAGCAGTCAACCTAAAAGAAAAGGAGGCCACCCAGGCCCTGACAAATTTTATGGAAGCATTACGCCAGGAAGTAGCTATAGCTGTAGCTTCATCAGGCAAAAAGCGAGTTTCTGAGCTCAGCTGGGAAGACTTAATGACCAGTGATAATGGGCTTTTACAAACGACTACTATATCTTCCATATGGCAAGGGGTTTAGACTGTGCAGGTATTATCTCGAGGTATAAGAAGAGGGCTTAATCTTACCTGGGAATTGGGGATCAAAGTAGTGCTGCCCGTTTATATTGTGGTGAGTATGTTAAACTACACCCCGGTTATTAAATGGCTTTCCGGCTTATTAGAGCCCATGATGCATCTGATTGGGCTGCCGGGTGAAGCTGCCCTGCCTCTGATTCTGGGAGCCCTGGTTAGTTTTTATGCCGCCATCGGGGCTCTGGTCCCGCTGGGTTTTGATGTTAAGGAACTAACCATAATAGCATCATTTATACTCTGCGCCCATGATATTCCGATAGAATCAGTTATAAGCAAGAAAAGCGGCTCGCGGGTAAGCTCCCTGATAATAATCAGGTTACTGGCTGCCGTGGGTCTGGCTATGCTCATCAATTATATCCTATAGGAGGCCTTCATATTGTCCTTTATAACTGCTGCTTCCACCGTTCTCAAAAGCAGTTTTTTACTGGTCGGGCAACTGGCTCTTATCATAACTGCAGTAATGATTATGGTGGAGTTTTTTCAGGAATATCATATACTGGATAAATTAACTGCGCTTATGTCACCCTTTACCCGCCTTTTAGGCATGACCGGCGAAGCCAATTTACCACTGATGGCCGGCCTTTTACTGGGTATTGGCTACGGAGGAGCCATAATCCTTGATAGCACCCGCCAGGGTAAGCTTAGCAGCCAGGATATTTACTTAGTAAATCTATTTCTAGTGCTCTGTCATTCATTAATTGAAGATACTCTCATCTGGGCAGCCCTGGGCGCGATAGTCGTTCCCATACAAATTGGGCGCTTTATTCTAGCTCTGGGAGTATGCTATTTAGTCGCAAAATTCGTAAGCCGTTTCAAAAAATAGATTACACAGGACAGCCTTTTTATGGTTTAATAACATTAATACGTAGTAATAATTTCCAGATATGTAAGGTTGGAAATACAACCGCATAACCAGTAACCGCCTGGAAAGAGATTGCCACAAATGACAAAAGGGGGAGAAAGAATGGCTTCAAACTTTATGAACAATAGCAGAGATCAGAAGTTCATCCTTAAAGAATGGTTGGATATGGACAAAATATTTTCTACAGAACGCTTTAAAGACGGGTATTCAGTAGATGATCTGGATTTTATCCTGGATAATGCACTCAAAGGCGCTAAAGAGGTAGTAGCTCCCTCCTGTGCAAATTCAGATGAAATCGGTTGTAAATTTGAAAACGGTAAAGTTATAACCCCCGATTCCAGTAAAACTGCCTACAACTTTATTGTTGAAAACGGTTTCGCCGCTACCAACATGGACCCCAATGATGAATCAGCTTTACCGCTTTCGGTGGTATGGGCTTTGAATGAATATTTCATAGGCGCCAACCCTTCCATTCAGACCATGTGGTTGGCCAATTCCGGAGCTGCCGGGCTGATAAGGGACTTCGGCAGCGAAGAACTCAAAAAGACCTACCTGCCCAACATGTATAGCGGCAAGTGGGCCGGAACTATGGATCTTACAGAACCCCAGGCGGGTTCCGATGTCGGCGATTCAACCACTAGAGCTATTCCTACCGGAGAACCCGGTGTGTACCTGATTAAGGGAACCAAGTGCTTTATTAGCGGTGGAGAACAGGATATCACTGAAAATATAATCCACCTTACCCTGGCCCGCATTGAGGGTGCCGCACCCGGGACCAGGGGTCTGTCTCTGTTCGTAGTTCCAAAATACCTGCCTGATGCCAATGGCAACCCCGGGGAATGGAATGACATCAATTGTGCTGGTATTGAGCATAAACTGGGGCATAAGGGTTCGCCCACCTGTGTGATTAACTTTGGCGAAGAAGGTAAATGCAAAGGTTTCCTGCTCGGTAATCCTCCCGGAGAAGATGGAGTCGGTCAGGGAATGGCGCAGATGTTTAAGATGATGAACGAAGAACGCCTGATGTCAGGTATGTCAGGGTGTGCGCTGGCAGCATCAGCCTATTACAATGCCGTTCAGTATTGCAATGAACGCATTCAAGGCCGCCCCACCACCAACCCCAAAGCAGGAAGATGCCAAATAATCAAACATGAAGACGTAAAGCGCATGTTGATGTTCCAAAAAGCACATATAGAGGCTTTCCGGGCCATGGTCTTGCAGACCTTCTGGTGGGTTGATATTGAAAACAACAGCGCTGACCCCGAGCTACATAAACAGGCCAGGGTATTCCTGGAGGTCAACACTCCCATAGTCAAAGCCTATTGTTCCGATATGGCCGAGCAATGCATTTCCGAGGCCCTGCAATGTTACGGTGGCTACGGTTTTTCCGAAGAATATCCCATTGCCGAAATCTATAGAAATGTCCGCATTTACTCCATCTGGGAAGGCACCAACTATATCCAATCCCTGGATCTGGTAGGCCGCAAGATGACCATGAAGAAGGGTGAAATATTCGCCGCCTGGCTGCAGCACATTCGGGATTTCATTACCAGTAATGCAAACACTTCCGGTTTTGAACAGGAATTCGGCATTATGGCAGACTACATGGGCAAATATGATGAAATTCTTAAAACATTGAAAGAGCTATTTACCACAGCTGGTATGCCACAGCTTTATGCTACTAGAGTGCTGCATGCTACCGGCAAACTATGGGCCGGTAAGCTGCTCCTGGAAATGGCCCTGATTGCTCAGCAAAAGATTGATGAACTGGGCAGTGAACACTTTGACTATGCTTTCTATGCGGGCAAGGTTGCGTCAGCCCGTTTCTTTGTGAAAAATATCGTTCCCGAAATAGCATCTTTGCTGGAAATCTTAAACATCGGTGATACGACCGTTCTGGACTTACCCGAAGAAATTTTCTTTGTATAAAACTTCGTTTCCCTGAAAGCCCTGTTTAGCTCAATCCCTCATGCTTAAACTGTAAAAACATGGGTAGTGCATACAGGGTTTTCGCTTTCTTATACCACCAGTATCATATCCTGCTGATATATCTCCAGCTCAGTGTCTCCATATCCCGGAGATTCACCATCTAATTCTAAAAGTAATTTCTCCTCCGATTGAATGCTTACGGTTTCACCCTGAAAATATTCTACCTGCGGATGGGTTAAATGTTCACCTTTATAGGCTTTAGGAAGGTTTTTTAAGAATTCCAATTTGCTTAAATCCCCGATAATCACAATATCCAATAAGCCATCATCAATTTTGGCATGAGGCGCTATCATTACTCCCCCACCAAAATACTTGCCATTAGCAACTGCCGTCACCGCCGACTTTCCCTGGAATACTTCCGTTCCATCTACCTTTACCGTAAGATATTGATTTTTGTAGGTTGCCAGACTACGAAGGGTAGCGGATAAAAAAGATAAAAATCCTCCCAGCGCTTTTGATTTTTGATTAATATAATAACAAGTTGCGCTGCCTATTCCGGTATCAAAGATGTTCAGATAATATCTTTCTGTTGGTTTGCCATCCCACCCGGTAAATCGAGCACGAACGATATCACAGGCATCGTTATGATCCTGTTCCAGCAAATGATATATGTAATTAATATCGCTTTTGTTATTTAGATATCTGGAAAAATCCCCGCCCGTGCCCATAGGTAATACTGAAAGAGCAGCACTCTTGCTTATTTTCTCTCCATCCAGGTAAAAACCATTTATAACTTCGTTAAAGGTGCCATCCCCACCGACAGCTATCACCCGTTCAAAACCCTTTTCCAAAGCATTGCGGGTAATATCTATAGCATGCATTGGTCGATGAGTGTAAACTACATCAAAGATATAACCTTTTTCCTGAAGATCTTTCTCCAATCGTCTCCAGCTTCTTGAGGTCCGTCCATTGGCAGAGACCGGATTTACAATAAAAATTGTTTTTTCTTTATTCCTGGCCATCTAATCCCCACATTTTCCACAAAATCTCCTTATTCATTGTATATGAGTTAGTAAATAAGACCAATACCCTTTTATAATAGAATATAAATATTAAGGTAAAAGCCAAAACTAATGAAAGTAACTACTATGAACATTGGAGGGTGTGAGGATGGATACGAATAGAAATGAATTGGCAACTTTCGCCGGAGGCTGTTTTTGGTGCATGGTTTCCCCCTTTGATCAAATACCCGGTATAAATAAGGTGATTTCAGGCTACACCGGCGGCCATATAGAAAATCCTTCCTACGAACAGGTATGCTCCCAAGAAACTGGTCATTATGAAGCAGTTCAGATAAGTTTTGATCCAGAGCAAATCTCCTATGAACAAATTCTAGAAATATATTTGGCAACAAATAGACCCTACTGATCCTGGAGGACAGTTTTTTGATCGGGGAGAAACTTACCGGACTGCTATTTTTTATCATAATGAGGAGCAAAAGAAAAAAGCAGAGGAATCTAAGAATTTACTTGCTAAAAGCGGCAGGTTTGATAAACCTATAGTAACCAGGATTCTTCCCGCCGGGCCTTTTTACCCCGCTGAAGAATACCACCAGGATTATGGTAAGAAAAATCCATTGCACTATAAGCAGTATCGCATAGCTTCGGGACGAGATTCTTTTATAAAAAGGTACTGGAAACAGGGAGAAAAGGAAAATCTAAAACAGGTTTTGACTCCAATGCAATATGAAGTAACCCAAAACAATGCCACCGAACCCCCCTTTAATAACGAATATTGGAATAACGAAAAAGAAGGTATCTATGTCGATATCGTTTCCGGGGAACCCCTGTTCAGCTCACTGCATAAATATGATTCTGGATGCGGCTGGCCCAGCTTCACCAGGCCCCTTCATGCCGAAAATATAAAGGGAAAAACTGATTACAGCCACGGCATGATACGAACAGAAGTAAGGAGCAAAGAAGCTGACTCTCACCTGGGACACATATTTGATGATGGCCCATCTCCTGGGGGCTTACGCTACTGTATTAACTCCGCAGCCCTGCGGTTTATACCCAAAGAGGAACTGGAGGAGAAAGGATACGGTGAGTATACCCACCTGTTTGAAAAACCTTGATATTTTCCTCTTGTTCCATTATTACATTTAATTATCGTACTAGTTCTTCAATAGAAACAACTGTAATAAAAAGAAGTCCCCGCGGAGTTTTGCTTGCTCTCGCGGGGAAACCTGTTAGTACCTAAGCGACCTACACTACATTACTACATCAACCAATTGTTGAAACTCATTATATACTTGCTCAATTCTTTTAACACCTATTTCTTCAAACCCTTTCCCATTTAACTCAATAATACTTTCAAGGAAACGGTCAATGATTTCCTTATGGTCATACCAATATCGGGTACTCAGCCCTATTGCCATTGTTGTTACCATGCCGCCTGCCTCAATAAAATCTGCGTCAACCATTCCGCCCAGAGCATATCTTTGAATGTTTTCCCCTAGTAATTGCCTAACCGTATGTTCAATGTATATTGGAAATTGATGTATGTTACTCAATATAAACCGCTCCTTCAATTATTGTGTCATATTAATTAAGATACCTGGTACCAATATGTCCCAGCGGCTCTGGATTATTTCTCAAGGCCGCTGGGGGGTGTACTTGTTTAAGAAAGCCCCGTGAGAGAGCAAATGTTCACTTTCCCACGGGCTTCTTGGTTTCTCTCCTTCGGTTACTGAAGTTAGCTTGGGAAGGATAGCCAGACGGAGTCTACCCCTCCCGGATTTTTTTAGTTAAGCGGTTAGTAGTTTTTAGTTATCTGTTCCACCATCGCTACCTTGGTCTGGATTCAATAAGCTATTAGCTTTTGCTATCATTTCTACAAATAAAGTTTTATGTGAACTTCCATCAGATACTGCGGTTACCAAACTTCCAGCTGCTGTAATAGCCTCTTGATTTACGCCTTCTGTTAATGTTAATTCCCCAACATCAGCAAGTGGATTCGTAAACAGTGCATATACTGCTTCTGCTGCTTCAAATATCTTTGTATCGGTAAAGGTCGGAGTCATTTCTGCTGTTGCAGTTCCGTCAATATATTGGACCTTTGCAACTGCTTTATCCGGTATATCGGTAATCCCTGCAGACCAACTGTTATCCCAGCTTGTGGCTTTATATTGGCCACCTGCATCAATGGTTCCACTGGTTGCTGATTTGTCTGCATGTTTACTATAGCCTGTAGCATTAAAGGTTTGTTGACCTAATAAGGTTTGGCCCTTATAAAGCTCTACTACTATGCTTGTTGTATCGCTAATTTTCTTGCCAGAACTGTCAGCATTAAGATTAATTCCTACTCCATAGCCCAGCACGCGAACTGTCTTACCTTCACCAGCAGCTGTGCTAGCATAGGCTTTATTATCAGCTATAGTTACGCTGGTAATAGTTAACCTTCCAGTTGTCTCTGTTTTTACTCCATCTATTGCCGTTCGAAGGGCATTCCTGGTGGCAGTGGAGCTGGTTTTCTTGCTGTAATCTATGCCCTTTAATGCCGCTGTTTGTTGGACTTGTGGTAAGTTACCAAAGTCTGTGACCAGACCGTTTAATTCAGGTAAGATTTCGGTTTTAATATTCTTACCTGAATGTAGGGTTTGAAGCTGTACTGCATTTAAGTTTGTTATAAGCATCGTTATGAAACCCATATTTGTTAGTGGATTGCTTGAAGAAGCTGCTGCAAATATTGCTACAGATTCCTGGAATACCATCCTGGTGGCCACGATCTCATCGAACATGGGCTTTAAGGTTTCTAGAGTATAGCCGCCTTCTGGCTTGTTGTTGTAGATGTCGTTGGCTACGGCGTTCTTTCTGCCTTCCGGTGTCAACTGGTTGTACTGGTCCAGGTTAAGACCCAGCTTGGCAGCGTTCTCCTCTAGTGCCGTCTTCACCGCGGCATAGTTGTCTGCACTTGAGGCATTGTTGACTGCATCCAGGGCTGCTTGCACTGCTGCGGTTTCCCCTTCTTCTACCTCCGTCAAAGCTGCATTCATGGCATCAGTTGTCGCCTGTGATCTGGTATAGGGGATACCTTCAAACACTTTTTGCAATACTGCTGCTTTGCCATCTGCATCTAAAGCGTTGTATCTGGTTACCAAGTCTTCTAGTGTACTTATCTTGGTTGCAACCGGTATGTCTGAATGGGTTCCATAACTTACCGTTTGGAATCTCTCCAGCAGCATGGTCACAAAGGAAATACCGTTAAGAGCTTCGATATTCTCGGCATTGTTCACCAAGTCCATTGATTCCTCGGTTACCAGTCTGGTGGCTACCATGTCGTTAAAGTATGTGGTTAAAGTAGCCAGGTCGTAACCTTCACTCGGCTTATTATTGTTTAGATCGTAGAATACTGCTGTCTTTCTATTTTTTCCTCCAGTCGCAGTCTTATCAAGTGCGGCGTAGTCGCTTTCAGCACCTACATTTACACCCAACGTTGTTAGGTAACCTTCTAAGGCTCCCGGCGCTTCAGCATATACGTATTTCTCCGGTGTCAAGTAATCATTAATTGCAGATAGGGCTGCTGTTACCTGGTCCCCTTCAACCTCTGTCAAGGCCACAGCTAAAGCATCGGTTGTCGCTTGGGATCTGGCATAACCGCCTTCCGGTCTCTTGCCTAGCAGTTTCTGTAATACTACATCACGATCTGCATCGCTGGGTAAATTGTTGTATCTGGTTTCCAGACCCTCAAGTGTACTTATCTTATCTGCAACCGGTATGTCTGAATGGGTCCCATAAGTTACCGTCTGGAATCTCTCCAGCAGCATGGTCACAAAGGAGATACCGTTAAGGGCGTCAATATTCTCGGCATTGTTCACTAAGTCCATTGATTTCTCGGTTACTAACCTGGTGGCTACCATATCATTAAAGTATGTCGTTAAGGTAGCCAGGTCGTAACCTTTACTCGGTTTGTTGTTGTTCAGGTCGTAGAATACTGCTGTCTTTCTGTTTTTACCGCCAGTCGTAGTCTTATCAAGGGCGACATAATCGCTGCCTTCACCAACTTGTAAGCCTAATGTGGCTAGATGTTCTCCTAAGGCTCCCGGGGCTTCAGCGTAGACGTAGTTCTCCGGTGTCAAGTAAGCGTTGACTGCATCTAAGACTGCTTGTACTGCTGCTTCTTCATCTGCCACTACCTTGTCTATGGCTACTCTCAAGGCATTCCTGGTGGCAGTGGAACTGGTGTTCTTGCTGTAATCTATGCCGGCTAATACTGCGGTTTTCTGCTTGGCTGTCAATGCATTGAAATCGGTAACCAATCCGTTTAGTTCTGGTAGAATTACTTCTTCAATGCTCTTTCCGGAATGCACTTTTTGAAGTGTTACAGCGTTTAGGTTGTTTTGCAGCATAGTAATGTAACTTAAATCTGTCAGTGGATTAGACTCTGAAGCTGCTGCAAATATTGCTACAGATTCCTGGAATACCATCCTGGTGGCCACGATCTCATCGAACATGGGCTTTAAGGTTTCTAGAGTATAGCGATTATCCGGCTTGTTGTTGTAGATGTCATTGGCTACAGCGTTCTTTCTGCCTCCCGGTGTCAACTGGTTGTACTGGTCCAGGTTAAGACCCAGCTTGGCAGCGTTCTCCTCTAGTGCCGTCTTCACCGCGGCATAGTTGTCTGCACTTGAGGCATTGTTGACTGAATCTAAAGCTGCTTGAATTGCTGCTGCCTCGTCAACTACAGCTTTAACCGCTACGTCCTGGCTGATGATGATATTTTCTGTTGCACCATAGTCGCCTGTAATGTCTACCAGCTTTAAGTTTACGTTACCGTCAAATGTTGCTGTGGCAACGATATAGACATCAGTTACTAAGGTAGTGTCAATCGGAAATCCTCCTTCGGGTCCCCAGCCTACTGCGTTAATGTCATACCATTTGTTGGCTGTATCCTTGGCCCAAAGCTGGAGGTTTTCTGCACCTACTGCCGCTACCCGTACGTTACCGGTATAGGCCTTATCTTTTGTTTCGTCTACCACGATGCTCAGCTTGACCGGAGTCATACCTTGAAAATCAGTATCCGTCGGGTTTTCTAATGCTTCGCTTACAACATACTCCGCGACTAGGTCTGCAATGTTGTACTTGTAGGTGTGGTACTCTTCTGGAGTGGCTTCTGCCGCTTCTACGGTTACGATAAATGTCCTTACGGCATCGGTTTTACCAGCTTGTTTTGTGGTCACAACTATCGTCAACGGATTTGCCGCTGCAATAGTATAGTCACTTCCGCTAGTGTATGGATAACCATTTATGGTGATGGTTGATGACGCACCACTAGCATCGCTTACAGTGAATTTAATCTTATCGTTGGTTCCGGTTACCCAGTCGGTTACTGCTCCGGTAGTATCGGTTGCTCCTGCTGCCGGGATTGCTACATTGGTTACCCCGCCAACTGGATTCGCACTGCCCTTTGCTAAGACTATATCGCTTGGCGCTGTTGCTTCAGCCTGCGTATAAGTTGCACTGGCTATAGCACTGTTCGGACTCCCTGCTTTTACTGCAATGGCTTTTACAGTTACTTCCGAATTGATTACCAGCGGTGTTGTCGCTTGATTCGTTGATTTTGCAGTTGGATCGCTTCCATTAGTTGTGTAGTAGATTGCATCTGCTCCTGCTGATGTAATCGTTACGGTCGTTCCAAAGGCAACTGCTCCTGCTGGTGGGTCAAATGTCGGTGTTGCTTGAGCGGCTGCATAAGGCACGAAACTAATGGTCAGCTTGATTGCTGTTTCCTCAGCTTCTCCTGCATACTTCAGATAAATATCCTGAGTCTTCGCTTCATTGCCATTGATCCACCAGACTATCTCTCCAGCTACTCCGGCTTCCGTTGCGTCAGCTTCGGTTAAAGCAGTAAAGTTAGTTTGGATTGCGGTCTTGTATTCTAGCTTGGTAATGTCAGTTACTCCGGTTGGTAATAACTGCAAACCAAACCATAAGCCTTCTCCCTGAGAGGGACTGGTTACGCTCTCAAGTACACCCGTTCCGCTTACGGTAACTGTATACGCCTTATCTGAACCTGTTACTGTTGCTACTTCAATCTTATCCCCGTTGGTTGATGTTGTACGGGCTGCTACACTTATGCCAGATATAACTTGCGGTGCTTTGTAAGGCACGAAACTAATAGTCAGCTTGATTGCTGTTTCCTCAGCTTCTCCTGCATACTTCAGGTAAATATCCTGAGTCTTTGCAACATCGCCATTGATCCACCATACGATCTGGCCTGCTACTCCTGCTTCCGTTGCGTCAGCTTCGGTTAAAGCAGCAAATGTAGATTGAATTGCTGTCTTGTATTCTAGCTTGGTAATATCAGTTACGCCTTCAGGTGATAACTGTAAACCAAACCATAAGCCTTCTGTAGGTGTTCCACCTGGATTACCCGTAACGGTTTCCAGTTCGCCTGTCCCGGTTACGGTAACTGCATACTCTTTGTCTGAACCTGTTACTGTTGCTACGTCAATCTTGTCTCCGTTGGTAGCTCCGGTACGGGCTGCTACACTTATGCCGGATATAACTTGCGGTGCTTTGTAAGGCACGAAACTAATAGTCAGCTTGATTGCTGTTTCCTCAGCTTCTCCTGCATACTTCAGGTAAATATCCTGAGTCTTCGCTTCATTGCCATTGATCCACCAGACTATCTCTCCAGCTACTCCGGCTTCCGTTGCGTCAGCTTCGGTTAAAGCAGTAAATTTAGTTTGGATTGCGGTCTTATATTCTAATTCCGTAATGTCAGTTACACCGGTTGGTGATAACTGCAGACCAAACCATAATCCATCTCCCTGAGAGGGACTGGTTACGCTCTCAAGTACACCCGTTCCGTTTACGGTAACTGTATACGCCTTACCTGAACCTGTTACTGTTACTACGTCAATCTTGTCTCCGTTGGTAGCTCCGGTACGGGCTGCTACACTTATGCCAGATATAACCTTTGGCTCTATCGGTGCTGCCACCAAGGTCGTTCCTTCAGCTATTTTGATTGTGAAGGTATCTGCTGTTGCATCTGTTCCATCCCATTTAATAACAAGCGTGGTTGTCTGTCCGGCTTCTTTTACTAATGGATAGAAGTAGAAGTAGTTATCTCCATCGCTAAAGTTTTTCCACCCTGTAATTGTTTTGTCTTCGCCCGTTGTCTGGTTAAATGTTAATGTTGCTGCTTCTCCTGGTGTTACAGTTGTTGGAGCAGTTATCTTTACTCCTACTCTGTTTCCTTCGGTTCTACCAAGAGTATCGTCTGCTGGATACCAGTCGATGTTTCCGCTGAAGGTGATGGTTTTGCCGTCAACTGTTGCTGTTGTACCTGTACCACCTGTTCCAGCGTCTTTGGCTATGGTTGAATCGAGTTCTGTTGGTGCTGTATATGCCAGTGTTGCCTTGTACATTGCACCTTCACTGGTTACTACGAAGAAGTCATAGTTTCCGGTTGCTTTATCCTTTTTAAACCATAGGGTCTGGTCTGTATTTGGTTCTAGCTCTACCCACTTACCATCTACTTGTTGGGCAATTAGATTGACTGCACCTTCGGCTAAGGATAGTCGCTCACCTTCACCTACTTTTATTTCATATTCTACATAGGTATCTTCAGTACCAGGTCTAGTTCCTTCTCTGCCTGTTGTTGTCAAAGAAACATTATTTATTTCTTTCTGCCAGTCTAAGGTTGCTGTATATACTTTGCCGTCTTTGGTCTTTACTTCGTAGAAGCGTACTCCGTTTGCTGCTTCTACGTTAAACCATAAAGTGGCATCGGTATTAGCAGTTAGCTCTTTCCATTCCCCATCTTTGCCAACTTTTACTTTAATATATTCTTCGTCTTCTTTAGCTAAGGAGATGTCTTTGTCACCTACTACCAGTTTGTATTCGGCATAGATTTTACCTGCAGCATCGCCTGCTGTGTCAGGGGCTATGCCCACGTTACCTGTTGATTCAAAGCTGCCTTGGATTGGTGTTGGTTCAACAGGTTCTTCACTTGGATTCTTCCAATTTAATGTTGCCCTGTACATTACATTCCCACTACTCACTACGAAGAACTCATAGCTTCCAGTTTCCTTGGCTTTGTTAAACCACAGGGTGCCATCGGTATTGGGTTCTAAGGCTATCCACTTGCCAGTAGCATCTTTGCTGGCAATTAGTTTAACTTCGCCTTCTTTAAGGGATATAGGATTTCTACCATCCATCAATTTGTATTCTACATAGGTCTTGCCGTCATGGTCGCCTTCTCTGTCGGTTGCTTCCCATGTAGCGGTCTGGGGTACTGCCCAGGTTAAGGTCGCGGTGTAGATTTTAGCTCCTTCACCTTTAGTTACTACGGTGTATTTGTAATCTCCTGGTGTTTTCTCTACGTTAAACCATAGCAGCGGGTCTATTTCTCCCTCTACAGTTAAAATTTTGGTTTCAGTAGCACCAGGTTCCATAACAGTCATGCTGGCAATTTCGCTAGCTACTAATGCAATTTGTTTTCCGTTTGCCATTAGCTTATAGCTGGCGTAGACTTTATCAGCATGGATGCCAAAGCTGTTTACCACTTCAAAGCTAGCTGGTGCTAAAGGTGTAGTGGTATCAACAACTGTCACAGTTCCAGTCCCTTCAACTGTGACATTTGTAGGAACCTCAGTACCTCCCAATGTTATCGGAACATTAACTGTCAGGGTACCTGTAGTTCCGTTGTTGGTAATGGTTGTGCCGGTAGCACCTGTATTAGCGGTAATATTATTTACCGTTGCGCCTGTTTCAACTACGATGTTTATTGGTGCATTGGTGGTAATGTTGGTTACACTTGCACCAGGATTTACAGTTATGGTCAGGTTTCCGCCTGCATCTTGTGTGACTGTCACTGAGCCCGGGGTTCCGGTTATGGTTATCGTTGCTCCGTTGGGGTCAGTAATGGTGATGGTATTTCCATCTGCTGACTCTGTCCAGCTGGCAGATGCTACGTTAGCTACTGTTACTGTTCCGTTGACAGCCACACCATTGTTAAAGGAAGCATTGGGGGTATCGACTGTTAAGTTACCGATAATTCTGTTGCCTGTATTGCCTGTGAGGACTGAGGTGCCGGTTACGGTATGGTTAAAGGTCAGGTCGCCAGTCAAGGTGTATGCGCTAAAATTGATGGTAAGGGAACGGGGTACGGTAGTAGGACTGGCACTAAAACTAGCGGTTAGATTAATGGTAGTAATATTGCTATTACCCAGGGCTGTATTCAATTCGGCTGCGGAACTGACATTGGCAGTGGTTACTACAGTACCACTTCCGGGGTCGCCTCCGGGGCCGCCTCCTCCACCGCCTCCGCCACCGCCACCTGAGGTGGTGCCGCTTATTTTTTCGCCGCCTACCCGGGCGGTAATACCGCTTTTAATGAAGGGTTTGTTAAGCGGTTTAGGTTCTACTTCTACTCCGGAGCTGTTAATGGTCAGGTCAGTAATTTTACCTGAACCGACTAATCTAAGGCCGGAATCTGCTACCAGGGTTTTAATGCTGCTATCCTTGGGCAGGACTATTCTTATTTTCCCATCCTTTTTGTTTACGACTGCTTTGTTCAGCTCGCATTGGTTAAGGGTGATGCTATTTTCTCCGCCTCCATTAATATAGGCGGTTCCTTCGACCTTAACGTTATTAAGCTCAACGTCGCCATTGGCAACTGCTTCAGTTATGGTCAGATTCCCGGTTATAGTCGTATTATTAAGGATAACTCCGTTGTTACTTATGGTAACATCGTCATCAATCTTTTGAATCCCGGTTTCCGGGCCATAGGTTCCGGCTTTATCAAACAGAGTTTGTACTTTTTCTGGTTCTGGTTTGGGTTCTACCTTAAAGGCCTCCTGCTCATTATCTAATACAGCCTTAAAAAGTACCGCTGCTTCCGCTCGTTTAATGGAATTAGTCGGCTTAAAGCTGTTATCTGGGTAACCCTTCAGATAGCCTTTTTCCACCATGGCAGCTATTGAATTCCGGCTCCAGCTAGCAAGTTTTTTACCATCTGATAATTTGTTCAGGGTGGTATCAACATTAGCCGGCTGCAATGATAAAATTCGGGCAATTATGGTGGCTGCCTCCTGGCGGCTGATTTGCTTTTTAGGTTTCATGGTGCCGTCTTCATAGCCTGCTATGTATCCGGCGGCTTTAGCCCGGGCTATGTCGGCTGCAAACCAATCGTTAGGTTTAACATCGGAATAGTTAATGTCTGCACTGGCAGTAAAATTAAAGGCTTTATTGGTCATTACTATGAATTCTGCCCTGCTGATCGGGTTTTCCGGTCTAAAGGTATTGTCCGGATAGCCACTAATGATTTTTTGTGCCATTAGATATTCAATCTGGGGCTTGGCCCAATGGCTGCTGATGTCCTGTATCCCGGCTATAGCAGGTGCTGTTGGTAAACTGAATAGTATGCTGAATATGAATGCTATGGTAAGAAACCAGGATATTTTTTGGTTCTTTCGCAAAATTCTCCCTCCTATAATTGATTTTTATATTTCCGTAGTATCCTTTCTATCCCCCTTTTCCTAATTAATTGATTGGACTAAAACCACGTCTCGCATCGGGACACTTTATAGCTTTTTGTCACGTTACGTGACCACTGCGGGCAAAAAAATAAGCTTGTGTGCATGTATAGGCATGTTCACGCTTGCCTTTTATAGTTCGTTATTGCTGTCATCACCAGGTTTAATTAATAGAATATAATCTTCACTTCTGATTAGATCTACCCGAGTCTCGGAGCATTTTTCTTTTAATACCCCCCGCCATTTGCCATCGGCGGTCTTCCAAAATAACCCGACTACCGATTTGAAATCGAATGTATCTATGTCTATTCCAATGTATCGCCTCCTTTTTATATTTTTATATATTAAACATTATTTTAGCATTTTGTTAAATATTAGCAAGTACCTTGTCGGTATTTTGCCTCTACTTATGTAACTATATAGCTTTATGATATAATACGGCTATGACAAACTTTGCTAGTGTATTAAAGAATCTAAGAACCAAACGGGGTATGAGCCAGGCTGATTTAGCGCGTCTACTGGGGGTAGGAAGATCTACCATTGCCAGTTATGAAAATGGCACCCGCAAACCGGACCATGAAACTCTGCTGCAAATTGCAGCCTGTTTTCAGGTAAGTACTGATTTTTTGCTTGGAAATGAGAAAAATGTAATTGTCGAGATTCCGGTTTATGCGGAAATGGTTAAGGAAATTAATCAATTACTGCACTCGACTCCCTTGCCCGCAGATAAAAAAAACGAGATTATAAATGAGCTGCTGGACTACTTCCGCTGGAAGGTTCAGCAAGCCCAGCAGAGTCTTTCCGAACAAGAAGAATAGCTTTTTCGGCTATTATAACATTCAAATCGCCGGCATCAATTTCGGTATTTATTACCCCCTCCCACTGTTTATCACCTACCTGCCATAAACAGGCTACAATCAGGTTAAAATCATAAGTTTCCACTTTTATAGTCACGTCTGACACCCCCTATTGTATACATCATACTCATTGATAATGACATGGTGTAAGCGGTCAAGTATTTTGGAGAAATTTTGGCCAATAATTTTCCATAGGACTACGGTCTTAGTATAGAATCTCGATGTTTAAGGCGGTAACTGTCGCCGGTCAGGTTGAATATCTCACTATGATG
>Ga0209510_1000594_pt1 | contig 48168 bp, 45 predicted proteins | sample BiotimSIPDNA_FD_185749 | JGI IMG/M metagenome (GOLD analysis project Ga0209510, IMG submission 185749) | Anaerobic biogas reactor microbial communites from Washington, USA - Biogas_R1 time_0 SIP DNA (SPAdes) (version 2) | ecosystem: Engineered > Bioreactor > Anaerobic > Unclassified | place...
TGCATCGCCATTCTGAGTTTTTCAACACAGAAAATGCTACAGGTTCTGCAGTAATTGGCTTGGTAGCGGCAATGGAGGAACAGAAAAAGTTAGGTGCAGATATTGATAACGATGCCTTTACCTCCATTAAAACAGGTTTGATGGGTCCTTTGGCTGGTATTGGTGACACTATCTGGCAGGCAGTCGTAATCCCCATCATGATTGTATTGTTCCTTGGACTGGCAAAGGAAGGAAATGTTGCAGCCCCGATTTTGTATTCGGTTCTGTTCTTTGTTTTGTATTATGCATACGGCTACTGGCTGTTGAAGTTAGGTTACAACAAGGGACGCGAAGCAATTCTGAACCTGATGGAAAATAAAGCCATCAATAAAGTGATCGTTGGAGCAGGTATTCTTGGGTGTGCGGTAATGGGAGGTTTGGTTTCTCAGTATGTCAACCTAAAGACTGCAATTACGTTCCCAATGGGTGCTGACAATGTCTTTTCCCTTCAAACAGATTTCTTCGATGCCCTTGTGCCTGGGCTTCTTCCGCTGCTACTGACTTTGGGCTGCTACGCCTTACTTAAGAAAGGCGTCAAAGCTCAATATGTTATTCTAATATTAGTTGTTGTGGCTGTTATCGGCGGACTGGTCGGCATTTTATAAAACGGACTAGGCGGTTATTGATCCCGATGAATAACCGCCTGTCTTTTTTCCAAAAAGAGGATGTTTCTATCTATGAATGAATTTATGCAAGCACTCGCTGTTGTGGAACCAAACAGGGCTGAAATAATAAAAGTTCCTTTAGTAAAGCCGAAGCCCGATGAGGTGCTGGTCCGTATTAGGACAAGTGCCCTTTGCACCTGGGAACAAAGGATCTTTACTGGTAACAAAAAAGCACCTTATCCGTTAATTGGTGGCCACGAGATTGCCGGTGAGATTTGTGCTCTTGGAGAAAATATAGACCCTGATCAATATTCACCTGGAAGTGCGGTTGCTGTAAGAGTACTTAAAAATTGCCAAAGTTGTCATTTTTGCCGACGAGGAATGGAAAACTTATGTGTTGAATTGAATACCTTTAGACTGACGGGTCCGGAGGCTTACGGCATGGGTGGTCTGGCTGAATATATTAGCATTGAAAGATCGGCGGTCTGGGTGTTTGAAAACAAAATACCCTTTGAGACGATGGCGTTGACCGAACCTTTGGCTTGTGTCCTGAACAGTCTGAAAAAAAGCAATATTCGCATGGGTGATGATGTTTTGATCATTGGTGGTGGTGTGATGGGGCAGCTTCATGTGATGGCAGCAAAGTTAGCTGGCGGACGGATTATCATGAGCGAACCTAATGAGTATCGTCGGGAAGTGGCCAGGTCGATCGGTTGCCATGTCACAATAGATCCTGCCAATATGGATCTTAAGGCTGAAGTCGGAAAACTTACTGGTGGACGTGGAGCAGATGTTGTTATCAATACAACTGCGATTTCGGCGGTTGTCCAGGATTCCATTTCTCTCACTGCAACAGGAGGCACTTGTATTACATACAGCTCTCAACATCCGGATTTGCCGATTATGGTGAGCCCTAATTGGCTTCACAATAGCGAGGTGGATCTCACGGGTGCTGTAAATCCGAGCATCGAGTCGTTTGATCAGGCTGTTAAGCTGATAGATAAGGGTTTAGTGGATCCGAGTATTTTTGTATCTAAAACGTTTGATTTTATGGATGGTCAACAAGCGTTTGAAGAAGCCCTGAAACCTGAGAATTTCAGGGTTGTCGTCAAGTTTTAGAATTTATATGAGAGACCTCCCAGCGATGGGAGGTCTGATCATGAGAAAAAGGGGGGTTAGGCTTTGCCGACGCACCCAAAACGGTGCAGTTTTTCCTCTGCTGCTTTTTGAATAGCTGTAGCAGTTTCCATACAAATGCCAAAATACGAATTTTCCTGGCTGTTATTTAGATTTCGCAATTGTGTGAGGGCAGCCAGGGTTAGATCGGTAAAGATATTAACTTTGTTGATCCCGCATTTGATTATCCGGTAAAAATCGTCATCAGACAAACCAGAGCCGCCGTGTAAAACCAAGGGGAGGTTGTTGGTGGCAGTTTTAATTGCTTTGCAGCGATCAAAACTTAGTATCGGTGTGGATTTATAGACTGTCCCTACTGCAACTGCCAGGGCATCGATCCCAGTCTGGGTCACAAACTCATAGGCTTGATCGACCTCTGTATAAAACCCCTGATCGGAACTATACATACCTTCATTACCCGCCACATGACCAAGTTCGGCTTCAACCGAAATATTCAGAGGTTGACACAGTTGAACGACCTGACGAGTGGCTGCGATGTTTTCTTCAAAAGGACGATCTGAAGCATCAATCATTACCGACGTGAACCCGCATTTAACTGCGCGTTGGATTACGGTGAAATTGGTAGCATGGTCAAGATGGATACATACAGGCACTGATGAATCTTCCGCCAACTGGCAAAGTAATGCAATGTAGGCTTCCATTGGGACGAGAGTGTCAAACATTTCAACATATGCCAGAATGACCGGCGAGTGTGTTTTTTCAGCGGCTTTTATCACACCTGCCGCCATTTCTATATTGAACACATCATATGCTGCAACAGCATATTGTTCGTTGTTAGCAGGTTTAAGTATTTGGGCAAGATTCACAAGCGACATATTTCCTCCCGGATGGAAAATAATAGTTAAAGGTTAGTGCATATTCTGTAAAAGATAATAACATAAGACCCGGAATGAAAGAGGGAACAGATGTGCCGAATCAGCAAATCTCATTATTAAATGACCCATGGTTTTTTGCCTTGATAAATTGGTAAAAATCTTATACAAACATTGATTCCAACGGGGCAAGTTTTAAGGGTTGGGTGATTGCAAAACGCTCACATATTGAACCCGCCCTTACCCTTATCATGGGCAATCTTCAGACGCTCACGTCCTGAATCCCCCCTACACGGCATTTTCCAATCGGAATATTATCAATAATGTATCAATACCGTACGGGCGGGTCCCAAATACGAACGTACAATAATCAACCATTTAGCCAGACCCGCCATGTTCTTGTGATAAAAAAAGCATTAATATCTTCGCAAATCTGTGTTCAGGGTCAGATTAACAATTATTCTCATGAATGATGAGGACAGTTCCAAAATCAGAACTGCTGTGTGCCTAATACTCCTGCAAAGTTAACCTCTCCAATTTCGGGGGTAAACCTACAACAAAATTAATCCATTTCAGCAATCTGCGTTGAATAATTCACAAATACATGTTATAAACATCTATTATTTGTCAAGAGGTGCAAGAATACCTTAACCAGATCATGGCAAGTGAGGGCAAGGGTAAGGCAGAGGGGCTGAAAGAGGAAGAAACGCCCGAATTGAGCAAGGAAGGTGCTTTGGTTGAGGCAATATTGCCCGAAGGCTACGACATCAGTGTGGTTGATGAAAATAATTGGCTTATTGAATATGAAATAGAGCCGGAAGAAATGACCGCTTCGGTAAAAAATTTTCTATCGCTGCCACCCCAAAACAACAGACGAAGAAGGCAAGATGGTGAATGAAGCTGACCCCTATATATTCTTTTATGATGGCGAGATAGACGGGATGAAGCTCCATGCAATTGTGAAAACGAAGTTTTTATTTGGTTTGACTAAAGCTATTGTTTAAATAGAAGGAGGTCGTCGCGCTTTAATTTGATAAAACTTGATTTTTCCCAATGGCTTCACTCGATACGGCGATAGTGGTGTGCCCCACCATCCGTTATTCCAATTCCGATATGATTCACGAAAAGAAAAAATGCATGATTAAATATTTTGAAAAAGGAGAAATAAATATCATGAAACCCAAAAAATATAAATGGTTAGAATTGTTGCTTACTGTAATACTCTCACTGTCTATCCTTGTGGGTTGTTCTCAACAGAGTGGAAATGATACACAAAATCAAACAAACACCACTGCCGAGACTTCGGATGATACACAAAACGGCGAAGCTACGCCGGAAAGCCCCGAAACACCGGAGGATATACCTGTGTTAAAAGCTCCCGATGGCGATTATGCTGAAGTCATTCCATATGAATACAGAGTTGTGCAATCGTTCTCTGAAGGCTTGGTTCCGGTATTTTCGGATGATTCCAGATGGGGATATATAGACAAAACCGGCAATGTGGTCATACCTTTTGAATACGTTGACGCGACGCCTTTTTCTGAAGGTTTGGCGGCGGTAATGTCAGAGGATCTCAAATGGGGATATATAGACAAAAGCGGCAATGTGGTTATACCCTTCATATACGAGGAGGCAGAACCATTCTCGGAAGGTTTGGCGGCGGTGGTGGACGACAGTTGTATATTTATAGACAAATCCGGCAACGAGGTAATATCTGGTAACTACGACAGCACGCTTAGCTTTTCCGAGGGTTTGGGTGGCGTAGGGATTTTTCCCAAAATGGGTTTTGTTGATAAAGACGGCAACGAGGTCGTTCCGCAAAGATACGATGCTATAAGGTCCTTTTCTGAAGGCTTGGCTGTAGTAAAGTTGGATGGATTTTATGGTTTTATTGACAAAACTGGCAACGAGGTTATACCTCTCAGATACAATGTCGCCGGCTCATTCTACGAGGGTATGGCGGCAGTTGTTAACGGAGGGAAATATGGCTATATCGACAAAGAGGGCAATGAGATCATACCGCTCATATACGACAACGTATTGGTCAAATTCTCCGAAGGGTTAGTACCGGTAATGCAAGGCGACAAATGGGGGTTTATTGATAAAACTGGCAATGTGGTCATACCCTTTGAGTACGATGACGCATTTCCGATCTCCGAAGGCTTTGCTCTCGTGATGAAAGGCGACAACTATGGCTATATTGATAGAGAAGGCAATGTAGTAATACCTTTCAAATTCGATAGCGCAAGATCATTCTCCGAGGGGCTTGCAGCAGTGGAACTGGACGGAAAATGGGGCTTTATCGAGATTTTTAAATAGCCACACATAAGGTCCGAACGGGCGCATAGATTATTTCTCTGTTTTTTTGGAGCAGCGAAATAATCTGTCTTGACGGTTATACTTTGTTTGACTGTTATGGTCATTGGAAGTTCCTTTCCTTTCGTTTTTCGCAAAACTTATTGTATTGGAACTTCCTCTTTTTTTTCCCTTGACTACGGACTTTTGAAACGCATACCTTAATCCAACGAATTTCACCCATTTTTTCATCTTGATGTAAAATTGGTTTATTATCGGACCGTTTTTTGTTAAGGAGACTAATACTCCAAAAAAACCAATCAGCAAAAAGGAGAAATATGAGAAGAAAGCTATTGTTATTTGTCAGTTTGTTTTTGGTGTTTGCCATGGCTCTTTCAGCATGCCAGACAACCACACCAACCGACGCACCCCCTGTAGGTGAAGTCGACTGTAAAGCAGCGTCTGCTCTTGAAGCCGAAGGTGCCTACCAGGTTCCTGCCCCAATCGAAGGCTGCTTCAATGTTGCCTTTGTTTATGTCGGTCCCCACGACGATGGCGGTTGGTCACAATCCCACGATGTCGGTCGTCTCTGGGTTCAGGATAACGTCCCCGGTGTCCACACTGCCTACGTCGAAAACGTAGCCGAGGGTGTAGACTCCGAACAAGTTACCCGCTCGTTAGCCCGAAAAGGTTTTGATATGGTCTTCACAACCTCATTCGGCTTCATGGATGCCACCGAAACCGTTGCCGGCGAATTCCCCGACAAAGATTTTGTTCACGTCTCCGGTTACAAGAACAACGGAACCAACTTTGGCAACCTGATGGGCGCCATGGAAAACATCAAATATCTCGCCGGCATCATGGCTGGCTCCCGTGCTAAACTTGATGGCAACCCACGCCTCGGTTACATGGCTACTTTCCCCATCCCCGAAGAGCTGCGCCTTGGTAACGCTTTCGCACTCGGTGTTGAAAAAACCTGCCCCGAATGCACCATTGACGTCCGCTTCATCCACACCTGGCACGATCCGACAATCGAACAAGAAGCCGCCAAGTCTCTCTTTGACGCCGGCGCCCAGGTTGTTATGACTGGTGCAGACACTCCCGCCCCCGCCATTGCCGCTCCTGCTGGCAAATGGGGTATCACTTATGACTATATTGGCAACTGTACGATCGATTCCTGTCTCAGCAGCATGTACTGGGATTGGGGTCCAATCTATAAAATAGAGATCGAAAAATCGATGAACGGCACCTTTGCTGGTGAAGCCATCTATTTCGATACTGCTGAAGGCGGTATGGGCCTGCTCGGTTTCTGGGATGGTGAAACATATATGCCCGGTGTAGCCGAACTGCCTGCTGAAGACCTGCAGCTGATCCACGACGAAGTAGCTCTTTTCCTCTCCGGACAAAAGACCCGTTTTGATGTCTTCACAGGTCCGATCACTGACAACCAGGGCAACCTTGTCCTTGCCGAAGGTGAAAGCCTGCGCCAGGTAGATCTGGACTGCTTTGCCGGTCCAGGCGCACCCTGTGAGGGCGGCGTGGGTATGTATTGGTGGAACCACAACTTTACCGCCGAACTCCCTTAGCCTGAGCTAAACCTTTCTGAGAGATGGCTCATCATGAGCCATCTCTCCCTTATAAAGATAAACTCATGACATTTTCAGAAACCCCAGATGCAATTCCCGCCGTGGAAATGAGGGATATCACCCTTCGTTTTCCCGGCGTTTTAGCGAATGACCAGGTCAATTTCACCCTCTATCCCGGTGAAATTCACGCACTTCTCGGAGAAAACGGCGCTGGTAAAAGCACGCTTATGAACGTGCTCACCGGTCTCTACAAACCCCAGTCCGGCGAAATCTTCATTCACGGCAAGAAGGTGAGCTTCAATTCTCCCAGAGATGCCATCGCCAATGGCATTGGCATGGTCCACCAGCACTTTATGCTGGTCGAAAGTCAAACCGTAACCGAGAATATCCTCATCGGGCTCGACGCACCCCGCTTTGCCCTCAATCTCAAAAAGTTTGACCATGAAATCAGTGACCTGGCGGATCAATATGGTATCCATATCGATCCCACTGCCAAAATCTGGCAGCTTTCGGTCGGAGAACAGCAGCGTGTCGAGATCTTAAAGATTCTCTACCGCGGTGCCAACATCCTGATCATGGATGAACCGACCGCCGTGCTCGCCCCACAGGAAGCTGACGAACTGATCGAAACCCTGAAGGGCATGGCAGCCCAGGGCAAATCGATCGCCTTCATCAGCCACAAGCTCGCTGAGGTCAAGCAGGTAGCCGACACACTTACCGTCTTGCGGCGGGGTCGTGCCACTGCCGAGCGCGCAGATCTTCACAATTTCACCCGGGAGACCCTTGCCACACTCATGGTCGGCCGCGAAGTGATTTTTAATCTGCAAAAATGCGACCAGGAACCTGGTCGGGAAGTCCTGCGCCTCGAAGACGTCTCTGCAGTTAACAACAAAAACCTGCCCGCCCTGCGCAATGTCGATCTCTCGCTGAATGATGGCGAAATCCTCGGCATCGCTGGTGTCGCCGGCAATGGTCAGAGCGAACTGGTCGAGGTCATAACCGGTTTGCGCCCCTGCAGTGGACATATCTGGTTTGAAGGTAAAGACATCGCCAATAAACCGCCTGCCTTTTCCATCAGCCATGGGCTTGCACACATCCCCGAAGACCGCATTGGTGTCGGTTCTGCCCCCAACCTCTCTCTTACCAGCAACATCATCATGAAACGCTACGATCAAAAGCCGATCAGCCACAAATGGCAGCTCGACTATCTCGCAGCCGATAACCTGGCAGATGGGTTGAAAGATGAATATGACATCCAGGCACCCAGCGTTCAAACTCAGGCGCGCAAGCTCTCGGGCGGCAACTTACAGAAGCTGATCCTCGCCCGCGAACTCTCCAGCACACCGCGCATGATCGTTGCCATGCAGCCCACCCGCGGGCTTGATGTCGGCGCGATCGAGAGTGTCCAGCAGCTTTTGCTGCAACAGCGTGAACTGGGCTGTGCCGTCCTGCTGGTCTCCGAAGATCTCGATGAGCTGCTCGCCCTCTCTGACCGCATCGCTGTCATGTACGAAGGGCATGTAATCGGGCTCGTCTGCAGCCGCGATTTCGACATCAATCAAATTGGATTGATGATGACCGGCACGCTTCCCGAGGAACTTTCCTCTGAAAAAGCACCGTCTCAAGTTGAAGATACCCGAAACACAGCAAAGACAAGTGAGGGCGCAACTCCCTCCGAAGAAGCGAAGCCATCTGTCGAAGATATTCCCAGCGATGTGATCGGGAGTGAGGTTTCTACCCCCACCGAAGACGACCCTGAAGCTGGTTCGACCGAAAAAGAGCGCATTTTACGCAAGGTTTTGGGCAACAAATATGACCAGAGAGGTGAAGAGTGAAAATTCCATATCCCGTGTTCATTAAACGCAGCGAGGATTATCCAAAATGGCTGCCAACCGTCACCTCCGTTAGTGCGGTTGTGCTTGCCTTTGTCATCTCCGGCATCATCCTGGCTGCCACCGGTGCAAATCCGTTCAGCGTTTATTCTTACTTTTTCAGAGCCTCCTTTGGCTCGTGGGGTGCGTTTTCTGACGTTATTGTCAAAGCCACCCCGCTTCTGCTCATCGGTCTGGGCTGTGCACTGGCTTTTCGCATGCGCCTCTGGAACATTGGCGCAGAAGGGCAGTTTTTTGTAGGAGCGTTCCTGGCAAGCGCCGTCGTCATGGTGCCGCTTGTCAACCTCGATACCACCCCTCGCTGGGCGATTATCGCACTCATGATGGTGCTCGGCATGGTTGGCGGCGCGCTCTATGCCTTTATCCCCGGTTTTCTAAAAGCGCGACTTAACATCAACGAAATCATCATCACTCTCATGCTCAACTACATCGCCGTGCTTTGGAACAACTACTGGATCTTCGGCAAGTGGAGTGAAGCCGGTTTTCAAATGACCAAAACCTTCCCCCGCAGCGCCTGGCTGCCCCGCCTCGCAGACTATGCGCGTGAAATCCCTGCTTTTTCGGGGTTAACCCTGCACGCCGGCATCATTTTTGGACTCGTAGCCGCTCTGATCATCTATCTGATCATCTACCGCAGCAAATGGGGATACAAAATCACGCTAATTGGTGATAACCCCCGCGCCGCGCGCTATGCCGGAATCGATATCACCCGTAACACCATCCTGGTGTTCATGGTTTCGGGTGCGCTGGCTGGTTTGGCTGGCATGACCGAGGTTTCCGGCACAGTTCACCGCCTCCAGGAGCGTATTTCGACCTCCTATGGCTTTTCGGGTGTAATCGTTGCCTGGCTCGCCAAGCTCAACCCGTTCGCCGTCATCGTCGTCTCAATCCTTTTCGGCGCGCTGCTGGTTGCCAGCCGCGAGATTCAGCCCTCGGGCATCTCGTTCCTCATCCAGGGTATCACCTTGTTCCTCGTGATCAGCAGTGATGTCCTTCTAAAATATGAAATCAAGTGGGTTCGCCCTGCACAGGAGATCGCCCAATGAACTGGATCGAAATTTTCCGCTCCGGCATTTCCACCGGCACCGTTTTGCTCATCGCTGCTATCGGCGAGATTATCACCGAACGCTCCGGAATCCAAAATCTGGGTGTTGAAGGCATGATGCTTTTAGGCGCCATGGCTGGATTCAAAATTGCGCATCAAACGGGCAATGTTTGGCTCGGTCTGCTGGCTGCAATCGCTGCAGGAGGTTTTCTCAGCCTTGCTCATGCAGTCGTCACCATCCACTTTCAGGCAGACCAGACTGTAAGCGGTCTCTCGCTCACCTTTTTGGGCACCGGATTGGCATTGGTTTTGGGTGACGGGCTCACCGGCAAGGTTTCCCCCGTTATCCCCAGCGCCAGCATCCCCCTCCTTTCCAAAATTCCCTTCCTGGGGCAGGTCGCTTTTGCAAACCACAATCTTTTGGTCTATTTTGGCTATCTGCTTGTACCGCTTGTCTGGTATTACATCAACAAAACCCGACCCGGGCTTCACCTGCGCTCTGTAGGCGAAAACCCGGCTGCAGCCGACACGCTTGGTGTCAATATTTATCGCACCCGCTACCTCTACACCTTTATCGGAGGTTGTTTTTCAGGGTTGGCTGGGGCTGCCATCAGCGTTGCCATTGCCCCCGGTTGGTATTCGAACCTCACTGTAAACGGGCAGGGCTGGATCGCTGTTGCCCTGGTCATATTTGCCCACTGGAACCCCTGGCGGGCAGCTATAGGCGGCTATCTGTTTGGTGTCTTACGGCGTTTCACGCTTGACCTTCAGGGACCACGTCTCCTGTTTGGTCTTGCGAATCCGTTTTTCCATAACACCAACCTGGTCTTTTTCCTCCAGATGGCGCCATATATTCTTACCATCATCGCCCTCATCTGGGGCAGCTCGGCAGCCCGCAAGAAACGGATCGGCTCCCCCGCCGCCCTCGGCGTGCCATACCAAAGAGGCGAAAGAGGCCTTTAGCGCCTGATAATATTGCTCGAAGATTGCCCAATCAGCTAAACCCGCCCCGCTGGATTATTGAAAAATATCGGTAGGGGCGGGTTCAATATTTGAGCGTTTCTAAGTTATCTATGATATCTGTAGGGGCGGGTTCAGGACGTGAACGCTTTGCTATCAACCTACCCGTCAAACCCGCCCTGATGGCATCACCCACAGAGACCGCTTCGCAAAAGAAGCTCGCGATGACGTCCCCTTACCACCGTCATCCTGAACGAAGTGAAGGATCTTAACCTGCCTAAGACAAGATTCTTCGCTTTGCTCAGAATGACAGATTAAGGGCAGATCGCTTCGCAAAAGAGGCTCGCGATGACGGAACATGGAAGCGTCACTGCGAGACCCTTTGCCAGCAAACCAGGGTAGAGCAAAGCAGCTATGTTTGGCAAAGGGTCGTGGCAGTCTGCATTTAATCTTTTGTCCATTCCTTCAAACTGCAGATCGCCCCATCCACTACGCTTCTGGGGCAGGCCGCGCTGCGCTCGCGATGACGGCGCAATTAATAACTCACGGTTATTCTCTTTAGAGTATTAATATTGTGTATATACTCCATACTTGACAAATAAAAATATATGGCTAAAATTTAGTTGATAAGTGAACTATTCTTATGGTGAATGGGATAATATGACTCAAGATAGCCTCAAGCTATATGAATCTTTCAAAGCCGTCTTCTTACATATCGACAATCATGAGAAGGCTTATTTGACCCAATTCGGTTTAAACATCCCCCGTTTTTACGTCCTGATCCACCTTAGCCAAAACCCCGGAATCAATTACATCGATTTGAGCGACCGCATGCTCTGCACCAAGAGCAACACCAGCCGCGTCGTTCAGGGCATGCTAAAAGACGGACTTATCACCCGCGAGGTCGACACTACAGACCGACGCAGTTACCAATTATTTTTAACCGATAAAGGGCAGTCTTTACTCGGTCGTGTCTATCCAGGTTTCATAGAAGACATCCTGGAACTTATGTCACGCTTTTCAGACGACGAAACCAGCCGTTACTTGCGTGTCAGCCAATTTATTGAAAGCAGCCTTTCCCCCGACCCTGGCATCAGCCTCGGTAATACCAATGTTTTGGGAGCTGATTCTGACAGAATGTCGAGGGCAGGATGGTCAAATTAATTTCTGGCAATTTAGCCAAATATTTCTATAGTTTCAAAAGGAGAAACCAATGAAGAAAAGTTATTTATTGATTGCAATCGCCCTGATTGCAGCTCTGGTTCTGGGTGCCTGTGGCACTCCGACCCAAGCCCCAGTCGAAACAGAAGCCCCGGTTGTTGAAACCGAAGCTCCCGTTGAAGTACCTACCGATGCCCCCACCGGTGGTGATGAACCCGCCGCAAGCCTCCGTATTTGGGCAGACGAACAACGCGCCCCCGTTCTGAACGAACTGGGTGCCAAATTCCTGGCTGAATACAACGTGGAAGTTGTTGTCGAGAATATCTCTGGTGTTCGCGACCAATTCCTCGTGGCTGCCCCCGCTGGCGAAGGTCCCGATATCATCGTCCTCGCCCACGACCAGCTGCCTGCTCTGACCGAATCCGGTCTGATCGCAGAGCTCGACCTGGGCGCCAAAGCCGCTGAATTCGACCCCGAGTCACTTAAAGCCTTCTCTTACGAAGGAAAACTCTACGGTATGCCCTATGCCCGCGAGAACCTCGGCTTCTTCTACAATGCCGATGTTGTCGATGAAGTCCCCACAACCTGGCAGGGCGTCTATGACCTCAGCCGTGAACTGATCGACGCTGGTGAAGTTCAGTACGGTCTCGTATTAGCCGGCACCTCCTACGACGCTTATCCCTGGATGACCTCTCAGGGTGGCTATGTCTTCGGTGTGGATGCCAATGGCGATTACAACCCCAACGATGTTGGTGTTGGCTCCGAAGGCATGGTTGCTTTCGGCGAAATGGCTCTGCAGTGGCTGAATGACGGTGTCCTTTCCGATAACCTCGATAACACCACCGCCAAATCCATGTTCCTGAACGGCGATGTCGCCTTCTTCATGAACGGACCATGGGAAATCAACAACCTTAAAGCCTCCGGTTTGAACTTTGGCATCGCCAAATTCCCCGATGGCGGCTATCCTTTCCTCGGTGTTCAGGGTTTCGCAGTCAGTTCAATGTCTGAAAACGTTCTGCTTGCCCAGACCTTCCTGAGCGAATACATCGCAACTGAAGAAGCAATGATGGCTCTCTACGAAGCTGACCCCCGCGGTCCTGCTTACCTGCCCGCTGCCGAACTGGTTGACGATCCCTACCTGCAGGCTATTGCCGAAGCCGGCGAAAATGCAGTTCCCATGCCCGCCATCCCCGCGATGGGCAAGGTCTGGGGTGACTGGGGCAATGCCCTCACCTTCATCTTCGACGGTTCCAAGACCCCTGCTGAAGCCTACGCTTTTGCCCAGGAAGCCATTGTGGCTGCCATCGCAGAAGACACAACCGGCATGGTCAACCTTCCCGGTTCCTGGCAGGCTGCCGCTGGCTTCGCCTGTGAATGGGACCCCAAATGTGCAGACACCGCCATGACCCTTGGTGATGACGGTCTCTACACCGCAACCTTCACAATCCCCGCTGGCGATTACGAAATCAAAGTTGCCCATGATGGCGGCTGGGACACCAACTTCGGTGTCGATGGCGTCGCTGGTGGCGACAACATCCCGTTCTCTGTCACAACTGAAGGTCCGGTTACCTTCATTTATGACCCCGTAACCCACTTGCTTGAGATTCTGTTTCAGTAAGGTTTAGTCTGTATGGAGGCTTGCGATTGCAAGCCTCCTTTTTAACAACAGAGAAAGGAGAGTTAATTGATGGCTGACAAAACGCCAACTACTGGCGAGTTTGCCAAAAAAACCCTTTTTGGTGCCGGCAACTTACTAACCTATTTGATTGTTCTTATCGTCGATATCGTCCTGGGGATTTTTGCGTTTAAACTCTTTAGTTTGGGTTACACCCCCCTGGGAGCTTGTTTTGTCCTTATCATCATAATGATCAGCGTCGCCTTCCTGGTACCTAAGGCATATATGTTCAAATGGATGGCTGTCGGGCTGTCTGCCTGGCTGCTTTTCTCGATTTTCCCCATTGTCTATACCATTTACAACGCCTTTACCAACTACGGCGACGGTCACCTGATTACACAGTCTCAGGCTATCCAACAGATTCAAAAAGAAAAATACATGCCTGAAACCGGCAGAGCCTACGAATGGATTGCCTATCGGTCTGAAACTGAAGGTAACTTCCTGCTCTGGCTCAAAAACAGCGATGGTGACACCAAACTGGTCACCCAGGTCGATGCTGAGGGTGATGCTGAAATCCCGGTTGTATCCGGAGAAAACGGCATCGGTGAGATTGATGAAAACGGAGCGCCTGTCACAATTACAGGTTACACCCGCCTTAATCGGATCACCGCAGCTAAATATCCCGATCTGACAAGTATCTTGTTTGGTGATCCCGAAAACACCATCCAGGTGCGCACACCAACCGAAGCCGCTGAGCTTTTGCCGCTCTATTCCTATGATTCTGAGACCAACACCTTTACCGACCAGGTAACCGGCAGAGTTTATTATGATGAAAAAGGAACCTACACTGCTAAAACCGGTCAGCGCCTGATCCCGGGTTACACTGCAATCGTGGGAACCGAAAACTTTGTCCAGTTCATCAACAGCCCTGGTCTGCGCGGTCCGTTGGTAACGATCGTGGTCTGGAACTTCATGTTTGCGACAGGCAGCCTCCTGCTCACCTTCTCGTTGGGTCTCCTGATCTCAATAATTTACGGAGATCCCAAGTTCAAAGGGAAAAAAATACTACGTTCGTTTTTGCTGATTCCCTACACCATCCCCAGCCTGATCACCATTTTGATCTGGCGGGGCATGTTCAACCCCGATCTGGGCATCATCAACCGAATGCTCTCAACTGTCTTCAGCATCTCGCCGCGTTGGTTCACCCAACCCTGGCTTGCCCGGGCTGCCCTGCTGATCGTCAACACCTGGTTGGGTTACCCTTACTGGATGCTGGTCACCAGCGGTGCGCTTCAATCCATTCCGAGCGACATTTACGAAGCCGCCGAAATCGACGGGGCAAGCGGCTGGCAAAAATTCTGGGGCATCACCCTGCCGCTTCTGCTGGTCAGCGTTGGTCCGTTGATGATCTCTTCATTTATCTTCAACTTTAACAACTTCAACCTGATCTACGCCTTCATCAACGGTGGCCCGCCCATCCCAACGGCAACCACCCAGGCAGGCTATACCGATATCATCATAAGCTACGTCTACAACCTGGCATTCGCAAGCGGTCGCGGGGTGCAATATGGCTATGCATCAGCGATCTCGTTGGTTTTGTTCATGCTGATCGCGGTTATGTCTCTGCTTCAGTTCAGGTTCACCAATATGTGGGAGGAGGTTGGCGAAAATGTCTAAACGTCCGTCATCAATCAAACGCAGCCATACCATCGGGCTGATCTGGCGCTGGGCGCTGGCAGTGGTTCTGATCACTTTCAGCATCTTCCCCGTGCTTTGGATCGTTTCAGCCTCGATTAATCCGGTCAACGACCTGGCAAATCAGAAGCTGATCCCCAATAACTGGAGTTTTGAAAACTTCAGGCAGCTGGTCACCAACCCGATTTTCCCCTTCTTTACCTGGCTGAAAAACTCACTGATTGTATCCACCGCCTCAACCCTGCTCACGCTTTCGCTTACCACGCTGGCAGCCTTTGCCTTCTCACGCTTCCGTTTCAGGGGCAGACAGGGCTTGCTTAAATCGATCCTGCTCGTTCAGAGCTTCCCGAACTTGCTCGCGATCGTTGCGCTGTTCACCATTGTCAAGCAGGTTGGAGATATCATCCCCTGGATGGGGCTCAACACCCATGCTGGTCTGATTTTGGTCTATTCTGGCGGCGCCATGGGAATGAACATCTGGCTGATGAAAGGCTATATGGATACCATCCCACGTGATATTGACGAATCGGCTCATGTCGACGGTGCTACTGACTGGCAAGTTTTCTGGAAGTTGATTTTGCCGTTATTACGTCCGATTTTGGTAGTTATCGGAATCCTGAGCTTCATCGGCACCTACGGTGAATTTATTATCGCCCGAACGCTGCTGACCCAGCGCGAGATGCAGACTGTCATGGTTGGTTTGCAGATCTTCACTGCCGGGCAATATACCAAAAACTGGGGTGTCTTTGCCGCTGGCGCGCTGATAGCCGCCCTGCCCATCATGATCATCTACCTGATCTTGCAAGACCAGATCGTGGGTGGTCTTACCCAGGGCTCGGTCAAAGGCTAAACAAATATGGCAGTGGAAGGGTCAGAACTCCTTCCACTTTCCGAATCAACAAATCATACGGGCGGGTTCTGACCTGCCCGTTTTTTTATTTCTTGTCAGATAACTCTTCCCAGTCCTTCTTAACCTTTTTCCCCAATAAAACCAGGTAAAGGGCATAAACCGCCAGCAGCCCAAAAATCACTGCGTAACCAGCAATGAAATAACCCATCGTATCAGCCATTTTCCACCTCCCCAAATTCTTCCGCGTTTTGTTCGGCTTTCAGTCGGTCAATCACAGCGGCTGCCTCTGCCAGGCGCGTGCGCTGCCAGAGCAAAACCACGAACAACAGCGTAAAAGCAACCAGCCCTGCCGCCATCGTCTGGTACATCCGGGAGGTCATCGCCATTTCACCGCTGCCGCCCCCGATGATGATCGGGTGGATCGTCCTCAATAACCGGGCAGAAAAGAAGGTGATCGGCACGCTGACAAAACCGACCAGCGCATAAATCGCGCCAAAGCGTGCCTTTTTATAAGGTTCGTCAATCCCTCGCCTTAGCAAAATGAAAGCAATATAAGTGAACGCCATAATGGTCATCGTGGTCAGGCGCGGATCCCAGGTCCACCAGGTGTTCCAGATCGGGCGCGCCCAGATCATACCGGTAAAATTGGCTATCGCCGTGAAAAGCAGCCCGATTTCAACCGACGACGCTGCGATATGGTCATAGAGCAGGTTTTTTTTGCTCAAAAAGAGGATTCCTGATATCGCAGCCACCAAAAAAGCGAGCATGCCCAGCCAGGCGGCACTCACATGGAAGTAAAAAACCTTTTGCACCATCCCCATATTCAGCTCGACAGGTGCGTAAAAGATCACCATCAAAAATGCCAGCAATACCAGCAAAATCGACAAAAAAGTAAGCGTTTTAAGTGGTTTATTCTCTGATAACATAATCAAACACCAATAGTGAAATTGTAGTCATAATGATACCGTAGACAATCAGGATGCTTATCCAAACCTGATATGTCGAAAAGTCTGCCCCCGAGATTACGCCCTGCCCTGCTTTGACCACCGCCATATTGACCGGCATCAAAACCGGAAAGAGCAACACCGGCAGCAGCAGGTCGCGCATACGGGTCTGAACCGTCATGCCCGAGATCAACGTCCCGGCTGCGCTGAACCCCCAGGCACCCAAAATCAACACGATCAGAAACAGCGGAACAAACAAATTCTGGTTATATAACACGCTATAGACAGGCAGAGTAATTAAAATCAGGATCAGCATAATCAGAAAGTTGCTAATCTGCTTTGCCAGCCAGATAACTGCCACATCAGGCACCGCCATAACCAGCGCGTCAAAACTGCCCTGTTCCTGTTCGGCCAGAAACGAACGGTTTAACCCCAATGTGCCCGAAAACATTATCACCACCCAGATAACCCCCGGAGCAAGTTCTGCCCGTTGGAGCGGGTCCAGCTCCATGGCGTAATTAAAGATAAACAGGCTCAAAATCGCAAAAGCCAGCATCGAGGTGAGCATGTCTTTGCTGCGCCATTCCTGCAGCAAATCCTTCCAGACCAACGCTTTGAGCGTGCCAAACCAGTTTTTCAAGCCTGCCCCACTTTTTCCGCCTGGTTGTGATAGACAATCGCCTCAAGCTCTTCCCAGCTACGCCCCTCCACCGGCACCACCGCGCTCAAAGCTCCCCGGTAGAGGCGCAGGTAGCCATCGGTGATTGCGTGAGCGGTCTGTGGGTCGTGGCTGGTCATCAACACCATGCTGCCCCCTTCTTTGACCTCGCCAAGCAGGTTCAACAAAATTCTGCTGCCATCTTTATCCAGACCGGTGAAAGGTTCATCTAAAATCAGAATTTCAGGGTTATGCAAAAGCGCTCTTGCGATCGTGAGCCGCTGCTGCATACCGCGGCTATAAACGCGCACAAGCCGCTTGCCCGCCGCTCTGAGACCCACCCTTTCGAGCGTTTGCAGCAAATCTTCCTCAGAATGTTTACACTGATAAAGCTCTGAAAAAAGACGCAGGTTTTCGACCCCGGTCAGATTTTGATACAAAAAAGTTTTATGGAAAACCAGCCCCACCTGTCGCCGCCATTCTGGTGAATGGAGCGAAATCTCCTTACCATCAAGGTAAAACTGCCCCTCATCAGCCCCAAGCAGCCCGCTGACTACGCGCAATAGGGTTGTCTTGCCGGCTCCGTTGCTGCCCAACAGGCAGATTAGCTGCCCACTTTTAATCGAAAAACCGACCTTTTTCAGCACCACCAACGGTCCGAAACTACGGCTGAGCCCGCTTACTTCAAGCAGCATCACTCTCCCGCTCTTCGGTTTCGTCAAGGTCCTCATCTGATCTGCGCAGGGCTTGCTCGCGCACAACCGGCGAGCTGAGGCTAAAAGCTGCCCCCAGGCACAAGAATATCCCGCCCAGCCACATAAAGTTGACCAACGGGTTGAGCGTCGCCTGGATGACGACATAGCCCATCGTCAGGTCATAACCAAGCATCAGCGTATAAAAATCGCCAGCCAATGTGCTGCGCTTGCCGGGGATGCTGACATACTGACCGCGGTTTTCATAGATATCCTGCCCCGGCTCCAATTGCGCAACGATTTTATCGTCCCGCCAGAGATTGATCTGAGCTCTCACGCTCAGATATTCAGGGTTGTCATAGCGCTCCTGCAGCTCCACAAATTCGACCAGATAATTGTCAAGCGGCATCTTGTCCCCCGGAATCATCGTGCCCTGGATGTTCTGTGAAAGCCCTTCCACACCGACAATCCCCAGGACGATCAGCAAAATGCCGGCATGCACAAGGTAAGCGCCGTAGCGCGAACGCATTTGCCAAAATCTCATCAACGGTTGTCCGCTCCCACGCAGTTCAGATACGGTTTGCGTGACCAATACAGCCAGCCCGAGCAGGACGATAAAAATCGACAGCAGCGCCACCCACGACCTGCTTACCCGGATATATGCTGCGGCTGTGCCTGCCACGGAAATTATGGTCGGGATCAGTGCCTTTTTGCCCAGCTTTTTCAAGCTGCCAAGCGACCAACCCACCAGCGGACAGACTGCCATCAGAAAGACCAGCAACATAAAAAGTGGTGTGACCGAACGGTCATAATATCCGCGGTCGAGCGTGATCTCCATGCCGCCAAACGCTGTCGAAGCCAGCGGATAGAGCAGCCCCCACAAACAGACCAGAGCAATCGCCCCGAGCAAGACTAATGTGTAGAGGAACAACGCGTCACGGCTGAAATAAGACTTGAATTCCCAGCCAGAATCGAGTTTTTTCCAGCGCCAGATGATTAAACCCAGCGAAAGAGCGCAAAAGACAATCAAAAAGATCATCAGAGGTCGCGAAATCGCACTTTCACCAAAAGCATGCACCGAGCTAAGCAAACCAGCCCGGGTCATCAGGATGCTGAAAATTATCAATAAATAGCTGAGCAGGATCAACACCAGGTTGATGCGTTTGAAGATTGCCCGCTTTTGCTGCAAAAACATGCTGTGCAGCAATCCAGTGCTGATTAGCCAGGGTAACAACGAAGAAGTTTCGACCGGGTCCCAGGCCCAATAACCGCCCCAACCCAGCACGTCATAAGACCACCAGCTGCCCAAAGCGATGCCGGCTGTCAAAAATATCCAGGCGATCAGCAGCCAGGGGCGCAGCCGGGCGATCAGATCCTCGCCGTTCCCTTTGATAACCAGGTGACCGAGTGCTTCAGCAAACGGCAGCATAAATGCGCCAAAGCCGATGTAAAGTATCGGTGGATGAATGATCATGCCCCAATGCCGCAGCAGTGGGTTCAGACCAAAGCCGATCAGACCAGCATATACCTGCGCACCAACTGCCGGGCTAAACAGGCTTTCGGACAGACTTGCGTCTGCCAGCTGCCACACCTGGCGGAACGGATTTTCAACAAACAAGGAAATCCCGCTGAAGAAAATCAGGTTCAGCAGGGCGAAAAGGTAGCTCCAGTTGTCCTGCAGAATGTGCCGGCGGTTAAGCGCAACCACCATGCAAAGGTTAATGATCCAGCTCCAGAAAAACAACGAACCCGCCTGCCCACCCCACAGCGCGGTGACTTTCAGATAGGTCGGCATGGCAGGGTTAATCACCCCGACAACATAGGCATTTGCGTAATCCTGCTTCACCAGCATATAAAGCAGAATCAATATGCTCAAAGTGTGAAGACCAAATACAAGGTTGGTTAATCGTCGGACAACGGTCGATATTTCAGTTTGTTTGCGCAAAAGCTGGCGGATAGTGATCCCAAGGGACACCAGCATCAGCAGCGCAGCCACAGCAAAAGTTCCAAGACCAGCGTAGAACATAATCAGTCTCCTGCCTGTTCAGGCAAAGCGGATTCGTAGCGCGACGGGCATTTCATCAGCAGCTCGCTCGCTTGAAAAACCCCGTTTTCATCGAGCGTACCGGTCACAATTGCCTGGGCTTCGTCTTTCAGCAAATCAGGTTTCACCCCGGTGTAATGTATGGTCATTCGGGCAGCGTCAGGGTCGGCAACAGCCTCCGCGAGCACCTTCGCCATGCCCCCCATTTGTTCGATCAGGCGGTGGTCCCCCGGAATCTGGGCGACAGTGAAGCTCAGGTCGAGTGTTTCAGGGTTGTATTGGATCGACTCGCCAATGACAGCCCCAGACATGCGCAGTTTCTGCCCCTGCAGTTCACTTTGCTGCTCTTGCAGCTCCTGGACGGTCATAAAATATTGGGTATTCGAGCGCGTCGCAGAGATAAGTAAATAAACCAGGGCGAGAGCAATCACGACCCCACCCAGGATAAGTTTGATGTTGGCTTTTTTCTTCATCTATGGAACCTTTAACTAATTTAAGGCTTATTTTAACGTAAAGGTGCATATTTCACGAATTGAAGATTCTACCATTATTTCGAGCCCCATGTCTTCCGTGAGGGACGAAAGATCTTATCTTTTAGCTTGTCATCCTGAGGAACGAAGGATCTTATATTCCAACCAACAAGATCCTTCGCAACTGAAGCTCAGGATGACGTACATGACCGTTAGCGGAGGGAGCAAGCCCCCTCCGTACGCTCATAGGCTAACTTAGCGGTTGAACCAGATACCCTGTTTCGCGGGCATAGGAACCCGTCCGTACGAAATTGACATATCACGAAAATTGCTGATCCCCAATTCTCATCCCCAAATCGCATCTTCCTAAAAAAAACTATTCGTGTTAAAATTAAGACCGATTTACTATCAAAAAGGTGCTATGCCATGATTTTTCAGTCCAAACCGAAATTTAAGGCACTATTGCTACCTGCTTTTGAAGCTTAATAATATTTATAAAATAAAGCCCATCAAACCATATTGGAGAGAAGCCAATGAATCAAAGAAATTTTGTTATCGCCCTCGTTGTTATCGCCGCCTTGCTCGCTGGCTGGATGTTCTACACCACCCAACAAGCAGTTCAGGCTGAACCGATCGAATCGATCACCAGTAAATATTGGACCTCAGGTCACGCAGACGCTGAATCCGCTGCTTTTACCCACTGGAACGAAGATGATCCGGCTGAAGTCCCCTCATCCTGCGCCAAATGCCACAGCACCGCCGGCTTTGTCGATTTTGTCGGTGCCGACGGTTCCGAAGCAGGCAGCGTGGATCAGCCCGGGAAGATTAACGACCCGATCAGCTGTATCGCCTGCCACAGCGATGCCGCACACGCCCTCGACTCTGTCACCTTCCCCTCCGGGAATGTAGTTTCAGGCACTGGCGAAAACTCGGTATGTATGACCTGCCATGGCGCGCTTACCGCCGGAACCAGAATTGACACTGCCAATGCAGGTGTTGATCCCGATTCTCCGATTGAGAATTCAAGCATGGTGACCCCGCATTATTTTCATGCCGCTGCCGTTCACGAGGGTTCAGATGCCGGTGTTGGCTATCAATATGAAGGCAAAACCTATGTTGGCACGTTCAAACACGCCAACACAGTCGATACCTGTATTAAATGTCACGACCCTCACTCACTCCACCTCCAGGATGTCCCCGAATCTGATGCCAGCCTTTGCTCCACCTGTCACTCAAATGTTTCCGGTTGGGCAGACTTCCGCAACGTCAGCATGTCCAAAATCGATTATGACGGTGATGGCGTTGTCGAACCCGTTTACGATGAAATCGAAGGCATGAAAGAACTGCTTCTCAAAGCTATGAACCAATACTCCATTGCGGTTATCAACACCGGTTTTGGGTTGAAGCTCGATTCTTACCCCTACGCCTTCGTCGATACCAATCAGGACGGCACAGTCGATGAGAGCGAAGGTATCTTCCCCAATGCTTATAAAACCTTCACCCCCCGGATGCTCAAAGCTGCTTTCAACTTCATGTTCGTTCAAAAAGAGCCCGCAGCCTACGTTCACAATGCAGATTACGTTCTGCAGCTGTTGTACGACTCAATTGAAGACCTCAGCTCACTCAGCGGTTTAACCACCGAAGGTCTGACCCGACCTTAGGGTCTGGTCTGATAGTCTTGACATAAGAAGGCAAACTCATGAGCCCAACTAAAAAAAGACAACTATTCTACACGATCTATTTCTTGCTGGTGCTGCTGCCCGCCTTAGCCATGCTTGTTTCAGGCTATTTTCGCGGCGATGGCATCCGTGACACTGCCGTTTTGCTTGGTTTTCTCGGCATGGCGCTCGCTGGCATCCAGCTCATTTCAATCGGGCGCATCCACTGGTTGGCAGACGCACTGGATATGGACAAAGTCTATAACAATCACCACTGGGTCTCCCTTTTGTCCATCCTGCTGATCATTGGTCACTTCATGCTGCTCAGCTTTTACAACCCGCTCATCGCCACCTATCTGAACGTTTTTGAAGCACCCTGGATGATTGGTGCCGGCACACTCGGGTTGTTTGGGCTTCTGCTTATCGGTATCACCTCCGTTTTGCGCAAATCTTTCAAAATGGATTATCGCTACTGGCTGTTGATTCACGACATTCTGACCATCGTTATCCTTGTTTTTGGAATGGTTCACCTGTTCAGGATCGGTTATTACACCAGCCATCCTTTCATGAGAGCAATCTGGTATTTCGAAATTGCTGTCTGGGTGGTTGCATTTGCTTACATCCGCATCATCCGCCCCATGCGAATAGGTCAAAAGCCTTACATGGTCAAATCTGTGGTTGGCGAATCGGCAGATACCTACAGCCTCACTCTCGAACCCGATGGTCACGAAGGTGTCCCCTTCGAAGCCGGTCAGGTCGCCTGGATCAGCACTGGTCAGTCACCTTTTGTGCTCAGCCGAAACCCGTTCTCTTATTCGGGCAGCTCCGAAGCTAATGGCGATCTCCGCTTCTCAATTAAAAACCTCGGCGATTTCACCTCCACAATCCCCAATATGAAAAAAGGTCAGCGCGTTTATGTGGACGGACCTTACGGAACCTTCAACCTCAATGACAAACGCATGCAAAACGGTTTGGTTCTGATCGCGGGCGGGATCGGTCTTGCTCCGGTCATGAGCATCCTTAACACACTGGCAGATCGCGGTGACCACCGCCCCTGCTATGTCTTTTATGGCGATCTGAACGAAGATACCGCACTCTATGAGGAAGAATTTGAACAGTTGAAACCCAAACTGAATTTGGCTTTTGTGCAGGTTTTGGAAAAACCTTTGGATGTGGAATATCCCCACCAGGGCTACATCACCAAAGACATTATGCTCGCCCACCTGCCCCAAAACTACCAGGAGTTGTTTTATTTTGTTTGTGGTCCCGCAGCAATGCTCAGGGCAATCGAAAAACATTTCGATGCAATGGGAGTGTCAATGTCGCAGGTTCACGAAGAAAACTACACCATGGCGTAAAACCGCCGGTGTTGACAACCGCAATTGTCAAACATCAACAATCAAGCCGGGCTTCCAAATCGAACCCGGCTTTTTTTATTATTTAACCTAATTGCAGGTCAGATTGTGGGCTTGCCCCAGTAGCGAAGCGAATGCGGGCCTGCCCCAGTAGCATAGCGAATGCGGGCCTGCCCCAGTAGCGTCAGATTGTGGGCTTTCCCCAGTAGTGGAGCGAATGCGGGCCTGCCCCAGTAGCGAAGCGAATGGGGTCATGATGCCATCAGGGCGGGTTTGACAGATTGGGAGAAGCAAAGCGCTCACGTCCTGAACCCGCCCGTACTATTATCTTGGGTAAGCAGACATAGAGAAGGCTCATGCAAAATAAAACTCGTACGGACGGGGTTTATCTCCGTCCGAAAACGCACATCCAATCAGATCGTTAGCGGACAGAGACGAGCCCTGTCCGTACGGAGAGATCAATATTTCTTAACTCAGCAAGACCCGCCATTACCCAGGAATGGCGAAATGATTTGAAACCGGAATAGAAAATAGATTTTAGGAGGGCGGGTTTAGCTGATTGGTTGATAGCAAAGTGCTCACATGTTGAACCCGCCCTTACGCGACATTTATCAAACGGAATAATTTCTATGAAATTTCAATACCGTACGGAGGGGGACCTGTGCCCGCGAAGCAGGGTATTGCTCCCTCCGCCACTGCCCTTGTAAGACTCTTTTGCCGCCGGACTCCCCTACCTTTATTTTTACTCTCTACAATTTCTCTAAATTTTTCGCTCTTATTGTTATTCTTAAATTTCAGCAGCGTTCAATGCAAACCGCCGCAAGAGGAAGAAATGAATACAAAAAGATATCTCTGGTGTGAAAAAACAGAAGCAGAATACATGGAGATCAAAGCCAAAATTGAGCAGCGTCGGGTTGAGATGCTAACTCTCGATATCCATCAAAAATTGGATTGGCCCGCCAAAAATCAAGAGCTCCTGAATTGGCTCAATCGCAGCCATCAATATATCGAAGGCTACCGTGCCGGTCCTGGCATCGATGAAGAATGGGATAAGGTTTGCGACAAAGCCCATCAAGGTTGGCAAGACCTTAAAAACGAGGTCAACCTTTTGATTGATCTCTCGTCATTCCCAGGTTAGCTGGGGAGCAGCCAATAAACCCAAACCCCGGTTTACCGGGGCTTTGTTTCAAGATTGTACAATTCCTCTACAGCCAGAGAAATCTTGGTCACAGATGAATTCTCCGACAGAGGATACACAAAATAGCTATCCAGCAGCGTGCTTAATATCACCGCGTCTTTTTTCTTGTCAATATAGTCATATTCGACATGTATTGAATATTGAGATTGGTTCGATTTTTCCAACACAAATTCTTCGCCGGCATGCTCGCCGCGCAAGACCATCCCATCCATCTTGTGAGTCAGCCAACCTTTGCCCATCGGGATAAAGCCGCTCGAATCCGGCAGCGAATCGATCAAAACCTCAGATTCAAATGCATATTCGCCCCGTCTCACCTCTTCCCGCACGTTCTCTCGCTGCCATTCATACCAATCAGGTGGATAGACAAACTCCGTTTCGCCGGTTTCCGCCTCCAGCTGACCATATTCGCTTAATCTCCACACCTTGCCACAAGCCTTACAGCCCAGTTGCGCACCCTCGCTATACATCCGATATTCAGTCTTACAGCTGGGGCATTGATAAAGCACACGGTGGAGTCCAACAGCCCTGTCAGGATAATCTACGCGCACTTTATTTTCGTGCTGCCAGCGATAATCATCATACACCAGCCATTTTGTGATCTCATCCTGAATTTCTTCAGGGCTATAAGCGTTCACCTGGTCTGCACTCAGCAGCAACTTTATTTCAGCGTCAACTCTTGAGCCACGGTCCACCTCGTTCCAGGAAGGTTCAGCAATGTGATGCCCGTGCAATAACAGGCTCACCACTGGCACCTGGAGATACTTGATCATTTTTCCCAGCGATTCGGGCAAAACCGAATTTGTGCCGATATGAGAATAGCGTGCCTCGGGATAGTAGACAACGATCTGTCCTTGTTTTAGCAGCCGGCTGGTTTGGCGAATAACCTCGATATCGTTAACGAACTTCCGCTTTGCGAAACACCCAACCTCTCGCATAATCCATTCCCGGCCGATAAATCCATCTAATGCAACAATGTAATTCGCTCTTTTAGGGAAGATCGCCCTCGTCATCACTTTGAAATCGAGAAAACTATTGTGGTTACAAACCAGGATATATGGCGGTTTGACCCCTTTCAGGTTGCCGGTTATCTTTGCCTTATGTTTCCAAACACTCGGAAAGCTAAGCAGCCATGATATCGGTCGCAGATAATGCGCCTGGGGTTTAACCGGTTTTGCGAAATCATATCGGGGCAGATCGCTGATCGGTGTGTCGGTGTGTTTCAGGTTATAGTTTTTCATTACATTGCTGCTAAAAATTCCCATATTAATTCCTCGTTTCAGAGTTTGTAGAAAGATAACAGAATAATTAACCCTGTAAAGGGTATTGGTTACACAATTCAAAAATCAAGACTGCTTCACCAAATTTTCAATGTGAGACTATAATAAAGAAATCAGTTCCCAATTATTACAAAAGGAGTAAAAATGAAAGGTAAAAAAGAAATTATTGACAGCCTCAATTTTCTGCTGGCAGATGAACTCACTGCTATAAACCAATATTTCGTTCATGCAGAAATGTGCGGCGACTGGGGCTATGAAACCCTGCACGAAGTCATCGAAAAACGCGCAATTGGTGAAATGAAACATGCCGAGAAGCTGATCTCCCGGATCCTCTTCCTCGAAGGTACCCCCGTCGTAGACAAACTGAACCCAATCCACATCGCAGATAATGTTGAAGAAATGCTCAAAAACGACCGTGCAGCAGAGCAGGGTGCGATCCATGAGTATAACAAAGCTGTAAAGCTGGCTGCAGATCTGCTGGATAACGGTACAAAGAAGTTTTTGGACGCAATTTTGCAGGATGAAGAAGATCATCTCGACTTTATCGAAGAACAGTTGGATCAGATCGACCAGATGGGTCTCGAAAATTATCTCTCGACAGTGACAAAGGAATAAGGTGTTAGCATGGAACCCAACCCACGAGTAATTGAAACATTAAACGACTTGTTAAAATCTGAACTGACCGCTATCAACCAGTATATGGTTCACGCCGAGATGGCTGAAGACTGGGGTTATGAAACCTATGGCAAAACCGAAGAGCGGACAGCGATCGATGAGATGAAACATGCCGAGAAACTGATCGCCCGAATCCTGTTTTTGGGCGGCAAACCAGTTGTCAGCCAAATGGACGAAATTCGGATCGGCAAGGATTTGCCTTCCATGCTCGCAAATGACCGCGTTTTGGAACAAGCCGGTATCGATGGCTATAACCAGGGCATCAAGGTCATGACCGAAGAAAAAGACAACGGCACCAAGCAGTTGCTGGAATCGATCCTTGAAGAAGAAGAAAATCATATCGACTTTTTCGAAGAACAACTCGATCAAATCGATCAAATGGGCTTGCCATATTACCTGACAACCATCAAGTAATATTGTTGAATTAGAGTTCAAGATTTTGAAAAGAGTGGTCCGTCGTGACCACTCTTTTTGCTTACCGCGTTATCGGGAACGTGGTTTATCGTGTCGGTCGGGATCGCGGTCATGATGCTGGGATTGTAGGGAACGTGGCTTGTCCCGTTCCGCTGAGATTATTCTGGGTATGTTCATGCGGAAGAGGTCGAGCCTCTTCCCTACAGATGTTAATATTGAGCGCTCTTGATTGGGACCCGCCCGCACGGTGGTTTATTTTGGGCTGCGGATTTGCGGAAGGGGTCATACCTTGCTGCGCAAGCACAGGGCACCTTCCCTTGTCATCCTGAGGAACGAAGGATCTTATATTCCAACCAACAAGATCCTTCGCAACTGAAGCTCAGGATGACAGATTCACATTTCCATGATAAATGTACGGGCGGGTTCAGGACAAGAGCGCTTTGCCATTATGCATTGATGGTTGGGATAGACTCTGTTTGGCAAAACTGTGCGGCAGATTGCCGCACCCCCGTCATCGCGAGCGAAGCGCGGCCTGTCCCAGAAGCGCAGCGGATGGGGCGATCTGCCTTTTTCCATTTTCAAATCATTTCCATTGTTCTTGCGCGGGGTGGGTCTGGCTGAGTTATTCCATATTGAAACTCTTGATTGGGACCCGCCCGTACGGTGGTGTAACGATGAAGATTATTCGGTAGGAAAATGTCTGTAGGGGCGGGTTCAGGACGTGAGCGCTTGAATAATGTCCAATCAGCTAAACCCGCCCCATAGCCCTCGTCCCAAAATCCCAATCCTGACAAGGCGATGGTGCCGTCGGAAACGTGGTCATGATGCTGGGAGCGCAGTGAGCAGTACTTGTCCCGTTCCGTTTCGCTGTATTTTGTGTGAATTTGCGGAAGGGGTCATACCTTGCTGCGCAGGCACAGGGCCCTTTCCCTTGTCATCCTGAGGAACGAAGGATCTTATATTCCAACCAACAAGATCCTTCGCAACTGAAGCTCAGGATGACAAGCATACCTAAGATAATGGTAAGGACGGGTTCATTATGTGAGCTTCGTGATCTGGAGCGTCCGTGATTGGGACCCGCCCGTACGCGTATGTATATATAATACATATATATTTTGCTCATCAGTAATCAGCGAGCCCCGTCTCAACTAAATCAGTGGTAATATAAAATCATGAAAAGACCGCTTCAACCGGGGTTATTACGGCTGTTTCGCTATTTCTCCCTCATCGGCCTGGTTTACTTTTCCGCCCGTTGGGTTTACGGTGATGTTGGCGTACTCCCGAGCGATGTCATCGCCTTTCAATCCCTTAATTACGTGATCATCCACGGGCTGCTTTTTCTTTCCCTCTCTTTTCCCTGGCTGGAACACAAACTGAAAGATAAATTCTTCCCTCTCGTTCTGATCATCTATACCCTCGCCATGGTAGCTGGCAACTGGCTTTATTTGCTCGAACCCAATCATGGCATCACCCACTTTATAACCCAATCATATTCCCTGGTTCCGATCCTGATCGTTCCGGTCGTCTTTATCGCCTGGCAATACGATTTTCATATTGTCCTTATCTACACCCTGGTTACGAATCTCTCCGATTTCATCATCACCTACCTTATCCTCGGACAATTTCATCTCGAAACCCTTCCCCTTTTTGCCCTGCCGGTTGTGAGGGCGTTTGCCTTCGCGCTCGTAGGCTTCGTTGTGAACCATCTCAACGAAAAGCAGCAAGAACAAAAACACAAACTGGTCCTGGCAAACATACAGTTGGGTCAATATGCCAACACGCTTGAAAGCCTTGCCACCAGCCGCGAGCGCAACCGCATCGCCCGCGAGCTGCACGACACCCTCGCCCACACTCTCAGCGGCATTTCGGTTAACCTCGAAGCTCTCAAAACCATGCTGCCTGACGACCATCCTGAAGCTGTTGCCATGCTAAATCATTCCCTAACCGCTGCCCGATCAGGGTTGGACGGCACCCGCCGTGCCCTCAACGATCTGCGTGCCCAGCCGCTCGAAGACCTCGGCCTCGAGCTCGCACTCCAAAGCCTGGTCGAAAACCTGGCTGAACAACAGGGGCTCCAGGCAGATATTCGCATCACCAATCTTAGTCAAATGCTGCCGCTCAATGTCGAACAGGCTTTCTACCGCATCTGCCAGGAAGCTCTCGAAAACATCTCCAACCATGCCAGCGCTACCCAGGTTTCCTTCCGCTTTCAGGAAGAAGACAGCGCTCTCAGCATGGAAATCCGTGATAACGGCGTCGGATTTGACCCCCAAAATCAGGTAAACGCCACGCGCTACGGGCTCAAAGGTATGCGTGAAAGAGCCACCTCAATTGGCGCTGATCTCTATGTCCTCAGCCAGCCTGGCGAAGGCACCACTATCCGTCTGATTTGGGAGAGATTCTCATGATTAAAGTTCTGATTGCCGATGACCAGGAAATCGTTTGTGAGGGTCTGAAAATGATCCTCGAAACAGACCCCCAAATCCGCGTAATCGGTACCGCTAACGACGGTCAGGAAGCCCTCGATCTCATCGAAGCCCTGGCTCCCGATGTGGTCCTTATGGATCTGCAGATGCCGCGTATGAACGGTGTCCAGGCGATCCGCCGACTCAGGGTGACCCACCCCAACCTGCCCGTGCTCGTCCTCACTACCTATATGGATGACAAATGGCTCTTCGATGCGATTCGCAGTGGTGCCTCGGGTTATCTGATGAAAGACCGCCCCCGCCTGGAGCTGATCGAAGCGATTCACGGCACGGTTGCCGGCGATACATATATCGACCCCAGTGTTGCCGGCAAGGTATTAAACAATGTCGCCGCCTCGCCCCAGCAGGATTCACCCGAAAAATCATATAACCTGACCGAGCGCGAACAGGATATCCTCAACCTGCTCGCCCAGGGTTTGTCTAATGCTGATATATCCCACCAGTTATACCTTTCTGAAGGTACCGTGCGCAATTACACCAGCACCCTTTTTGCCAAACTGGGCGTCTCAGACCGCACCCAGGCAGTCATCCTTGCCCTTCGCCAGGGGCTGGTAACAGATCGCTCATAATATCTGATTCCTGCCAGCAATTCTTTATATAAGTGTTCTTAGATCTAAAATACTGAACCAGGGTTACACAAATTTCGGATTTGTGGCTGCGACAATAATATTGAAATAACGTTAGGGGTGGGTTCAGGAAGTGAGCATTGTTAAATTTATTAATCAGTCAAACCCACCCCGTTGAATGGCGATTAAATTCTGGTTTTTAACATCTGTTTGAGATTCCTGGGTTGGGGAGGTCAAACAAGGTTACGGTTTATCAAGCGTTCGTGATTGGGACCTCCCCATGCCGTTATGGATTTTAAAATTTTCCCTTTATCAGGGCAAAAAGCCATAGTTGGTTATCAAATTGAGAATTGCTGGATCCCTGCCTTTTCCAAAAACAAAACGTTGACATTTTCTGCTCTCTGCTCTCTGCTCTCCGTATCTGGCACCCTAATTGCAACTACTCGTACGTGTCACTGGTTCACTCAAACCAGGAGGTATTATGGCAAAAGCATTTGGAATAGACATCAGCAAACATCAGGCAAGTGCCGACGGCAAAAAAGTCATGAACTTTGAAGCCGTTCGCAATCACAACGAAAAAGTCAGCTTCATCGCCTCCCGCGCCGGCATCTCCTGGGGTTACCAGGACCCCCAGTTTAGTCATCACTGGACCCAATCCGGTCAGCTTAAAGTCGGGCGGATTGCCTATCATGTAATTTACTTTGGCGAAAGCGCTATTGCCCAGATGGATTCTCTCTTCAAAATGCTCGACAAACGGTCCGATTTCGTCCGCGACCGGATCGCCCTCGATCTCGAAGTGCAGGGCATCAACACCCGATCCCGAATCACCGCCACCACAATCAATTGCCTCGAAATCTGCAAAACCCGAACCGGGCGCTACCCCATCGTCTATTCCCGGGCATCATGGGTTAATTCTTATCTCAATGTTGGCGATATGCCCAAAGTTGATTGGTGGCTCGCCACCTATCGCAAAGCGAACCCCTCGCCCTTTTACACCAACGAACACCCTGGTCCTCCCTACCTGCCTAATGGTGTAAAAACCTACCTCATCCATCAAACCGCTGAAAAAGGCAAATCCATCGGTGCGCAAAGCCACTATATGGACTATAACCGCTTCAATGGCGATCTGAAAGCCGTCCAGAAATATTTCAACAACCCCGAAGTTGTTGTCCCTCCCACCCCTGAAGACAAGGTTCTCTTCAAAGTCAAATGCCTGGTCAATTCTTTGCGCAAACGCAGCGGTCCCGGCACCAATCATTCCATCATCGGGCATCTCTACATCGGCGATGTTGTCTCTGTCTATGAAGAACGCGGAAGCTGGCTAAAGATAGACCCTAAAGCTGAGGTCTGGTGCAGCGGTGCGTCAAATTATGTTTATCGCATACCCATTGAAGGCTCCGATAATCCATCAAAAAAACAGCAGGCGAGATGTATCGTTTCTGCCCTCTTCAAACGGGAGGGACCCAGCCAACAATACAAAATTATCGGCAACCTGGTCCGTAATGATGTCGTCACGGTTTACGAAGAGAAGAACGGTTGGTTCCGCATCTCACCCAACCAAAACGTCTGGGTTTGCGGCTTCACCCAATATATGCGCCTTTTATAAGCTCAAAGCAATTATCACAATTCGTGAAAAAGAGGGACTGCGATGCGGGGAGCGCTGCGAGCAGTATCCATTCCCTCCGCCCTCATAATGTTGCCACACTCATTATCTGGCTAAGCATTTGTTAAAACAAAAAAGTTGGCAAAATCGCCAACTTTTTCTTCTAATCAACTTGATGTTTAGAAATTGGTAAGCACATTACCCAGCGCGAGCAGCACGAATGCTACGATCCACAACCAGGGCAATGCCACAGCGAGGGCGGGCAGAAGGAACTGAGCCACCAGTGCTAAAACAAACAGCACTACTGCGATGATAAAGACGATTTGTTTTGGTGCATTTAATTTCATGATATCTCCTTGTAATCATTTGAAATAATAGTCATATTATACTAGTATCCGTCGGAGATTTTTGCCTATTTGTATAACCCTCAAATCCGGGGGATTTTTTAGAGCGAAGCCTCAAGCAAATTCATCACTTCGTCTTCAAAGCTCTTCAAGACCCGTTTTAAGAATACTGCGGGATCCAGCCCGGGGTCCTCAAGCAGTGGCGTCAGGTCCATCCCAAACCCCAGACCGCTCGACCGATCTGTGACATGCGATGCGAAAAAGGTCGCGTTGGCTGCCCGCCTGCCCAGGATGGCGTCAACATAGTTCTTCCCCTGTGTCTGGGAGGCAAACACCTCCACCAGTTTTCGCTGCAAATCCTTCCGCTCCGAAAGGTCAAAAATTACTTTTTGATCATCTGGCAGCCAGTCAAGCCCCCGCCAAACCTCACACCCGATCAGCTTTTGGGGCAGAAACTCTGCCGGTAGACCCCTAAGTGCCTCCACAAGCCGCAGCGTCACCCCCACATGGGTGTGATGTTTATCTGCCAGGTTATGGGTATAGATAATTTCAGGGCGGGTCAGTTTTACCAGGTTTTGCAAATCTTCAAGAAGCTGCTTATTACCCGATTTTTTGACTGAGTGGCTCTCATATCCCAAAAATACCAGCGCCGAATAATTCCCTGCTCGGGCAGCTTCTCTTTGTTCTTCCATCCGAATCGCTGCCATCTGGTCGTCGTTCACCTGTCTGAATTTGCCGGCCCGTGGAGAACCATGCCCATCAGTAACAATACAGCCAGAGAAATATGAATCTTCGGTTTCAAAGGCTTTCAAAATCCCGTCAAATGCCATGATCTCGATGTCATCCTGGTGTGCTGCTATCGCCAGGTGCGTCGTCCGCGCCAGTGATTCCAGGGTATTATCACCCCCTCTGGGTAGGTAAATCTCTTGATTTTCTCGCTCAAACATCACAACCTCCACATCGCAGTTATTATAATCCATGCCTGATGAACGACACGGGTTGGGAGAAACGTCATGCGGAGGAAACGTCATCGCGAGCCTCAGTTGCGAAGCGATCTCTCTGAGTGTTTCTGTAAGACATTTGCGTCATTTTTCACTTGTTGGGGTGTGGGGAAACATCATCGCGAGCCTCTTTTGCGACTGGTTGTTCCTGTCAGACATTTGCGTCATCTTTCACTTGTTGGGGTGTGGGAAAGCGTCATCGCGAGCCTCTTTTACGAAGCGATCTCGTTGGGTGGTCCTGTGAGGCATTTGATCTGCAAAAAGATAAACTGCAGATTACCGCAGTCGCTGCGCTCCCTCGCAACGACGGTCAAAAGTTCTACCATCCTGAGGAACGAAGGATCTTGATTTTCCAAGGACAAGATTCTTCACTCCGTTCAGAATGACAGATCAAGGGCAGATTGCTTCGCTTCGCTCGCAAAGACGAGGGACACAAGTGTCACTGCGAGACCCTTTGCCAGCGAACCAGGTAAAAGAAAAGCAGTTAAGTTTGGCAAAGGGTCGTGGCAGTCTGCATTTAATCTTTTGTCCATTCAGGCATACTATTGACAGTTCCAGGTCGCAATGATGGGTTAGTTGATCCCATTCGCTACGCTCTTGGGACAGGTGGCTGGGCACCTCACCCCTCTGCCCCCCTCTAAAGAGGGGGTGAAGGCAGATTGCCCCATCCACTGCGCTTCTGGGGCAGGCCGCGCTGCGATCGCAAAGACACTTGTGTCAATCGTCTTTGCGAGCCCCCGTTTCTGTAATTCAGTATCTGTCGGTGTAAATCTAAGGGGGCGTGGCAATCTGCAGTTTCTTTTCAATCTTTATTACCAGTCTGCCCCGAACAACCTAAAACCAATTAATTGATTGCTACGTATCCCACCCCCTGCCCCCCTCTAAAGAGGGGGTGTGAGGGTTTTGTCATCCTGAGGAACGAAGGATCTTATCCTGCCAAAGACAAGATTCTTCACTCCGTTCAGAATGACAGACCGAGATTGCCGCGCTTCGCTCGCAAAGACGAGGGACAAGCGTCACTGCGAGACCCTTTGCCAGCGAACCAGGTTAAAGAAAAGCAGCTATGTTTGGCAAAGGGTCGTGGCAGTCTGCATTTAATCCTTTGTCCATACCATTAAACTGCAGATTGCCAGTCCACAGTTTTGCCGAGAGTCCATCCCCCAACCACCAATGCATAACGGCAAAACGGCTCGCAATGAATGACCACCCCAGCCGTACGGAGGGGGCTTGCTCCCTCCGCGAAGGATCAAGTTACTTCGACGGTCAAGATTCTTCACTCCGTTCAGAATGACAGATTAAAAGCAGATTGCCCCATTCACTGCGCTCCTGAGGCAGGCCGCGCTTCGCTCGCGATGACGGAACATGGAAGTGTCACTGCGAGACCCTTTGCCAGGGAACCAGGTTATAGGAAAGCAGCAAATTTTGGCAAAGGGTCGTGGCAGTCTGCATTTAATCCTTTGTCCATTCTGGCAATCTGCGGTTTCTTTTCAATCTCCATTACCAGTCTGCCCCGAACAACTTAATACCAATCTTTAGCTAAATCGCTCCATTCAGAATTCAGCGATGCAATCAACTTTTCTTTTGCTGCCCTCGACCCTGCCTTGATTTGTTTCTCGCGGTTGATCGCCGTCATGATATCACCCCCACATTCAAAGTAAACCAACTTATATACTTTGTACTTTTTTACAAACCCACTCCCCTCTCCCTGTCTGTGTTCGTACACTCTGCGAATCAAATTGTTTGTAACACCCGTATACAACACTTTATTGTCAAGAGAACACATAATGTAAACACAATTTGTTTCGTAACCCATGGTTGACAATTTTATACGAATATCTTTGTTTTTTCCGAAAGAGGAGCGACTAAAAGGCAGACTGCCACGCCCCCTTATTGTGATTCAAAAGTTCCTGCCATTCGTTTACCGGGGGCTCGCAGTGACGGTCGATCTGCCGTGTCTTTTATTGTATATCCCTGGTTGCTTATCATAATAATGACGATCCAAGTCGCAGCGACGGGGTAAGAAAAACATCATCGCGAGCTTCTTTTGCGAAGCGATCTCTCTAAGTGTTGCCACAAGGCACTTGATCTGCAAAAAGATAAACTGCAGATTGCCCCATCCACTGCGCTTCTGGGACAGGCCGCGGTCGCTGCGCTCCCTCGCAACGACGGTAAAAAGTTCTGTCATCCTGAGGAACGAAGGACCTTTCTTTCCCATCAACTTTGAGCAATAAATCATCCCTTTCGTTGAACTTATGTGCTGTTTTCTACATTTACGAGCATTTGCTCCTTGGATGTTTTATAATCTTCGGGTAGTTTTTCTTTCATTATTTGTTTGATATCTATAACTATATTAAGAATTGTGAGGTTCAAAATGTCCGTAATACGAACAATTTTAGGGGATATCGACCCGAGCGAAGCAGGTATTGTCGATTCGCACGAACATCTCATCCGAATCGGCGGTGGAGAAGTCAATGCAGAAGGTGAAGATTATCGACTCCCATCAGTAGAAGCTGCCGCTGAGGAATGCGAGCGTTTCATGCAATATGGCGGTAAAACCGTCGTCGAAATGACGCCGGCTTCCCTGGGCAGAGACATTGTCAAAATGCTTGAGCTAAATGAAAAGCTGCCCAACCTCCACCTTATTCAAACCACCGGTTTTCAATTTAGCGGTGTTTACGACCAAACCTGCCACTGGGTCATGCGTTATTCTGTCAATCAGATCGCCGACCTTCTCATCGCAGAGGTCGAAGAAGGTATCGATGAACACGATTACATGGGTCCAATCGTCAAACGCAGCAAAGCAAAAGCCGGCTGTATCAAAATTGGCACCTCCTACGGTTTCATCACGCCGTTTGAAGAGAAAGCCATCCAGGCTGCGGCAATCGCCTCCATCGAAACAGGCGCGCTGCTCAACACCCATACCAGCCGTGGAACGATGGCGATGGAACAGGTCGACCGCTTCCTGGCGCTTGGTGTCCGACCCGACCGAATCATGCTCGGACATGTACAGAAAAACCCCGATCCCTGGTACCACAAGAAACTGGCATCGCGAGGAGTCTCTTTCAGCTATGATGGCGGGTACCGTGTAAAATACTGGCCCGACAGCGACCGGGCAGATCTCATCAAACAGCTGATTGCTGCTGGATATCAAAAACAAATCACCCTGGCAACCGATTCCGGAAAAAAGTCCTACCAAAAAGCTTATGGCGCCGGAACTGGCATCGATTATGACCTGAGCGTATTCGTTCCCCGTTTACGCGAAGAAGGTGTCTCTGAAGATGCCATCGAAGATATGCTGGTCAACAATCCTGCACGACTCTTTTCTCTCGAAAAGTAACCAATCGCTCCAGGCAAACACTTGTGTGATAAAAAAACTCACACAAGTGTTTGTTTTAATCTAACCTCGCCTCCCCTTAAAACCTGGTTTTTAATTGCACATATGTGCTTAATATTATCTTATCGTTGCACTTACTGCACATTTGCCTTATTATTTGTGTTGTTCCATAGCTATTATTATTTCAATTGGTGGTCATTGTGGCAAAAATTCCAAAAAATAATAATCAAGACAAGGAAACTTACCAGCTTGAGTTGCTGGCTGAGGTCGCCTCGCTCTATTACGAGCAGGACCTAACCCAAAAAGAAATCGGGGATAAACTGTTCATTTCAAGGTCCCGTGTCTCCCGTTTGCTCACAGCAGCTAAAAAAAGAGGCGTTGTAACCATCGCCATCCACCACGCCGGCGAGAGATCCTTCGAGTTGGAACGTATGCTCGAACGGAAATATCGTCTCGATAAAGCTTATGTTCTGAATAGTAACAATCTCAGTTATTCAGACGTTCTGCGTCTGATGGGTATTTTTGCTGCCAAATACATCAACAATCAAGTCAAAAACAATCACGTCATTGGAATCACCTGGGGCAAATCGGTTTCCCATACCATAGCTGCACTTAACCCCAACCCCTCACTCAAGCTCGAAGTCGTCCAGGCTATCGGCGGCACACTGGTTCAAAACCCGATTATCAATATTCCCTCTCTTCTTCAGACGTTTATGAGCAAGTTTGACGCCACAGCCATTTATCTGAACGCGCCTCTTTACGTTGATGATCCACAAACCTGTGTCCAACTCAAGGCAGAACCGGCAATCGCTTATGCCCTGGAAAAAGCCAGAAACGCAGATATTATTCTGACCGGGATAGGCGAAGCCAGCGAAGAAACCTTCCAATACATGTGGTTTGGTTTCGACATCAATAAGGAATTAAATCAATTATTAAAAGCAGGAGTGTCTGGCTCAATTTGTGCTCAGACCTATGATATCAACGGCACTCCAGTGTCAAGCGTTTTTAACAGCCATGTTATGGGCATTACGCTCGAAGAGTTAAAAACCGCTAAAAAAGTTGTTGCCGTATCAGGTGGCAGAAGAAAAGCTGAAGCCGTCCTGGGTGCCTTGCGTGGTGGTTATATTGATGTTTTAGTAACCGACTCCCAATGTGTCAATGAGATGGTCAGGTTTGATAAGAACTAATAATTAAACTGGTGTTTATTAATAGAACCAAAAAAAGGAGACAATTTTGAGCAAAATCGATGAAGTTACCCGTGAATCCTGGATCATGAGCACTTTCCCCGAGTGGGGAACCTGGCTCAACGAAGAGATCGAACAGGAAGTTGTCAAACCCAACACTGTTGCTATGTGGTGGTTGGGCTGTACTGGTCTTTGGGTCAAAACTCCCGGAGATGCAAATATCGTTATTGATTTCTGGCTTGGTAACGGCAAGCGCACCAAGGCTACCAAAAACATGGTCGCCGGTCACCAAATGGCTAATATGTGTGGAGGGCGTCTTTTACAGCCCAATCTGCGCGCCAGCCCTTTTGTGATGGATCCTTTCGCGGTCAAAAAAGTTGATGCTGTTTTATCCACGCATTATCATAATGACCATATCGATGTCAATTTTGCTGCAGCCATTCTTCAGAATGTTGCTGAGCCCATCCCCTTCATTGGGCCTAAAAAATCTGTTGAAAGATGGCTCGAATGGGGTATTCCCGAAGATCGCTGCATCATCGTTAAACCCGGCGATTCAATCAAGATCAAAGATATGGAAATAGTCGCGACCGATTCGTTCGATCGCACCTGCCTGGTTACCACCGATGGTTATGTCGACATCCGCGGTGTCTGCCCCACAGACATGGACGATAAGGCTGTCAATTACGTCATCAAAACCCCGGGCGGCAACATTTACCACAGTGGTGATTCTCATTACTCCATTTATTTTGCCAAGCACGGCAAAGATTTCGACATCGATGTCGCTTTTGGTTCCTATGGAGAAAACCCTGTTGGCATAGCAGACAAAATGACCTCAATCGACATCCTCCGCATGGGAGAAGCACTGCGCTGCAAAGTCGTTATCCCCATCCATTATGATGTCTGGACCAACTTCATGGCAAGTACCGACGAAATCCTGGCTCTTTATGATATGCGCAAACATCGCCTTCAATACCAGTTTGAACCTTTCATCTGGGAAGTCGGCGGAAAGTATGTCTATCCAGACGATCTCGGAAAACGTGAATATCATCACCCCCGTGGTTTCACTGACTGCTTTGAACACGAGCCAAACACCCCATTTAGATCAATACTCTAAGGGATTAACCGTGTTACTAAAAACTTTCGTAGACGAAAAACATTATTTATTTGCCGAAAAAGCAGATGATTGGCAGGATGCAATTCGTATGAGCTGCAAATCGCTGGAAGCTGATGGCACCCTGGACGCCACCTACGCTGAAGAGATCATTGCTTGTGTCGAGAAACACGGACCGTATATCGTTCTGGTTCCAGGGATCGCTTTGCCCCATTCCATGGAAGGGGCAAAAGGCGTCTTTAAAACTGCGATCGGCTTTATGAAACTCGAACAACCAGTTTCTTTCGATGATTCAGACCCCGAAAAAAGCGCCACCGTATTTTTTACCCTCGCTTCGGAAAATCACGAAGCTCACCTCGCCAATATGCAGCAGCTCTTCACAATGCTGACTGATGATGACCTGGTGGAAGAATTATTCCTGGTCAAAGGGCCTGAAGACCTGCTCAGGCTTGATGAAAAATATAGTTAATACAAAGGTGTCACTCCAAGTTATATATTTATATCTGATTACTATAGGAGATTATTAAAATGGAAGTTTTAAAAACGATTTGGACCTTTATCGTTGATAACATTATCACCCAGCCTGCCTACTTTATCGGTGTGATTGTCCTCCTCGGCTACGTCTTGTTGAAGAAGCCCTGGTACGACGTCCTGGCTGGCACCATCAAAGCGATCGTTGGCTATTTTATCCTCCAGGTCGGTTCCGGCGGATTGGTCAACAATTTCCGCCCCATCCTTGTTGGTCTGAAGGATCGCTTTAACCTCGATGCAATGGTCATTGACCCCTATTTCGGTCAAAATGCCGTTACCGCAGGTGTTGAAGAAGTGTTCGCAAAAACCTTTGGACAGGTAATGCTCCTCGTCCTGTTTGCGTTCATTATCAACATTTTGCTGGTTGCATTGAAAAAATACACCAAGTTCCGCTCCATCTTCACCACCGGACACGTCCAGGTTCAGCAAGCATCGACCGCCTTCTGGTTGATTCTTTTCGCCTTCCAGGGTCGCGCTCTTACTGATACAACCACTTTGATCATTATGGCTGTTTTGCTTGGTCTTTATTGGGCAGTCGGAACCAACCTGATGGTCGAACCCACCCAGGACCTGACCGATGGAGCTGGTTTCAGCATTGCTCACCAGCAGATGTTCGGCACCAAGTTATTCTCCTGGCTTTCTGAAAAAATGGCAAAGAGCTCCAAAAAAGAGACCCGCAAACTTGAGGATATTAATTTCCCCGGTTTCCTGTCCATTTTCAATGAAAATATGGTCGCCACCTCTTTGCTCATGACTCTCTTCTTTGGCACCATTCTGGTCATACTCGGCAAAGATTACCTGGTCAGTGCCAACTTCCTGGGAGCGAACAAATCCTTCTTTTTCTATATCATCACCACCAGCCTCAACTTTGCCGTTTACCTGGCAATCCTGCAGCTGGGTGTTCGCACCTTCGTTGCTGAACTCAGCCAATCGTTCCATGGTATTTCACAAAGGCTCCTGCCCGGTGCTGTACCTGGTGTAGACTGCGCAGTCGCTTATGGCTTTGGTTCCCCCAACGCTGTAACCCTGGGTTTCCTCTTTGGTGCACTTGGTCAGTTCCTCGCTATCGGCACCCTGATCCTGCTCAAGAGCCCGGTTCTCGTGATCGCTGGCTTTGTCCCCGTGTTCTTTGACAACGCCACCATCGCGGTGTATGCAAATAACAAGGGTGGCATCAAAGCCGCCATGCTCTGGCCTTTCGTCGCTGGTCTCTGCCAGGTTTTTGGCTCTGCCCTGATCGCTGGTTGGGTCGGTCTTGCTGCCTACGGTGGTTACCTCGGTATGTGGGACTGGGCAGTTGTCTGGCCTGTATTCACAGTCCTCATGAAGTACCTGAGCTACGCCGGTGTCGTAATTATTGCCGTCGTTTTGTTGGCGATTCCCCAGATTCAATATCGCCTCAACAAAGATCGCTACTTCCTGGTTACCGAAGACTACGAAGCATACAAAGCTCTCAAAGCCCAGGATGCCAAGTAGGGTTGATAAATTAAACATAGGTCGATTTATTAGTATTTGTATTGTGTTTTTGAGTTGACACCAAAACAGGTCCCTTTTGCAGGGGTGGGAATGAAAGTAAAATTCACCCCTGCAATTTTTATAACACACCAGAATATCCATGCAAAAATAGAAAGAAGGAATAACTAATGGCAACAATTTTAGTAGCATGCGCAAACGGAGCAGGTTCAAGCTTACTCATGAAGATGGCAGTTGAAAAAGTGGTTAAGGAACTAAATATGAATGTCTCCAAAATTCATCACTGTTCCATTTCTGAAGCTAAAAGCACAGCCCGACAATTCACCATTTTATTTTGCCCGTTGAATTTCAAAGGTATGTTCGAAAGCGCTGAACAAGCCGGAACGATCGTCGTTGGAGTTCGCAACGTGATGTCAGCTCCTGAAATTAAGGAAAGAGTAATTGAGCTTGGTTTGGACCAAACCTTCAAGAAATAATCGCTCGTTGCACTCAACTTAAAGGCTAACTGATCGCTTTTTAATTGAAAAATGCGGGATTATTAATCATCTGTAGTTGTAAATGATCCCGATAACTGAAAATGGAGTAACAATGAATCAATATCCTATGCTTCAGGTTGCACTTGATACCCTTGATTTGGATTCTGCCTTAGAAACCACGCGCCTGGTTCATGATGTCGTTGACATCCTCGAAGTCGGCACAATACTCTGCCTCGCAGAAGGCTTGGGAGCCGTCAAAACCATCAAAACCCTCTACCCTGACAATATCGTGCTTGCAGATGTGCGTATCGCTGAAGCCGGCGCTCTGATTTCCAAAATGGTTTTTGATGCTGGAGCTAACTGGATTTCTGTGTTAAGTTCTGCCGCCTTGCCCACGATCGCAACAGTCGCCCACGAAGCTTTTAGCCGCAATGGCGATGTTCAAATTGAGCTTCAGGATGGCTGGGAGCGCTCAAAGGTTTCCCAGATTCGAGATTTGGGTATCAGCCAGTTGATCTTCCATAAAAGCCGTGATTCTGAATTGCTCGGACCCGGATGGGACCTTGAATTGCTCGATACCATAAAATCGATGAGCGACCAGGGGTTTAAAATATCAATTACCGGAAACCTTAATCCAGAAGATATGGCTACTTTTGCAGGCATCCCAATCTATTCTTTTGTCGCTGGCAGAGCAATTCGCAATGCCAAAGACCCAAGGGCAGCTGCAGAAGAATTTCAGGCGGCAATTAAGGCTGTCTGGCAGTAAACCATACTTTTTCCCTAATTAGACAGCCTCGCTTGTCTGTTTTAATGCTGTATGAGGAGCTCGATATGCTTGATGAATTAAAAAAGATTGTTTGTGAATGTAACCTTGAACTGCCCCGAAATGGTTTGGTAAGCTGGACCAGCGGCAATGTCAGCGCTCGTGACCCTGAAACAGGGTATATTGTTATTAAACCTTCTGGAATAAGCTACAACACCATGCAGCCCGAAGATATGGTGGTTGTCAATCTTGAAGGTAACGTTATTGAAGGGACGCTCAAACCCTCTTCAGATACGCTTTCACACCTGGTGGTCTACCGCCAGCGTGAAGATGTAAATGGGGTTGCACATACTCACTCCAACTATGCAACTGCTTTTGCCGTAATTGGAAAGTCAATTCCAGCATTTATGACCGTAATTGCCGAGAAATTCGGAGGTGTAGTCCCCGTCGGTGCTTTTGCAGCTGTCGGCGGTGAAGCAATTGGTAATGAAATTGTCAGGTCCATTGGCTCCTCATCCGCAATTCTGATGAAAAACCATGGCGTTTTTACCATCGGGGATAGCCCGGTTTCAGCCCTTGCATCTGCAATCATCATCGAGGATGTAGCCAAAACCTACTGGCTTGCATTACAGGTCGGCACCCCCACCATTCTTAGTGACGAAGAGGTCAAAGAGCACATCAACTGGCATTCCCACAGTTACGGACAATAAAAACGAAGAAACAGGGATGCAGACCAGGTATCCCCTGTTTAACCTTCCGCAAATTACCTGCAGGCTCCGCCCCTTCCATTTCCCCGCCGGGTCTGTTATCCTTTCGCGAATTTAATTCGCTTCAGGCGATTAACTTGCTCCAAAAATTCAGCAGGCGACCCCAGGTAATCATCCAGAATTAAGTCTGCGGGCAGGTCCTCCCCTGAACATGTGCCCACAATTCCCGCAGTAACCATACCTGCTGCATTCCCAGCTGTAACTCCTGCGATTGCATCTTCAATGACCACACACTCTTCAGGATGAGAGCCAAGCTCCCCGGCAACTTTCAAAAACAGGTCCGGCGCAGGTTTTGACGGCAAGTCTGCCCCCGCCATTGCGATCTTAAAGTAGCGTCTCAAATTCGTGGCGTCGAGAGCGACATCAATATTTTCTTTCGGCGCAGAAGAGCCGATTGCCTGCTTCAGCCCCTTCCTGTCAAAATAGTCTATCCACTCCACCACCCCAGGAATGGGTCTCACAAATTCTTTGCAAAGTCGTCTGTAAATCTCTTCCTTGCTGTCCGATACCGTTTTGATGAATTCCGGGTCAAGTTCACGTCCGAAATAAGCTTGCAGACCCTCAGTGTTATTCCTACCAAATGATTCGATAAATTTCTCACGGGTCAGTTCAAAATCGTAAACAGCCAGCGCTTGCTTAAAAGCTGTAAAGTGCAGCTCAAGCGTATCAGTAATTGTTCCGTCCAGGTCCCAGATAATCGTCGTAATCTCAGTATTTGACATAATCTCCTTATATAACTGCCGGTCGGCTGGGGGGAATCTCATCAGAGATGTGATGAAAATCGTTTACCAGACGGATAATCGGCGTCCTTTTATAAAAATCCACCACCGTAATTGAACCATTATCAATCCAAAATGGGATGCTGCGGTTAAAAACCCTGCCTGTATACACCTGCAGTGCAATTTTAATAAACGCTCCGTGAGAGACTGCCAACACAACTTTGCCCGGACACGTCTCCAACACGTAGTCCGTAAACCTACTTACCCTCACCGCAACGTCGTCAAGTGTCTCCCCACCCGGGATAATTGGTCTCTTCAGTTTTGTCTGGTCTTCCGCGTTCACATATTCTACATAAGCTTTATAAGAATCGGGAAATTGCTCCCTGATCTCCGCCAGGGTCAGCCCCGAGACCTCGCCAAAATCATATTCAGCCAGATCGGGCATTTCAACAGGCTCCAGCCATCCGTCGCCGATTATCTGGGCGCTCATCTTTGCCCTGAATACCGGGCTGCAAAACATGACATCAGGTTCAAACTGATCCCTGATGCGCATCGAAGTCTTCTTAATCTGCTCAATTCCTTCCGAATTTAATGGCTCTTCGTCCCTTATCGAGAATTTCCCAAGCACGTTGCTCTCAATTTGTCCATGCCGGACAAAGATCAGGCGCGTGTTTTTAACGCCCTGGTTGAATGAAAACGGTGAAACCATTTTGTCTCCTTGGTTTAAGATAACCCATTATAACCCCTGAAATCGCCCCGACCCACCCCTCATAAGCTCATCAAGCCTCGAATTTTCTCTCACCATATCAATCAGATAGATTACAATTATTCTATTGACCTTTCAAGGTCACAACCTGGATAAAAGATGCACAACATCTTTAGAAAAGAAGAGGTAATAAACAATGGCAACTATTTTGGCAGCATGTGCAAATGGGGCTGGTTCAAGTTTGCTGATGAAAATGGCTATCGAGGCTGTTGTCGGTGAATTGAATATGAATGTCACTCAAATTCACCACTGCTCAATCTCCGAAGCGAAAAGCACAGCCAAGCAATATACGATCTTATTCTGCCCGTTGAATTTCCTGAATATGTTTGAAGGCGTCTCAAAGGAAGGAACCATCGTGATCGGCTTGCGCAACGTAATGTCGAAGGCAGAGATAAAAGAGAAAATGCTCGAACAGGGGCTTGACCAAAAGTATAAAAAATAAATTTCGTCCACCAAAACAGCTTTGAATAAACTTTCAAAGCTGTTTTTTACATACCCGGCTTGAATTTTTGTGCTATCTCTGAATTTAGCGAAGGTTTATTGAGCCTGTCGTTTATAATCAATCTGATTTATCTGATCACAAATAACACGATAATTTTCCTGTCATTAGTTTGACGCTTTCACTTTAAAAATCTTTTACCACTTATTTTCTGGAGGTATCTATGCTTGAACAACTAAAAAAGGACGTCCTTGAAGCTAACCTGCTTTTGCCAAAATTTGGTCTGATCACATTCACTTGGGGCAACGTTTCCGCTATCGACCGCCAACAAGGTCTCGTCGTCATCAAACCCTCAGGCGTCGAATACGATGGCATGACCGTCGAAGACATGGTTGTTGTCGACCTTGACGGCAACCTCGTTGAAGGTCACCTCAAACCATCCTCCGATACCTCCACCCACCTCGAGCTTTATAAGGCTTTCGATTGCATCGGAGGCATCGTCCACACCCACTCAAAATGGGCCACCATCTTCGCCCAATCCGGTCGCGCCATCCCTCCCTTCGGAACCACCCACGGTGATTATTTCTACGGCGAAATCCCCTGCACCCGCAAGATGACCCCCGCCGAAATCGCCGGCGACTACGAAAAAGAAACTGGCGCTGTCATCATCGAAAGGTTCGCAGATCTCAACCCCTGCGATATCCCCGCAGTCGTCGTCTATAGCCACGGACCTTTCGCCTGGGGCAAAGACGCCCATGAAGCTGTCCACAACGCTGTCGTCCTCGAAGAAGTCGCCATGATGGCTTGGCACGTCCTCGCCCTCAACAACAGCACCTTCCCACCCATGCAGCAGGAACTGCTCGACAAACATTTCCTCCGCAAACACGGAGCCAACGCATATTATGGACAATAACCCCCTGCCCTACACGCTCGGTCTCTACGAAAAAGCCATGCCCACCGGCTTGAGCTTTCTCGAAATGCTCCAGATCACCAAACGCACCGGTTTTGACCGCCTCGAAATCTCCATCGACGAAACCGACCAGCGCCTCGCCCGCCTCGATTGGTCCCCCAGCCAGCGCCGGGAGCTGCTCCTCAACATCGCCGAGACCAATGTTCCCATCAAAACGCTCTGCCTTTCCGGTCACCGCCGTTTCCCCCTCGGCTCACACGACCCTGTCGTTCGGGAGCGCTCCCTCGACATCCTCAAAAAAGCCGTCGATTTCTCCGCAGAATTCGCCATCCCCATCATCCAGTTTGCCGGCTACGATGTCTATTACGAAGAGTCCGACGAAACCACGCTCGCCTGGTTCGAGACCAACCTGGTCAAATCCGTCGAATATGCCACCCGTTCGGGCGTAATCCTCGCTTTCGAAACCATGGAGACCGCCTTCATGGATACCGTCACCAAGGCAATGAAATACGTCCGCCTAGTCAACTCCCCCTTCCTTGGTGTCTACCCCGACATCGGCAACCTCAAGAACGCCTCCGTTCTTTACAACACCGATCTGTTAGCCGATATCCAGGCTGGCGCAGGTCACACTTTTGCCGCCCACCTCAAAGAAACCGTCCCCGGTGTCTTTCGCGATCTCGATTTCGGCACGGGTCACACCCCTTATCTCGAAACCATGAGCCTCCTCTGGAAGCTCGGCGTGCGCCTTTACACCGCGGAATTCTGGTATGACGGCAAGCCCGACCACGAAGCCCGCATCACCCGTGCCAACGCTTTCATCCGTGAGCGTTTCGACCAGGTCTTCCAATCTTTATCCCCCGAAAACTGAATTGAGGAACCATGCAGCCGCTAAAATTTACCAAAAAAGTTCTGGGAAATATTGAAAAGTGCTACGCCGTCTGCCCCATCAGCCTGCGCGGCGTCCCGGGTTTTCTTGTCGCCACCGAAAAAGCCGGTGGATGCTTTTTCTACGACCTGGAAGGCAGTCTCGTCGAACAGATCTGGTCTGAACCGGGGGGTATCATGTCCCTCGTCCCCCTGCCCGGCGTTGATTCCCAGTTCCTTTCCACCCAGGAATTTTATTCGCCCAACGATTCAGCAAATTCCCGCATCGTCCACGCCTCCCCGCGCCCGGATGGTTGGAATGTCCAGACCCTTGCCGCGCTGCCCTTCGTTCACCGATTCGACATCCTCTCCACGCCCCAGGCAAACTATCTCATCGCCTGCACCCTCAAATCTGACCACCACTTCAAGGAGGACTGGACCCACCCGGGTAAAGTCTTCGCAGCCAGGTTATCCGAACCATTCGACCCCGCTGCCCCGCTCGAATTCGAAATCCTGCTGGATGGTCTCACCAAAAATCACGGCTACTACCGGGGCAGTGAAGAAGGTCACCCCTTCGCCCTGGTCTCGTCAGATAACGGCATTTTCAAATTCACGCCCCCATCTGCCCAGGACCCTGAGTGGCAGATCGAAAAATTGCTTGACCTCGCCGCCTCAGACGCCCTTCTGGTTGATCTCGACGGTGATGGCACTAAAGAGCTGCTCACCCTCTCACCTTTTCATGGTGACCGCCTCGCCATCTATCACCTGCAGGATGGCGCTTACGAGCTGCAATACCTCTATCCCGATGATCTCGAATTCCTGCATGCCATTTGGGGAGGCAAACTCTTCGGCCAGCCGTTGGCGATCCTCGGTCACCGAAAAGGCGCCAGGGACCTGTTTCTGCTCGCTTATGACCCCGACCAAAAGACCTACGTTCGCGAGACAATTGATTCCGATATCGGTCCGGCAAACGTCACGGTCATCGAACACCAGGGCAAATATCTGCTGATCGCCGCCAACCGCGAGACGAACGAACTGGCGATGTACACAATAACTCAGGGCTGATGGGTAGTAGATAGGATTTTATTCTTCTGCTCATCAGTTGATTTCTTCACCACTTCGCTCGCAAGGACGAGCGACACAGGCGTCACTGCGAGACCCTTTGCCAGCGAACCAGGTTAAAGAAAAGCAGCTAATTTTGGCAAAGTGTCGTGGCAGTCTGCATTTAATCCTTTGTACATTCCAGCAAACAACAGATCGCCCCATTCACTACGTTTCTGGGGCAGGCCGCGCTTCGCTCGCGATGACAGGCCGAGATTGTTTGGAGGCAACAGCAGTTCGATCGGATTTCCAACTTCCTGGACAATTCTCTCACCCCCCTGCCCCCCTCTGAAGAGGGGGTAAGGGTTTTGTCATCCTGAGGAACGAAGGATCTTGACTATCCAAGGACAAGATTCTTCACTCCGTTCAGAATGACAGATCAAAGGCAGATTGCTTCGCTTCGCTCGCAAGGACGAACGACACAAGCGTCACTAGTATGATAAGCAACCAGGGATATACAATAAAAGACACGGCAGATCGACCGTCATTAGGGCATCAAGCCCGTCTCGCAGTGTAGATCGCCGTGTCCAGTGCACGTGGTACCCGAACAGTTGCCTGGGACAAAGAGCCCGTAAACACTAATGTGGGTCCAC
>Ga0209510_1000600_pt1 | contig 47868 bp, 41 predicted proteins | sample BiotimSIPDNA_FD_185749 | JGI IMG/M metagenome (GOLD analysis project Ga0209510, IMG submission 185749) | Anaerobic biogas reactor microbial communites from Washington, USA - Biogas_R1 time_0 SIP DNA (SPAdes) (version 2) | ecosystem: Engineered > Bioreactor > Anaerobic > Unclassified | place...
GGACGCTTCTCGCAATTAACGATTGGAGGGTGAAAAGTGGTTTATGATGTATTAATCATCGGGGCTGGTGTTATCGGTACATTGATAGCCAGAAAGCTATCGTTTTATGATCTCAATGTATGTATTCTTGAAAGAGAAGCAGATGTTGCAGTGGGCAGCAGTAAGGCAAACAGCGGGATTGTGCATGCAGGCTATGATGCTGTACCGGGCACCCTGAAAGCAATACTTAATGTAAAGGGCAATATATTATTTGACAAGGTCTCCAAAGAATTGGATGTTCCTTTTAAGAGAATCGGTTCTCTCGTAATTGCCTTTACACAATCAGATAAGGATAAGCTGCAAATGCTTTATCAAAGAGGGCTTGAGAACGGAGTGAGCGATCTAGAGATATTGAATTCAAATGCAGAAATTTCTCACCTGGAGCCAAATATCTCCTCCGAGGCCATCGGCGCGCTTTATGCCCCATCGGCAGGCATTACATGCCCATATGAACTGGCGGTTGCCGCCGTAGAAAATGCTGTCGAAAATGGCGTAGAGCTAAAGCTGCAAACTCAGGTAAACGACATTAAGCACATAAACGGTCTGTTTCATATCGAAACAAATAGGGGGACGGTTCTCTCAAAATATGTTGTTAATGCAGCCGGACTTTACTCAGATAATGTAGCGCAGATGGCAGGAGACCATGCTTTCAGCATTAAGCCCAGAAAGGGCGAATACATGCTTCTTGACAAGAGCCAAGGAGAAATTGTGAACAAAGTAATTTTCCAGACTCCCACTCCTTCAGGCAAGGGAATCCTTGTTACACCGACAGTCGACGGCAATCTTCTTATTGGTCCAACGGCATTAGATATTGACGATAAAGAAGATTTTTCGACAACTGCTGCCGGTATGAATGAAGTCACTCAGGGGGCTTTAAAGAGCGTTCCTGCAATAAATACCAGGCAAGTAATCACCTCCTTTGCAGGATTGAGAGCTGTACCCTCAACAGGCGACTTTATAATAGAATACTCCCCTAGTACAAAGCGATTCATACATGTAGCCGGGATAGAATCCCCCGGTCTGACAGCTGCTCCGGCTATAGCGGAATATGTGGCACAGCTGCTGAAAGGGGCTGACTTGGATTTCGTAAACAAAAAGGATAGCAAAAGCCAAAGAAAATCCATAGTCAGGTTTAGCGAAGCATCAGACGAAGAAAAAATGGATTTGATTAAAAGCAATAAGCTCTATGGCAATGTAATTTGCCGGTGCGAGACAGTTACGGAAGCTGAGATCGTCGAATCAATAAGAAGGCCCGCCGGTGCTACTAACCTCGATGCGGTCAAGCGCAGAACAAGATCCGGTATGGGCCGCTGTCAGGGAGGCTTCTGTACACCGAGAATTATTGAGATTCTTTCTCGGGAGCTGGCTATACCAATGGAAAACACGACTAAAAACGATAAAGACTCTCTTCTGCTGGATAGAAGAACAAAGGAGGTTGAATAAATGCGAGAAGCCGACCTTGTTGTAATAGGCGGCGGTCCGGCCGGAATGGCTGCCGCTGTTGAAGCCGCACGAAATGGCGTTGAAAAAGTTATTATTCTAGAACGAGACCACACTTTAGGCGGAATATTGCCCCAATGTATTCATAATGGCTTTGGCCTTCACCTGTTCGGAGAGGAGCTAACTGGTCCCGAATATGCAGACAAATTTATTAAGCAGGTAGAGGAATTGAATATAGATGTCAAGTTGAATACCATGGTGCTTGATATTACTCAAAGCAGGATTGTAACAGCCGTAAACAGCCAGGATGGCCTAATAAAAATCAAGGCCGGGGCAATTGTATTAGCGATGGGCTGTAGAGAAAGGACACGCGGGGCGTTGAATATTCCCGGGACGCGCCCTTCCGGTATTTATACGGCCGGGACGGCTCAACGGCTTGTTAATATAGAAGGGTATATGCCAGGCAAGAAGGTAGTAATCCTTGGGTCAGGTGACATTGGTTTAATAATGGCACGCAGAATGACTCTGGAAGGTGCGCAGGTTAAGATGGTATGCGAGCTTATGCCTTATCCGGGCGGTTTGAACAGGAATATTGTTCAGTGCCTGAAGGATTTCGATATTCCCCTCCGTCTGGGGCATACTGTTGTCAACATTCACGGCAAGGCTAGGCTTGAAGGGGTTACCATTGCCAAGGTGGATGAGAAGGGCAAAGCTATTGCCGATACTCATGAATTTGTTGAGTGCGATACCCTGCTGCTATCCGTCGGCCTGATACCGGAGAATGAAATATCGAGGGACGCCTCGATTACTATTGACGATGTAACGGCGGGACCGGTTGTCAACGAAAGTGCCGAGACTTCTGTTCCGGGAATATTCGCATGCGGGAATGTGGTATATGTGCATGACCTTGTGGATAATGTCACAAATAATGGCTACATAGCGGGTAGGAATGCAGCCAGGTACCTTAAGGAAAGGGCAGGCGATACAGTAAAGGCCAATGCCAATATCCTACAGGTAAGGCCGGGGCAGGGAGTAAGGTGCGTTATACCCCAGCTGGTACACGGCAACTGCCCGGAGGATGTAACACTTTCCTTCAGAGTAGATGGCATTTACCGGGATGTCATGATAGAAGCCAAAGCAGATAATCAGGTCATAAAGTCTGTAAAAAAGAGAATAACGACACCCGGGGAAATGGAAAGCATTACACTTTCGAGGGAAATGCTGCAAAGTATTGAGTCCGGGAAGATTGAAGTGTGCTTGTCATCACTAGAAAGAAAGGGGGATTAGTAATGTCTAAAAACACGGAGTTAACATGTATCGTTTGCCCACTTGGCTGCAAATTATCTGTTCTTCAGGGTGAGGACGACAGTATCATTGAAATAAGCGGTCATAGCTGCAAACGAGGCCTTAGCTATGCGCAGACGGAATGTATCAATCCCGAAAGAGTCATCACTACAACCGTTAGGATAAGAGGCGGACAGATGCCGCTTGTATCAGTCAAGACCGATAAGCCGATTCCAAAAACACTCATGATGAAGTGTATGAAAATAATCAATAGAATTGAAGTAATGGTACCCGTTAAGGTCGGAGACACCATTTTAGAGAACATCCTCGAAACAGGTGCAAATCTTGTCGCCACAGGAAACGCAACATGATGAGAACTGTGCCCTTGAATAGAGAACTGTCCCCTTGAACAAAAGGGACTGTCCCCAAACTGATTGAGAGGACTGTCCCCGAGTGAACCTATCTAAAATAGTATCCGGGCTACTTTAGGCTTTTGACATAGTCGGCAATTGCTTTGCCGGCTAAAGCGCCCTGCCCTACAGCAACAGAAATCTGTTTGAAGCCGCTGGCACAATCTCCGGCAGCGAAAAGTCCTGGCAGATTTGTCTGTTGATTCTGGTCGGTCACTACAGTATTGCCCTGCGTCAGTATGCCTAGCTTTCGGGCAAAATCAATACTTGAAGCGCTCTCATATGCCACAAATACCCCATCAATTTGCTCGCTGGTACCATCAGCAAAAAAGATTCTCTCCAGAAACTCAGACCCATCAAGCTTAGATATCTGCCGCGTCTCCACCCTAAACTGTTTTGCCTCATCTTCATATTTACTGCTCATCTCCAGCTGCTTGCCATTAGTATAAATTGTAAGGTCCTTCGTAAACCTAAGCAGTTCAATTGCCTCGCTTATGGCATAGTCCTTGTTGCCCAGCACCCCGACCTTTAGATTGTTATAGAAAAAGCCATCGCAGGTCGAACAATAGCTGACACCCTTTCCTTCGAGCTTTACCAGGTTCTCGATTCTTATTGTCTTACTTGGCGCACCCGTCGCAAGCAATAGGGCTTTAGCGGAATATTGGGTTTTTACTGTTGCCACACTGAAATGATCATCTTTTTCGATGGAGATAACCTCATCGTCAACTACCTCTGCCCCAAGCCGTTTAACCTGTTTCTCTCCCTCTGTCAATAAATAACTGCCACTGATAGTCTCAGAAAATCCGAGATAATTATCAATTTTATCAGCCTTGAATAATTTGCTGTCATTTCCCCCGATAATAAGAGTTTTTAAGTTGAATCTAACTGTGTAAAGAGCTGCTGACAGGCCTGCAGGCCCCTTCCCAATAATAATAACGTCATACATGGCGAAAAATCCTTTCATATGTAGTCATTTGCCGAATATCCCAGAATCGGCCGAATTCACCGAAAACACTTAACTGCTTATGTAGCACTATATCATTATATAGTATACACCTGTTTGAGGGTGGGCAAACGAAAAAATTGTGTACAGCTGTAACAACAAGCAGTCATTTTTCATATTATGTCAATGAAGACGGTTTATGGCGCTGGGGAAATAATAGAAATATTTCTACAAAACTATTGTACAAGGAGGGATAGTATGTCAAACATTGAATGTCCCGGCAGGACAAACGATTGCACACTCCTTTTCTTTATCCTAATATTTTTACTGCTCTTCTATGATAATAGTGCAATCGGGCTTTTTAGGACAGGAAAGCTTTGCACAAATACATGCGGCAGAAATGACTCACTACTGTTTTTCATATTGATATTCCTAAAGCTCTTCTATTGCTGAACAAGCATTACAGCTCACCAGATGAATACCCAAGGAAAAGAGATAAGCAGTGGGGAAATAATGTAGTAACATTTATATGACGGCCTTCATAGAATATAGATAGAGTATGCTGCTATCCATATTTGCCGGAGGCTGTCTTATGGCTTTTTCTGATAATTTGTCCGGGGTTGTAAGAAGGATTTATGACGATGGACTTGACGAGGTTCTTGTCTTTGCAATAATTTTTATCATCATTCTCCTAACCGGAAAGGGATCTGAAGAGGAAGATAATCTGGGCATTGTGCCGATCGTGATTATTGCTGTATTCCTTTTGATATTCTATCTGACGAATAGGACAGAGGAAGGTCGGCCTCAATAGCAATCCATGTTAACAACTGCAATGCTTTCAAAATATGAGGAGGTAGATTCATGTCAAGTAATCTTAACAAAAAATTATCGGAACTGTTGGGGAAAATGGACGATAAGGTGCTGCAGACCAAGATTAACGCCGCTGTTGAAATGCTCAAAAACGGAGACAGCGATGACCTGGCCAAAAAGCTCAATAAAGTCAACAAGAATGAACTAATGTCGAAGCTAAATGAGATAGATGAAAGCCGGCTTAAGGATTTGAACCTAAACAAGGCCGAATTGCGGCAAAAGATGAGTAGCATAGACCTGGACGCCGTAAAGAAAATGCTTGGCGAAAATGGGCCTGAGATTATTGACAAAATTAAAGACATTATTGATTAGAATTTGAATATATTATTAGTGCCTGGGGTTTGGGGGGATTAAGTAATGAGTGAAGATCTTGCTAGGAAGATCCAACAAATTGCACAAGTTTTAAATCAGGAAGAGCTTCCCGATAACATGAAGGAGCTTGTAGCCTTACTGGCATCGTCCCTGGACAAAAAAACAGACAAGGGGGACGCTTCTCTCTCGGGGGACGGTTCCCTCGCTAATAACTGCGCGGATAGTAGGGACGGTTCTCTCACAGGAAGCCTCGTAGGAGACGGTTCTTTCATAGGGGACGGTTCTTCAAACATGAACAATTCTAAAGCCAGCGAAGAAACAGTACACGACAACTCTAATGTAAATTCTGACATGATAAATACTGCCAGGAAGGCCATGTCTCGAATTAATTCAACAAACGACCCCCGAATAAATCTACTCCAAGCGATAAAGCCTTTTATGAATAACAAAAGGCAGGGTAAAATCAGCAACTGCATCCAGATATTGCAGCTAGCCGGTTTAACCAGATTGCTTAACGATCATGAAAAATAGGAGAGGTGATCTGGATGCCTTATAGAAGGCCCATGACCGGTACAAAAAAATACATATCTCAATTCTATAATCCAATCCCCTCCTACTCAATGAATTACAGTGGGGCTCCCCTTAATAAGGAAAAGACCTTCTTCGGCATCCCGCTCCCCAATGAGAAGGAAGCACCAGGCATTAATGGCGCAAATGCCTGCAAAACATTCACATCTCCCCTATACGCTATTACGCGTTTCATACAAAAAAACATTAAAATAGAAGAAATCATCCTAATCGGGCTTATTATTCTTTTGCTCGACGAAGCTTTTGAAGATGATCTTCTTCTCATTGCTCTAGTTTATATTCTGCTTTTCTGAATAAATTTGATATGAATACAGAAAATAAGAACGGTCCTATAATTTGCAAAAACGAATTTTTGTAAGCTGTATTAATGTTGCAAAGGAGAAAACACAAAAATGCAAAAGAAATCTTTTTTTCTGATTTTAACAACAATATTTGTTACTATTGCTCTGCTCTTATATATGCACCTTTCAAGCATGCCTGAAAACAGCGTTTCTGTCCTTTCAGGATATGGCTCATCTGGCGAGGAGGTTTACAAAATACAGTCTCGCCTATTGTCCTGGGGGTATTACAATGGAGATGTAGATGGCCAATATGGCTATTTAACATATAGCGCAGTTAAGAACTTCCAGGCAAAGAACGGATTAGTTGTGGATGGAATAGCCGGCCCCCAAACCCTTGAAGCTCTAGGACTTCCAACAGGTGTGCAGCGAACAGGCAATCAGGATCAGGGCGGCAATACACAAGCAGATAGCGGCGATTTATATCTTCTTGCCCGGTTAATCCATGGTGAAGCGCGCGGAGAGCCATATGAAGGGAAGGTTGCTGTCGGTGCAGTCGTCCTTAACAGAACCAGGGATTCAAGATTTCCGAGCACAATTGCTGGAGTGATATATCAGCCTGGTGCCTTTGATGCTGTATACGACGGGCAGATAAATATACCTCCGGATGCCAGTTCAATTAACGCTGCCAGGGATGCTCTAAATGGGTGGGATCCCTCATACGGCTGTGTATACTATTACAATCCGTCCACTGCAACCAGTTCATGGATATGGACGAGGCAGATTGTCCTATCCATAGGCAAGCACAATTTTGCGATGTAAAACTATCTCACATTATCTACAGGCCCCGAGGGGTTCTTGTAAAAATGGACTAGGTAAACTGCCAGCGTCGTGAAAAAAGCCGTTGTAAATAGCCAACCTGTGACATAACGCAATATCTGGCTATCAAATGAATAGATTAAGTAAATCACAATGGCAAACACAATATCAAAAATCAGCAAACCAAGAGCCAAACGCCAGAACTTACAGTCGGCTATTGCCTTTCCGATCCTAAAGGGCTTCTCAACACCTGTTGATGCCGCAATATACCACATGTAAATATAGGCCGAAAAAAATGAAAGACACATGAAAAAGACCCCAATAGTCACAATGTCCAGGAAAGCAGCCGCAATAAGCAAATCGGGTTTTGTGGTCATCGCCGCTCTAGTAACAATGATAGCAGGAACGGATGAAATTAACAGGAAAACAGCTAGCAATAGAGAAACTAATGCTGTTAATAGAGCCATGGGGAAGAATTTGAAGAAATATTTCTTAATGCCCTCAGCAAACAGCCCTTTCTTGCGCTGACCTTTTCCTATACCATCATCTACTAAAAGCAAAAATCCCGGCAGTAGAAGTCCAATAGCTACAGAGCCTATCCCTGTAAGTGCTGCAAGCAATATGAGTATTGTCGGTATATTGTCCTGATCGGTCACCATATGTACAATAGAAAGAACACTGTCAAAGAAACCCCCACCCGCCATGTTGATTACCCCGATAATCATTGCCATAAGAGGAATGAAGGCATTGAAAATGGCTGCCGCCAACATAATCGAGGCAATTATTATCAATATCGGCGGCTGCTTGATGACAGCCCGAAATGTTGTCCTAATAATATTCATGCATGTCCTTCTTTCAATTTAATTCTTTGGCTCCTACATCATAAAGCTGTCACGATACGACTCTAAATTGTCAGTTTTACAGCGTTCGAATCTCCTAAACGCCCCTCATACTAAGGCTGATTCTCTTCTTAACAGCATCTACCGATAAGACCCTTACCTTAACAATATCTCCAACCGACACAACATCCATCGGATTTCTAACAAATTTGTCAGCCAGCTCGGATATGTGCACAAGACCATCCTGATGCACACCAACATCGACAAAGGCTCCAAAATCCGCCACATTCCTCACCGTACCGGTCAATACCATTCCGACCTTCAAATCTTCAATATCCAGCACATCAGTGAGCAAAATCGGCTTGGGTAAATCGTCCCTGGGGTCAATCCCCGGCTTCATCAGCTCGCTAATAATATCACGCAGCGTCGGAATTCCCACTCCTACCGACTGCGCAACATCTGCCAGCCCCCGCCTTTCAACCTCCTTCGGCAGGTCTGCCAATTTTCTGTCCTGTACGTCCTCAAGCATGTAGCCCAATAGCTTCAAAAGCTTCTCCGCGGCCGGGTAAGCCTCGGGATGAACAGCAGTATTATCGAGTATGCTCTTCCCATCACGAATTCTCAAAAAGCCTGCACACTGCTCAAAGGTCTTATCTCCAAGCTTCTTGACCTTCTTCAATTCCTGCCTGTTCTTGAAGCGTCCATTACTTTCCCTGTATTCCACAATATTTTTTGCAACTGCTGAGCTGACCCCTGAGACAAAGGATAATAATGATGGCGATGCAGTATTAAGGTCAACGCCTACGCTGTTGACGCAATCCTCTACTACCCCTCCAAGGGTCTCACCTAACCTCTTTTGGTTCATGTCATGCTGATATTGTCCAACGCCTATAGCCTTCGGGTCGATTTTAACAAGCTCAGCCAGCGGATCCTGAAGCCGTCTGGCAATTGAAACCGCGCTTCTGAGCGAAACATCAAACTCTGGAAACTCTTCCGCTCCAAGCTTTGAAGCCGAATACACAGACGCACCGGCCTCGCTTACCAGCATATAATAAACCTTTCTGGATGCCTTCTTCAGTAAATCAGCGACAAAAATCTCCGATTCCTTTGATGCCGTACCATTTCCAATTGATATTATGTCAACACTAAATCTCTCGATCAGCTTAAGAATAACCTTCTCAGACTCTTCCACCCTACTTTGAGGCGGCGTTGGATAAATTACAGTAGTTGCCAGGACCTTACCGGTATCATCTACAACGGCAATTTTGCAGCCTGTACGATATGCGGGATCCAAGCCCAGTACAACTCTGCCTTTTACAGGGGGCTGAAGCAATAGATTTCTCAAATTCTCGGCAAAGACCTTCATTGCCTGCTCCGCTGCCAACTCAGTCAGCTCATTCCTCACTTCATTTTCTATTGAGGGTGCGATAAGACGTTTATACGAGTCTTCAACAGCATTCTCAACATATTTCGATGTAATGGATCGATTTCTCTTCACATACTTTGCCTTCAGATACTCAGTAACCAGCTCATCGGGCATTTCGATATGTACCTGCAGAAAGGCTTCCTTCTCGCCCCTATTTATAGCCAATATTCTATGCTTCGCAATCTTTAATACAGGCTCCCTGAAATCATAATACATCCTATATACGGAGTCCTCCTCCTTGGCCGCCTTCGACACCATGGTGCCCTGCTTAAAGAACATCTCTCTGATAGCCTTCCTGCTTTCCGCACTATCAGCTACTTCCTCTGCGATAATATCCATAGCCCCGAGAAGGGCCTCTTCAGTATTGCTTACTCCCTTCTCCTCGTCAACAAAAGGCAAGGCGGTTTCATGGATATCACCCTGCAAGATATTCTGATCGAGCAATACCTTTGCCAGCGGCTCCAGCCCTCTCTCCCGCGCAATAGAGGCTCTCGTTCTTCTCTTGGGCTTAAACGGCCTATATATATCTTCTATTTCACGCATACTTTCACAGGCATCCAGTGCAGCTGAAATCTCGGGTGTCAGCTTTTCCTGTTCATCAATAAGCCTCTTGACATCATCCCTTCGCTCTTGCATACTCCGTAAATAAACCAGTCTTTCATGCAATTCTCTGAGTACCTGATCATCCAGCTCGCCGGTCAGTTCTTTCCTGTACCGTGCAATAAATGGAATGGTACAACCTTCATCCACAAGCTTAATTGTATTTTCAACCTGAAAGGGCTTAATTTTAAATTCCCGAATCAATTGAGCCGCTATATCCGCCATGCTTTTACTCCTTATTAATCTGTTCTATATTACTTCATGCCACCTTAGCTGCATTAAGTATCAGTCGGCATATTCTTCAGCACCTCGACACATTGCTACAATACTTGTGCCAGTGCTTCCAAAGAGTCAAACACGAAGTCCGGCTTCACATCTGACATCTCCAAATTCCGCAAGGATGTCTCACCTGTCAGCACTAGGATACCGGTTATTCCATTATTGACCGCAGTAGCTATATCCGTATAAAGCCTGTCCCCAACAAATACAAGCTCCTCATTCTCCATCCCGGTTATCAGCTTTATCATCTCAACCGTTTCTGCGAAGGGCTTCCCAAGGTACTTAGGCTTAGCACCGGTGGAAGCCTCCACCATCGCACACATCGCGCCGCAGTCCGGTATGAAGCCATCCTCCGTCGGACAATTCAAATCCATATGCGTTGCAAGAAACAGAGCCCCGGCTCTTATGAAGGAACAGGCACAAGACACTTTTTCATATGTCAATGTGGTATCGAAGCTCATCACAACAATATCCGGCTTATCATCCACCAGCCTGACTCCACTGTTAACAAAGCTGTCCCTGAGCAAATCTGTCCCAACCAGATAAACACTCGACTGCGCATAATTCTCAAGAAGGTACTTTATAGTGACATCGCCCGACGTTGCAATTTTTGCCTCCTCCACAAAGCATCCCATCCCGGCTAGCTTATCTTTGTAGAATTCACTGGTGCGAGAAGAATTGTTCGTAAAGAACAGGAAGTCCCTGCCCGTATTATGCAGCTTTTCAAGAAAACCCAAAGAACCATCAATCAGCTTGCTTCCAAGATAAAAGGTCCCATCCATATCCAGCACAAAAAGCTTTTTCTTTTTCAACTCAAGATATTTATCAGTCATATAATCTCCTGGTCAGTATTTCTGCGCACTCATCCATCCTTCCATTATCATAGCATAATTGCAGCAAGGTATACTTCTTCCTTGAATGCACCGCATTCTTAATAGAATCCAGAAATAACTCGCGGCTAATGCCCAGTTGAGCAGGGCTTGTAGGAGCCCCAATCTTTTCAAGCAATCCAGCTACATATGCAACCGAAGGATAGCTGATGCCAGCCGGAACCAGCTCGGCAACTAACTCATAGAGCATTGCAGTAATAACGGTGCCGACTCCGACGGAATTACCATGAAGCGGATGCTCCCTGCCTGCTTCAATAGCCTTCACATCCCAATAATGAGCAAGTATATGCTCCATTCCTGAAGCCGGTCTTGTTTCCCCGGCAAGCCCGATACATATGCCGGTCAGCAACAAAGCTTCGATCAGGCAGCCAATCGCATGTTCGTCTTTGTTAAACAATCCGCCGGTGCTTTCGACACATTTATCAACAGCCTTTTGCACCAGCCCGGCAATAGCCTCGCAGTAATACTCCCCAGTCAACGCGTTCGAAAGCTGCCAATCAGCCAATGCAGTAATCTTGCCAAGAACATCACCAAATCCCGCTTGAATCATTATCATCGGTGCATCTCGCATAACCGAAAGGTCTGCAAATATGGCGCTGGGATACTTCCCGGGAATACTAGTCTTCTTTCCGTTTATAACAAGAGCAGAGGTAACAGAGGCGTAACCGTCCATTGATGGCGCTGTTCCAATAATTGCATAGGGCTTGTTAGTCCTGAAACTGATAATGCGGGCGATATCATTCAACACACCGGAGCCTACTACAAGAATATATGAATCATCCTGATCCATCTCTATCAGGAGTCTTCCGATTGAGCTCTCGTCGGGCAATAAATCATGTGCTCCCGGCTCAAAGGTAAATGGATTCAGGTGAAAACCTTCTGCAATAAGCCGCTCAACGACTGATTTACCCAAGGCCTTGTTGGTGTTGTGATCAGATAAGACAAAAATCTTCCCATCACGATAAGGCATGAGTGTTTCAATAACATCCTCCATAACGCTGCCACTTCGCACGATCATTTTCTCTATATCAACACCATGGGGCCTCCCACAGGAACACTCGAAAACTGTACCCGGCATTTCTTCAATGCTCATGCTGAATATGTCTTTTATATCCTTGACCTTTTTATTGTCCATATCCTTGTCCCTTTCTAATAACTATGGTCATTGTCCATAATAAGCATTTGCTCCATGCTTCCTCAAAAAGTGCTTATCCAGCAGTTCATCCTGTACGGGCCTCATATATGGATTCAAGGTGCGTGATACATATGACATTTTGGCAATCTGCTCGAGTACCACGCTGTTATGAACTGCATCATGCTCATCCTTGCCCCAGGTGAAAGGTCCATGGCTTGCAACAAGTACGCCGGGCACCTGTAAAGGATCTCTGCCAATAAACGTTTCAATGATTACCTTTCCCGTCTCTGCTTCATAATCGCCCTTAATTTCTTCTGAATTCAAAGGACGAGTACAGGGTATATCCCCATAAAAATAATCTGCATGTGTCGTACCATAGCATGGTAGGCTCAACTGAGCCTGGGCCCATGCAGTCGCCCACATGGAATGGGTATGCACAATTCCGCCGATACCAGGAAATGCCCTATACAATGCCAAATGTGTCGGTGTATCCGATGAAGGCTTATATTTCCCCTCCACAACGTTTCCTTCCATATCCAATACAACCATGTGCTCGTCCTTCATATCCTCATATCGAACACCGCTTGCTTTAATCACAACAAGCCCCTTGTCCCTGTCTATGCCACTTACATTTCCCCATGTATAAACCACAAGCTCACGCTTAGGCAGCTCTAAATTAGCCTCCAAAACACTACGTTTAAGACTCTCAAGCATATGTCATCACTCCTTTGAGCAAAATTCGTACACATAAACTTTATCACACCTGCCACCCACAGTCCATAGTAGTTGGGGACAGTTCTCAAATAGTCATGGGTAGTCATGGGGACAGTTCTCAAATGCTGAACATAATTATGCTAATTTTGGTTCATAGAAGATCAAATGCGCTTATGGGACCTTTGATTTCCGTTATTTGTGTTTGTGGCAATACCACCTTTCTTGGGCTATCAACGATAAATTCAAGAGAAATGAATCAAGATTGGTTTTCTTTAAAGGAAAAATAAAAGGGAATGCTTCCCAAAAATTATATCATGCAGTGACCAGCATCATATGTTTTTCAAGAAACGTTCCCTATGTTATGAGCACTTCTCGTTTTTTAAGAACTGTCCCCTATTTGAGAACCGTCCCCTATATCGTGCCCATCTTTCCTATCAGCGGGATTTACCGCCCTTAGGACTAACAGATTTTTCAAAACGTCCTTCACCTGCATTCTCCCCCAGCTGGTCATTGCTGGCGGAAGGCTTACCCTTTTTATTTGCACTACTTGACTTTCCTTTTTTGGCCATCAGACATCCTCCTTTCATAATCGCAAATATTTAGCATCCCAGCTTGCTTGTTATTATTGAAACCAGGCCAAGCTAAATTTATTATTTGCATTTATATGAAAATTATGTCTGAATAATTAATATGCTCTTCTTAACTGTGCTCCACCCAATCAAAACTGCGACCGACTGCCTTTTCCCATCCACGCAACAGCTCCCGGCGCTGTTTCTCATCCATATTAGGCGTAAATATCACATCACTGTTTCTTTTCTCCTTAATCTCAGCCTTACTCTTCCACATCCCCGTAGCAAGCCCGGCTAAATAGGCAGCTCCAAGAGCGGTTGTCTCTGCATTCAAAGGACGGTAGACACGCTTCTTCAATATATCAGCCTGAAACTGCATAAGAAAGCTGTCACGGCTGGCACCCCCGTCCACATTAAGCTCCTCAATAGTAATACCGGTATCCTGCTCCATAGCCTTCACCAATTCGTAGCTCTGGTAAGCTATTGATTCCTGTGCCGCACGGATGATATGCTCCTGTTTAGTACCCCGCGTAATCCCAAAGATACTGCCCCGTGCGTACATATCCCAATAAGGCGCTCCAAGACCGGTGAAGGCAGGCACAAAATAGACTCCTCCGGTGTCCTTGACCTTTTTAGCATAATATTCTGCATCACGGCTCTCTCTAATAAAACGCATCTCATCTCGAAGCCATTGAATAACTGCACCAGCCACAAAAACACTGCCTTCCAATGCATACTGAGCTTTCCCGTCAAGTCCAATGGAAATAGTTGTGATTAGGCCATTCTTACTTTCACACATTGTGTCCCCGGTATTCATTAGCAGAAAACAGCCTGTTCCGTAAGTGTTCTTTGCCTCACCCCCTTCAAAGCAACACTGGCCAAACAAGGCGGCCTGCTGATCACCTGCTATGCCTGCAATTGGAACCTCTATTCCCTCTATTGATGCGTAGCCATAAACATCACTTGAATTTCGCACCTGCGGGAGCATTGCCCTTGGGATTCCAAGCTCTTTGAGCATTACTTCGTCCCACTCCAGCCTCTTTATATTATAGATCATCGTACGAGAAGCGTTTGTGTAATCGGTGACATGTACCTTTCCCCCTGTAAGATTCCAAATAAGCCAACTGTCTACCGTACCAAAGAGAATCTCGCCACGTTCCGCGCGCTCCCTGGCCCCTTGCACATGATCAAGAATCCATTTAATCTTTGTTCCGGAGAAGTAGGCATCGGGCACAAGCCCCGTAGCTTGACGAACATATTCGCTTAAACCTCTTGCCCTCAGCTCCTCAACTGCATCCGCGGTACGGCGGCACTGCCAGACAATAGCATTATATATGGGACAGCCTGTTTTTTTATCCCAAACAATTGTAGTCTCCCGCTGATTGGCGATACCAATGGCGGTAATATCGCTCACGCTGACTCCACTTTTGGCAATAACCTCCTCCAGAACACTCAGCTGGGATGATAATATCTCCATGGGATTGTGCTCAACCCAGCCTTCCCTAGGATAAATCTGGGGGAACTCCCTTTGGCAGATACTCACAATTTTCTGCTCCTTATCAAATAGAACCGCACGAGAACTTGATGTTCCCTGGTCCAGTGCCAGTATATATTTCCCCATATCTCTACGCCCCTTCTGTATTTGATAATTACATAGCTTATGCACTTATTATACATGGTTTTCGTGTAAGTAGATTGGCCGCATGCCGGACATACCTGCAAAAAAAGGACCTACAGGTCCTTTTACAAGCTTTATCAAACAGTATACTTTAATTTTCAACGTTTTCTATCGCACCATCGAGCTGTTCGGAGCCTTCCGTCTGTGTATTCTGCGTCTGTGTGCTCTGCGTCTCCACATTCTCCTTTTCGGCATTCTCCTTCTGTGAGCTTCCCTCATCAGCCTTTTCCTTCTTAGCATTCTTTTCAGCCCATTGAGCCGCTTCCCTAATCTTCGCCTGGTGCTTTGGATCAACCTTGTTATTATAGTGATTTCGGCTATTGAGGAAATGAATATCGAAAACTCCATCCATATTGTTGCCTTTAACCGCATCGAAGTTGGTACCGCGTTTATAGCCGCCACTCCTTGATGCTATCGTCTTATTCGCTTGATACTTGTCCATTCCCGCATGAGGGTAGCCCGTCATACAAGCGGCAATGTCATAACCATCAACCTTCACAATAACTGCTCTTCTTTCCCAGCTCCACTTACCACTGAATACTTCCTTCATAATAGCGGTATCGGCTTTTGTAAGCGTCTCACAATCAGCGTGATTAGAACCATAGGTCCTTTTAATATTGAAGCTTTTGCCCGTCTCTATGTCATATACAACGGCATTATCGCCCCTGCCCCAAATTTTCTCTACTACGCCAAACCACTTCAACATGTAATCATCCTGTGGCTTTATTTCAGTTTTTGCAGTTGACGCAGCTGTTGCTGCTTTTTCTACAGGCTTTGGTCCCTTGCCGCTTTTCAAATCACTAATCAATCCAAGTGTAGCACTTCCAACGATTCCATCAGCCGCATATCCATACTTATTCTGCAGCTGTGTAACCGCCGCTTTTGTCGCCGGTCCATAAAACCCTGTGGCATTTGTGTAAAGATAACCAAGCTTTATAAGATCCTGCTGCAATGAAGTAACATAACTATTCTCGTCACCCTCCTGCATCAGATTGGGATTGGGTAAAGCCTTATTTCTACCCATTATTCTATCCAGCAGTGAAAAAGTGTCTTTCCCCGCTATTCCGTCAACCTCATATCCATAATCCCTTTGGATCTTTTTTACTGCATTCTCTGTCAAATCCCCATAATATCCTGTAGCCTCTGACGAAAGATATCCCAGCTTTATTAGATCCTTCTGTAATGCCGCCACCTCAGTCCCCTCGGACTCCTTTTCAAGCACGACAGGCGATGCCGAAACAAAAGCCGAGCCAAATACCATGACAGCAACCATTATTGCTGCAACGCAGATTGTCTTTTTCGGTTGCATATGTAACTCTCTCCTTTCCACTTACGGGGTTAGCTGGCGGGTTAGGTAGGAAGAGACTACCCTTTACACTCTTATACAACAGATGCTTATAGCGAAGGCATCAGCAAGCTGTAGTCAAGTATGAATTCACCCCAATGATTAATCCCCCGTTCCCCTATATCTCATTTATAGGGAATTCAGTGTCGAGCGGTAGCGCCATATGCTGCATTTCTAATGAAGCACTTGGCTTGTCCGCATACAATAGATTAATTGTACCAAATATTACAATGAAATAAAACCCCTAAATATCTGGTATTATACAAAACTTGTGTATAGTATTCAATGAGCGCTTGCGCGAATTGCACGCCAAACCGCATTTTTGCAAGGCAAAATAGGCTCCGGGCGCCTTAGCGCCTTCCTTATGCGTTTTGTGCGTATCGCGCCGCGAGCATTTGATAAATATATCGTCCAAATATGTAGAAGTATGTAGAAGAAGGATTTTGGCCAACCCTATGGAATAATAAACTATATCGGTCGCAAAATAGAGATTGGAGTAACTATGCAGTCAATTACAGTAACTGAGAAATATGCTAACATGAAATTAGAAAAGTTCTTACTAGCAGCATACCCCGGCCTTTCCTTTAGCGCTGCGCAGAAGGCTCTTCGCAAGCGAGATATAAAAGCCAACGGTTGCAGGGTTGGTAAGGGTTATATTGTCATGCCGGGTGATAAGTTGGAAATATACATTGTTGACGAATTGCTTTTTGGAGGGGCAAATTGCAAGGTAAATAAATCCGCGCAGAGCTATTCCGTTCTCTATGAGGATGAAAACATAATGCTTGTGAACAAAGCCCAGGGCATACCTGTCCATCCTGATAAGGATCAATCCGGTGAAACTTTAATTGACCTGGTACGCAGGTATCTGCAGGATAAGGATGGAAATATCCTGAACAAGGCTCAATTCCAGCCTTCCCTTTGTCACCGCCTAGATCGCAATACAGGGGGGCTTGTACTCATAGCAAAAAATGAGACCAGCTACGGTATTCTTCTTGAAAAGTTGGAGTCCCGCGAAATAAAGAAGTATTATCAATGCCTTGTAAAGGGCAGGATGGAAAAGAAAGAAGCACTCCTCAAGGCATATCTATGGAAAGATTCGCACAAAAGCAGAGTATTTGTCAGTGAAGGAAAAAAGCCAGGCTCTCAGGAAATAATTACAGCTTACAAGGTCCTTGAATATGATTCGTTCAAAGATGTAAGCCGTCTCGAGGTCGAACTGATAACAGGGCGCACACACCAAATCAGAGCTCATTTAGCCTTCATCGGTCATCCAATCATAGGGGATTGCAAATATGGAACAAATTCAATAAACCGTTCTTTCAGCCTGAAGCAGCAGGCACTATGGGCATGCCGCCTCGAATTTGCATTTATAAAGGGAGGTAGGCAGCTCAGTTATTTAAACGGAAAAAGGTTTGCCGTAGATCCGCCTTTTTAGCAGGCAAGCAAGGATCGAATAATCCAGGCAGCACAATAGCTGTGTATCACATAATCACGTATCGTAAAAACCATGTATCATAAAGGTCGCGCACTACAACAGTCCAATATCGCAATCGCTGCGTATCGCAATCAGCGGCTGCCTGATATACAGAACAGCCGCCAGCAATTATTCCAATTCTTACTTCCCTATAAACTGCTGTACAAGTATCTTGCCGTAGGTTACACTATTTTCAATACCTATGCCGGTTACTTTAAATCCGGCATTCAAAATGTTATTCTTATGGCTTTCAGAGCTCATCCATGCTTTAAATGCTCCTTCAACCGTCTTGTTGCCGGCAATATTCTCACCCGCTGACTTAAACACATTGTCAAACTGCCTCATCATGTCAAAGGGCGATCCGTACTTAGGCGATTGGTGTGAGAAATAATTGTTATCCACCATATCCTTTGCCTTCATTCTTGCTACATTCATAAGGTTTGCATCCACTGTTAGGGGCTCCAGCTTTTTATCCGCACGTGCCTTGTTCACCAACTCCAACAGCTTCTGCTCATCTTCCGAAAGTGATGTGTTATTTGGAGAGGGGAGCTTATCCTTATCCTTTTCCTTGTCCTTGGGGGGCTTTTTTGCCTCGATTCCATCTTTTGCAACAGTAATGGCATCACCGTTTGCAAGCTCAATGTACCTACCATCCACCGCACCGACCACGCCGGTATCCGGGAAATATACCGCATACCAGTCCCCAAGCTTACCCATGACCGTTACAGCCTGCCCTTTTTCAAGCTTACATATGGAAGGATAGCTTGTGGATGGGCCTTCTCTGAGATTAAGCCTGCCGGCAGTTACAGTTGCGGCATCGTACCCAATCCTTTCAAATGCAAGCTGTGTAGTGGTATTGCTACCATCGGTCGACGCATAACAGGTCGTGGAAACAATGAGAATACACAACACCACTAAAACCATTTTCTTTTTCATACTATTACCTCCAATTGTCAATTCATGCAAAATCATTTGATTTATACTGTTTATAGTATTAACAAATATTTTTGATTTATTTGCATAAATGCGATATGCAGGTAATAAATTTTCATTTTCTTCAGTGAACCCTTCTTTTCCCTTCCAACCTACTGTTTCTAAAGAATAGAGCGATATCCGCAGATACCATTAATAGGTTGAGTATATACAGCAAAACGACCCAGTCTCTGCTATAAATCAGCTTATGGATAATACCCGACAGATACCCAATCACTATAACAATCAGGAAAACAACACTCTTACCCTGTGTCTGCTTTGAGGTGTATGACTTGTAGATGGAAAATGGCCAGGCCATACCGAAGCAAAGCAGCATTATTATCTCGAATACGCTCATCTTACATCTCCTCTATAGGCCTTTTACGATGTAACATATGTCGACTTGCTTGGTTAAACCTTATCAAGGTTACATCGCCTAGCCTTCTCTATGTTCATTACTTTACCACAGATATCTGCTAGTAAGCCTTGCCCCAGTATACAAGATGCTTGGCTTCCTTCCCGCAGCATATACATTTATCGGAAACTGCCTCTTCGTCAAAGGGCATGCAGCGTGACGTTGCTCCGGTTTTCTCTTTTATTGCCTCCTCGCAGGCAAGTTCCCCGCACCACATTGCCTTTATGAAACCGGGTGTTTGGCTAACAATCTTCTCAAAATCCGCAAAGTCTACAGTCGTATATGTTTTCTCATCTCTGAGTGCAGTTGCCTTGCGCAACAGATTATCATGTATGGAATTGAGGAGCTCAGGTACCTTTGTCTCAATTTCATCAATCGAAATAAAGATCTTCTCCCCATTATCCCTTCTTACCAGCACAACCTGCCCCTTCTCAATATCCTTAGGTCCAATTTCCAGGCGGACCGGTACACCCTTCATCTCATATTCGCTGAATTTCCAACCCGGTGACTTATCGGAATCATCCATTTTCACTCTAACAATATCGGACAATCTATCGCAAATCTCCGAAGCCTTTTCAAGAACACCTTCCTTGTGCTGTGATACAGGGATTACAATAACCTGAACAGGTGCGATTCTCGGCGGCAAAACCAGCCCGCTGTTATCGCCATGCACCATGATAATACCTCCGATTATACGGGTTGACATCCCCCATGAGGTCTGATGCACGTACTGAAGCTGGTTGGACTTGTCGGTATACTGTATGTCAAATGCTTTGGCAAATCCGTCCCCAAAGTTGTGCGATGTGCCGGATTGAAGAGCTAAGCCATTGTGCATAAGCGCTTCAATGGTGTAGGTTGACTCTGCTCCTGCAAATTTTTCCTTCTGCGTTTTTTGTCCTTTTATTACCGGAATAGCCAGCATATTTTCACAGAACTCGGCATATACATTAAGCATTCTAATTGTTTCTTCCTGTGCCTGCTCAGCAGTCGCGTGCGCTGTATGCCCCTCCTGCCACAAAAACTCGGTCGTTCGCAAGAATGGTCTTGTAGTCTTTTCCCATCTGACTACTGAGCACCACTGATTGTAAAGCTTAGGCAGATCTCGCCATGAGTGGATAACATTTGCATAATGATCGCAAAAAAGAGTTTCGGAAGTCGGCCTTACACAAAGTCTTTCGGCAAGCTGTTCGCTGCCGCCGTGGGTTACCCAGGCTACTTCGGGAGCAAAGCCCTCTACATGATCCTTTTCCTTTTGCAGTAGCCCTTCGGGAATAAACATAGGCATATAGACATTTTCATGTCCGGTTTCCTTAAACCGGCTATCCAGTCCCTTTTGAATGTTCTCCCAGATGGCATAACCGTAAGGGCGAATAATCATACAGCCTCTTACACTCGAATAGTCAACCAGGTCAGCCTTTTTTATGACATCGGTATACCATTGAGTAAAATCCTCATTCATAGAAGTAATTTCTTCAACTAATTTTTTGTCCTGCGCCATAATAACAACTCCTTTAAATTAATAAATCTCTATGACTATAAATCACTGTCTCCAGCATTAACAATATCCATGCTCAACATAATACACTTGCTCTCTCCTGCATTCAGAGCATCGAAGCCCACTTGATTTAACCGATATTCCGGGCTTAATGGCTATAAATAAAAACGCCCCTGTATAAACACACAGGGACGAATCATATCCGCGGTACCACCCAATTTGGATAACCCAACTTATCAAGCCTGTATCGCGGCTCAAACGGCTGTCTCATCGACAGCATCTCGGGGGTGGGAAGAAAGGTTAGCCCTTTCGCATTCCCGTCATCGACGTTTTTATATATTAAAAGCCAGTATATCACAACCTTGCGAAGCTGTCAATAGGTAGCAAAGCCCAGGCACGGCAAACGCATGAATTTCATCCATACCCAGAAATCCCATTGAGATTTTTTAAAATATGCCATTTCAACACACATTATGAGAAAGGAATATTTTATGTGGCCCCTGAAATTACTAGGATATGCTACAAGACGCGTTTCAGGGTAATACTTAAGCAAAGCCGATTCCTGTCCTGCCAGACAGTAAACTGACGCTATCAATGCGAACTTCCCATTTGTAAAAAATCTGAATGAGAAGTATAATTAATAGTGATCAAGAGAGACCAGGCTGATGGGCATCCCTTTTGATGGAAACCGTCAGGCTATGTTACACTTTGATATAGCATGGTGTGAAAGATAGCATATGAAATTTACCGATAGGGTTATATGTTTTGAATGAACCTCGAACAAAGTCAGGAGTCGTTGCAGGAGATTTTGATATGTCAGATCTGAAGGTCAGAAGAAAAGGATACTTATCAATACTGATTTCATCTTTACATAATCTTTTGAGCGCGCAGGAGATGCTAGCGCTTCGTAATATAAGGAAAGGTTATCTGAAATACTTTTTTGCCTTTCCTCTGGCAATGACTTTTATCAATATTCAGGATCATGTTGTGGCCGATGGCATCGGTATGTTCGGATTGGCTCACACTACTATAACGTTCCTTGCGTTTGCTATCGGAGCCACTGTAATGTTCGCTTTTTCAAATGAGAAAAACATATCAGCCGTTTCAAAGATCTCTGCAATTATTACTGCTGTCGGATTTGTATCCTGGCTTTTTATTCCGGATGGTTATCTTTCGCTTGTGTGTGATGTGATTTTTATGGCAGGTGTTGGCGGATGCGTATCCTGCAGCAGCTTCTCCTTTGTGTTTATGCTGAACAATGCCGAGCGCTTTTTTGGCAGCACGCTTATGCTGTTGTTTATTGATTTGGTAGAGCTAAGTGCTGAGTATATTTCATTCTCGCCTATTATCCGGAAGATTTTTGCTCTGGTTGTGATTGCTGCTCTATGCGTTTGTATGTACTCATCAAAAAATAAAGACTATCATGGGGTAGGAAATAAGGCAGTTAAAAGATTTGATCCAAGCATCTGGCTCGTGTTGTTTCTCTTTTTATCTTACTTTGCTATTCGAATTACTGGCTTTTATGCCTCAGCATTTCAACACCCGTCAAATTCGTTGATGTGGGGGATACTTGCCTTTGCTTTGATTCTTTGCTGCATTATCCTGCAAGTGGCATTCAAACGAAGTATCTGGACTATGTGCAATGTGTTTTTTATCGCGTCAATCATGAGTCACTTAATGTGGTATATAAAGCTTCCGGAGGCTGCCTATGTTTTTTCTGAGCTAAAGGAAGTCGGATTATTGACAATATTCTACTTGCTCGGTTGTGTTACAAATAAATTCTGCGATTTCCGTATGCACAAGTACTTCATACTTTTATGTATGGCAGTCATCGGTATTCTCTACGCTGGGATTGATGTGCTGCATATGACAATGCCTACTGAGTCTATTGCCGTTATCACAGCAGCAGTTTTATTTGTAGTGTTTCTGCTGCTTTCCCCCGCATTCTCACAGCACCTGTTTTTTGCCAGCTGGTCAAAGGAATTTCGTCAGATAAACATGTCCCCCCTTGTTGATGGCACCACACTGCAAGGTCGTACGGTTCAGCATAATCAGACTCCAAGTCTGGATGATACCAACTTATCGCCGCGGGAAAAACAGGTTGTCCTGCTGCTTTTGCAGGGGATGACGCTCAGACAGGTTGCCCCGGAGCTGGGGCTGACTGTTTCTACTGTTTCCACTTATAGTAAGGCTATTTATAAAAAACTTGGAATAAATAGTCGCGCAGAATTGTTCATTCTGTTTGGGCGTATGAAGTCGGCCGAAGCAATCGAACCAATCGAGCCTGTCGAGCCCATCGAACCCATTAAGCACATCGAACCCATCAAACCATCGAAGCCGTTTTAGAAGAATAACCCAATAATAATTGTGCATTTCACACCCTATCCCTATTTTGGGAGGGGTGTTTTTTTTTCAACTCCTAAAAAGGGATATTGTAGAGCAGAAAGACCTGCTGCAAAATGGGTTATATAAGACAGAAAGGGGGAATATCATGTGGTTGCTCAAATCAATCCTGCCATCCAAAGTTGATAATCCCATTCCCCCCGAGGGAATGAGTACTGATCAGGAAAAGCAGTGGCGGATATCACTGCTCACGGGCGATGAGCAAAAGGCGTTTGAGTGGCTCCGGTTGGGATACACAGCCCGTTGGACAGCCGAGACTATGCTTCTTGATCGAAAGACTAGCAAAAGGCTGTTTAGCTCTATCTATCGTAAGCTGTGCGTGGCCAATGATGCCGAGGTCAGCAGAATATACCGTGAGGTAAAGCTTACACCGGACGACCTGACCCAGGAGGATGATTCTTTGCTGCCAAAAGTTTAGACTGCGCTTTGCACCGAACTGATTACTAATTACTATGAAGAAACGAGGAGATTTTATTATGAAAAGAAGAATTATTTCCGTTTTACTAACGATGTTACTGTTGATTGTTATTTTCCCTGCCGGAGCCTTTGCGGCAGAAATACCGACCTCATGGAAAGCACCAGGCTCGCTTGTGGCGGATTATACGAGTGGAGTAACGTATAGCACCAGTATCTTTTTTTCTGTTGATTCAAAGCTGTTGGATTTTATTGACGAGGAGCTCACGGATTATGATGCGCTTGGCATCGATAGTATCTTTCACACCGCACAAATTGACTGGAAATTAAATGACGGCAACTGGCATTACACACCGGACTGGGATACACTTAGCGGAGATTATTCCTGGGATTCCGGCATCTATGGCGATACATATTATTTGGCCGGTGAAACAACACAGGAGATAAGCATTTTTGATCTTCGAAATGGAGACAGTGAAGAAACACCGCTGCAAACTATGCTGGGGAGCGCAATGATACGTGGTACTGATGAATATGGTGAAGACAACAGGCTAGACCTGGAAAATAATACATTTTACTTTAGGGTAAGACTTTATGTGGATTATAATGTAACTGGTTCCGGAGAAGACAAGTACATCTTGTCACCGTGGTCAGAGACACTGGCTTATGGGAAAAATGCCACAACGCTTGAAAAACCTACCTATCTTGAGACACCGACCATTTCAAATCCGATCGTTGGAAAGAACAATGACGGTTCGCCGAAGATTACCTTCACTGTTATTACTCCAAAACAGGTGCAGGACGCAAATAACTATATACAGGCAAAGGACGCAACCAGTATCGAAGTGCAACACCAAATCAATATAAATGGCACCGGTTGGATTGAAGGAGAGGCAGGCGTCTGGTGGCTTTCAGGGGAAACCCGCAGCATCAGCGTACCGACAACGTATGATGATGGGAAGGTTGTCGAGGTAGATAAAGCATATATTCAGGTCCGCATGCGTTATGTCCATGACGGCAGTGACAGTGTCGGAGCCATGACGTCCGAATGGTCAAATGTTGTTTCGCTTAACACTCCTTCATGGAGTAAAGCTAGCACATGGGCAACAACAGAATTGCAGAATGCATTTGATTTGGGTCTTGTTCCCGACATCCTCAAGGGTGCCGATATGACAAAGCCTGTCACTCGCGAGGAATTCTGCGAGCTTGCTGTATTACTTTATGAAAAGACAAAAGGCGAGACTGCTGAAGCGAAATCCCCTAACCCATTTACTGACACTAAAAATGTGCAAATTCTGAAGGCCGCTGAATTAGGTATTACTACGGGCACATCGACAACCACTTTTTCTCCTAAGGTGCTGATCACCAGAGAGCAATGTGCCGCTATGCTTTTCAGGGCTATCAAGGCTATCGCACCAGATGCCGATTACAGCATCGCGGGAATCAAGGACTTCCCGGATCAGAAGTATATTTCGTCCTGGGCAGTTGAAGCGACCAAGTACATGTCAAAGCTCGGCATTATTAAAGGCGATGCCTCCGGCAATTTCATGCCGAAAGCTACCACCACGGCTCAAACAGCGGCAGGCTACGGCATGGCCACCCGTGAGGCAGCTATAGCAATGACAGTAAGGACCTATGAAAAAATAAAGTAATGTTTCAAATATAAATATAGTCAAATATGTCATTCATTAGGATTGATGCAAGGCAGGGTACAGTTATGAGAAAAAGGATAACACGGTTTGCACTGGCATTTACAGTGATTGCTATACTGATACTGTCGGGCTGCGGCTCATCTCAGAAAATGCCGGGAAGCGAGAAGCCGGATGCCGCACAGTCCGAAAGCGATAAACCAGGTATTGAACAGCTTGATAAGGATAAGCCAGGTGTTGTTAAGCCTGGTAAGGATGCATCGGATGAAACCCTTGCATCCGGTCCTTATTGGACTATTGAGGTATCGGACACGAAAAATTTTACTTATGCGATTCCGGGTGGTAAAGACGGGTCTATTGATATGACTGCTACGCTTTACTTTATCGCCTGGAAGCAGGGCGGTACGGAGATGTTCGGACAATATGAGGGGCGGGCGCTGGTAGCCTTTGATATGGATTTTGGCAATGTCGGAGACGGCCGCTTTTCACTTGTGGGCGGTGTTATGGACGACAGCATCAGTGATAATATCTCCTTTGAAATGCTTCCGTCGCGGCAGGAGGCAGTAACTGCGGCAGGCGAGGATATCGATCTTGCACCGCTGGTAAAATTCATCGGGCAGGCGGAAATCATCACGGAGGAGTACACGATATCCCAGCAGGACTGGAAGGCTATGGCAGACGGAGAGGTTAAGCTGGATGTAAAAGGCAGCCTTGATAATGGGACGAAATATTCTGAGGGATTTGAACTGAAAGCCGGAGAGGATACTGTCCTGATATCCGTGGGTGATCTTGCCGCTGCTTACAATCTTGATGCTTTCCGAGGGACAATCACTAAAGGCGAAATGGATGAAGATCCACGATCCTGGTTCCGGGACAAGGTTATGTCACGTATGGAGGAGCGCCTGTCTTCTTCGGAACAGTTCAGTGATCAGCAATCGGCGGAAACGGACTACGGCGATTCAGACGCACAGAACGGGTTTGCAGTCGATTCAGACTTACCGGAAGGATTAACAGTCGATTCGGAGGGCCGTGAAGGCATTGATACAAACGGCGACGGTACGCTCGAAGTTTATGTGGGCGAGGATGGAGAAGTCTGGACTGATTTTGACGGGGACGGCAAGTATGAGATAGCCGGTGATGAAGGCGCAGATCGGTGAAGTAATTTAACGGGTTGGCGGAATATTTATCTACAACTTTATTTTTACCGAAGATGAGTACTGTGAGGGGGCCATGCCTGTGGCCTTCTTGAAGTGCCTTGAAAAAGCCCTTGAGCTGCATTCAAAAGCTATGACAATCAGATTTGGAGCTACTTTGCCATTTGCCCAGATGTTATGAAATTCCTTCGGCTTGTGAAATATGATTTCACCCTGAAGCGCAGGGGGACGTTTCTCTCGCTTACACTCACAAAAAGCCTGGGTAAGAGAACTGTCCCCCATGTTTTTGAGAGAACCGTCCCCTACTTCTTCCCGTTACTCCGCTATGGACAAATTATCTGCCAAATAATATAATCAAGTCAGAAAATATGCCCTAATAAGCTAACACTGACGAAAAGGTGCGCTAAGGGCGGAAATGTGAGTTGTAGTCATGAAGGTAGGAATCGGGCAGGACAGTCACAGGTTCAACTTTGCAGATAAACATAAGAAACTGATATTGGGCGGAATCGTCTTTGACGACTCGCCAGCATTGGATGGTAATAGCGACGCTGACGTTATCCTGCATTCCATTACAAATGCAATCTCGTCCGTCACCTGTGTGAATATTCTTGGCGATGTAAGCGACGAACTATGCCTTAATCAAGGTATAACCGATAGCAGCGTCTACCTAAAGGAAGCTCTGAAGCACCTTCACGATCTTAGAATTGTCCATTTATCCATATCCATTGAATGTGCAAAGCCGAAGATTTCCCCGAGGATTGACGAAATTAGGAAGAACCTTTCTGTGCTACTCAGTATCCCTGAAAACTGTATTGGTATTACTGCCACGACAGGAGAAGGCCTCACGCAATTCGGGCAAGGCCTCGGCATTCAGGTGTTTAGCGTAATCACAGTGATTTAGTCTTCAACCATCGACCTGCATATGAAATCAGCCATCATCAGGTCTTCCTTTGTTGTGATTTTTATGTTGTTGTAGCTTCCCATCACAAGCATAACCTTGTGCCCTGCTCTTTCTGCCAGGACAGCATCGTCGGTCCCGTCAAATCCTTCTTGCTCAGCCCTTCGGTGAGCATCCATAATCAATTCGTATCGAAAGCCCTGAGGCGTCTGAATGCTCCACAGCCCATTCCTCTCAACGGTCTCCTCGACAAAGCCATCCGGATCCGCCCGTTTTATCGAATCCTTAGCAGGCACTGCCACGGCAGCTGCACCGTGCTCCTGCACAGCTTCTATACAGCGCTCAATACTTTTCAAATCAATAAAGGGCCTTGCGCCATCATGGATAAGCACAATATTGTACCCCGGGGATACCTGACAAAGCCCCTTATGAACCGATTGCTGCCTCGTCCTTCCCCCGGCTGTTATGGCTTTCACCTTTCTATATTCGTACTTTTTCACTACTTCTTCCCTGCAAAGCTCAAGCTCTTCCTCATTAGCAACAACTATGATCTCATCAACAAGCGTAGAATCCTCAAATTTCTGGATTGTCCTAGCTAAAACCGGCTTCCCATGGAGCTCTATGTACTGCTTATTTTTTCCAATGCCCATGCGCAAGCCTTTACCGGCTGCTGCAATTACTACGCTTACCAAGCTTCGTGAATTACTATTTGTCAAGCTATTTATATCATTATAATGGCTCCCGCACTCCTTCATATTTCCGAATACCTCCTAGAATATCTCCTAAAGCGTACATAAAAAACGGGGTTAATATACCCCGCATAGTAAACTGCATTCAAAATAGCACACTATAATACACCCAAACTACATTACACGTTCAATATTACATTTGGGCTTTGCGAATATCATTCGGCCCGCAGCCGTCTGTAATATGCTTGTTACAGTTACATTAAGGCTTTCACCTATATGACGTCTTCCCCCGTCTATGACGATCATTGTGCCATCATCAAGATAACCGACTCCCTGGCCGTTCTCCTTACCGTCCTTTATGACCTGTACAGTCATTTCTTCCCCGGGAAGCGCAATCGGCTTCAAAGCATTTGCCAATTCATTGATATTCAATACCGGAACACCTTGGAAATCAGCAACCTTGTTTAGATTGAAGTCAATGGTTAAAACCTTTCCCCCCATTTTCTGAGCCAGCTTCAAAAGTGCGCTGTCTACTTCGGTATCCGAGGGAATCTCAACATTTTCCACCTTAACAGGATACTCCAAATCCTTTTGCAGCATATTCAGCACATCTAAACCACGTCTGCCGCGGTTACGCTTTAGGGAATCCTGAGAATCCGCTATATGCCTGAGCTCCTCCAGCACAAAGCTGGGAACAATAAGCTCTCCTTCTATAAAACCACTTCTGCAGATATCGACGATTCTACCATCAATGATAACACTTGTATCCAATATCTTGCACTCAGCCCGAGCACCTCTGCTCCTTGCATCGGCAGCTCTTCCCCGCATAGAATCTATCAGACTCTCGTTTTTCTTTCCAACTGCTACTGCAACACCAGCACAACTGAATATAACGTTTGCTGCAATTGAAATAGGCGTGCCGATAATATCGATATCCTTTATGGGTATAGTAACGAGATTTGCTATAACAAGACCTGCAATCAGGCCAATTGAGCCAAGCACTAATTCATATAGCGTAAGCTTTTGCAGAAATACTTCCATTTCATCGAGAGATTTCATTATAACTTCAATAAGCTTATTTCCGGTGGTATAGAAAAGAAGCGCAAAAGCTAATGAAATCACTACATATACCAGTGTCTTCAACTCTGGTGATAAGCCTTGCATCTGATAGATAAAAAAAGTTCTTGTCAGCGTTACCCCTGTCATGCCGCCTACAGCCGCAAATGATAGTTTAATGATATAATTCAACACTCTATCAAACTCCCCTATAAATAATATCCCCCGTGCTACTTCGGTCAAATACACCAACTTCGGTTAAATACTAAATTCTGAGGAAATCATTGATTACCGTTTCTATCTCTATCTGGCTGGCATCTTCAGCCAATACAAGCTCACTGACCAAAATCTGCCTTGCGCTGCTGAGCATCTTTCTCTCGCCCGTCGAAAGCCCCTTCTCTTTATCTCTCTTCATAAGTATCCTTACAACATCCGCCACTTCGTATATATTTCCGCTCTTGATTTTTGACATGTTTTCCCGGTACCGTTGGTTCCAATTGTTTGTGACATTGACACTCTGATCCTGGAGTATCTCGTATACCTTGTCCACATCACAGCTTTCTATTACTTCGCGAATACCTACTTCGTCCACGCTTTGTGTCGGTATCATTACCTTCATGTCACCAACCGGCATTTTCATTACATAATAGTCCTGCTTTTGCCCCAGTATTTCTTTTTCCTCGATGGATTCAATCACGCCCGCTCCATGCATCGGGTAAACAATTTTATCGCCAACACTAAACATAACAAATCCTCCAAACGCACCAAAAAGGCACCTATTTCACAATCTGCTGTGATTTGTCTTTTGTTAGATATCGTTCGGCGAATTTATAGGTGTTAGCCCGTTTTCGTCAGAAACGATTAATGAAATAACGAAAAAAATACTTCCCATATATCTTATTAATAGAAATTAAGGAAGTCATCGAAACCCTGTCAAGCCACTACAACAGTATACACCATAATAAGGTTGTTGTCAAAACTGAGAGGTTTTTAGGCGCCCCTGAGCTTAAATGACCAAGCATAGGTCACACAGCTATATGCTATTGCCAAGAATTATTTCCCATATAACTATTCGATTACAGCATTGACAACAAGTTGTCCCAACATCTATAATAAATACATGCAAATACATTTTTGTATGTTCAATCCCAATATATAGAGTACAATTGTGCATAGATGCTGACGAAATTTGTATGTTAGCGCCTTAAATGCACAAAATGAGATGCATCAGGAGGACAAACGCAATGAAGGAAATGCTAATGGATGAGTTTCAGCACACGGTACAGGACTTAATATTCAGAAATAAAAGCATCATTGATTCTATCACAAAGTATCAGGAATCCAACGCAAGAGTCAATCGTGCAATTGTAAAGGCCGTCACACAATGTGGGTGTATTTCAATCGATGCAGGAAAGCAGGAAATGCCTGAAGACGTCAGCTTTGAACAGGTCCGAGCGGCGATGGATACACATATCAGTGGCAAGCTTTGTGAAAACTGCGCTGATCAGATTGAAAAGGAACTGGGCAAGAATCTTTATTACATAGCCTCCATCTGCAATACACTTGATCTAAATCTCTATGATATCATGATTAAAGAGCTGGAGCAGGTTAAGATGCTCGGTCAGTTCAACCTGGAGTAGCACTCTGCAGCAGTTTATTGCCAATAGCCTTTTGGGATAGTTGAGCAGCCTTCCGGAATGAATATCATAAATAGCACTAATCAGGATATGACTATCGAAAAATAATTTCGAGGGCTTGCTGTATATTCGAAACCGGAATTATCGCGACACCAGCAGTAGTTTTAACCTGTCGCGCCATTTTCATGTTCCCTTCTGGTATGACAATGCTCTTAAAACCAAGCCTTACAGCTTCCGAAATCCTCTTTTCCACCTGTGCTACGGCACGTATTTCACCGGTAAGGCCGATTTCACCTATTAGTACGCAATCACTTGACACCGGTATGTTCTTAAAGCTGGAGGCAACCGCAGCGGCAATGCCTAGATCACAAGCCGGTTCATCCAGCCGTATCCCTCCCACTACATTTAAATAGGCATCATAATTGTAAAGCTGAAGCCCTACACGCTTTTCCAGCACTGCCATCAACATCGTCAATCTGTTGAAATCTACTCCCGTGGACATTCTTCTGGGTGCAGGGAAGTTGGTTACGCAGACCAGAGACTGTATCTCAATCAACATAGGCCTTGTGCCCTCAAGACTTGACACCACAGCAGATCCGGGAACATTATTTGATCTTCCGGACAACATCATCTCAGAAGGATTTGTCACCTCTTCCAGTCCGGAATCCCGCATTTCAAAAATCCCAATTTCATTTGTTGACCCAAATCTGTTCTTTACAGCTCTCAATATTCGAAAGCTTAGGTGCCTGTCCCCCTCAAAGTAGAGCACAGTGTCAACCATGTGCTCCAATACTCTAGGTCCTGCTATGGCACCGTCCTTTGTCACATGCCCCACAATCATCACCGTAACACCGGTACTCTTTGCCAGCTTCATAAGGGCTGCCGTTACCTCCCTGACCTGGCTAACACTGCCCGGAGCCGAGGTTATAGTATCCGTATACATGGTCTGTATCGAATCAATTACGACCAGCCCGGGTTTCTCTGCGTCTATCAGTCCAGCAACCGACTCATAGTTGGAAGCCGATACAATGAACAGATCCTTCCGCTTCACCTTCAGCCTGTCGGCTCTCAGCTTAATCTGCCCGACGGATTCTTCACCCGAGACATACAGTATTTTCGAGCCTGAATGGGTTGTATTGCACACCTGCAGAAGCAAGGTAGATTTACCGATACCGGGATCTCCTCCTATTAGTATCAAAGATCCCTTGACAACACCTCCTCCAAGAACCCTGTCCAGCTCCTCTATGCCGGTAGTGCTACGGTCCTCGTTTCCTATCTGTACATCCTCCAGACTGACCGATTTTATGGGGCCATCCATTTTTGCTGCAGTCTTGGTGCTGCTTGCCGTTCTCTCCTCGACAAAAGTGTTCCACTGCATACATGCCGGGCATTTCCCCAGCCATCCGGATGATTCGTATCCACATTCCTGACAGACAAAAACAGATTTACTCTTTGCCATAACTCCTCCTAAAAGCTAAATGCCATGTGCTTATAGCTCTCCAGCCTCAATCAATCCATCAATAACAAGGACAAACATCGCATGTGACCATGTGAGCGGAATAACCCAGGCAGGTTTACCCGTGGTCTTATCGACCTGCTCGGGTAATAAGTCCTGCTCCGTGGCACTCTTTACAGCCCAGTCCAAATATTCTCTTGCCCTTGAATATGACCTCCTGCTAATATGATACAAAGCAGCCCAAAGAGTTGTCAAAACCCACGGATTCCCTCCTATATAGCCATCATATTCATATCGCATCAATCCGCCGGTTCCATGAACAGTAAGCTTTTCTTCCACCAGCTCGGCCGTGCTGACCATTCGCGGATCCCCAGGAGGAAGGATGTCGAAAGGGATACTTAAGCCCAATAGGCTAATATCCAATGTACCGTCCAGCAAGGTATAGTCTCTGGTAATACTCTTATCGTTCATTTGCAGCCAGACCTTGGCATCCGTATGCTCATCGCCCCAGCCGTTAAGCTTCACGCGCACACTTCTGACAAATCGCTTCCACTCCGGACTCCAAAAGTTCTTTTCTATATCCTCACGTAGCTGTGATGCAGCCTTGCGCCAAGCTTCGGCTAAAGACACTAGCTCGGCTCTGCTATACAGCAGTTTACTTGTGCCGACAATTTGTCCGGCCTCGTTTGACTGGGCCTTGGCCTCTACCGATTGGCGCTTAGCCTCACATGATAAATAATCGGCTTCGCCGTGCTCTGCTAATATTTCTGCTATAGCTGCGCCCGCTCCAATTCCGGCACAAACAGCCGCACTAGAATACGCATGCTCACCGATTCTCTCCTCCCACAGATCATAGCTTAGCCAGGGCAACCCGGTCTGTGAATCCTGATAACCCAACAAAAACTCAACGCCCTTTTTAATGCAAGGCCAAAGATCTATAAGAAAATCCATATTCCCCGTATGCTCATAATGCTTCAGAATTCCCCAGATAATTGAGCCACCCTCATCTATCTGCAAGCCCCAGCACGGCGCGAGATTACCATCCATGTGAAATCTTTGCTGCCAGCTTCCATCCTCATCCTGCACCTGGGCAGCCCAACGGTAAAAAGCCTCCACATCCTCCGAAAGCCCACACTTGTCGAGTGCAGCGGCAATAAAAGCAGCATCCCTTCCCCAGCAGTAGGCATATCTTCCACATCTGGAAAACTCCTCGTCAATCTCGGGTGCAGCAAGAAGCGCGCCTGTCTTTTTGTTGGTCATCAGAGCAAACACCAGCAGCGAACGCTTATATATTGAATCAATTTCGGTATCTCCCGTATGTATCAACCGTGTCCGGGCCAGATAATCCTGCCAGAACATCTTTGTTTTGCTCATATCTGCAAGGGAATCTGCAGCCATATTTTCATAAGTCAGCTTTTTGAGTGTCTTCAAATCCCGCGCAAGGCAGATCTGAAGCGTGAAGTGCATGGTCTCACCAGACTTAAGCTCACCGCATTCCCAGATTAGAGCACCTTCTCTCATCATGCCAATAGTATCACTGCCGTAAAGCTCTCCGCGCCCTGCATTTTCATAAGAACCCCCGCCAATCTGGTACTGCAGCAGCTGCTTATCAGAAGACAAGGAGTAATAATAGCCATGCTTGTAATGAATTAATGTGGAAAGCCTTGGGTCAAACAAAATACCGGCTGTATGAGGTGTTGTGGAAACAGACGATGAAAATGCAGTAAACCGGATTGGCATATTTGAGCCACCGGTATTGACCACCTCATAACACCTTTTCAGAACGTCACTGTCAGGTATGGCAAAATCCGACTGGCGTATAATCAGTCCATGGTCCTTTTTTATATACTCTGTAACCGCAATGTTTGTATCCGGCACATAGTATTGCTTTAGCTGCCAATCCTCGGAGCTCAGCCAGGACGCGCCCTGCCACAGGTCATGGCAAATCACTCCAACACTTAGCCTGTCAATATGCTGAGGGAAATCGATATCGGGCCAGAATAGCCTTATCAGCTCTCCCCTTTGATCAATGCATCCGAGTAGGCTAGAATTTCCTGTAATTAAGCTGTTGATATAAGGTTTCAAATCAATTCCTCCATTTGTCGCTCCTTCATTCTAACACAACTCGTGAAATGCCAGCAATATAATTGAAGCTTTCACCGATATGCATAAATATTTTTTTGTAAAAGGAGCAAAATAATAGAAACCACAGCGATGGAGGTTCTGAATGAATAATGCTTCACAAAATATTTTGCTAGAGATGACCCAACTGGTTCAGGTACTTGTTTTTATTGCCGGCTGCTATTTTTTCAGCATATCTGTGATGGGATGGAGAAAGCCAAGGACTAAGTCCGAAGAATGCCCTCCCTGCAAGCGATTCGCCCTTGTAATAGCCGCCCACAATGAGGAGCTGGTGATTGGGCATGTAATCGACAGCCTCATGAATCAGAATTATCCCCGGGAGCTATATGATATTATAGTTGTAGCTGACAACTGCACCGATTCAACCGCATCAGTTGCCAGCAGGCACGGCGCATTGGTACATAAGCGATTTGATCCGCACAAAACTGGCAAGGGGAACGCTCTTGAATGGATGTTTAGCAAGATTTACGAGCAGAATGATCGTTATGATGTCGTCAGCATTTTTGATGCAGATAACCTAGTCTCAGCCAATTATCTCTACGAAATGAATAGACAGCTATGTAAGGGATACAAGGTAGTGCAGGGTTATATTGATAGTAAGAATCCTTTTGACTCCTGGATAACCTGCTCGTATTCTATTGCATTTTGGCTTACAAATCGAACCTATCAGCTGCCGCGTTTTAATCTGCGGCTTAGCTGTGTTCTGTGCGGCACTGGCTTTTGCGTAGATATATCAGTTCTGAAGGAAATCGGATGGGGAGCGACATGTCTGACAGAGGATCTTGAGTTTACAATGAAGCTATCACTGAACGGTATTAAAGTCGCATGGGCACATGACGCCATTGTCTATGATGAGAAGCCATTGACCCTTAAGCAATCCTGGCGTCAGAGAATAAGATGGATGCAGGGGCACGCGGATTGCGCATTTAGATACCTTGTGCCTCTGTTTAGAAAAGCTTTCAAGGAGCGTAACCTTGCTGTCTTTGACTGCGCCGTATACCTTTTTCAGCCAATTCGATTTATTTTTATAGGCATAATCTCAATCATGCTAAGAATTCAATCCTTTTATCCCGAGATACCCTTCTTTACAGTTCAGCATATTCTACCGGAGCTTGTCTGGCATATATTTGTGTTGCTACAATTTATATACGGCCCGTTGGTGGTACTATCCGAAAACAAGTTTGATCTGCGTATGCTCCTGGGATTTATCGTCTACCCCTTTTATTGCCTTACCTGGATACCTATCACAATTCAAGGCATCTTCAGCAAGGATAACAAGGTCTGGAGCCACACAGCACATACACGAAAGATAAGAATAGAGGATCTGGAAAAACCGCGCAGCCCACAAAGCCCTGCTCACCGCCCCGAAGCCTCTCGTTATCAATAATGTGACAGGGGGCTGTCCCCTTTTAGTTGAAGGTGTTACTGAAGAACTGAAAGCACGAGCCCAGATGGGTTGGGTCGGTGTGGTGAATAATATCTCCAATCGTGTAGAAGCAACTGTACCCAAGGAAATCAAATATTTCCAAGCGAATGCTGGATGAGGACCAAACCTCTCCCGGTTATAGTTTTAATTTATGTGCTTATCTAGGTATCGTTTACACTACATCAGGCAGAAACCGGTATTTAATTAAGGATAATGAAGTAGCATGTGATTTGTATTTTTCAGACCATTTCTTATATCATCGGTAATATGGCCGGTAGTATTGCTCGGAGAAGTGGAAAACAGAGAGCCACCAACCCATTAGGAAAAAATTGGTGTCCTGCTTAACAATAATTTAAATAAACCGATATATTTCTATTATCAATTTTGCGTATTTTATACTTCTATCTTTACAGGATTTTTCAGTGGCATTGAGAAACAGCTTAATCGTCCTTTTTTTAGCGTGTTGTTTTATGGCGGTCAATTTAGTAACCAAAATGAAATTAAATTATAGAATCACAATCGTGACATTTGTGCTATTGATGATTTTATTGAATGTTGAGTATTATAAATATATTGGACCTGCAATGTGGACAGCCACTTTTATATACGTTATGCTGGCAATGAATCAAACAGATAAAAAAATGTTGGCGGTATTTTCTGCAACCATTTGCGGTTTGGGGATTTTTACATGGATACGCAATGAGCATTTCACATTAAGTACCACATACTATGTCGCGCAATTTGTCTTATTTGCTATGCTATTTTTTATTTCTTCTCTTGTTTTTAATATGCAAGCAAAAAAGAATACTAGGATCAGAGAACAAATAAAACAACTTACGCTGATATCTGAGGTATCAAAGAACTTTTTATTAATAAACAGCCAAAATTTGAACGATAAAGTCACAACACTGTTAGAGCAGATCGCAAAGCATTTCGGGGCTGACCGTTCATACCTTTTCCTTCTCACCGAGGATACGAAGACGATTAGGTACGCGAATGAATGGTGTAACGGCTGTATTTCGCCGACCATAGACATTGTCCGCGAAATACCGATAAGTGCATTCCCATTGTGGATGAACCAACTGTGCAATGGCAAAGAGGTACATATACCGGATATCGAAAAGCTGGCAGCCGAAGCCGAACCGGAAAAAGAACTGCTAATAAAGCAGGGCATAAAGTCGTTGCTGTCTATGCCCGTGATATGGAACGGAAAAACTTACGGGTTTCTCGGGCTTGTTGCCGTTAAAAATTTAAGGCACTGGAATGATGACAACCGCAAGATTCTCGGTGTGCTGGCAAACACGCTCTCGGATACATTGTTAAAGATCGCAGCAGAAAATGAAATCCATCGTATGGCATATTATGATGATTTGACAGGTTTACCAAACAGAAGGCTTCTTATGAGTAAATTAAAAGAAGAAATACTGATGGCCCAGAAATCCAATAAGCTTATTGGTATTGTCATTTTTGACATTGATTCCTTTAAAGATATCAATGACGTCAAGGGCCACGATAGTGGTGATGAATTGCTAAAGCAGGTTGCCCGCAGGCTTTCTGAAAATATAAAAAAGTGTGATATGTTATCTCGTTTTGGTGGAGACGAGTTTTTGTTGTTGATTACGAATATTAATCAGCCGAATGATATTATAACAAGTGCAGAACAAATAATGAAATCATTTGAGCAACCATTGGTTATAAAGGGCCAGGAATTCTTTGTTACGATCAGTGCCGGTATTGCTTTGTATCCAAACGATGGCGAAGAACCGTACACCCTTATTAAAAATGCTGATCTGGCTATGTATTCTTCGAAGCGTCAGGGCAAAAACCAATATACATTATGTTCACCGGCTTTGAAGGAAGACCTATTACTAAAAACAAAGTTGAAGAACGGCTTGTATCGGGCACAGCAAAAAGGTGAACTTCAGCTTTATTATCAACCGCAAATCTGTATTTCAACTAAAAAAATAATTGGAGTAGAAGCTTTACTGCGGTGGAATCATCCTCAAATGGGAATGGTTATGCCAGGTTTATTTATTCCATTGGCAGAACAAACGGGTTTAATTAATTCTATCGGCGAATGGGTGCTTAGGACTGCCTGTTCCCAATGCGCGGCATGGAATAAGTTAGGTATGCCCGCAATGCGAATGGCAGTTAATCTTTCGTTGATGCAATTCCAAAATCCAGAACTGGTTGACACTATACAGAAAATACTTAGAGAAACTGAATTGGATCCTAGACATCTTGAATTGGAAATTACAGAAAGCATTGCAAGCAAAAACACCGAAAATACCGTTCGTGTGCTGAATGAATTAAAGAGACTTGGAACAACAGTTTCCATTGATGATTTCGGGGTCGAGTATTCGTCTCTTAATCGCTTAAAACGAATGCCAATTGACAGAATTAAAATTGATATGCAATTTATTCATAGCATATCCCAAAGCGACAAGGATGATGCTATTGTTAAGATTATTGTGGCGCTCGGGAAAAGCTTAGGCCTTAATGTAATTGCCGAAGGCGTTGAAACACAAATGCAATTGGATTTTCTAACAAGTCATTTGTGTGACGAGGTTCAGGGCTTTTATTTCTATAAACCTATGCCTGCACATGAGGTTGAAAAAATCCTTTTTGATCAGCAGGCTATGAAATAAGTCATAAAGTGATTCTCCAAGCCCCGCGCAGAGCAGACGACCACACTTGGGTGCGGCTACTAAAAACTTCACGATGTGATTGCCGCGCTCATCCCGGATTATAAGCCGAAAAAGCATTATAAGGTGGTAGGTGAGTTTGATGCCGAAAATCGTTTGATATACTACGATATGTCCGCGGCAGAGGTTTCTGAATTCCGTGTAGTCAAAGAATAAATATAAGGGCGGCTGTTCCCGAAGAACAGTAAGACCACACTAAAGGTTTTATCCTTTGGTGTGGTCTTACTGTTTTGGCTCCGCTTGAAGAGTGTCGGTCAAAAATTTACTTGTTTCCGTAAATCCTTATGACGAACGTCCTTTATACACTTACTTATTTACTCACAGGCTCTTGCTCATCATCTTAAGGGCACTACCCCTTTAAGAGAACCGTCCCCCTTACTTGGTCCCCCTTACCTGAGAGAACCGTCCCCTTGGTACTCGGCTTCCTTTGCCCTTTACTACTGAACAGAACAGTCCCCTCCTTTTTGGAGAGAACCGTCCTCCTACTCTTTAACGGTGAACACCAGCTTGTCTTCCGCTAGCCCTACTTTCACGGTGTCACCCGGCTTCACGCTGCCATCCAATATTTCCTCGGCCATCCTATCCTCTATCATACTCTGTATAGATCTTCTCAGCGGCCTGGCTCCAAAGACAGGATCATAGCCTTTTTTGGCAAGATAATTCTTGGCCTCGTCACTTACCTCAAGAGTAATTGCGCTCTGATCAAGCCTCTTCACAAGCACATCAAGCATGATGCCTACAATATTTCTTATATTATCTTCATCAAGAGGATGAAATACAATTATGTCATCTACTCTATTCAGGAATTCAGGACGGAAGGTCTTCTTCAGCTCGCCCATAACATTGCTCTTCATATCCTCATAGTTCTTTGCAGAATCATCCTCAGTCAGAAATCCCAACCGCTTCGGCTCAGTAATCATTCTACCGCCCACATTCGAAGTCATGATAATTACAGTGTTTCTAAAATCAACGACTCTGCCCTGAGAATCCGTCAACCGACCATCCTCCAATATCTGAAGCAGGATATTAAAAACGTCGGGATGAGCCTTCTCTATTTCATCAAACAGCAGTACCGAATAGGGTTTTCTTCTTACCTTCTCCGTAAGCTGTCCGCCCTCTTCATAACCCACGTAGCCCGGAGGCGATCCCACCAGCCTGGACACTGCAAACTTCTCCATATATTCGGACATATCAATACGTATCATTGCATTCTCATTTCCGAACAAAGCCTCTGCCAATGCCTTACTAAGCTCTGTCTTGCCCACACCTGTCGGCCCGAGGAATATGAAAGAACCAGTCGGTCTCTTAGGATCCTTAAGGCCTACCCGTCCTCTCCTGATTGCCTTTGAAACAGCCTTTACGGCTTCATCCTGACCAATGACCCTCTCATGGAGCACCTCCTCCATCCTCATCAGTCTCTCCGATTCCTCTTCAGCCAGTCGTTTCACGGGTATGCCGGTCCAGCTTGCTACGATATCTGCGATCTCATCCTCGGTTACAGTATCTGTTTGAGCATGACTCCTCTGATACCATTCATCCTTCATTTTCTCATGCTCTGCCTTTAGCTTCTGCTCCTGATCCCTTATGCCCGCGGCCTTTTCAAACTCCTGTCTCCTTATGGCATCTTCCTTTTCCTTCGAAAGCCTTTCCAGCTGTTCTTCAAGCTGTTTTATGTCCGGAGGTGCTGTAAAAGCCTTGAGCCTTACCCTTGAAGCAGCCTCATCCATCAGATCAATTGCCTTATCAGGAAGATACCTATCTGTAATGTATCTGGCAGAAAACCTTGTCGCCGCCTCCAATGCCTCATCCGTTATCTTTACAGTGTGATGGGCTTCGTACTTGTCGCGGATGCCCTTCAAAATCTCAATAGTCTCCTCCTGGGTCGGCTCCCCAACAGTAATCGGCTGGAATCTGCGTTCGAGTGCAGCATCTTTTTCAACGTACTTGCGATACTCATTGATTGTAGTCGCACCGATTACCTGTATCTCTCCCCTGGCAAGTGCGGGCTTAAGAATATTGGATGCATCAATGGCGCCCTCAGCCGCTCCCGCACCAATAATTGTGTGCATTTCATCTATGAACAAAATCACGTTGCCGGCCTTTCTGACTTCATCCATTGCCTTCTTTAGTCTTTCCTCAAACTCCCCTCTATACTTTGCTCCTGCCACCATTGAAGAAAGATCCAGGGAAAAGACCCTCTTGTCCTTCAAAATCTCCGGAATATTGCCTTCAACAATTTTCTGTGCAAAGCCCTCGGCAATTGCTGTTTTCCCAACTCCCGGCTCACCAATAAGGCATGGATTGTTTTTTGTCCTCCTGCTGAGTATCTGGATGACCCTCTCAATCTCTTTATCGCGCCCCACAATTGGGTCAAACTTCGCCTCCCTAGCCATCTCAGTCAGGTCCCGCCCAAATTGATTCAAGGTGGGAGTATTCGTCTGACTTGAGACGCTTTTAGGCGCTCCGCTTGCGGTGGGTGTATCCTCATGCAGCATCCTTACAATATCATTAAACAATTTTTGCGTTTCTACGCCCAAATCAATTAATATCCTTACCGCAACACTCTCTCCCTCTCTCATAATGCCAAGGAGCAGATGCTCTGTTCCTATATAGTTATGTCCAAGCCTTCTTGCCTCAACAAGGGCCAGCTCAAGCACCCTCTTCGTCCTGGGTGTAAAATCAAGGGAATTCTTGCCTTCACTGCTCCCCCTGCCTATTAACTCTTCTATTTCATTTATTACCTTCTCCTCTGTAACACCCTGCCCCTGCAAGACTCGCGCCGCAACACCGGTACCCTCCTTCAAAAGCCCCAGCAGTAAATGCTCCGTACCCACGTAGTTGTGTCCGAGCTGCACTGCATTTTCCTGTGATAAATTTATCGCTTTCTCAGCCTTTTCGGTAAATCTTCCGTACATTCCTCATCACTCCTTACTGTATGCTATCTTGTAAATGTGTCCGCATAAGCTCCGCACGCCTTTGTTCCCTTTCATCCGGCTTGAGCTCTCCTCCGGAAAGCTTCTGCAAATATGCCGGATGTACCATTAGCATCATTTCATTTATTTTCCCCACTTCTATTCCCTTAATCAAGTCCATTATGACGCCAAGCCTTACATCTGAAAGCAATTTCAAGCTTTCCTCTGCAGAAATAATTCTTGCATTCTTTAGCAATCCCAGAGATCTGAATATTCTATCCTCAAACCTAAGTGGACTTTGCTTATACAGCTCCAGCCTCAAAATCCTTTCCTGCTCCGATATCTGAGATGTAATGTTGCTTATCCCGCAGATAATCTCATCCTCGTTCTGACCCAGTGTTACCTGATTTGATATCTGGAAAAGATTCCCCGTAGACTCGCTGTTCTCGCCGTATGCACCTCTAACAGCCACACCAATTTTCCCGCAATTCTCCAATATTCCTTTTATATAGCCCGTCATGGCAAGCGCCGGAAGATGCAGCATCACAGACGCTCTCATTCCGGTCCCCGTATTAGTGGGACAACAGGTGAGATACCCTGTGTTTTTCTCAAAAGCAAAGTCCAGCTTCTCCTCCAGTCTCGTGTCCAGCTTGTTGCAAAGCTCCCAGGCCTCTTTCATCTGCATACCGGGAAATATGCACTGTATCCTAAGGTGATCCTCCTCGTTTATCATTATGCTGATTTTCTCATCCTTTCTGAGAATAACAGCCCTATTTTCATCTCTTTCCACAAATTCAGGGCTGACCAGATGCCTCTCCACAAGAAATTGCCTGTCAAGGGGCTTCAAGGAATGCAATTCAATATATTCCATCCCCCTCTTCTGGGCATCTGTGCCGCTGAACACGGCATCCTTGACCTTCTCCAGTATCTGCGCACCCTGATCATCTGTCATCTTCGTCGTAAAAGGATAGCCCGCAATATTCCGGGCAAGCCTGATTCTACTGCTTATGGCGGTATCAATCCCAGGTAACGGTTGAGCGGCATCTTCCTTCATATCGCACCTCCACACTGCTTATCGCTGCTTTCCAAAACCCTGATACGATCCCTGAGCTCAGCAGCCTGCTCATATTCCTCATTATTAATTGCCTCAGACAATTGCTTTCTTAGACCTTCCAATTCGTTCATTTCCCTGATACACTCGGCAGCCTTCTTCGGCACCTTACCCGTATGCTGTACGCCACCATGAAGCCTTCGTAATATTGGGTTCAAGCTTTCATCAAAAGCCTTATAACAGTTGCCGCATCCCAATTTGCCTGTTTTTCTAAACTCATCAATACTAAGGCCGCAAAAATCGCAGCATACTTCATCAGGCTTCTTAACCGTTGTAAAGCCTTCAGATTGAGCCAATCCGGGAAAACCCCATAGAAAATCCCCCAGGTTAAGCTGTGGGCTGATGACAAAGTGCCCCTTTTTCTCTGCGCATTGACTGCATAGGTACATTACAGCCTTATTTCCATTAATTATTTGCGTAAAATGTACGCTGGCTTCTCTTTTTTGACATTGTTGGCACAACACATCCATCACTCCTTGCATGCCTGCACTAATTAAAATTATTGTTACCCTATAAGCGTGTAAAAAACGCTTACACCATCAAGCTGGTCAGCATGTTTTTCAACATAACAGCCCTGATCATGTCCCGTTCAGGCATCTGAATTCCGCCTATTACCTTATCGCTGGTTGCGGCTTTCAGAATAAGTCCTTCCCTCTCGCTGACCACATCGTAATCGACAAAATTATTTATGAATACCTCTGCAGACTGCTGGGAAATACTGTCGCCCATAGATGTTATAATATGCATCAAGTAATTCCCGGGTCTTGTGATATCCACTCTTTTTATCGTAATGTTCCCTCCGCCGCCGCGCCTGCTCTCAACGTAGTAGCCCCTTTCGGTAGTGAATCTGGTATCTATTACGTAGTTTATCTGAGAGGGTACGCAATTAAAATGATTTGCCAGTTCATTTCGCTGAATTTCAATAGCTCCATTTGTATCATTTATCATCTGCTTTAAAAAAGCTTCAATTATATCACTCATCCTGGCCATCTGCGCTCACTCCCTTCCTTGTTCATTACTATAAGAAGCAGATACATAACCCCTTATCCTTATTCCTATAGTGGTTTATTGATTTTGACTTTCTTTGACTTTCATTTATATTATAAATCACCCCTTATATTTATTCAAGTACTTTTTATTATTCATCACGCTTGTGTTTTTTATCCTATTATATTGAAAAATAAAATCCTTGAACTGGTTTTAATGTGTGTTATAATATACATTATGTCATAATGTGCATAATAGCCTCATGAATGACCTTCCTATATATAGGAATAATATTATAAGTCTGTAATAATACAAGGGGGAATTCATATGAAAGACTATACCGTGGATAAGCTCCGAAACGTGTGCTTAATGTCACATGGCGGAGCTGGAAAAACAACACTAACAGAAGCAATGCTTTTCAACACCAAGGTACTCGACAGATTGGGCAAAGTCAATGATGGTAATACTACGACAGATTACGACCCAGAAGAAATAAAAAGAAAGATTACGATCAATACAGCGATTGCTCCATGCGAATGGAAGGATTACAAAATCAATGTGATTGATACCCCCGGCTATTTCGACTTTGTTGGCGAAGTCAAGCAGGGTATAAGGGTATCAGACGGTGCGGTTATTCTGCTTTCGGCCAAGTCAGGCGTCGAGGTAGGTACAGAAAAGTCATGGGATTATGCAAAGGAAATGGGAATCCCAATGTTCTTCTTTATCGGTAAAATGGATGAAGAAAATGCGAATTTCAATGAATCTTTAAACCAGCTTATCAACACTTTCGGCAAAAGCGTTATACCCTTCCAGCTTCCGATAATGGAAGGAGAAAAGTTTGCCGGCTTTGTTGATGTTTTGGGCATGACTGCGAAAAAATTCGACAAGGATAAATTGGTTGATGCACAAATCCCTGCCGATTTAAATGATAAAGTATCAGAAATAAAGGACGCTCTGAATGAAGCTATCGCAGAAACAAGTGAAGAGCTTATGGAAAAGTTCTTCGGCGGCGAGGAATTCAGTGCCGATGATATTAAGAACGGTCTTTCAGCAGGTATCGGAGACGGCTCAATTGTCCCGGTCTTCTGTGGCTCAGGTCTATTAAACCAAGGCATTAATGTATTAATGGATGCTATTATAGCTTATATGCCATCCCCCGCATGCAAACCTACTGTCAAGGCTAAAAAGCACGGAACCGACACAATTGTTGATCTGAAGAATTCTCCTGACGAGAGCTTGTCTGCACTTGTGTTTAAGACCATTGCAGACCCCTTCGTTGGTAAGATATCTATTTTCAGAGTTTATTCGGGTACAATGAATTCTGACTCTGTAGTTTATAATACTACTTCAGAGAAAACAGAAAAGATTGCACAGGTATTTATGCTCCGTGGTAAGAAGCAGCTTCCGGTCGATAAAATGATTGCAGGAGATATTGGAGCGGTTGCAAAGCTCCAGTTCACAAATACCAACGACACCTTATGCGACCAAGCCAATCAGGTTGAGCTTGAGAAGATAGAATTCCCCGAACCCTCACTTGAGCTGGCTATCGAGCCTAAGGCTAAGGGTGACGAGGAAAAAATCAACTCTGGGCTTACAAAGCTGCAGGATGAGGATCCTACATTTAAAGTCACTCTCAATGCAGAAACGAAGCAAACAGTTATTTCTGGAGTTGGAGAGCAGCATCTTGATGTCATTGTCAGTAAGCTGAAAGCAAAGTTTGGTGTTTCGGTCAACCTTGTAGACCCAAGGGTTCCATATAGAGAAACTATAAAGAGTAAGGTTAAGGTGGAAGGAAAGCACAAGAAGCAATCGGGCGGACACGGCCAGTATGGTCACGTTTGGATTGAATTTGAGCATGGCGAAACTGAAGACCTCGTATTTGAAGAGAAGATATTCGGTGGCTCAGTGCCGAAGCAATACCACCCGGCTGTTGAAAAAGGATTGCGGGAAGCCATTTCTCATGGTATTCTTGCCGGTTATCCCGTCGTTAACCTGAAGGCAACTCTATTGGATGGATCCTACCACGATGTAGACTCTTCGGAAATGGCCTTTAAAATCGCTGCGCGTCTTGCCTACAAAAAGGGACTCCCACAGGCAAACCCGACATTGCTTGAACCCATCAGCCATGTAGAGGTGTACATTCCAGACAGTTACATGGGAGATATTATAGGCGATTTGAACAAGAGAAGAGGAAGAATTCTTGGTATGAACCCTTATAAGGGTGGCTTACAACAAGTCGTTGCTGATGTTCCTACAGCAGAAATGTTTAAGTATGCAAACGACCTCAGGTCAATGACGCAGGGGAGAGGCTACTTCAAGCAGTATTTTGAGAGGTACGAAGAGGCCCCGGCCAACGTAGCTCAGAAGGTTATAGAGGAAGCAAGGAAGGATATGACTGACGAGGCAGAAGACGAGTAAGACTTATGTCTCTATGATAATAGTAACTAGAAGGGGCTACCCGAAAGGGCGGCTCCTTTTTTCATTGTCAAATTCAATTTTTGAATGAATTTGGAACTTTCTCCTTACTAATCCGTCCATATATGTAAAACCCGATAGAATATAGACATGGGTATAGGAGGGAACGAATATGAATAAGAAGATTTATGGTATTATTTTAGCGGCAATACTTATTCTAACTACCTTTGCCGGTTGTGGCGCCGCCGGCTACAAGTCCAGCACCGCAACGGATCCGGCACCTGCAGCAACAAGCGCTAAAAGAGATTCTGCCAGTGTTAACTTTAGTGATGAATACTCGTTAACTTTTGACGATGGAGAATCAGGTTATGCGGAGGAACCGAAAAGTGAAGAAGCGATTGATGCGGATTCACTAACCGGCATCGGAGGATCAAATGTAGATGTTTCCAATGTCATACTATCAGAAAGGAAAATCATTCGCAGTGCAAACTTGACGATTGAGGTTGAGGACTTTGATGCAGCCTTTAACCAAATCGAGTCCATGATCCTTGGCATTGGCTTCATTCAAGAAACCAATATCAATACGGATAAGGTTTATGTGGAGGAGCAGGAAAAGCTGGTTAAAAACGGCACACTGGTACTGAGAGTTGACAAGGCAAAATTCGACAGTGTTCTTGGAAAGCTTAAGGGCGTAGGCGACGTGTATAACTACACTACAAATGGCCAGGATGTTACCGATCAATATGTTGACGTGGAGGCCAGACTGCGACTGTTGAAAATGGAGCAGGAAAAGCTTGAGTCTTATCTCGCAAAGCTGAATGATCTGGACGATATCTTTAGGACGGAGAGCAGACTGACGGATATCAGGTATCAAATAGAGAGCCTTACAGGTAGTCTAAACAAGATGTCCAGCCTTGTGGATCTTTCCACTATTACAATTCAAATGAATGAGAAGTACCCCGGCTATAAACCAACAAAGGTGACCTATGGTGACAGACTGCTAGACAGCCTTAAGGAAAGCCTCTTACAGGTCGTGGAATTCCTTGGCGATTTCCTGATAATTATTGTAGCCGCTCTGCCGGTATTACTTATTATAGGCATTTTTGTACTGATTGCGATTGCAATAATTAAGCGCATACCCAGAAAGCGCAGGGAAAGGGTTAATGAAGTAAAGCCTGGAAACGGTCAAAACGCAAATGCCTACACGACAAAATATACAGAAAATTTCAATAACGATACCAATAAGCCAGACGACAATCAAACGGACAATAGGCCTGAATAAGCAATACTCACAGAACAAAAACCACTAACAAAAGCACAGTAAAAACATAAGAGCACCCGCCTTTCAAATGGTGGGTGCTTCTTAATTCATAGTGGCATTACAAAGCAAAAAGCACAATACATTTCAGGGTGCGCGACCGGGGTGGCTTATTGACAAAAATTTGTCAAAGATGTATAATTCCATTGTTAAGTTGATGTTAAGGGGGCAACTCATGGCTTCGAATAAAAAAATCTCTATGGCTGTTATCAGACGTCTTCCCAGGTACTACAGGTATCTGTCGGATCTGCTCTTGATGGATATTAACAGGATTTCTTCAAAGGAGCTCAGCACTAGGATGGGCATTACCGCCTCCCAGATAAGGCAGGACTTAAATTGCTTTGGGGGGTTTGGTCAGCAGGGTTACGGCTATAACGTGGAGCTTCTTTTTAACGAAATAGGTAACATTCTCGGTGTAAATAGCAAGTTTCAGACTATCGTCATCGGAGCAGGTCACATGGGCCAAGCGCTGGCAAACTACGGTAACTTCGAAAAGAGGGGCTTTCAGATTGTCGGAATTTTTGACAACAATCCTAAACTAGTCGGAAAAGAGATCAACCATATGAAGATTCAGCATATGGACAATTTAGATGACTTTGTAAAGAAATATCATGTTGATATCGCGATGCTGACTGTTCCCTATGATTATGCAAGAGAAGTAGCGGAAAGAGTGGCGCTTCTT
>Ga0209510_1000601_pt1 | contig 47851 bp, 55 predicted proteins | sample BiotimSIPDNA_FD_185749 | JGI IMG/M metagenome (GOLD analysis project Ga0209510, IMG submission 185749) | Anaerobic biogas reactor microbial communites from Washington, USA - Biogas_R1 time_0 SIP DNA (SPAdes) (version 2) | ecosystem: Engineered > Bioreactor > Anaerobic > Unclassified | place...
TAGGGGTTGTTCGCGCAAAAGCACTTTTAAAACCTAATTTTTACAGAAACCGCCAACGACCCAGATTGTAGCAAAATTGTTGGCACGATATTTGCTATGCACTTTTCTGGCATGATATTTGCTGTTAATTTAACGTTAAATAACTTGACAGGCGATAGTTAGCAATTTATACCATTTTGATATAAATACAAAAATGTATCATCAACTTTTAAGCTATAAGTTATTGATTTTAAACACTTTACAGGGTTTATTTAAAGTTTTACTTGATATAATTGAATTATCGAAGTAGGAATAAATCAAGGACTTAGGCCTGTTTTTCCCATTTTGCAAAGAAATACGAACCATAGCCCGATTGATAAAGGATAAACTCAAGTGATTCTTGTAACTCTGTTTAAATCAACAAATTGCAGAAAAAATACTTCTTTATACTAACTATACTAACCCTTACTAACCTTCTTTTATATGCTTTTCTAGAAAAAAAAATTAATAAAATTATATAGGAGAAGAGTATAAACTGGTGTTAGATAGCGGTAGTCAGTTAGCACGGTTAGCCAGTGAGCCATGCTCCCTGAGCCCCGCCCAAAGTGCATAGGAAAGCTTTCAAGGCACTTTAATCTATAGGGACAAGCAATTGCCCTGCTCTGTGAGCCCTGCTCTGTGAGCCCTGCTCTGTGCTCTGTGAGCCCTGCTCTGTGAGCCCTGCTCTGTGTTCTGTGCTCTGTGCTCTGTGAGCTCTAAAACTATATCTATACTTCATAGGAAGCCCGCTATTACACTTTAACTGTATTAGGTTATTAGATGTGTTCCAACATATTATCCTAAATTTTGAAACGTTTAAATTTCTGTACAAGCAAAAATCATGCCCAACTTTCTGTCAGCTTTTGCTATACCATGTATTATATTATTATTAGATGGTTCTATACCTCTGCGAACCGACTAACCGTAACGGTTCGCATGAATTTTCGAACGGTTAGCATAAAATCGACCTTCATCTGGGTCGTCAACAAATTCTCAAATTTATAATTTTTAGGTGGTAGCATGACACCAAGAGACGAAAAATGCAAGGAACAATTTGCTGTGTGTGAGAAACGTTTTGTGAGTAAGCTCTGGCTCTATGCTCGTGCAGTATTTTTGGTAGGTGGTATTCTGGGTCTGACATGGGGAGCTAGTTCTTGGCAAACCAAGACAGAAATGAGAGTCGGCACAGTCGAGGCTATAGGCATTGAAAACCGAATGGAGCTCAGAGAACTACGTTCAGATGTTAATGACCTAAAACGAATGAACAGTAAACTTGACACAATCGTCAAACTTTTAAAGGAGTGACTTATGGATATACTAAACAGCATTCTTGATTTTGGTAAAGAGAATGTGGTCTGGGGTTTAGTTGGAACCCTGGGCCTTTTCTTTATTAAAAGAGTTAGGACGGGCACAAGGAATCTGGGTCGTCTTGCCTCAGCGGCACTGAGGAAGAAAAACAAGAAGCTGGAAGAACTCGTTGAGGCTGGGGCAGACAAAGTTGTTGAGGCAGCTCAAGAGTTTCGAGATGGCATGAAAGAAGATAACAAATGACAGAGATTAAAGTCGGGGAGGCTTACACAACTCATACTCATTTGTTGGCAATTGGTGGCTTCAAGGATGACAAAGAACTTAAACTATTCTGTTTAAGAAATAATATTGAACGTGATCCTAGAGGTTATCCAATTTATCGCATTATGTCTTGTCTCAATGAAGCAAGACGGATGAAACAAAAAGATCTGGATCTGTCTGAGGAACTCTTAAGAGAGAAGGTCAGGAAGGAGAAAGTTGCTACTGATATAAAACTTAAGATCTATATCGAGAGAACTAAGGCCATTGAACGAATTAGGACGACCTGCCAAGCAGTCGCCAATAAAATTAGATATTCGATCAAGCTAGCGGCTCCACGTATAACTGGTCTTATGTCAGTAGCAGATGTAGAAGCAATTTTAACAGAATCATATAATTCCGCAATCGAACAGTTAGTAACTGAAGCGGATGTGATCCAGTCTTGGGAGGGCTATGGATACACAACTGATATTCAGCCGACAGGAAGCGAAGTGGTTGAAGATACCGAAGAAAGTATCAACAGTGGAAGTAGTCAAGAAGATCAGAGTGTCAACGAAGACAAACCTCTTAGAAAAAATAGATCTTTTCTTGACTCCATACTTAGTGGACCCAATTAGTTGCATTGGGAACTATAAGATAAAATGGCTAGGTGCCATCGGACCGACCCAGAGTGGTAAATCGGTAGTTCTGCAAGCAGCAGTTGCAGACATGGTGGACCAAGATCCTGGCCCAGGGCTGTATGTCCTCCCAGACGAGACAACCGGGAAGAAGCACTTAGATGAGAAAGTAATTTCCATGATCAAGGCTTCTCCTGAGTTGTCTTTATATTGTACTGGTAACAAGCGGGATATGTCATATGAGTCTGTGAGGTTGCAACACATGACGATCTATCCCGCTTGGGCTACCAGCATCGTAACAATGAACTCATTTCCCATGAAGAGAGTCTTTCTTGATGAGGTTCGACTCATGGGTTTAACTATAGGTAATGAGTCAAATGCTATTAAACTAGCATCAGACCGACTAACAACCTATTTTGGTTATGGCATCGGTCAAGGATATATGGTAAGTTCACCCTCTACGGAGGGTGACTTATTACATCAGCAGTTAACTGTTCCCGGCACTTTATACCTATCTTGGCAAGTTCAATGTCAGGAGTGCTTCGAGTACCAAGAACTTGACTTCTTTGTAAATATCATTTTTAATGAGAAAACTAAGAAGCCAGAGTGTAGATGTGCTCATTGTGGGGCAATCTTCAGTGATGTTGATCGTAAGAAAGAAATGAATAGTCACGGCAAATATGCAGTCGTTAAATTTGAGAACGGAATCAGAATGCCGACCCAGATCAGAAAAGATGGTACCTTAGAGGTTCCTTACGAATTAGGCGTTGGTCATAACCGCGTCTTTTTTCATTGGTCTTCAATGGAATCACCATTTCGCTCTTTCGATGATATATGGAAAGAGTTTATACAAACAAAAGATAAGGTTCACGACTATAAGAACTTTTGGCAAGCATGGCTTTCTAGGTTCTGGGTTGAGGATAAATCGAAAGCATCAGTTAAATCTCTTAGTGAACATAAAAAGTCTTATCGACTAGGCCACGTTCCAGATAAAGTAAAAATATTAACAGCTGGGATAGACACGCAGGATAAGGGTTTCTATGTGGTAGTGAGAGGTTTTGGTGAAAACCAGTTTACTTGTGTTGTGGATGCATTCCACATACCTTGTCATATGGCTATAGCTGAGGACACTGAGATAGAACGGCTTTTCAATGAGACTATTTTTAATAGAATATTTGAGAGTGGTTGGAAGGTGTCCATCGCAGCTATAGATACTGGTGGTCATAGAACTAAACAGTTATATAGAGCTTGTACAAAGATGTCACGATTAATATTGTGTAAGGGTGCTACAGAAGCTCAAGTAACACCTATTAACTACAGTAAAGAAGTTGGTATCTACCTTGTTAGAACACCTGAGTATCTTGAAGAGCTTGATCATCGTTCACAGAGCAACGATTATTGGTTACCAGAGAACATAAGTAAAGATTACTTAGTTCAGTGGACTAATAGACGTAAGACTGAGAATCAAAACAAGAAGACAGGTGAGACTCTTATTATTTGGAAGAAGATGGGTCAAGATGACTATCGTTATGCTGATGTCCACTCTCTGTTGTGTCTCGATATACCTACTGACAAATGGGCGAACCTAAGACAGAGACTTAACGACCCAGACTTCATTTCAAATCCATATCTTGAGGAAAAGGCAATGGAGCAAATAGAAAAGTTAGAAACAGTTAAGCCTATAATTGAACAAGAAGTAGACTATTCAATATCAGGTTTCAACTGGTGAAAGGATAAAATATGGCTACTTTCGTATCTTGGGCTGTGGAATACCAGAGAGCTTTAAATGCCTTAGCATCCAGACGCTGGGATGAATATTTTTTATCTTCAGTTGAAAATAGTGAAGAGATGAGAACAACTTACGTTACTCTGAACAATGTTACAGCCTTTATTGAATGGCTCGGAAAGAAAGCTTCTGAGGAATCCCTTGGTGCTCAATCTGGGTCGATATTTATGACCATAGGAGGGTACTGATGGCCAATTTCAAAGCGGCTGAGAGGAATGCTTATAATATTGGTTGGGAAGTGACCAATGAACAAAGTCCAGACTCCACACTATTAAATGATATTGTGACATTACGAGAACGCAGCCATCAACTGATTAGAGATAATCCTGTGGTTGCAGGGTTTCAACAAACATATATCAACAATATTATTTCTTATGGACCTACTATTTATAGTGCGTCTAAGAACAATATTCAACGCAAGCAGATCAATGATTACCTAGCGAAGAGGTTGGATTACTGTGATGTGACAGGATCTAAGTCAATTTACAAGATCCTGGAAGAGTGGGTCTCCTGTGCCTTCGCAGATGGCGATGTTTTGATTAATTTACCAATGGTAAATGGTCAAACAGTTGTTGAAACAGTTGAAGCCTTTAGAATAGATACTCCTTACACTAAGAAAACCGAAAGGGATAATATTCTAGTCCGTCATGGAGTAGAATACTACCCTAACGGTGTTTTAAAAGGGTTCTGGGTAAAGAAACCTGAGACAATTGATAAGTACTACGCTACTGGTAAAGAAGCATATGACTTTTTTCCTGTTTTTAAGGAAGCAAACGGTTTTCGTCGTAGAGTAACAGACTTGTTTAAGGCTCCACTTAATAGTAGGCCACTGGCAAGTCGGCAGTATCCTATAGTGACCCCAGCGATACCTTTTATTAAGTCAATTGATGATTTTAATGAAGCTACTATAATCGGGGCCAGGGTTGCAGCTTGTTTTAGTGCTTTTGTTACTGTGAATAACCCAGCACAGGCACAGAAATCACTTACAACAGATGTTGACCCCCGGGGGACGACCCAGAAGGTCACTAAGATGCAGCCGGGGTCGATCTTTTATCTTAATAAGAATGAAACGATCAATTTCGCTTCTCCAAATAAACCTGGGGATAACTATGATAGTTTTATGCTTAGGTCTTATAAGACCATTTCTATGTGCATGAGAGTTCCATACATCTTAGCTTTTCTTGACACTGATCAAGTTAGCTACTCATCATGGAGGGGAGCTGTACTCGACAGTTTCAAGATGGTTAAGAGGTGGCGTAGAGAATTAGACAAGATCCTTAAATGGGTCGTTTCTACTTTCATCTTAGAAGGGATTGCAAATGGCGAAATTAGAGGAGGCATTAATACAGCAGATCTCAGAGTCAGATGGCCCTCCGTTGGTGTTCTCGACGTGGAAAAAGAGGAAAGAGGTAATCAACTCGCTCTTGAGAATGGTACAAAGTCCATTCAAATGGCTTGCGATGAACAAGGTACTGACTATGAAGAGGTTCGTTCCGAGAGGCTTCAAGAGAGGCTCGACGCAATAGAGGACCAGGCTTTCGAACTTAAGAAGAAGAAGGAACTCTCAGAAAAGTATGGCATTGAATTCCCAGAAGACTCACAAAGTGATTCTGGGTCGTCAGTAAGCGAAGAAGAAGATAAAAAGAAAAGGAGAAAAGACGATGGAAACTGGTAGTCTTTTACTTAGTAAGTTAAGCAATACCGTGTGGTCCATCCGTCCGGAGATGCTTAATACCTTCGAAAATGTATTAAACTTCAAGTTTAATGATATGGAGAAGCTGGCTATAGCTGAGTCAAAATCAAATATCAAGTCAGGCTTGGTAGTTACCGATGGCTCTAAGGCTATTATCTCTATTTCTGGTATGCTCATGGATAACTGTTCTTGGTTAGATTCAATATGTGGTATGGTCTCATATGGGGGTATTGAGCAAGCAGTGTCTGAGTGTACTACTGCTAAAGGTATTGATCATATTATTATGCTTTGGGATAGCCCAGGCGGTATGGCTAGTGGGTGTAGTAGGGCAACAAAGGTTATTCGTGCTGCTAGAGAGCAGAAACGAGTGACCTCTCTAGTTATTGGTCAATGTTGCTCAGCAGCTTACTACTTGGCTAGTGGGGCGGATGAGGTTTATGCGGATGACCCTATCCGCACAGTAGGGCATATCGGTTGTTATATGCTCCACGTGGATCAAAGTGGGAGGGATCAGAAAGAAGGTCTTAAATTTACCTATATTAAAGCAGGTCAGTTTAAGACTGATGGTAATTCTCATGAACCCTTAACTAAGTCTGCTATGGATCATTTGCAGGAGTCAGTCAACACCTGCTATGAGGGTTTTATTAATGACGTTGCAATTAATCGTAATTTATCTGTCGATGCTGTCAGAGCAGTGGCAGAAGGGAAATGGTATGATGCTGTAAAGGCACCCAAAGAAATACTGGATGGCTTTGCAACATTAAATGAAATATTAACTTGGTAGGAGGAAACAATGCTGCCAAAAAGTGCAAAAAGTTGCTCAGTAGAGGATCTGAAAGCTGAGAATAGTTCAGTTTATGATCAGATCTTTGATCTGGGTCGTCAATCAGCGAATGCAGAGATTGCTAAGCTGAAGTCTGAAAATACGATTCGTAAGAATGCGTATAAACTCAATCTCGGTGAGTTTGGTGAGGGTTTGATCTCTGAGGGTCTGTCTGTTGAGGCTGCACTTGAGAGCTTGATTGCAGAGTCACAGAAACAACCTGCACAGCAGGCTGAACAGCCTAAACAGGAGTTGAAAGGTATTCTTGAAGCAACTGCTCCTGCTCACGCTGGTGCGGGCTCTGAGGGGGATACAGTTACCCCTACCAGTATGGATGAGGCCATTGCTCTTGAACTGAGAAATACAAACGGTGATAAGAAACAGGCAGCTAGAAATGCCCGTAAAAATTACCCAAAATTATTCATACCGCAGGACTAATGCGGGAAGGAGAACAACATGTCTTTTAAAGGAACACAGAGAGAGTGTTACAATTATTGGGCGACTTCTGCTTTTGAGAGAAACAGACTCGTGACACTCAATCTCAGTACGGATGTAGCTTCCTTAGCTACCTATGGGTCTAAAGTCCAGGGCGTCACCTCCTCACGTGGCGCTGAGACTACTGATAATGCCAACGGGTATAAGATTAACGTTTACCCTATTGCATCACGTGATCGCACTCTTTTTGTAACTCTTGCAAGCGCAGCTGCAAAGGGCGCTAAACTCTTTCCGATTGCAAACGGTTATGCAGTAACATCAAGTTATACTGCTGGTACAAGAAGCCTAGCAGCAGAACCATCCCCGGGTGCTAATGCAACATACCTGCTCCCCTCTGCTGTAACAGGAGCCAACTGGACGGGTCATGCTAATGCTGTTGCTATCTATACTCATACAGGTACAACTTGGGCTTTTGTCGATGTCAGCTCAACAGCTAACCTCGGCCTCACCGTTTATGTGACTGATGAGAAACGTTACTACACGTGGAATGGTTCAGCATGGGTTAGAGCTTACAGTTTTGGTGTTGCTGATGACTCTGGGTCGTCAGGAGCCGATATTCCTGTTATCAACATTGACACTGAAACAGCAGTTGATGGTCTTGATAGCAATGCCAATATCTTCATGCTTGGCCAGTACTCCGGGACTGCCAGCACCACAACTGTAACCATCCTTGATGCTAGAATAGCAGCAGGGGATAAAGTATTTTGTCAGTTTCAGGGAGGTACTGTCGCTGCTTATGTTGTATCAGCGGTTGCAACCGCTGGAACGCTCACATTAACTCTAAGTGCGGCTTCCGGTGCTAATACTATTATTAGCTATATCGTTATCCGCTCAGCATCATAAGGAGGTCACATGTCAGGTGCACAGAAAAAATTAGGGACTTTGAGACCTGATCTCAAGATCCTTGTTGAAGAACTTCAGTTTGAAGAACTTGGTCTCGTTAACGAACGTATCATGCCAGTTCTCACAGTACAGAAAGAGAGTGGGACTTATCCAGTTCTGCCAAGAGAGGCTGTCGCCAAGGTTCCAGATATCTCTCGTTCTCCCGATGGCTCTTTCAAACGGGGTGAGTGGGAATGGACAGCTGCTTCTTACACAACTGAGATGACTGGTTATGAAGAGCCTCTTGATGTTGTAAGTGCTCTTGTTGATTCAGAGTATCTTGATGAAGAGGAAGTAACTGCACGTCGCGTGCGTCAGGGCCTTCTCCTTGGTAACGAATCAAAGGTAGCAGGAAAGTTGTTCAACTTAACTACTTTCGCTGGTAACGCTATCTCTAACCCAGACAGCAACTATTTTACTTCATCTTCGCCAAGTGATTGTCATCTTGATATCGTCAATGAGTTCGATGACTTCGCTAATGCGACACCGTTTGCAGTAATTGATATCGCTTACAAACAACTTCGTAAAAAGAATTTGCTTGCTAAAAAGCAGTTCAGCCTTGTTGCTTCTGACGATGTTGTAAGTAATATGCTTCGCTGTGATGAAGTAGCTGATGCGGTAAAATATGTTGAACCTCTTGCAACAATGAGTGCTGACCGTAAACGTTCATACCTCGCTGAATATCTCGGTATTAAAGAGGTTGTACCAGTATCTGCTTGGTATGACACAACTGGTTTGGGTAAAGATGCAAACTTCGGTGCCTTTTGGTCAGATGAATTTATTCTTCTGGCTAAGTTGTCAATGGGTCAGGCATCTTTCAAAGAGGGTTGTCTGGGTCGTCAGTTGTCGTGGGCTAAATGGCCATTCCAAGTGGACACCTATTACAAAGATGAAACCATGACTCGTATCTATCGCGCTACACAGTATCGTGGCATGATTTTGAATACAGACTACGGTATGCTTCTTTCCAATGCAACTAAACACTAAAGAAGATGGGCGAAAGCCCATTTTCTTTTGGAGGTAACATGGCAACAGTATCTAAATTACATATAGAGAGTCTCTTAAGAGAAAATGTGATTATGGGTAAGAAGTTAAGACAAGAGGTTCTTAATTCAATGGATGATTATTTCGATGAGGTTCGTAGAGTTGCCTTGGCCAAATATATTATACCAGATAAGTACCCTGGTCAGAAACTAAGAGTTAAAAGAAAGAAACAGCCTGCCGACCCAGTTCGTTTAACAAGTAGGACTGGTGCTCTTAAAAAGATGATTCAAACTGGCACTGGTTCTTGGAAGAAAGGTTCTTCAACACATAGAAGTACCTCCCCAGCTATACAAATTATAAATAAAACAATGAATAAGAATACAACCATAGAGACTTATGAAGGTAAGTTATCTTATAATATAAAAGACCCCGGTGCTATCTCTTCAAAGAGAACAGCACAGGAACTCAGGATGCGCTTTAAACACGAGACGGGTATAAGAGGAAAGAAAAGACCTTTCTTAACCGCAGCAGCTGAGCGCGATGTTACTCTGGGTAAAATTGAAAAGATAGCTAAGAACAGATTAGCTAGAATAGGAATTTTATAATGGCATTTAAAACATTTGCTAGACAGTTGGATACTAGATTACAGGCCTTTTGTGATGTCTATTTTGATCAATTTATCAATGCTCTAGTTAATTACACAAAGCCAGTTATCAAGGTTGATATAGTTAAATGGAAAGGTAATGGGTATATATCCCAAAGAGACCTTGACAAATCCTATTTTCTCTTGATAACTGGCTTTCTTGGTAAGGACAGCATTGCAGATGGTGATACCTCAAACCAATGGACTCTTGAGGATCAGGAGGCTATCTTGGATTTCGGTGAAGCAGTTGTATCAAATGTATACCAGATCCATGATGAGAAACAGTCTGGAACCTTTGTTTGCCCAGGGTTCATGCAACTTGGAGAGTTTCCTGAGGTCTGGGTAAACCTAGAAATAGCCCCGAAATTAATGACTTTCCAATTTCAGTTGGAAGTAAAATTTATACAAAGTGACACGGAGGTGTAAATGGCTGATGTAAAGATATTTAGAAGGCTAGCCCTTCAGCTTCAGGCTGGGTCGTCTTATGAGGACTCTGCTATGTTTCTTATGCCGTTCAATACTAATAGTTTGAACCAGACAGTTGACCCAATTAGAGATGATTCTATCATTGGTGAGGGTTTCAATGATATTCCTCAGTTAGGTCCCACACATCAGGTTGGTTCTATCACTCAGAATCTGGATGTTGTTTCTTGTGCGCCTATATTAGAGGCATGCATGGGTAGTAAAGTAGCGAATGTCTATACATTCGCTAATCATGCTAAGAAGTTAAGCTCTTGCTTCTTAAATAGTGTCTCGGCTAACCAGTACGCTAATTCCTATATTAAGAGAATGAAGATATCTGGGTCTTCCGCTAACCTCATTAAGCTTGATTATGATTTGTTTGGGACTACTCGTGTTATTCGAGCAGCAACCAGTGCATTTCCAGTAGCCCCCACAGCGCCAGGAAACCCATTTACATTCCATGAAATGGGTGGTATTAACGGGTATGTCAGAGTAGGTGACGCAGCAGATGGTCTCACTTCTTCTGATGATATATCCATTGAGGACTTCTCAATTGAATTTAATGGTGGGTTCAATGAGCAGTTCGATAACGTATCTGTACTATCAATGACCCCCGTCTACGGTATGACTCCCTTTCAGGTGTCTGGGTCGTTCCGACTCAGTAGATATGATAATAATCAATGGCTCACCTGGGCAGATGACTTTACACCACTTCAGATGGAGATGAAAATTTATAAGTCAGCAAGTGAAAATATTACAATTCGGATACCCCGTTTTAATATCTCAGCTGAAATAACAGATGATGACCTCCCTAAGATGAATATCACTATGGGAATTGGTCGAAACGGTACCGGTACTTCTTATAAGAATGCTAATATGACATTCACTTCACCAATGCAAATAACTGTTGATAACAGTTAAGGAGTAGCTAATGAATACTAAAGCATTTCAGAGAGCTGCCTTCAGGAATGAGGGTGGTGCTACTGGTTCTAATCAGGCTACTGGTTGGGGTACTACTAATGTTAATAATCTCCCCGGAACTGGTGATGGTATACCATATCTATCTCTGGGTAAGTCTAAAACAATATCCAGTGTCCCTGATAACTCTATAGTATCTGAGGGGTTCGATGATCTACCTAGACAGGTGACCAAGTATGTAGAACAGAGTGTGAGCTATGTTAACAAACTTGATGGCTTTAATCCTCAGTTATACTGGGCTTTTGGATTGTGTGATGAGGTTCTACCTGTTGTATGTTATGTTTGTAGCTCTCCAGTGACAGAGCCTGTGGCTGGTGCTACTTACACTGACTCCTCAGCAAACAGTCTTACTTTCTTAAGGAAGGAAGTCAATGGTTCATATTACACTCTGTATGTGTTTACACAGACAGCAGTAGTATCCAGTCAATCTGGGTCGTTAACCAGAGTCAGTGGTACGGGCAGCGACCTAACCTTCAATGCACACAGTTCTATCCTCTACGAATCCGTTTTTAAAATAGACCCAAGGGAGAGACACTTGGTGGTTCCAGCAGTAACACAGAGAATCTCTACATACCAATCAGGAGATCTAAAGTGCCGCATGGCTACGATAGGTGTTAATATGGATACTAACTCAGACTTCTTATTTATAAATGCAATGTGCAAGAAATTTAATGTAAGTAGTTCGGCTGGAGCATTGTCTGAGTTATCAACGGATTTCTTGGCTAGGGATAGAGAAGTATCAAACTATTCTTCTTCAACTTGGACCTACCCTTCAGCAGTAGATGCTGATAATAACATCCTTCACCACTATTGGTCAGTATATGTAAATAATACTTTAGTAGGTTGTACAAGTTTCAATCTTGGGTTTGAGATACCTTTACAGGTAATCCAAGATACTCTTACTGGGTTGTTTATTGCTGAACCTGTTATGGAGGGTAAATATGTTTTTAACTCTGAGATAGTTCTGAGCAGGTATAGTAGCCTTGCTTGGGAGAATCTATCAGATGCTTGGACTGAGGTCCCAGCTAGGATAGCTGCTTACTCAGGTTATAAACTTCAGGAGTTCTTTATTAATAATGCGATTATTACTAATGCGTCGCCTGATGATGATAATGTTGCGAAGCAGAAACTCAAACTTGAGTTAGGGACTTCGTTAACGAACAATTTCCCATCCCAAGGGTTAAGTATAACTGATTATTCTCCTCTCATGTGTAGGGTTCGAAATACTACTGCAACTAACTATATGAGAGTCTGATCATCTGGGTCGTCCGGAAACGGAACGACCCTTTTCTTTTAGGAGGGCTATGAAAAAACTATTATTGATAATGATGTTGTGTTCGGTAGTTAGTGTAGTAGGGCGTAGTAGATATGTTGAGCATTATACTATTAACAAATCTTCAACATCATCTGGATATGATACTGTAAAGAACGTATTAAACGGTGAAGTAGTGTCTCTTGATACCGTCTTAACGTCATGCGATCAAACAGGTGCAACTTGGATAAATTACACTGCTGATAGCATAAAATACACTAAGGATAAAATTACATTTGGTAAACAGTACAGTCTAAGCCTTTATGGACATGATAGTAGTGTAGTTTCAGCAACATGTAATTTAGGCAGTTTAAAAGATTTGTCGATGTATGATTACTTTGTGTTTACAATACACATAGAAGACTCTATCATGAATAGTAGACTAAAGTGGAATTTTGGTGCATTGTTATTTTATTTTAGTGGAGCCAGCAACTTTGGAAGCGCATATAGATATGGTGATCATTCTTCTACCAACACCACAAGAATAGACTTGAGGTATATGAGTAATCCTACTGACGGATGGTATACGATTGGTATAAGCAAAAAAGATGCAGCTTTGAACATAGTAGGAACACCTGACTGGAGTAGTATACAATACGTAAGAATTTTATTAAGGGGAAAAGGCACTGGTAATTTTAAGGTTAATTTGCAGCAGATAAAAATGTGTAAAACACCATTACAAAAGGGTAATATAATATTTACAATAGACGATGGTAATGTCAGTACATATGATGTATCTAAAAAGATATTTGATAGGTATGATATTAAACCGACAATATTTATAAATGGATCAACTATAAATAAGTCTGGATTTTTGTCTAAATCGAATCTTGATACGTTGTATGCTAACAAATGGGAAATTGGAAATCATACTTGGTCACATGCGAGGTTAATTGATGTATCAAACGATAGTGTTGATTATGAAATTTCTACAGGTCTAAATTACCTAAAAAATAATGGTTATCATACATACCCATTATTTGCATACCCATACGGTAAAAATAATAGAGTTACTGACTCAATCGCAAAAAAATATTTTTTGTTTAATAGGACTGTAAATGGACAAACAATAAAAAATATTCCACCTCATGAACCGTACTCAACATTTATAACGCAGTGTACATATTCAACAACTCCACTTTATGATAATTACTTCAACATTCCGGGACTTTGTTGGGACTCTAATAGTGTTTATAGTTTTAATGGTGCTGTTAAGCCATTGATAGATTCGGCCATTAATAACAAACTGAATGTTGGTGTATTGTTTCACGCATTCCACAATACCGGTAAAAAATACTTATCCATTGACACTACAACGCTTGACAGTATATTGTCGTATGTAAAAGGTAAAATTGATTTGGGTGTTTTGACTGCAAACCCAATGGGTAAATATTTGTTGCATTCTCCTGATAGTTGTATATCAGTTACATCAGTTAGTAGCACTGTATCAAGTTATACTGTTAATATTGCAATATCAAGTGATGCTGATAGTATGAAAGTGTTGCTGTATGATTCCACAACTAATGGATCTTGGGGTTTAAGAGACTCAACGAATATGCTTAAAGGCGGAAGCAACACATTTATATTACGGTCAGGACTCCCATATAATACAAGATATTTTTATAAATTGGTTGGAAGAAGTAATACTGGAACGCTTGATAGCTCTTTGTCAGTAATGTCTGTAACATTACCTATTACATCCCGCCAATCAACCGACACGTTAAAACTCAACGCAAAGCATTTTGGCACAACGCAATGGTTACAAAACGGTAGTGTTATAGCCTCTGGGTCGTCAATAAGCCTGAATGCAGATAGCGCATTCTATGCAGGTACAAAAATAGAGGCCGTAACAGGCAGTAAAAAATCTACTTGGCAATTTAAGTCGAGTGGGAATAAACGTTCAATTAATTTTAAATGAAGGGGATTTTATGAAAAAGGTAATGCTAATCGTAGTTATGATGTTGTCAATGTTTGTCGTGTCTGAAGCGTCTTACAGGACTGCAACAGTTATTAAAAACAATGCAGCTTACAACCCAAGTGACACAAACGCAATTACGTTATTTCAGCGCATTGATGCATGTATACAAACAAATTGCGGTAGGATACTAAATGGGTCGACTACCAAAGCACAGCTAATTAACTGCTCGAACATCAGTGATAATGTAATAAGAGAGTTTGCACTTAGGGGGAAACGCGGAAACCTTACACAGCTTTTATGGTGGGACTTCGTGGCGGATCCAAGTATAGGAACCAATAATGTAAACGTATCAGATGCAACACTTGATACTGTATTTTTGTATGTAGTTTGGCCGACAGCGTCGTTAATAGGTACCGGTATACTATAATAACTAAGGATACAAAATGCGAATATTAATTACACTACTGGCGTTGTGCGTATGGGTTTTTGCTGATGTCCCGAACGGTACGGCTGTAACTCAAACTGTAACTATCAACAGTGCGTATGTGAGTGAGACTACTACAGACTTTTTGTTACAGTTTAAAGTGCCAAGGACCGGTGACATATTGGCAAACTGTACCAGTGCTGCTAATGTAGCAATGACAAATTTAAACGACACATTGAGACGTGCACGATGGGTCGTTTATACTGCGGATACGCTGTATGTTTATGCACACACCGCAAAGAGTACAAGCGCAAATACTGTTTACCGTTTACATTATGGGCTTAGTTTGAATGAAGTCAATACGTCAAGCGCGTTTACAAATTGTGGAATACTCAGGGCATGGGTCGATTCAACAGTCGATTATGCAAGCGGTGTTAACCTTACTTCTTCAACTCTCGGTGCTAGTACCGGCGTTTTTGCTGGAGCCCTTTCGGGAACAGCAGGAGGGAAAGCAACTGCTAACACAGCTACGTTATCAGGCGCGACCTCATTTTACGTATCAATGGTATTAAAACCAAGCACCTTTAGTGGGTTACAAGTGATATACAGCGACAGAATTGATGCAACACAGATATTTCAGTTACAGATATTAAACGGTAAGTTGGAGGTGGTATTAAACGCTGCAGAAATCATCGAGGTAACATCTATATCTTCGTATATGACTGTAGGCAGCTACAGTGATATAGGTGTAATGTATACTGGATTAAATGGTACTATTACTTTATATATTAATGGTATTCAGCGTGGAACTTACTCATCTGCACCTTCCGCTATGCCGACGTACACCGGATTTGCGAGATTGGGGTGGCCCTCCTACGGGTTCATTGGTGTTTACGACAACGTGATGGTGTCTAGAGAAGCCCGGTCAGTGCAGTATCCAGTTGACAGATACCGCACCCTCTTTACATCAACATTCTGGACACTCGGAACACCTGTGCCAGTAGACACATTAAAACTTGTCACCAGTCCAACAAACTACGACAGTTTGCGGTGGTTTGACAACAATGTTGCTACTGATAGCACTGATTCAACGTATACAATCTATGCGGATAGTGCGTTTTATGCTGTTAAACATGTGATTTACTGTATGGCGTATAATGCGGGTGGCGCGACGAAGTCGGGTGAATGGGTGTTTAATGGCGGTACAATTAACCGTAGCAGGTGGGATTCGTTCTTGCGATCGTTCAGGTATGCATACAAGAGAGCATTCAAATAAACTAACAGGAGGTAGTGATGAGAGTAATATTACTTATGGTCTTCTTGACGACCCAGATACTAGCAGTCAAGAATGAACTAACTGATACTTCGAGTATAGTAGGTTTTAGTGGAATAAACACTGTCTATAGCAAGGCTTTTAATTTGTCTGATGCTGAGCATCTAACAGTTGAGATTATTGTTAGAGATACGACAGTTACTGGAGTATCAAATGACAGTTCACATTTTTATTACTGGATTGAACTGGGTCGTCAACTTGGTTCTGGCTATGTTTGGGATAGAGTTAACCCAATACTTATTGATACTTTTAATATGACTGTTTCAGATAGGAGAACGATAACTTTCAGACCCTTGGGTACGGATGGTACTTATGAGGGGGCTTCTCTTACTGTAGACACAGCAGCAGTCCCTGGGTGGGGTTACCAGAGACGACCTATTACTATAGAAGCAGCTGGTGTATTTCGTATAGGGCACACTGGATTAGTTGCTAATAATAAGGATGCTCCATTAGAATTAATGGATTTCATCTGGCGTAGAGTTTACAATATATCAAGAGAAAGATAAAATAGGGAGGACATATGGTAAAGTTAATTCAGAAAAGAGAAGTTATAATTGATCATGAGGATTTCTCCATAACTTGGAGATTTCCTTTATGCACAGATAGTAGCATAGTTAAAGTCAGAAGGACACTTCTTAAATCAGACGCAGTCGATGACGAATATTTGTTTGATACCTATCTAATGAACAGTATTCATTCGGCCACTGGCTTTGAGACTGAGGATGGCCCAATTACGGAGTTCACCCCAGAGATTAAGGTGATGATCTATAATTATATTAAGACCATCAGAGACTATTGGACTAAGGTGGTAGATGCCTATAGGGGCATAACACCAAAAAACTCATCGAGTGGGCAGACGCACTCTTCGACTGGAACTGGCGACCAAACGTCTGCTCCGACTGTACCGGATGTAACCCAGATGGAACCTGTATCCAATGTACAGACCCCCTCAGGCTCAGAGAGCTAGTATTAAATACCGATCTTCCTGAAATATGGAAGATCTATGATACTACAATAAATCTAAGCCCTTTCGATCAGGAAGGGCTCCCTACTCTGGGTCTTCTTGACTACGTTACGAAAACTTTAGATCTTCAATTAAACTGTTCTGGCGAACAGTTTCTTGAAGTGATTCAATATATGCACTCACGCAATATAAATAATATTGTAAAGAGGAGAAAAAAGTAATGGTACTTCTAAAAATCAATGTAGATGACAAGGGGAACCCCGCGTTGTTAAGGTTGAGTAAGAACGCCAGAGATGCACAAAAAGGTATAGAGCCGCTTGGAGAGACACTTAAGAAAGTGTTCACTTCAGCGGCTCTTCTTGTAGGTGTTGACCGGCTTCTTGATGGGTTCAGAGGTCTTACAGTTGAAGCCGGGAAATTTGAGCAAAACATGAAACGTATTCAGGGTATCGGTGGGGTCACTAAAGGTCTTGACTTGATGTCAAAGACGGTCAGAGATCTGGCCTTCACTACTGAGTATAGTGCAGCTCAAATTTCTGCCTCAATGTTAGATATGATTAAAGCGGGTTTCGACGACCCACAAGCAGTAGCTAAGGCTATGCCTAATGTTATTAACTTATCAACTACAGCTATGATGGATCTTAGTTATGCAGCAGAGAACACTGTTGATATACTACGTGCCTTCGGTTTAGAGAATGATGAGACGGCTAGAGTAGCTAATGTCATGGCCAGTACCTTGAATATGACTACTATGGAGGCAGAAGATTACTTTGAAGCTATTAAGTATGTGTCTTCTATCTCCAAGAACATGAATGTATCCTTGGAAGAAACATCAGCCTTACTTGGTATGCTTGCTAACGCAGGTATCAAAGGGTCACAAGCTGGTACCTCTCTTAGAGGTATTTTATTGAATCTACTACAACCTGGGGAGGCTGTCGCTAAGGGTTTAAAGAATATGAACCTACAGGGTAAGTCTCTCTCAGAGATCCTAATAGGTCTTAAAAAGCAAGGTCTAACTGTTATAGATTTCTTAAAGACTTTCGATAAGATTCCTATAACTTCAACCATGACTCTAGCTAACACAACGGACAAGTTTAGAGAGTCCTATGATAAATTAATTACTGCACTAGAAACTCAGTCCATGAGTGTCAAGGTTTCTTCTGAAATTATAAGGGATAGTTATATAGATAGTTTAAAACAGATTAAGAATATGCTAGGTGTTTTAGCTATTGAGTTCCTTACTACTTTTGGCCCAGAGATCACTTCAGCCATAGACAGTGTCAAGAAGAAATTGACTGAGGCTAGAAAGTGGATACAGGATAATCAAGGTGATATAAAGAGGCTGGCAGAGACCGTTGGGAAATTAGTTGGAGCTTTTATTAATCTATCTGGGTCGGTAATAAGTACTGTTGTTAGGAATTTAGAGATACTTATTAACACTACAGCTCTATTGATTGGAGCCAAAGCCTTGGGTGGCTTATTCACTACCGTTGGTAAGATCAATACTAGCTTCCTGACGTTTACACCAACGTGGTCCACTTCTCTTGCTAGTCTTACTACTTCATTCAATGTAGCAGCAGTAGCTGCTGCGGGTTTATATTTATACCTAGACAAGATAGCTCAGAAAGAGAATGAGCGAAGTGATCAAAGAGTCCGTAATGCTAGTGATTACAGTGAGGAGGGCTTAGACAAGCAGCTACGTTCTTTAGAAAATGTAAGGCTTCTCTGGGCTGAATATAAGAAGGCTCAGGCTGATTTAGCCCCTGAGGGTTCTACAGAGTCTATTACACCTGAAGGCCGAGCTAAGCAGTCAGCATACTATAAGGCACAAAAGGCATTACAAGAGGCTAAGCAAGCTCATGCTAATGCTGGTTATATGTGGACCGACGTTGAGGAGGGGAACATTGACGGGGCCATTAAGAATCTACAAAGACACTTTGACCTAATTAGAATCCAGAAAAAGAAAATAGAAGAGGAAGGTAAGAAAACCCCAGAGAAGACTCTGTCTGATTTGGTAGAAGAACTCGCTGGGAATACGGGGAAGGGTAAAGAGAAGGAAGATAGCCGTTCTCTTTATGGTGATATACCTGAGGACTGGAAGTACTATGATTGGTTTATGCAGACATTATCATCTGGGTCGTCAAAAGACTACCGCACGTATCAAACTGGTTTAATGGGATCACTTGCTGAGCTACAAAGTCCAGCGGGTTTGCCTGATTACGATCAACAACTAGAGGATGTGGATAAAGAGATTGAGAAAGTTAAACTTGATATTAAAGCGAGAGAGGAAGAAATAGAGAAGGAGAAAGAGATCATAGAATCTATGAAGTCCTCTTTTTGGTCTCTAGGGCAATCTACCGTTGATATACTGGACACGATAGCTGAAAAAAGTTCGGAGAAACGAATCAGTCTTTTAGAAAAAGAGAAAGAGGCTATATCTAACCGCTTTGATGCTGAAATTAACTCGGCCAATGTCTCTGCTTTTAAGAAGGAACAGCTTGAGCAGGAAAAGGCTCAAAAGACTCTGGCCATTGAGAGAAAGATTAGTGAAGAGAAAGAGAAAGCTGCTCGAAAGCAAAAAGCTATTGACGTAGCTGTCGCTACTGCTCAGATGTTTAAGGGAATTATCGGTGTTGTAGCCGACACTCCCGGCGGTCCAATACTTAGAACTGCTGCTGGTCTTGAGATAGCTGCTGTTATGGGCACATATTTGGCTTCTCTTGCTGCCGTAAGTCTACGTGATGGTGGCTATGTTGATGGTCCTGGCAATGGGACTTCTGACTCTATTAAGGCTAGGCTTAGTAAGGGTGAGTATGTTATAGATTCAAATACAGTTTCTAGTCTTGGGGGACCCAGAGGTGTACAGTCTGCTATCGACCGTAGTGTTAATTATAACTCTAAGAAAGAAGTTTCTGTGGTCTTCGGAACTATTATTGGTGAAGAGAAGTATGTGAGAGATCACATTATTCCTATCATAAAGAGGGAGCAAAGAAGATGATTTTAGATTTTGTTAAGACAGGAGAGACAACACACTATGCTATAAAGTGTAGTGTAGTCTATGGAACCAATTGGTACCCCGTCAGGCTAAATCAAACTTCGGTGCTGACTGTTGATGGTACTAGGTCTACTTTTGACATTGGCCCAACTATGATAAAAGGAAATATACTTATAAAGGGGGCAACTCCTATAAACAGTTCTTATCTACTTAGAGACTTCTTCAGCATTGAGATAATGTTCAAAAGAAACTCCTTTTATGTATACCAGTTTGATAATAATTACGATCCTTTCCCAGATGGAGTAGGTGTAGATCTAGGTGTGGGAAAGGGTAAGACTATCTCTCAAGTGTATCTCGATACGGAAGATTACTCTCTCAACGGTATGTTTACACTAGCCCCACCTAATGTGGAAGATATAAATATACCATTTATATATAGGAGGATTACATGAATGTAAGTGTATTTGTGTACCCAAATACTGGAGATTCTTGGACTACAGCGTCTCCATTTAGTACACTACTAGGATCAGGTAAGGCTTCATTCTGCCTACCTGTTACTACCTTAACTGGTACTTACAGTGTACCAGTTCAGTATACATCAGTAAACTCTACTATATTAAGTGGGCTTCTACTTAATATCGGCAGTATAGAGACAAATGTTTCTATTATTGGTGACCTAGATCTGAGTCAGGAAGAAAGCCCTAGCATTGAAGGAGTTGGTGGCATCGCTACAGATAATCAAGTCAAAATTACCTTGAATAATGTAGATAGTAGTATTAATGTGTACCACCTTCTGGGTCGTCAAGTCAAGATATGTTTGATTTGGAGTTCGACAGTGTTAGATCCGGCGTATGCTAATACCTTTTTCTCAGGTTATATTGATGAGGTAGACAGAGGGAAAGGTAACTTAATTCTAGTTTGTAGAAGCACACTAAGTAGATTGTTAGACAAAGTAATTGGTGATCCTGTAGGGTTAGACAAGGAAACCATAGCACCTGTTGTCTATGGGGACTTCAATATTAACACAACACCCGCTCCGATTACTATGACAGATACTGTGTCTATGCAGAATATAAGAGTTTCTGATAAAGAAGTAGATCATGTAGAGAGACTAGTAGCTTATGACTCCTCAGCTCAGGTTGAGGCCTTATCGAAAGATAGTTTGACTTTCGCGAATACTAACAGCATCCATTTAGGAAGTCTGTCAAATGCTCCAGTATATTTATCTGATACAATATTAAGTACTGGTAATATCATTAAGGTTTTTAACCCACTGATTAGAGCTTTTCGACCAGGCAGTACTTTCACTATTTCTGATTATGACTCTTTGACATGTACTACACCGACCCAGGATGGGGACCTTTATAGGTTTCCAGTAGCAGATAACTTTTGTGGTGAGTTAGTAGCTAAGGTAGACGGTTATCTACTATTCTCAACAAGAGAATTCAGTGGTTCTTGGACACTAGCGGAAACGGGTACACTCACGAAAGTGAGCGGAACTGGCCCTGCTACTATAGATTATAATTATAGGTCTGACATCCCATTTAGGACAATAGATTATGACTTTGATAACACTATAGATACTGTTGGCCCTGATAACAATCATTACGATGTTTACACCAATGCAAAACCTAGGCCGTGTTGGATACAAGTAGAATCAGAAGTGATGCAACTAATGTCACTACCCACTGATATATTTGTTCTTACTTCACCAGATAATTACCCTTATTATCTGCACTCTGCATATAATACTAGTCGCGACCCTGCGACTAAGGTTACTCATAATGCCTATATTAACGTTTATCCTAGGTATGATGTTGATACTACAACTATTAATCAGAAGTCAGCAGAAGCTAACTATAACACCAGTATGCTATTCTCCATAAAGATACCTATCGTAGGCTACTCTAACACTGGTTTTGTTGTACCAACTAATATAGAGAGATACGTTGGTGAAGACATTCCTAACCTTCTGGGTTTAGAGACGTCAAGCATTAATTTTGTTAATTTTGTTTTTAAACCGGACTCTGGGTCGGTACACACTGGTAAGAGGTATCTATATACAATGGATATAGTGCTACCGCAAGTTGAGCTCTCTGGTACAGTATCCAACATGTTTATATCTGGTGATGCATCTTTTATTATAGCTGATATGGGTAATACGGATCACCCCACAGTGTTTATGAATCTTTACATTAATAAAGGTGGTAAGGTTGCTATCTCTAAGATAGGGTCCTACTTAAATACGGACGCAGAATTCTGGGGTCGGGGTAGACCTATTTGTTCATTAGATATATATGAGGATCAAACTACTCCAGCTAGCACAAGTTGGAACTATAACTATGACAGGTGCTATGAGTTGAGTGATAGGTGGTCGAGGTACGATGGAGATAGAATATACGACAGTAATGGTCTAGTCTCAAATTTATCTGAAATAAGTTCGGCTAGGTATTTATTTGAGAATCAGATACAAACTATTACACATACCTTTTCAAACCCCTCAGACACTTACAATATCATACTCTCATTTCAGAATATGGCTATAGACGTAGATTTCTATCTTAACCCCATAGGTCGTGATATTTATTGGTATGGTAAGGGTCAAGCTGGTGGAGAATTAAGATCTGACTATATTATAAAGGATGTCTTTGAGACTTATCTTGTTGATGAATATTATAGTGTACAAACCCTCGTGGCGACCCAGACTGATGATCTAGCTAACTTAGTAGTGAGTGGAAAGAGACAGAACTTAAGAAAGTCTTTACAGTCACTATGTAGAAATGCTGGTTTTATAGTTGCTCAAGACTTAAGGGACTACATTTACATTACCGATATAAAGAATACATCTACAGAGGTAGTGAATACTTTGAGTGATAGTTTGATTCTTCCTGAGTTTACTCAAGAATATAGTAGTGCTAATAGTGTTGCTTCTACACTTAATATTACCTATAATAAATACCTACCCTCTGATTCAAACAGAAGTAGTTACTCCTACAATAATTCAGGGGCCTTAACTTACACTGGGGGCCAGAAGGTACTGGATGTAGACCTGGGTTGTTTATATAAACAAGAGACTGTTTTAAACAAGATAAAGGACTTTAAATATTATCTATGTAAACCAGTTAGAGAATTAAAAGTGCCTGTTGTTTTGCCAGCATATCCTAAGTATAAGATCGGGGACCTAGTGACTATTGAGAGTTCGCTGATAACCAACACAACAGGGTTTGTTTATAAGATAATTGGAACAGAATATCAATTACCCATTGGTGATGTTACCCCACAATGCATTCTGACTCTACTTGAGTTACCTGAGGGGAGTGAGGAAGAGTTTGCTTACCATGAAGTTCCTAGTTCAATATTAGAGACTTTTGAAGAAGCTCCTGAGTCTGCGTTAGAAACCTTCGAGGAGGTAATAAATGTCTGATAGAGAAATATACTCATACAGGGATAGTTTAGCTGATCTCGTTACTCTACTTAAAAATGGGCAACGTGGTATTGATGAGGGTTCAGGAGACTGGGTCGTCAAGGACTACTCAGGAGTCTCTCATGCTATGCTTAGCTACAAGCATTGGAGCGGTTCTACATGGGTGTATGATCCTATTACCCTGGGTCAAATAACGCTGAGTGGTGTGACTGCTAATAGAATCCTAACTACGAATGGCAGCAGTGTGATTACTGCTGCTACATTAAATGATATAGGTGCTCAACCTATTGACGGGGATCTTACTTCTCTGGCCGCTTTAACTGGTACAGGTGTAGCAGTTAGATCAGCAGATAATACTTGGTTGCTTCGTACTATATCAGTTATGGGTAATGGTATAGCTGCTATGAATGGTAATGGGGTTGCTGGTGACCCTACCATCTATCTTGATATAGGTCCGAGTGCCACACAGGTAGCAGCAGGGAACCACAATCACGGTATTGGGACTGTTAACTATCTTACTAAGTGGTCTAATACTACTGGAGGATTATCCTCCAGTCTGTTATTTGACTCTGGGTCGTCAGTCGGCTTAGGTACGACTTCACCTAGCTCATTATTACATCTAAACTCTACCAGTTCACTTTGGTTCTCTATAGAGAATGATGCAGTAGGTAATGACCTATTTCAAATTGGCTTGTCCTCTGCCGGTAAGGCTACCTTCCGCTCTAACCACTCAGGGTTCGAATTTCTAGGAATCCCATACTTAGGTCAATCCGAGACAGCTATTTTTGGGGTCTCAGCCAACAATATAATTATAGGGTACCCTAGTTATATTAATTATAGTAGGACAGATCTTTATGGTACAGTAGCCGTTGATGCTATCTACTTTGATAGAACCAATTTAACTGTTTCTAATCTTACAACAGCTAAAGTTACAGATTTAACGGATGCTGGTGACACCTCACTACACTACCATAGCGCAGACAGAGATAGGGGGAATCATACTGGTAGTCAGGCTATTAGTACGATCACTGGTCTACAGACTGCATTAGATGATAAGTTTTCATCGTGGGGGTTAGCTTTAGCAGGCAGAATACCTTACTTTTATTCCTCTAACTCCCTCGCTAATAGTCTCCTATATTGCAGCGCAAGGGGTATACGTTTTAAACAAGAACCTTCCAACTGGGGGAGTTCTTACTCGGCAATGGAGTTAGGGCTTAACGCTATTTGGGGTTACACGAGTGTTGTAGATGGGTACCCCTTACATATTAGTAACAACAGATACAACGATGGTACAGGGGATAAGCCCTATGTAAACGGGAGCTCTATATCTTACATTCTTTACGACCGTACACATAGATGGAGCATAGACACGGGGTTAACAGCGGGAGTTACATTTACACCTACGGAGAGGATGAGACTAAGTACCTCTGGTCTGTACTTACACAGTCTGACTGCTAACACAGTGCTTATAGCCAACGGTACGAAGACTATTACGTCAAGTGTGGTTACGCCAACTGAACTTGGATGCTTATTAGGTGTTACATCATCTGTACAAACGCAACTAAACGGTAAGATCTCTGGGTCGGGACTGACTGCTAATTACTTGCCAATGTATAATGGATCAAGTTTAGTAAATAGTGTGTTTCAGCAGTCGGCGTCGATGATGAGTGGTGTAGTAGGGCAGTTTAAGTTTGGCAATTCGAGCTTAAATTTTATCAACAGTGGGTATACGAATACAATTGCTGGTTGGTGCTGTAACGCTGAGCTGAAAGAGGTCGGTGGTATACCGATGTACCACTCAGTTGTCAGTGGGTCGGTTGGAATTTTGCGAAACAATGGTCTCAATTTTGAATTCTGTATCAACACTGCAACATCCGCAGGACAACAGCTCGCCATTGATACTAAGATGAGGCTTAGCGAAACGGGATTATTTTTAAGTGGCTTAACAGCTAATACAGTACTTGTGGCCAACGCTTCTAGATACGTTACGTCAAGTGCCGTTACGTTAACGGAGTTAAATTTACTTTCCGGTAAGACAGGCCTGATTGGAGGCTCGGGCACTGCTGGACAATTCCCCATATTCACCGCCAGTGGGTCTGTGGGTAACAGTTATTTCTCGTACATAGCAGGTAGCAGTAGGTACCTATGGGCTACAGCGTCTATTGCGGAACTAATGAGTCTGACACCGGAGCATTTATGGATTAATGCTAAGATGGTGTGTAACGGTTTATCTACTGGCGATAACTCTACTATCAGCACTACATCCTCCTCGTATAGTATTGACGTAAGTACATTGACACAGTACAACATCAAGTTTACCTCTACAATTAGCACCTCAGTGATGCTATGGAAGGCGAAGGTTGGTGATATCATTTATTTAACTAACGTAGGTGCTTCTCAGGTAAACATTAATTATGATGGGGAATCCGGTGGCCCTGCAAAGGAGCTATATCCGGGGCAGACCATGATGCTTATGTGTTTTAACACGTATGGTTACTACAATTGGTACTCCACATGGGCTATTTGGCGTACGGAGATAAATCCATCGAGTCATTTAAATGATTAATGTGGTGCAAATATTACTTGGTGAGTGCCCACCATTTATTGCTAAGTGTATGCAGACTGTAAAGTCGTTCGCTGAACGGAATGCATATAATTATACTATACTATCTAGTGTGCCATCTTGGTACAATGGCAAGACAGATTATCTAAGTTTGCGCTCTTTAAGTGAATGGATGAGACTTGACTTATTAGCAGAGGAAGAGAATATATTATTTGTCGATTGGGATATAAAATTACTGGAGACCTTTAGTATCCCAAATGATTTAACTTTCGCGTCTCAATTAATGGACTGTATGATGTACAATCACGATAGAGCGAATTTCTTTAAGGAAGCGAGAGAATCTATATCATATTTAAATAGACAGGATTCTACGATGATAATGCACAAGGCAATTATTAACATGTTACGAAAAGGATTTAGATATAGTACGTTTAATAACTATATCCATTATGAGTACAGTTGTAATAGGGAGTTCTATGAAACTAATAGAATTAGCAATCGGACGACCCAGAAGTAGTTTTCTTGAGCAGTATGCCAAGGATCATAGATTTGTTTATGAAATCTATGATAGTCCTCCAAGTATTAATAACCATTGGTGTTACTTACTTGGCTTAGAAAATTACACTATGGTCGTTGATTCACGAGTAACGTTTATCGGACCGTTGAACTTTAGTCAACGGGTATTGATCGACCCACAGGCTTCATACATTATTTATAATGGAGCTTACGCTCAGTCTTTTAAAAAATTCAACTCACCTAAAGAAGTGGTTTCTTTAGGTATCACGAGTGATAATATAATATCACCAAACAATTTTAAACTTTAAGGGAGGACGTATGTCACAGCAGGAAAATGTAATCGATGTAGAAAAAATTCTTGGTGGGGTTGCAAAGGAAAGCAACCAAATTATGAAGGTGTTGCTCAACAAGGATACTCTTATTGAGCAACTGTTTGCAGAATTAAAAAAGGTGAATGAGGAGATCAACGCTTTAAAAGCTCAGTCAGTTTCTGATAAACCTGTAGCGTAACTAAACAATCATCATATGCATCATGGGCCTTTGATCTATCTATTCCAAAATAATTGGATAGTGGGTCGAGGCCCATTTTTATTTCTTTCGGTATTAAACCTGCTTTCTGCAAGCCCCTAGCTAGTATGCATGTGTCCATACATCTATAACTAATGATCTTGTCATATATTGACTTATTTAGAAATAATTCTAAGAAATGGGAGTCGAACACAGCATAATTGTGTCCAACAGGATAAATCACATCATCTGGGAAACAATTATCCTTCCATTCAAGTAACAACTTCCTAACTTGGTTCGGGGTTGGTTGTTGAGCCAGACCTTCTAGTGTTAAGCCATTAACCTTAAAGGCTTCCTCACTGGCTAAGTGAGGCTTCATTGGTCTCATGTAGGTTACAAAACGACCCACAGGCTTAAAATCTACAAATGGTACAATTGCGATTTGAATAATCTCATGTACACCTTTTATGAGACCAGTGGTCTCAATGTCAACTACTGCTTCCATTCTATTACTCTCCTTTATTATTTTTACAAAACATAGGTCTAGGTATCCTGGGGTGTTCCCCCACATGGTAGAGGGTCTCCTTATATAGTTTACATATATGATATTCTCCAGGCTTCTGGTTAGCTTCCTTAGGTGTAAGAAAGTGACAATTATCACAGTACTCTAATCCATTTACTGTCTCCATTCTACCACCCTTCCGTTTGCTGTATTAATTTTGTAAATAAAATCTCTAGGCTCTACCTCTTTCATAGATAGATTGCCATATATTGTTTTGTTATCTCTCCCAAACTTGCCTTTACATAGAATCCCTTTCTTAGGAAATTTCCTACTTACCTGATGTTCAGACCAATAACCTCTTTGATCAGGTGGTAACCAACTAAGAAAAGCTGCAAAGAATTCTGAGTAGTCTGTTGACGACCCAGCTACTATATAGCAACGTTCGTCGATAAACTTCTCTAATTCATTCTTGCTGTTGATCTCTAACTCCTGCTTCTCATAGGTAGTCAGACAAGGTATTGCTAGACGACCCAGACTGTCAGGAAGTTCGATGCTAAATAATAGGTTAAGAAAACAACTAGCCTCTTTCTCCAATAAAGAGAATAACGTATCCTTACCTATTTCCTTTGTTGGCTTATCAACTCGAATAACTACAATTCGAGTATCTCCATTGATCACTGGGCAATAATTACTGTCATTAGCACATTGAATCCAGTGAGTAGTGTTAACACTATCATAGGTATTCTTGTATAACGCTCTAATACTTATTGTCTTACCAGTTACCCAATCCTTTATTCTATTAGCAGCTTCCTTATTCTGACGTAAATCAGTCTCTTCCACTACACATAGAACAGCATTAGCTATTTCATTGTTGAAGCCAGATGGGTTAACAAGAGCTTGATCGGCTCTCGAATATCCACGACCCAGAATGAACTGACCTATGGCCTCATGCAAAGTGCTCTTACCAGTGTTCTGTTCCCCAACGAAGAACAGGTAGGGCAGAGGTTGAAGTGGTTTTTGAACAAGAGAGGCTAACCAACTTAATAGGTATTCTCCACCATTCTTAATACCATTAGCTTTACACCATTCGTCAGCTTCTACAGAATCATTCAGGTTTTTACCACAATGCTTAATAATCTCTATCCAGGTATCGCAATCTCCTTCTAACGGTTTACATCTAAATGAAGCTGCTTCCTTATTCCATTGTCTATCTCCGGGATACTCATCTGCAAAAGGAATGTTAACTAACTCCCAAGGGCTAAGAATACTCTTACCCATCATTACCTCAATCTCATTCCGATCATGCAACTCCTGACCAACTAAAACAGTTGTAACGTTACCCTTATTCTGTAGAATCCATTTACCTTTCGTATAAATGTACCAACCAGACTCCACTCCCTGGCTAATAGTGTGTCTAATCAGTGAATCAGGTGCACTAAGCTCACGTTTGACTTTAGGTAAGTCTAGTACGATCTCGTATTTATCAGCTTTAGGGGAGAGCCACCCTTCAGGAACACTAACATCACTGGGTCGTCTCTCTATTGATACTATCAAAATTTCACTCTTAGCTTTAATAGTCATTATACGAATACCATGGTTCTTTAACTCCTCTGGTAATTCGAATTTAATACCCATACTCTGTATAGCTATAGCCCCTTGTAAGTGATCATTGAAAACGTATTCACCCTTAGCATTTCTTACTCCCTTATTCGCTCTGGCAGCAGATTCGATCTCAGCAGGAGCATTGAAGACACACCTTGTCCAACCACTAGCATCCGTAACCCATGACATGTGCTCTTTTGTTCCTATTCCATGACGTCTAACTGTCCATGAACCGTCGAAGTTTGGAAAGGCAAAACAGTTCTGTGAGCTACTACCAGTTGTATTAGTGAAGAAGATACCTTTTAGGGCCAAGGCACGATGAGCTTTAGCCAAGTCCAAAGTGTGACAAACCAACATATTATGATCTGTATCCCACCAGTGATCTCTCTCTGCATCAGTAGTAAACCATTTGAGGAGTCTATAGTGCTCACTATCTAATGTAATAAAGGACTGACTAGCAATGAGTTCGTTAAAGCCTGAACCCATTTTATCAGTCTTTACTCTCTTTACTTTCTTAGTAGTAACATTAATATGATCTGGCCAGTTCGTAGGAACTAAGGAGTTGGGAAAGGGCGACCCAGATTTGACTAGAGTCAGCCCATCAGTCCCTTCCTGTTTACGATGATAGCACCATAGAACACCACCACATACATCAACGTTAGATTGGAAATTGAAGCCAGTTTCCATTGTTAGAACACCCAACAAACTACGTGCGACTGCTGCGTGCTCTGTATGTGTGTCCGTAGGTATAGGTTGCTCGAAATGTAGATATATGTGATAACCCTTACCGGAGGTACTCTTGAGTAATGTTATCCAAGGAATCTGGCTTACCTTACTAACTAAGTCACTAAGGTCATCTTGACTTAAACCCTCTTTGTGGTTTACTATAGAATCGAAGTCATAGCCACAAAATAGACTCTCTTTTCTTGCCCAATTCCACCCTGTCATACCAATAGCTTCAACGTGTGCAGCCAGATCGAACCTTAACTCTCGGTCCTCATACTGAGGATCTGAGTCGGCGTTCCAGGGTATTCTGAACGACTTCCATGTTTCTTTGCCGTCTGACCAAGCGGCCCAGCGTCGACCCAGATACTCTCCAGAGACCTTCGTTCCATGATCCTTGGCTACATTTACCTGAACTTCCATCTCAGGACTATAGAGTACTGCTAGGTGCTGAGCTGGTGTTGTCTTTAGAAATTCCTTAATCTCCTCTGTCTTTAGCATAGCAACCTTTCTATTAGTTTGCCGACCCAGATAAGGTCGAAATTATTGGCATGATTTTTGCTAGTACATTTGTTAGTTAGCAGTTAGTTAACTATACCCTTAATATATATTAATGTAACAGGTAATTTTACACGATTATTGGCACGATTTTTGAAACGCTTACCAACTAACCACTAACTAACTCTTTTATATATGCTATTGTCAGAAAAAAATTTAATAAAAATTATATATAAAAGAGAATATAAACTGGTCTGCGAACAGTTAGTCAGTTAGCATAAAAAAAAAGTAATTATTTTAAAAAATAGTTTGCTTTTTATTTGGCATTTATTATATTATTAGTATGTTAAAGCGGGCTCTAAATACTACTTTAAAAAGTGGGATTTAGTGTAATAGCAAATATCATGCCAATAATTTTACGCTGATCTGGGTCGGCAAAGGAGCACAAGATGGATAAGACCTCTGTAGAGGCGAATGCTATTATTTTTAATTTTGTTTCCCAGTTTCGTCTGGGTCGTCAAAACGAGAAAGTTAAGAAGGATAAGTTAGTCAAAGAATCTGTGACAGGGTTCTTTCAACCTAGTGAAGTGGCTCTTCACCCTCAGAACCCTAACGCTATCACTATAACTGGTGGTTCAGCACTAAGAGGTTACAAAGGTCAGTTAATCGTAGTTAGCGATTTAACTGGGTCGGAGACAAAGATCCCGGTCTTCAAGATAACAGAGTTCTTCGAATCAACAGTCTCTAACTTTAAGAAATTAACAGCAGTTTACGAAGGGTATGTAGAAGTATGAAATAATTGTCCGGCATAACGTAAGATAATGATTGTGTTGTTGTATGGGAGAGCCGCCGGATCTCCCTTTTACTTTTATAAGGAGTTACAAAATGTTAGAAAATCATGGTCAACCTTGGGCTAAGACGCATATAGACGCCCTCCTGTCAAAAAAACGAATCTTAGAGAAACAACTCAAATGTGCAAGTATATATCACAAAGAGATATTCAAAGACTGGCTCAGGAAAACCTCAAAAATTCTGGGTCGTAAAGAAGAGGCAGTTATGGCAAAGATGGTAAGTCTAGGATTACTAATACCTAGGTTAACAAAGACAAATTACCATAAAGAAAAGACAGTCTCTGATATATTCAGGAAATACAGAGGAAATGAAGTTCGGGAAGCCCTCTTCGAAAACCTGCAAAAAGATGAGAAACCCGACTATAACATTCACCTTTTAAGTGGTGAGTATATTGCACCGAGGGTTTTCAGAAATGGTGGTACACTCTTCATAGAAGATGAATTTATTAACCTTGGTAAACAGGTTAGGTTGGCTGTTGAGGCTCTCAACAAACGGAGGACCCAGATCAAGGATGAAATTCAATCGATTAAGCATCTTCAAACTGTAATGACTATTCATTCTAGCAAGTATCCTAACTCCTCAGTCGAATCATTTGGACTTCAATATTCTAAGCTCTTTGCTCGTCGTTCAGAGCTGGAGAGCATTTTAAATAACATTTAACAGAAAGGCCTAACAATGGCTAGTTCAATTAAAGTATCACTGGATAAATTGGTTCATCCAGTAGCATCTATCGCACTTCGTGGAGTCCCTCAACCTTCCGATAATGATTACAATGAAGTAATCGATCGGTGGACCCAGACTCTCGAAACACACGGTCTTCTGAATATCTTCACTGTTCGCCCGGAATCTGACGGTACATTCACCGTCATTGATGGTAACACACGTCTTTTTGTTATTAAAGAAGCCATCAAACGTGGCAATCAAAAGATCATTGATCGTTTTGGTGACGGTCTTAATGTAATGGTCGAAGAGAAGTCAGACATTGATCTTCTTGCTGGTGCAATTGTTGGTAACGCAACTCATCGTGATACCAAACCGGTTTCTTACGCTCAAGCATTGAAGAAAATGCTGGTGATATCCACCGACCCAGAGATGTGTGTTGAGAAACTCTCTTCCATGACTGGTCTCTCAGTTGAGACAATCAATAAGTATCTCGGTCTTCTCAATCTCCCTGAGGGGGTCAAGAGTCTTGTTGATACACGTGCTATCCCAATCCAGAACGGTCTTGGTCTTTTGAAACTGAGTCTCGAAGATCAGACAGATCCAGAAACAATAGTTAAAGCACAGACTTTGACGACCCAGGAATTCGGTGCTGAAGTTGAAAAGATCATTGCTCAGGAACGCGCTGACAAGAAAGCTAAGGCAAAAGGCACTATCGCGCAATTCGTACCTGTACCTAAAATGCTTTCTGGTAAAGAGATTGGTGACCTCTGGGAAAAAGCAAAGTATGCTTATGAGTCAGATTCGTCAGAGTACAACCGTATCAGACTTGAAGTTCTTGATGAGATCTTTCAGGCTGATGAGAAATCTATCGCAGCACAAAGAGCAGCTTGGGAAGCACGCAATGCAAATGCAGATGCGAAAAAGAAAGCACGTGAAGCAAAACGTGAAAAGCTCAAAGCAGTTGAGGCTGTTATCATGTTGATCACCGCTGGTACACTTCCTCCGAAACAGATGGTAAGTGACCTTCTTGCGTCTCTGGGAGAAGAATTTGACAAAGAAGCTTCAGTACAGAAACTGAAGGAATATCTCGCGAAGTAACTTAACGACCCAGAATACCTCTGGGTCATTTTCACTTTTAACCTAGGACAGTTCAAATGTCAGAAATCGCAGAATCTAGTAACGAAGTTAATGCTCTCTCTCTCCTGAATTCAGGATCTGAAACAGCGGTATCGGAAGAAGTTATTGCAAAAACAACATCCTCTTCTCGGTTCATCCCAACTCTGAGCGTGGTCTATGGGACCAGCAAGATATGTAAGATCGAACGTAAGGCCTTTGCAGGTGACTTCGCTCTTGCAGGTCAAACTAATCTGGGTTCGTCAATCGAAGTAAACTACTTGTTCTATCGCTTCCGTGCATCGGAATGGGATAATGCAAAAGGTGAGTTCGGTGTAACAGAATACCATATCCCTTATGATAAGAACGGTGTTCCAAATATCAGTGTAACATCGAACAAAGCATATTGTGGTCTGGTCAACAAGTTTGGCCCAAAGAAGAAGATCGGTGAAACAGTTCTCCATGATGGTATCGAATTCCTTGTATGGATACCTGAACAGAAAGTATTCGCTGTTCTTTATTGTAAAGGCGCCTTGAGCAAATCAGTTGCACCAATAATGCAAGCAGGCCGTGGACGCTCAGTTCAGTTAACAACCCGTTACTGTGACAGTAAAAAGAACGCGAACCTATCTTGGTATGAATTGGATGTTGTACCTCTGGGTCGTGGGGTTAAAGGAGTCTCAGGTCTTGCAGTTGAGCAGACTATCGAGATTCCTCTTGACATTCTCAACAAAACAGTAACACTGTTCTTACAACCTACATCGGGAGTGACAGTAGATGACACAGGAGCAACTGAGCGGGATCGCTAGTTGCCGACTTGTATCATTTCCAATGGTCGATGTAGCGGAACTACCGCTACATCTTCCATTTCCAAATGAATACAATGCAGGTGGCTACCTAGTGCCAGGACCATCTGGGTCGGTATATCAATACTCACCTATCGACTTGCTTGTAGCAGGTATCGAAGCCAGTAGAACTGGCGAGATAGTGACTAACCTATGTGATTGGTTCTATAAGAATCAACACCCCACCAGTACACACATGATATACATAATTCTTAAACTAGACAATAAAATAGTATCAGCTTCCTTAGCTGAACTTAAAGATACAAAAATAAATTGCATACAAAAAGTAATGTTAACTAATGCACCATTAACTTTCAAGAGGTTCTTATGATCAAACAGGTTTTTAACTGTAAGTTAAAAGGTAAGAACATACCTGTCGAAGCCACCTTTATTAATGATAAAATAGAGCTAGCCTTCCCTTTCTTCAGACCTTTACTCGAAGAGGTTAAGGCTATGAAAGGTGCTAAATGGAGAGACGAACTCAAGATATGGGAAGTCGATCTCTGTAAAAGAAACCTCTTCGCCTTCAGCATACTTCAGAATACTGGTCTCATTAAGACCTATGATGAACCACTGAAACTTATCGACCCAGACTGCAAGCCCCCTTTGTGGACACATCAATTAGATATCTATCGTTTTATCCTCACCAGAAAAAGATGTCTGGTCGGAGCTGAACCCAGAACAGGTAAGACGAGACCCGCCTTGCAAGCGTTCTTGGACTCCGAACATGGTACATTGTGGTTTGTAACCACGAAATCGGCAGAATTTGGTTTTGACCGAGAAGTTTTTAAATGGTGGGGGGCGGTACGGGATGAGTATGGTAGACTTGTTGTAAAGAACAAGATAATCATAACGATGAGTTATGACAAGTTTACCTCTACCATACAAACCATGCCGCTTGGTTCGAAGCTACCTGGCTTTATTATCTTTGATGAGTGTCATAAGTTAAAGACACCAACAAGCCAGCGAACAGAGTGTGCTATGAAGTTAAGTGAGATGTTGGAGATACAAAATGAAGGAAAAGAGTATATTGTGGGTCTGTCTGGTACACCTTCACCTAAAGATCCTACCGACTGGTGGAGCCAATGCGAAGTTATCCGTTCCGGCTATATACGAGAAGGCACCCTACAAAAGTTTAAAGTTAGGTATGGGTCGTACACTCCTTGGGACCCAGGCACCCCAGCATGGGATAGGTTTCTTGGGTGGAATAAAGAGGAAGTAGCTAAGCTGTCAAACAGACTCGCGGGCCTCGTCCGAATTTACTTTCAAAAGGATTGTATGGACTTACCTCCATGGAGAATGGAGACAGTAGAGCTAACGGCACCGAAAGATCTCTTGAGGGTAGCTAAGTTGATAACTGAGACCTCTGGGTCGGCCTTAGAGGCTCGACGTAGATTACGTCAGCTCTCTGATGGCTTTGAGTATGAGCGTGCTTACGACCCAGACACCAATACCATGAAGAGAGTTGGGACGACGTTCGTCGGTTCCCCGAAGATAGACCAATTGAAAGGAGATCTTGATGAATATGAAGAGGTCGGAAGACTTGTTATCTATTCGGGCTTTCAAGGATCAGTTGACATTATCACAAAGACTTGTCTTGAGGCTGGTTGGTTTGTACTTCAGATTGACGGTAGAGGACGACTCCTCTTCAATCCTGCTAACGGGCAGTCGGTTTCAGACAGCGAGAGCCTTCAACTGGCTCTGGGCCAAATGGATAGGTCTACCGACACCGGTCAGATTGTTAAACTTGCTGTTGTTGCTGAGACCGATGCTGGTGGCACTGGTCTTGAATTTAGTGCTTCCCCTTGTATTATCTATTATTCTAATAGTGATAGTGGTGAAGGTAGGATGCAGTCTAAGTTCCGTGCCATGTCCAATAATATGGACAAAGTGAGGGGTTTGACTATCAAGGATTATATTTTGTTGCCCAGTGATAGATTGATCAGAGATAAATTAGAAGAGAAAATCGAACTTCAAGCTATCTCAATGGGTGATCTAAGAGAGTGTTATGCTAACATTTAAATTTATTTAAAAGGAGCAGATTATGTTAAGTGAATTTTTAAAATGGACATTTTCTACCGCTGTAGAAACTCGCAAGTGTAACGACCCAGAACTTCTATCTCTTCTCGGCGAGGATATGAAATTGTTCTTTATTAGAGGTCTGAATGAAAACTTGGAAGATACCGGTTACTATCATCTGGAAGTTAGGTATTATGGATTAAAATGGGATAGTGTTCATATAAAACTACCTAACACAGCTACTAGGGAGTATGTCAAAAAGGAAGTAATTACAGCCGTACAAATTTTAATGGACTTCGCTAACGTATAAAAAGGAGTTACTATGGTTAAGTTTTTATTAGTAGGAGGGACCTTCGATGAAAAGGAAGGTAAATCCTCTGGTTATGTTACCAAATTGGACTCTTTGCTAAGAATACTTCTACCAATGGATTACGTCTATTGTGTAAATGGGGGACACATATCTGATCTGGGTCGTTTTGTAACCTCACAATATTCTGTAATTATTTGGATGCCTAATATCTCCAATGATGAACCAAAAAGGCTACAGGAGATAAAAGAAAAATCACCTCATACAATATTGGTTATGTCTAAGAATAATAGGGACAACAAGTACTCACCTCAAGAGTTGGTCATGAGGATGTTAAAGGTGAAGGCTAACTTGTGTCTTGAGATTACTGGATATACTTCCAAGGTCGGTTTTATAGCCAATCTGGTAGATCCTCTGGGCAATAGTTTCTGTTATTCTGATAATATCGCTCAAGTTGCAAATGCCTTAGTTAAAAGGGTAAAGGAGCTCTTGTCTTTCACTCGTATTAAAAGTGTGCAACAGCAAGCTGAGATACTTGACTATGCTCTTCCTTCTGAAAGATTTCTAAAAATCATAAATGAGTCAGCTGAAACTTTCCACGGCCTAATACATGGAGCCAATCCTTCACGTTTCTTGGGGAATTGTTCCTTCAGGTGTGAAAAGGGTTTCCCTTCATTTATAGAAGATAGAACTGTCTGGGTCTCCAAGAGGGACGTGGATAAACGATATCTAAACTATACAGGTTTCGTGCCCGTAAAGTTATCGAGTGTTCTAAATTATTGTGGTGATAAACCTTCTGTCGATGCAGCTATACACTGTGCCTTGTATAATTACTACCCACGGATGAGGTATGCCCTGCATTCCCATGTCTACATTAATGGTGCTGACACCACAGAAAGAAGAATACCTTGTGGTGCTTTCGAGGAAGTGTATGAGATAATTAAAATGTTCCCTGATAGATCCGAGGAATCTATATCTGTCAATTTGCTGGGACATGGCTCATTGATAATGTCTTCTTGTCTACAGGATTTTGAACATATAGGTTATAAATCACGTCCACTTTGGGAAGGAATTTAATTATGCAGATGTTCATAAATGACGCAATTGTTCGTGTTAAGGGTTTACATGGTAAACCAAAACATTTCACCTTAGCAGTAAACTGCAAGAATATTATTAAGGATTCTGTAAAGACTTCATACTCTGATGACCTTACTCATTGGGTTAAGTGCAAAGTAACGACCCAGACCAAGGGCGAGGTTGAGCTTCGCTTTGATATGGACCACTACTACGAAGCTCTGATCCTCAGTGATACAATGATAAAGCTGAGGTTGAACAATGGTCAATAACTGGTTTATAGATACTGAATCCATCGGTTTCTATGGAGCAACCATAATGCTCCAATACTGCCATAATGATGGCGACCCAGTGATCCACAACATCTGGGATAACACGGTCCAGTCCACTCTGGACCTAATTGAGCGCCAGCTCGAAGGAACATTCATAGGGTTCAACCTAGTCCACGATATGTTCCATTACCATAGAACGTACAACGTTCTCCAAGAATTACCAAAACTAAGAAAACCTGATCCAATAGATTATTTGGACGTCGAAGCTTCCTGCTTAGACAAATACTGCCTTAAACCTAAAGTTGCTTGTGACCTGATGCTCATAGGGCGTCGTTCTAAGTTCCAAGCCACTTTGAACCAAAAACCAATAACCATGAGAAAGGTTCCACGTTTACTTGCTCCAATTCTTTTGAAAGAGTTGACAGAGCGTGTACCAATCCCTAGTATCTATTTCAGTAGATCAAAGAAGGGTTATCATTGGTACATAGCTGATCTGATTAAGGGTACTGGTCAAGAGGTTGGTGATCAACAAGATGTCGAGGTTGACCCAGACTTCGTAAATCTCAAACTGAACTTCTCTCCTAGTACCAGTCTAAAAGCTATCATGGCTTTCATTGGTCATGAAGTGACAACACTAAGTGAATTACCTGAGTTAAGCAAACCTATAGAGTATGAATGGTGGCCTACTTATGGTGGTTGGTATGATGTTTTTCCTGAGCACTACAATGCTTGGAAGACTGATCCCAGACGTAATGAGTATGCCTTGAAAGACCCATTATATACTAGAGAACTATGGGAGTATCTGGGTCGTCCCGAGGGCGGTGATAATGAATCAGAGTTAGCTTGTGCAGTGGGAGGGATGCACTGGAGAGGGTTCGCTGTTGATGTAGAGAAGTGCAAAAGACGTAAGGCTAAGTGGGATAACGTTGTTGCTGCAACCCCGATCAATGTTAATGCTCCTAGGCAGGTTAAGGCTTATCTATGTGAAGTAGCTAGTCCTCTCGAACAACAGGTACTACTTAGTACATCTGCTGAAGTGTTAGAGAAGATCGCTAAGGATTGGAAAGAGGATAATCCAGAACTGGCTCGTAGGGCTAAGTACATTCTAGCATCGAGACAAGCTAAGATGAAGTCTACTCTCATGGAGAAGCTCATTGCAGCAGGTCGTATGCACGTTGTTAGTAAGGTAACTGGTACGAAATCTAATCGTAGTTCCGGTGGATCAGAAAACTATATCACCACGAAAGGATCAATCAATCATCAGGGTATACCCGCAGGACCAGTTCGCTTCTGTGTTACACTAGCTCACCCTAACGAGGCTCTCGACGCGGGGGACTTCGACGGGTTCGAGGTGTCTATTGCTGAGGCGTTCTATAACGACCCAGAGCTTAGAAAGGATTTGTTAACTGGTAAGAAGGTCCACGCACTGTTTGGCTCTAGCATGTATGGGTTGACCTATGACGAGGTCAGGGCTAATAAGACTCTATATCAATGTTCTAAAACCGGTTTCTTTGCTTTCATGTACGGAGCTGAGGCACCTAAGTTATCACAGGCAATGGGTATCTCTAAAGAGGAAGCGGTTGAGGGTCTGGCTAGACTATCTGCTAGGTATGTGAAGATCGGTGAGAAACGGGCAGAGATCCAGCGTAAGTTCACTGCGTTGGCTCAGCCAGAAGGCATAGGAACAGAGATCAAGTGGATGAACCCTGCTGAGTATGAAGAAACATTCTTGGGTTTCAGACGCTATTTCACACTAGAGATTTCAACTATCAAAGCTCTTTTTGAGATGGCGAGGAACCCTAGTCCAGAGTTGAAAGCCATAGGCTCTACGATTCGCGTAGTTAGGCGAGAACGTGTTCAGACTGGTTTTGGGGCAGCGAACTCGGCTATTTATGCTGTAGCCTTTGGGTTACAGGGTAACATATTTAGGGCTGCTGCAAACCACGATATTCAAAGTCCGGGTGCCGAAATAACGAAGGACCTTCAACGTAATATATGGGACATACAACCCACTGGTATTAATAACTGGGTCGTTATGCCACTTAATATTCATGATGAAATAGAATGTCCTTGTATTGAGGGAGTACGTGATAGAGTTAAACAAACTGTAACTAGAATTATTAACAAGTATAAGGACCGTGTTCCCTTGATCAGTATGTCATGGAAGCAGGGTCTTAGAAGTTGGGGTGAAAAATGATTGCTACAATCTTAACTTATCTATGTTTAGCCTACAGTTTCGATATGTCTTATGAGAGGACTGAGTGGTTACTGTGGGAGTACTCAAACACGAGTGTGTGGGATGCTCACAGTGAGAACTTTTTTGGTTTTAAATCAGACTTGGAACTTCGGTGGGGTACTAAAGACAAATACGTTTTTATGGGAGGTTACATGTACAACTGTTCAAATATGGAGAGTGCCCCGCCCCAGGGGTTCGCTCCTGTCTTCGATGATTTTCAAGTCAAGGTGGGTGGAAAGTACAAATGCGTTCAAGTTGGTTGGGAGTATCATTGTGTCCACCCTATAATAACTTACTTCACTCAAATGAGTGAGATCAAGTCAAAACGAGAAGGTAGTTACAATAAATTTTATATAAACATTTCTGGGTCGTTAGGAGGCAAAGGGTGGTTTTAAAAGAAGGACCTTATAAGGGTAAAATGATCTTCGAAATACCTAGCATATTCCATTGCTGGGCTTTGGAGAACAAAGATAAGCTAACAGACAAAGCTTATCTGGATTGGCTTGAGCGTCGTAGAGTGAAAATCGAAAATAATAAAAAGAGCTTCACTCGACAGCTATTAACGTGGCGCTATCGAGAATATGATGAATACTTTAATAATAATAAACCGACCCAGACTCAGCCACGTGTGGGTCTATTATCGTCAATAATAGGAGGTAAGGATGCCTAGTTTTAAAGTATTTAAAAGGGATGGTTCTCTTAAGAAGGCCTCTGATGGAGTAGATAGTTTTAAGACTCTTGTCGAGAAGGAGAAAGCTAATCTATCTTGGGCTGATCTATCTGGAGCTAATCTATCTTGGGCTGATCTATCTGGAGCTGATCTATCTGGAGCTGATCTATCTGGAGCTGATCTATCTGGAGCTGATCTATCTGGGGCTGATCTATTTAGAGCTAATCTATCTAGAGCTGATCTATCTGGAGCTGATCTATCTGGAGCTGATCTATCTGGAGCTGATCTATCTGGGGCTGATCTATTTAGAGCTAATCTATCTAGAGCTGATCTATCTAGAGCTAATCTATCTGAGGCTAATCTATCTGGAGCTGATCTATCTGGAGCTGATCTATCTGGAGCTGATCTATCTGGAGCTGATCTATCTGGAGCTGATCTATCTGGAGCTGACATTGATTATTCTTGCATACCTTTCAAATGTACATCATTAAAAGCTATCTTTGATGATAGGATTCGTATACAATATATGTATCATGCAGTAAGAACAGATGGTCAAGTTAAGGACCCAGACCTAGCAAATCTCTTTAAGAACGACTTATTCCTCAAGGTGGTAAACAAATTCCATAGGGTTAAAGAATATGGTTACATAGGGGGTAAGAATGCCTAGTCTTGAGTTTGAAGATGAAGTTTATTCTATGAGTCGAAGTGCTAAGAACAAGAGACTTATGGAGATGGAAGAAGAGATTGCTTTCTTGCGAGAGCATCTCGATGACATACCTACTGTTAGAGGTCCGATCGCCCTCCAGCAGGGTTTAGACCACAATGATCTTGAGGTGGTGAACTTTCTTATTAATAACTTTAATAGAAAGCGGTATTCACACTCACTAGCTTCTATGGCTAAGGCTCTCGAATACTATGATGAGCCTCAGTTACTTAAAGCGACGTTAGATGGCTTGATCCTAAAGGGTATTGTTCAGGTCTGCGATCAAGGCAAACAAGAGAGATATGGACTTAACTCACAAGAGGTAAAATCATGGCGATAATACATGCAATGCTAGCTCACCATTACAATGGTGAGGATATTCGTGGTTGGTATATGAGTCGTAAGCTTAATGGTTTCCGTTGTATTTGGAAGAAAGGCAAACTCTGGACTCTGGGTCGTTATTCTGGGGAAAAAGAGATTTATGCGCCGAAGTGGTTCATAGATCAACTGCCAGACATCGACCTGGATGGTGAATTATGGCACCCTAGTGATTGTCTAGCCACTACCAAGTCGATCTGTGGCCAAGGTATGGAAAAGAGTTTGATTGACAAACGCTGGCATGAGATACAGTATATGGTGTTCAATGAATTTAATTCAGAGAGAATGTGGGAACAATCACGGAGCAGACTTCAATTGCTCCTACCTGAGTCAGACAACTTGAAGTTGCTTGAACAGGAATTGATTGGTTATGAATTACCTGCTATGGAGCAGATGGCGGATTATCTTCAATACTTGAGGCGCAACCATGGTGAGGTTGAGGGTCTGATGTTGGCGAACCCGAATGGGTACTACGAACTCAAGAGAAGTAAGAATCTCCTGAAGTACAAGAGTATCTATGACATGGAAGGCACTGTCGTCGAGCAAACTGCCGGAGAAGGCAAGCATGAGGGCCGTATGGGTGCTCTTCGTGTTAAGTTCACTTGGGATGAGAAAGTCAGTTCGGTGTACGGTGGTTCAGCGAAGATGGTTAATCGAACAATAATCTTTAGTATCGGTGGTGGCTTCTCTGACGAGGATCGGGAGAAGACAGACTGGGTCGGTAAGAGGATTCGGTTCGAGTATTATGGTGTAACTGAAAATGGTGTTCCAGTCTCAGCAAACTATGTGGGGGATGCATGTTAGAGGAGAATGAGATCGTTGTAAAACCGTTACGCCTGTATATGGAGAATGTCCATGGTTGGCATATCGAGAAGTTACATGGTAGCCAGTTTCAAGAGGGTTTACCTGATCTAATGGCGTTCCATCCTCGATATGATATGAGACTCATAGAGTGCAAGGTTATACGTAATGGGGACATACATTTTACTGTAGCCCAACAACGTAAGTTTCCTACGCTCATTGCTCATGGGGCCAAGATATGGCTAGTAGCAGCTTATGATCTACGAAAAAGGGTAGAGCTAGAGAGAGCTTATAAAAGCCTCTTTGCTCCGCCTAATCTTATTTTTTATATGGACCCTAGGTCCAGAAGGGAACTGCTCAGATGAAGTGCAAATATATTTTTCTGCATCCTACAGGATATTGGTTCAAGAAAGTTACTCGAAACGGAACAACGACCCAGACAGTACTCACTCTCTGTGAAGAGGGTGACCTGAAAGCTCTGCCCTTATCCGAGGTTCAAGACCCAAAGAACATCTTTGTTTGCACATTGAAAGATGGTTCACTGGTCTACCTGATAAATCTCAAAGAGGAACCTAAAGCATCACAGTTCGCTCCCTTAAAAAGTCTTAAGGATTGCACATGGGAAGTATACCATACCTTAACATGTGTCGAAACTAAGATCGCTTTGGTGAGGCTGGCTAAAGTTACTAATGAGGATAGTATTATCAATAATATTTTTATTTGTCTGGCCACAGTTGAAAAAGTTTTTGGTAGAGGAAAGGGTAAGAAATGGGCGAATATAGAGGAGACAAAAGATGAACAGTGAACAATTTAACACTATCCTAGAACAACGGATCGAGAAAATACGTGCTACTCTGGCAGGTAAGGCTAAAGAGTATGCTATCGGAGATCGTTTATACAATTTCAAAAGAGCAGCTGAACTACAAAGAAGCACTCCAGAGAAAGCCTTATTGGGTATGATGACAAAGCATCTGGTGTCAGTTCTGGATCTTATTGAAGGTAGTCAGAATGTGACAGGATACATGATTAATGAAAAAATTGGGGATTCTATTAACTACTTAATTTTACTTGAAGCTTTATTGGTTGAGGAACTTGAAGTTATAAAAGCTTCTAAAACTAAATGTTTAGAGTGTGCAGACTGCTCTAATGGAGAAATAGCATGATCAAAACATCACCATGGATTCGTGAGAACTTCACGAAGTTACAGAAGGCTTGTGCTGAACAAGGTATAACTATTAAGTTAACTGAAGGCGTTCGCGATCCGGCGACCCAGAGTGCCTACTACGCACAGGGTAGAGAACCTCTGGCAGCGGTTAATCGTTTACGTAAAGAAGCTGGGCTTGTCCCAATTGATGAGAAGACCAATAGAAGAGTCGTTACTTGGACACTACACAGTGCCCACATTTTCGGCTTTGCATTCGATATTGTTCTCCTTAAAGAAGGTAAGGCAGTGTGGGAAGATGATGAAACCTATCAGAAGATTGCTGACATAGGTGTAGGTCTGGGTCTTCATGCTGGTCACTACTTCACAAATAAGGCTGGTAAAAGACTCTATGATTCATGTCACTTTGAAAGGAAGTTATGATGGACTTACCATTAAAAACACTTGATTGTATCTGTACCAGAAGTGAGAGTTTTGTAGGTGATGTTATAAGATTCTTTACTAAGAAGCGAGTTAACGTAGCCACTAACGTGGCTAATCACTGTGGGCTGATCATCTATATTGAGGGCATACCGATGGTTATGGAGATGCTTGGAACAGGGTTAGAGTTAAACCCTGTCTCTGATTACGATAACTATCATGATAGGATAGTAGCAGTAAAGCGTCTACCCTTCACGGATGACCAGATCCGGGATGCTCGACGTTTCCTGCTCAGTACATACTGGTCTGGGTCGGTACAATACAGTTATAAGGAATTGCTCAAATTTCCTACGTTCTGTAAACGGCTGGGTTTGGAGAAGGTGGCTTCAACCAAGATGTATTGTTCTGAGTTCTGTGAAATCATAGCTCAAAAATATAATCTAAGTTGGGTTGATAGTGCTACTGTAGGTTCAGGCATTGCACCCATTGACATTCAATTTGGGAAGGGAGAGACCATATGGCAGGAGAAAAGTTCTGTGTAAATTGTAAGTATTGCTTAGAGGTTGAATACCCTGAGGATTCAGATTTTTATTGTATCAGAAAAGTTGAGCCGAGGGTTGACCTAGTGACTGGTCGTACATATTACCCTAAAAAAAAGTATTGCTATTCTCTAAGAGACTCTCAAAACGCCCTTAACTGTGGCGAGATTGGAAGATATTTTGAGCCTAAAGATTTATAATAAACCTAGTTACCTATCACCCTCTAGTCTGATGCTTGCTGAGGGTTGTCCGAACAAGTTCTACATGGAGAGACTGGCGGAAACAAAAGCACCAAGAGAACCTCAAGGTCCTGCTGCCGCAGCTGGGTCGTCTTTTGATGCACACATCAAAGCTCATCTGGCTAAGGAATTGGGGCTAGAACTGAAGGTTCGGGGTGTCATGCTCAAAGAGGATGAAAGTAGGGCTAAGTATGACAGTCTACTAGACTTGTTGTTTTATAGCTCTGTCGAGGAACCCTTATGGGGTGAAGTTAAAGGCTTTGGTGCTGAGACTGCTCGATGGTATAAAAGCATACCATTTGTTAAAGAAACTAAATGGGCAGGGTTGGAAGAACATTTCAACTACACTATACTAACACATAGCGTACCTCTTTATATGAAGCTCGATGCTAGTGTGAACATTGGTCAAACAATAGTGCCCTTTGATTGGAAGGTCAAGGGGTATGGTTCGACGAACGGAGCCAGTCCTAGCCCAGGCTATATGTATTTGTATGATAATACCAAAGGTATAGTCAGTGGTTCACATGAATTGTGGCATAGTGATATAAGTATGGATTCTATTGATGTTCGATGGGCTACTCAGTTAGCTACTTATGGCTGGGGTCTGGGTCGTCCAATCGGCTCTCCCTTTCAAGCTGTTATTGATTGCTTGGTCTATAGGCCAACTGGCTGGAGAGTTGCTAGGTATATCGGTTGGATTACTCAGTCGTTCCAGAAGGAATTGGTTCGTAGATACAGTTTCGTCTGGGAAGCCATACAGAACGGTAGCTATACTAAGGGTCTTATTGATGATATCGTTATGGTTGAGTACATGGCGAAATCAGAAAGCTGGTGGGGATGACAAATAGACACAATGTGTTCGAAACCTCTTTCCTACTTATATTGGGAGGGTTTAGCTTCTCCTTTCCGATGATGCTTGCATCGTGGATCTTTAGATCAAAAGATCTTTTTATCTACTCAATCTGGCAGCTCTGCATTTGTGCAGTAGTACTACTATTTATCTTTTTCAGTTTAATACTAGAAATTTTATCGAGTGGAGAAATATGATATTAGTCAGACCAAAAGCAACTAAGCTCTTTATGCCACAGAGCTTTGAACAGTGCCTAAAGCATATAGAGTATTGTGGCAGGGTAGCTTACAAAAGTGAAGATAGGATCACTGATGATAGTTCAGTAAGGTTCGTTCGTAGTTTAATTAGCAGAGGTCATTTATCCGTGTTGAGGCATATAAGCCTCCGGTTACCCTCTGATTACTTTATGTTTTCACCTAGCAATTATATGTATAAAGTTGGTGGCTTCTGGGTCGGTAACTTGCAAGCGTGGTTTGATTTGGGGAACTGGAGTGATGATGTGAGTCACGAATTATATTTAGCTTTCCCTCAGATTTTCGACAAACCTTCAACCCCTTATTCTAGGTCCGAAACATCTTTTTCTATTGATGAAGACTACCAAACATACAAGTTGATTACTGATCGTGGTGTGAGCCATGAATTAGTAAGACACACCACTCTCGCTGTAACTCAGGAGAGCAGTAGGTATTGTAAGTATGGCGATGGTGTTACGTTCGTAGTACCAGAGAGGCTGGATAAGCATATCTCACCTACGGAGTCTGGTCTATTTCTTGAGAGTTGTTTGTTGAGCGAGAGTCAGTATCTATCTGCTCTTGAGATGGGATTGACACCACAGGATGCGCGAGGTATGCTCAATCACCATGTTAAGACTGAGCTGATGATGTCTGGGTCTAGCAGGAGCTGGTCTCACTTCAAAAGTGTTAGGTTCGAAGAATTAACAGGCAAGGTTCACCCGCAGATGCTGGAATTAACAAAGTTAATGGTTAAGGAGGGCTTATGAAACTAACGTGTCCTCAGTGTGGCAAGCCACATGAGGCTCACCCGTTGATAGATTGTTCAGGGTTCGTTACTTGTTGTAGTAGAACTGGTACACTGGATGAGCACACCTATGGTGTCTGGGTCGTTTCTTACTGTGATGTAATTACGGCTGTTCACGTAGGTTTTGAGGCCGATGCTAAAAATATTTTTATGAATAAGGAAGGGGTGAGGGAAGAGTTTATTAATGTAAAAAGTATTAAAGAGGTTAGTTATAATACTGAGGCTATACAAATATTATTCGAGCTTGCAAATAAACTTAGAAAGTAGGGTTATGAAAAATTTATTAGAAAAGCTTGCTGAGGATCAGGGTTGTGATGTTATGTCTATGTTAGAAGAGGCTACGTTCGACTCAATTGTTCCCTGCATATGTACAGAGTGCCTAGCCACAACTGATGGAGAACCAGATCTTAGAGAGGGTTACTGTGACAGTTGTGGTAATCAAACAGTTCGGTCTTGCTTAGATCTAGCTGGATTGATCTAGCTTCGCTAGATTTTCGATCAATCTCCCATCGTACAAAGAAAGGTTAAAAAATATTTTTCTCTATGCATATATATACTATATCTATTAATCAATTAGCAGAGTTGTCCAGTGCAAAATGCTTTGTTCAAGTTAATCATGACGGCGTTGAGTGCTGGGTCGCTATGGACTTCATTAGTCCACTCTATGAAAGTGTGATGCTCCTTGATACAAAGAGCATAGATCAGGTGAATTGGTCAAGGTGCACAGTGTCAACTGTAAAACAGTTGAATGTCACTAAGATCTATATCAGTGAGTTAACCCATAAGCTAGGGTTGGCACAAGACGTGGTTGACAGGTTCAAGGGTTATGAGATAGTAGATCTAAGAGATGAAGGGTGGCCCTTGCACCATAAGGAAGGATAAGTATTTATCAAAGCCAGTTAGGCCGGACACGGTTTAACTGGCTTTTTTTTTGCTCAGCACACACTGGTCTGGGTCGTTACTTCGGCTCTGAAATTATATTTTACCTATAGGCTAATTTTAGGCCCAAAATTTTTTACTAAGGTTCCATGACGTGTACTCGTAACTTCTTCAGAATTTTTCTTGACATAACAATATTTATTGCTTTGGTGAACATCATGTTTACCGTTTTGGTGAACATCATGTTTATTGCTTTGGGGAACATTCCTTTTGTCAAGTCGTATTTCGTCAATTTACAAAGTGAGGTTTACAAAGTGAGGTTTACAAAGTGAAATTTACAAAGTGAAATTTACAAAGTGAAATTTACAAAGTGAAATTTACAAAGTGAAATTTACAAAGTGAAATTTACAAAGTGAAATTTACAAAGTGAGGTTTAAAAAGTGAAATTTACAAAGTGAAATTTACAAAGTGAAATTTACAAAGTGAAATTTACAAAGTGAGGTTTACAAAGTGAGGTTTACAAAGTGAAATTTACAAAGTGAAATTTACAAAGTGAAATTTAC
>Ga0209510_1000603_pt1 | contig 47736 bp, 52 predicted proteins | sample BiotimSIPDNA_FD_185749 | JGI IMG/M metagenome (GOLD analysis project Ga0209510, IMG submission 185749) | Anaerobic biogas reactor microbial communites from Washington, USA - Biogas_R1 time_0 SIP DNA (SPAdes) (version 2) | ecosystem: Engineered > Bioreactor > Anaerobic > Unclassified | place...
CAAAAACGATCTGCGCATTAACAAAAACGATCTGCGCATTAACAAAAACGATCTGCGCATTAACAAAAACAATTTCTGGCTTTCCAAAAACAATATGATGCTTAACAAAAACAATATGATGCTTAACAAAAACAATATGATGCTTAACAAAAACAATAAAAAACTTGCTCAAATCGATAAAAAACTTGGCAAAAACAACAATTTTCTTACCAAATTCAATTAAATTCTTCACAAAATCAATGAAGAATGTGCTTAAAATAATAAATCATTTGCCTGAAACATTGATTTTCTCTCAAAAAAACGTCGATTATATAGAAAAAATGAATTTTTAAGCGCTAATAACAGTGATTAAGTAGTAAAAAAGACTTTTTTCTTGTTAAAAAGGGATGTCCAACCTGTTTTTAGCCATTTTTCACCTGCTTCAAACCGTATCCATCATTACATGATACCCCAGAGCTGCCGGATCCCCTGCGATGGAAAATTTGAATGATTGGTCATTGGGATTTGTTTAGGATTTGGCGCTTGAGTTGTGGAATTTGTTTGCAGGATTACAGCCCTTTTCAGGCATCGGATGATTGTGGAGCTGTTTTTCTCCAATAAAAATTCATTTTTTTATTGACATTAACCTCTGTCTATATCTATTTATAATTATTATTGATAGATTTTACTTTTTCGCCCATGATTATTAAAACGTCGCCCTGCCGGCAATAAGGCGGCAATCTCTTAGCTATCACGATCTTTTTTTAGCCGGCATTAGTTCCCTTAAAGCCCGTACTGACATAATGTCCTGTTAACGGCTTGTAATAATAATGGTTCTGGTTTTCGTTCAACAAAGTTTCGCGTAAAGTTTTTTTCTGATCTGGACAATTCTCTGGTAATGACAGCCGCATAGCACCTGATCGACTTACAGGATTTGCGGCAATAGAGTTCCGATAAGCAAAAAGTATACGCGCGAGTCGCTACTTAAGAAACGCTGCGATACTGTTTTTTTAATTACACACATTCAGGAGGCACCTGTTATGGGCAAAATCAATACCAAATGGACAATCGAGGAAGTATCTGTAAAAGGTCATCAGGCTTGCGGACTTATTTACAAGTATCGGTCTGATTTGCAGGACAGAATAAGAGCCGAAGAAATGACGGAGCTGGAAACCGGGCTCAGGAAACTTGAATTGAGCAGAGCCGGCCAGATAGGGAATCTGCAGGGGCAGAAAAGTGCAACAAAGGGCAAAGATGCAATTACCGAAGAGCTTCACTTTGAGGTGATGGATCTCCGTGAGATGATCAAGAGTGCACCTGATGTTAAGCAGGAAATCCTGAAAGCATTTGGAGTTGGGACCACAACTGATAAAAAAAACCAGCCTAAAACTATTGCTGCTGCGAATCTGATTATTGAAGGTTATAACAAATACAGCGATTGGGCCCTGAATAACGCCAGAATACTGGAAGATGATATAGTAAAAGTCGAATCACTTCGTGATCAGCTTATCGATGCTGACAAATCTCAGGAAAATGTTAAACTGGTTCGAAAGCTTGGCACCGTAGACAAAAACACTCTGCAGTTAAGACTGGAACAGCTTATTACCCAGATAAGCGCCGTTGGGGTAAAGGTGTTCCGTTCGAAAAATCCAGAGCTTGTTCCTCTTTTTCAGGCTTTGATCCCTGGTTCCGGTACCTCAAACGTCGAAGAGAAAGAGGCGGAAACCGTTTCTGCCTGATGTTGACAGACTGGCTGTAGTTCATGAGAAAATGCCCCGCCCTCCATAGCAGTCTTCTGCGAAGGAGGGCCCGTTCAGATCTCAGATCTCAGATCTCAGATTTTAGATTTTAGATCTCAGATTTTAGATTTTAGATTTTAGATTTCAGACTTCGGATTTCAGACTTCGGATTTCAGACTTCGGATTTCAGACTTCGGATTTCAGACTTCGGATTTCAGACTTCGGATTTCAGACTTCGGATTTCGGATTTCGGATTTCATTTAAAAATATATATTACAATATTAACCGGGCTGTCGGGGAGCCTGCTCCGGGAAATCTTATATCAATTGTTTCTATTTAAGGGGGCGCACATGAAATGTACCGTCGGCAGGATAATTTATGCCTTTTTCCTGGCTCTCATACCAGGCTTGTTTTTCTCTTCAGAGGCCGCACTTACACAGGCATTCAAAGATGCTACCGATAAGGCTATCGATTCGATACGACGAAGTGACTGCGAAATCACATTCCAATACAAAGGAAAGGATGTGGTTGATACAGGTATTTCAGTATCAGCAAAACTGATAAGACATCATTTCGGCTTCGGTGGAGCAATCTGTTGGGATTCCGGCTTTGTAAAAGTAGGAAAGGAAAAGTATGGCAATGCGGTGAAAGAATACTTCGAATGGTGCACTCCTGAGAACGAAATGAAATGGTATTACAATGACACCACCGGTGGGACGCCATGTACTCCGGGTGATTATAGCCACGGTGATTCGATAGTGCAATGGTGCCTGAAAAATGGATTGAAGGTTCGCGGTCACAATCTATTCTGGAATGAACGGGTGGAATTTCAGGCATACTGTGCCCGACCTTATGGCCCGTATCACCCCACAGACGAATCAACCCAAATAAAAACGCTTTCTGCATCTGAAAGAGAACAGTTCATAGAGGAAATGGTTACACGCGTCACCGATATGGTTACTCTTTTTAAGGGCAGGGTAAGTCACTGGGATGCGGTGAATGAAATCGTCCATTTCACCACAGACGATGATGGAGCGCGAGTTGTGAAAACTCCCGGCCTGTTGGCTACCTGGACAGGTAAAACCAAAAACAACGGCGCGGAAGTGTTTAACTGGATATTGGAAATGGCCGACAGTATCGATCCTGATGTTAAATTGTGTGTTAACGAATACAATGTGATCGAAGAGAATCATGATGAAGATGCATACATAAATATGATCAAAGAGATAAACAAAAATGCCAAAAACGCAAAAATCGATATCATCGGTCTGGAAGCCCATTTTGGCGGCCTGGTTTCTCGCGAAGCCAGTGGAAACTATCCCGGATATGAGAGGCTTATCAATAAGATGTCCAAGGAACTCAATCTGGACCAGGACACTTCCATGAAATTCTGGTTTACTGAAGTTGACTGGAACCAATCCGGTAATACCGCTGATCTCATGGAAGAACTTATGCGATTCGCATACAGCCGAAATGATTTCGGAGGTCTGCTTCTTTGGATCTGGTGGCAGGGACGTCTCTGGAGAGATGATCTGAAAAGCTTCCTGGTCGATAACGATTTTAAACCAACCGAAACAGGAAAAAGGTGGAAAAAGCTAAAGGATACTCTATGGACTACTGATACTCTGGTGAAATCGGATGGCGATGGGAAGTGCAAATTCAAGGGATTTCAGGGGACTTACGTTATCACAACCAAATTGGGTTCCAGTTCACAGGTAGATACTATTGAGCTGCTGCCCGGCCCTCTCTCTGAGAAAGTTATCACTCTTGATCCATCAAAATTTGATATTGTCAGTGTTCGTCATCAGAAACAAAACAGTAAAGCTATGGTGGAGATAAACGGCAGAAAAATTACTTTAAATAAAAATATCTCTGCTCCGGTTTCGCTCTCTATCTATTCACTTTCCGGGAAATTAATTTCGCGTATCCCGATTAATGCTGATAACCGCACTATTCAGAGGATTGCCACACCAGCCGGGTGTCATCTTCTTCGTCTGGAAGCGGGAAATACATTGATATATTCAGATGTCAGTGTAAAGCTGGCCCGATAACGAAAAGCACAAAAGGTGGCGGAGGTATATTCCTCTGCCTCTTTTCTATTCAGGCATTGATACAAATAACTGGCTTTAAATCCCCAATTCCGATTCTTAGTTTAAATATTCTATTCCTATTACTTCTTATTAGAAATTGTTTTGATATTAATATCCTATTTTTTCCTATTTGATATTCAATCCGTTATTTTTATCCACTATCAACCAGGGCGGTTACTTTTTATCTGCTCCTTTATAGTATTTATACATCTGATTAGCAGGAAACGATTTATCTGATTTTCTTCCCATGAAATAAACTGCAGCCGCAGCATCAATGTTGTAGTCATCCGGTATTATTTTGTCAAAATATTGCAGCCAGAAAAACCCTAATTTAAACACTTTACCAATTTTCCATGAACGGAAAAGAGCACGCGTAAAGTACTCTATCGACCAGAGAAGATGTGTTCCTGCACCTGCAATCACCCCGGAGTCCAACAATTTGAATTTCCTGAACAAATACCGGTGTCCACTTTCTGTAAATCGTGTAAAATCAAAAGCACCTTCATGTACTTGCTGCAAAAAAGGTGTTTCAGCATACACTATTGCATCATCTTTAAGAACTCTGTGAATTTCATCTACCACTTTTTGTGGTTCTAAAACATGTTCCAGCACAAACTGGATTATCACGCCATCAACAGAATTACTTTCAAGCGGAATCTGATGTGCATCGGCAATGAATTGTATTTCGGGTGAATCATAAACATCAAAAGAGATCACTTCGGTCGTATTGCTGGTGTATAAACATTCACTTCCTGTACCAATTGTACCTCCGCCAATTATCAATATTCGGGGTGACTTTACAGTGCTGAAATATTTAACTAACTGTTCAAAATTTTTTTTAATCTTTACATTTATAGGATAAACTATGCTTTTGAAAAACTTTCTTGCTATACTGTTAGATACACTCCGTTTAATGATGCTTTTCCCCTGGGACTTAAACAAAGTCTCTTTTTCAATGGTTGAAACATCAAAGTCTACAAGTACAGGTTTCCCGTTTAGTATTTGATATGAATATTTTCCATCGACAGTTTTAATTTCCTCAGCGCCGTATACAAGTTGTTGTCCAGTCTTTGGGCATCGAAGGAGCTCCTTGAGAGCATTTGGATCCATCAGCATTGGATATATTATTCTCCTGTTTTAAAATAAATTGACAGGTATTTTGGTGTTTCATACAAATAAGAACAATATACTGCCAGATGTGCTTCTGGAGCAAGGTGCTTGAGGGACTTATTATGTGCCTGCATGGAAAACAGAAACGAATGCAGGATTAAATGTTTTTAGATTCCACATCCTGCTTTCAATTGTGGTGGCTGATTTTTTTCCAAAGAATAAGCCGATTTTGGTTCTTTTAGAAATGGAAAAGAAACTTAAATTGATAGTAAAAATCCTTATTGATATCTACCAGATTATCCCGAAACACCTGATCGACTGCTCTCATAGACCATAGCCAGAGATGATCGTGAGCACACTGAAAGATGATGGAGAAGTTTGAGAAAGAGCGCTTTGCATACCAGGACCATTTCCAGTCATCATTTTTGTAGTACTCAGGATTATAAGAAGCATACTGAAATTCAGGAAATGGCTTATTGGAGTTGATCGGACGCTCCATGCTGTTAGGATAGGGTGAACCGAAATGTTCGAACTCGATACATAGTACATCTAAGATTTTAAATGTGGGCAACAGTACACCAAATACTATGGGCATACGTTCTTTTCGATTCTTATAGAAAACTTTGTAGTTCTTAGTACCAAGCACATTCATTTCGAAGAAAAATTTAGCATCATTTTCTCCGAAAAACGACGGATAATCTTCACCGAAAATAATTCTTTTGAGATCCAGGCTTGCGTATGTCATGAATTTAAAACCTTTATAAGTAAGTTTTACTGATTCTGAACTGTTCTTATCTATTTCCACCTCAGCATCAAGAGGTGAGGTGAGTTCTTTGTTAGCGGACAGAATACGGTCACCTTGTATTCCCACACATGCTTTTATTCCACGCCAGTTTAGCCCGAAAATTTCTGTAAACGAAAAGTCACCAAGTGGGAAGTATGTATGTGCGGTTAACATCAAATCATTAAAAAGCAGGTCGTCCAGGAAAGATGCATTGAAGGTTTCCCATTGTATGGGGCGTCATGGACATTTAGTGCTCTTGCTGTACTGGGTAATTTAACTGGCACCAAGCCTTTGAGCATTATTGGAGCTGTGGGGCAGGAACTCTTTTTAATTACATCAATGGCCGTTTCTTTAGGGTTTGTTACCAGTAATGACATATTTAAGAAAACAAAGCAGGTCAGCAGGTCTTTTCAGTTTGCGCCTGTTATCAGCTCTCGTGATGGAGTCGGTTTAAGGATCGCCGCAACATTCTGAAATCTTTGGCTAGAAAAAATAAAAAGCACATTTCGGTATACGAAATGTGCTTATATTTTCCCGGGTAATCGTCTTCTCTGCAATTGCTATCTGCTGACCACTATCCGTTTGGATGATACACCATCTGCTGTGGTTAATTTAACGATATAGCAACTGCTTTTCAATCTTTCATTAATCCGGACAGTCTGGTATCCTGTAGTTTTAATGTCCTGAAAAAGATCACCTGCCAGTTTCCCATTCAGATCGTATAGAGATAGTCTGACAGGGCCGGGGCGGTTTGCAGAAAAAGCAATGTACAAATCCGATCCATTCCGAATGAAAATGCGGAGGTCTGATTTGTTGATCGTCTGAAGGTTATTTTTGGGTTGCACACCAGTAGAGGCGATGGAATATCCTATAAGGTGAATATCATCTACCCACAGGGTACCTGAAGAGCCGGTTTTACCCTGAATCTGCCACTGGAATTTTGGAACTCTTTTAAGATCGAGTTCTACTGGCTCTGCCCATTTAGGCTGAAGAAACTTATCCCAGGTTATGTTGACCTCTGTCCATTCGTTGCTTGAAGGTAGATTGTAACTGTAATCAGCTCCGAGTTCTGTCACCGATTTTGATTCGATTTTGAGAGCACATTTGGCATCTCCGAAATCTCCCTTATAGAAAAAACTGATACCGGTGGCAGAGCTGATATCAACTGGTTCTCCATCAGGTGCCATCTCAAAACCAAGGCCTACAAAGGGATCATATTCAAAATCACCTTTATCCAGTTTAAAATCGATCTTTGCTGCATATTCTGAATTATTGTAACCTCCGGCAGTCATTTCAAAGAAGATTTCATCCTCTTTGGTAACCGGAGTAATTGTTGACTTTCCTTTGTCTGCAACATCGGTATAGGTAAACCATTCGGAACCCAGGTTGGTTATATGGTCGTTATCTTCACAATCATCAACCAGGTCCTGTGCTTTTATATCTTTATAAATAGCGGTGATAGTCATATCACAATAGACCTTTAGTGTAGCAGTGGTTGAATTTCCGGTAAGGTCCCCATCCCATCCGACAAATGAATATCGGGATGGATGTTTTACTGTGTGTTCAATATAAATTTATTTGTAATGTTTCCGGTAAATGAAATCATCAGGGGATCGATAAAGGTACAATACTTTAATGACTTTTTAGCTGAAGTTTACAGAAATGTTGTTTGGGTTCAGTAAAGTTTCATCTCTTTGGATTAGGACCTCTTCCATTGAAGAGGGAATGAAGCAAACTTAGGAACCAGGGTTATCCTGGTGGAAGCTTTCAGAACAACAGCAAAAATTGTGATTACCTCTGTAAAAGATTTTTATCAACAATAAATACCATGATCGATTTTCACAGATCATGATAAAAGTCATTGGATAGCACGCGAATAGATGTAAGTGCTTTTTTTTTAATTTTCCCTTTTCCTTTATCTATATTTATGGACCGGTGATTTTACCAAAGATTCTTTGATTTCTTCGGGACTTGCCTTTGGAAGCTATCGCTGGCAGGGTAAGCACTCTGGCATGCAGAATGCAGTATATGTATCTGGCTTATCTGTTCATGAACTTAATGATTGCAGGAGTACTGTGGCAGAGATACAAAATGACTGCAGAAATGTAAAATAAAGACCTGCCAAAGATTTGATTCCATCAGGATTTTCTCTGCCTTGAGGAACCGGGCATAACAGTTACACAAGCTTCCAGGAAAAATAGTAGGTAAGGACATTGAACTCATTAAAAGGAGACTTGAGCCATGGCTGCAGATAAGAATGAGGATTTTATGAAAAACATGAGAAAGCTGTTCTCAGGTAACGAGATGGAAGAGCAACTGTTGAAACGGAGACAGATTTTTCTCTGGGGTGAGATAAATGATGAGTCTGCTGAAGCAATCGTTAAGCGGATACTTTATTTTGACATGCAGAGTTCAGATGATATTACTCTTTATATAAATAGTCCTGGCGGTGTAATTTCTTCGGGGCTGGCGATTTATGATGCAATGCAATTTGCGAAATCCGACATAGTAACAGTATGTATGGGGCAGGCGGCCAGTATGGCGGCAGTGTTATTGTGTTCTGGTACCAAGGGGAAACGTCAGGCCTGGGAGCATGCCAGGGTTTTGATTCATCAGCCTTTGATTTCGGGGAATATGTTTGGACCTGCATCAGATATTCAGATTCAGGCAGAAGAGATGCTTCGGGTGAGGGATAATCTGAATCAGATTTTAGCTGATCATACTGGGCAAACTATAAGTAAGATTCAGGTTGATACAGATCGTGATTTTTTTATGTCTGCAGAAGACTCAAAAAAATATGGAATAGTGGATTTGGTGTTCAAAAAAGGAAAAAAATAGTTTTCATTAAAACATGTTGACTTCCATAATTTGACCAAATTATATTTGATAGACTTTTTTCTACAGGCATAAGCCGATGTAGCTCAGTTGATAGAGCATTCGACTTGTAATCGAATGGTCGGGGGTTTGAATCCCTCCATCGGCTCCAGATAAATTGGGTAGGTGCCCGAGTGGTTAAAGGGGATGGACTGTAAATCCATTGGCTTCGGCCTACGGTGGTTCGAAACCACCCCTGCCCATTAGAAAATTTGCGGGCATAGCTCAATGGTAGAGCTCCACCCTTCCAAGGTGGCTGTTGTGAGTTCGAATCTCATTGCCCGCTTGTTTTCATTTACCGCCCATGTAGCTCAGTTGGTAGAGCACATCCTTGGTAAGGATGAGGTCCACGGGTTCGAGTCCCGTCGTGGGCTTTTGTTTTAGTCGTGATAATGGACCGGCTTAGTTAATATACGGTTATAATTATTCAAACTTACACCATATAATGAGAGGTTTCCATGTCAAAGGAAAAATTTGAGCGTTCCAAACCCCACGTAAATGTAGGTACAATCGGGCACGTTGATCATGGTAAAACTACCTTAACGGCTGCTCTCACCAGAGTCTCTGCTGTCAGGGGTCTGGCCAAGTTTATTTCTTATGATGAAGTAGCGAAAGCATCAGAGTCCCAGGGACGTCGTGATGAAACAAAGATTCTGACAATTGCAACCTCACATGTGGAATATTCTACAGAAAATCGGCATTATGCACATGTTGACTGTCCAGGTCATGCTGACTACGTTAAAAATATGATTACTGGTGCTGCTCAGATGGATGGTGCAATTCTGGTGGTGAGTGCTGCAGACGGCCCAATGCCTCAGACTCGTGAGCACATTCTTCTGGCCCGTCAGGTTGGTGTTCCCTACATCGTAGTGTTTCTTAACAAGGTCGATGTAGTTGATGATCCTGAACTTCTGGAACTGGTTGAACTTGAAATCCGCGAACTGCTTTCCAAGTACGAGTTCCCTGGTGATGATACTCCGATTATTCGTGGAAGTGCAATCGCTGCTCTGACCAATCCGGAAGATCCTGAAAAAGCAAAACCGATACTTGATCTTCTTGCCGCTATCGATTCTTTTATTCCTGACCCTGTTCGCGAAATTGACAAACCTTTACTCATGTCTGTAGAAGATGTTTTCTCGATTACCGGACGTGGTACAGTGGCTACCGGACGAGTGGAACGTGGTACTGTAAAAGTTGGTGATGAAGTTGAAATCGTTGGTCTGAAGCCGACCAGAAAAACAGTTGTTACTGGTGTGGAGATGTTCCGCAAGCTGTTGGATCAGGCACAGGCTGGTGATAACATTGGAACACTTCTGCGTGGAATAGATAAGAATGAGATTGAGCGTGGTATGGTCTTGGCAAAGCCCGGATCAATTACACCTCATAAAAAGTTCAAGGCAAAAGTTTACGTTCTCTCAAAAGAAGAAGGTGGACGTCATACACCGTTCTTCACTGGTTATCGTCCTCAGTTCTACTTCAGAACAACTGATGTGACTGGGTCGATTAAGCTGGCAGAGGGTGTGGAAATGATTATGCCTGGTGATAACGCTGCAATGGATGTTGAGTTGATTGCACCTATCGCCATGGAGAAAGAACTTCATTTCGCTATCCGTGAGGGTGGACGTACAGTTGGTGCCGGTATCGTCACTGAAATCATTGAATAACAATCCGTCAACTTTTAAAAGAGCGGTAATATGCCAAGAGAAAGAATAACGCTGGAGTGCACATCGTGTAAACAGCGTAATTACGAAACGACAAAAAATAAGCGTAAGCATTCCGGTAGAGTGGAATTTAAAAAATATTGTCCATTTGAACGGAAAAGAACAATGCACAAAGAAGCCAAATAAAGGTTTCGGGAAGTAGTTGTCGGGACGGATTGGTAAAACAATAAATTAGGTCTGTAGCTCAATTGGTAGAGTAGCGGTCTCCAAAACCGTTGGTTGGGGGTTCGAGTCCCTCCAGGCCTGCATTTCCGGGTAAAACATGCAGAAGTTTATTCAATATCTCAAAGATGTTCGTTTGGAAATGGCCAAGGTTAGTTGGCCTTCGAAAAACGAAGTAAGTGGAGCTACTTTGCTCGTTATTATCCTGAGTATCGTCGTTTCGTTATATGTATTTGCATGCGATAGTCTTTTCCTGACTATCATGAGTTTCATCTTTAAATCAGGCCAATTAGGACAATAATTTAGAGGTACTCAATGGCGACACGATGGTATGTAGTACACACCTACTCAGGGCAGGAATCTAAAGTTCATCAATACCTTACTGAACTGATTCAGTCTGGGGAGATGGGCGAGCAGATAAAACAGGTTCTTATGCCTACTCAGGATGTGGTACAGGTTAAAAATGGAAAAAAACTTAAGAGTACTCGAAAGTTTTTCCCAAGCTATATCCTGGTAGAGATGGAGCTTACCAAGGAGACTATGCATGCGGTAAGAAGTTCTGCGGGGGTGACCGGTTTTGTTGGTGGTAATAAGCCTCAGCCGCTTCGCGAAGAAGAGGTGCGTAGAATTCTGGGACAGTCCGAAAAAATATCCCGTCAACAAGTTTCTGAAGTTCCTTTTGAAATCGGTGATGCTGTGAAGATTAAAGAGGGACCCTTTAAAGATTTTGATGGGGTGGTCGATGAGATTCATCCTGAAAAAGGTAAAATAAAAGTAATGGTGAGTGTGTTTGGAAGATCGACCCCGGTGGAAGTCGATTTCATGCATGTTACTCCAATAAGCTGAAATATAAAGGGAGTCTGAAAAGTGGCTAAGAAAATTGTTGGACAAGTTAAACTGCAGATACCCGGTGGTGCTGCCAATCCTGCTCCTCCGGTGGGACCTGCGCTTGGTCAGCAGGGTGTCAATATTATGGAATTCTGTAAGGCATTTAATGCTAGAACAAAGGATTCTCAGGGACTAATTATCCCAGTGGTTATTACAGTCTATTCTGACCGGTCTTTTACATTTATTACCAAAACACCTCCTGCAGCAGTTCTGATAATGAAAGAGCTGGGGAAAGAGAAAGGTTCTGGTGTTCCTAATAAAGAAAAAATCGGGTCACTGACTATGGCCCAGGTGACAAAAATCGCTGAGATGAAACTCGCCGATCTTAATGCTGGAAGTCTGGAGGCGGCTGTAAGAATGATAATGGGGACAGCCCGAAGTATGGGTGTCAATGTTACTCAATAGAGCTTGCCTTATAAATAGGGAGATCAGTTTAATGAGACATGGTAAGAAGTATAATGAAGTTTATAAGAAAGTCGATAAAACCAAAGAGTATGGTGCTGTTGAGGCTATCGAATTTCTGAAGTCAAATTCAGCAGTTAAATTTGACGAGACAGTGGAAGTAGCTGTCAGGCTGGGTGTGGATCCAAGAAAGAGCGAGCAGGCCGTACGTGGTGCTGCTGTACTTCCGCATGGATTAGGTAAAACAATAAGAGTTTTGGTTTTTGCTCAGGGAGAAAAAGAAGCAGAAGCAAAAGAAGCCGGTGCCGATTATGTGGGCGGTGATGACCTGGCAGAAAAAATTAAAGGCGGATGGCTGGAATTTGATGCTGTTATTGCTACCCCGGATATGATGAAAGTCGTTGGAAAACTGGGTAAAATCCTGGGTACCAGAGGCTTGATGCCAAATCCCAAAGTTGGAACTGTAACTATGGATGTTTCCAAAGCCGTAAAGGAAATGAAAAAAGGTAAAGTAGAATTCAGAGTCGAAAAGGCGGGAATTCTGCATGCACCTCTGGGAAAGCTTTCTTTTGAAACTCAGAAGATTCTGGAAAATGCAAAAGCATTTATGGACGCTGTTTTGAAGGCCAAGCCTGCTACTGCAAAGGGACAATACATTAAAAAAGTCAGTCTCTCAAGCACTATGGGGCAAGGGCTGAAAATAAATGCTAATGATTTGAAAATGTAATTTACTTGTGGTTACCATAAAAAGGGTTTAGAAATGTCGACAAAAGCTGAAAGAACAGCGGATATCGAGTTTCTTGAAAAAGAATTTCAGGAAGCAACAGGAATTTTTCTGGCTGATAACAACAAGATTAATGTCGAAAAAACTACCAAACTGAGATCCGACCTGAGAAAAAACGGAATTCAATTCATAGTGGTAAAAAACACTCTGGCCAAAATCGCTTGTTCCAGAGTTGGTAAAGATGATTTGATTCCTCATTTTAAAGGTCCAACAGCGGTAGCAGTCACCAGAAATGAAGGCACGGTTCCGGCAAAAATCATCAGAGATTTTCAAAAAGAAAATAAGGATCTTCTTGGATTGAAAATCGCTTATGTGGAAGGGAGTGTCTTTAAAGGCGATGATGCCATTAAGCTGGCAGATCTTCCCAGCCGTGAAGTACTGCTTTCACAGTTACTTGGTTGTCTGCAGGCTCCTATGGGCAAATTTGCAGGTGTACTTAACTCTTTCCTTTCAAAATTTGTGGGTACTCTGAACGCCCTCAAAGAAAAAAAGGAACAAGCACAATAAGTGAAGAATTAAAAACGAAATTAAACTCATTCATTTAAATGGAGGTTCATTGTGGCTACCTTAACTAAGGAAGAAATAATTGATGCTATTGGAGGCATGACGGTTATAGAGCTCTCCGATCTTATCAAAGCAATTGAAGAAAAGTTTGATGTCAAGGCTGCCGCACCAGTTGCTGCTGTTGCAGCTGCACCTGCTGCCGCTGCACCTGCGGAAGAGAAAACAGAGTTTGATGTGATTCTCAAGTCTGCTGGTGATAAAAAGATTCAGGTGATCAAGGTCGTTCGTGAGGTTACCGGTTTGGGACTGAAGGAAGCTAAAGACCTGGTAGAAGGTGCTCCAAAAGCTGTTAAAGAGGCGATCAGCAAAGAAGATGCTGAGGCGTTAAAGAAAAAACTGGAAGAAAACGGCGCAACCGTCGAAATTAAATAATTGCTTGCCGGAAAGCGTGATATCCACGTATCTATTAAATTTCTGTCTAATTTACTTGATTTAGCACAAAACACCTTGTAGCCAAGGTGTTTTGTGTTATTTATATATTATTTAAAGCTATCTATTTCATAGCTAACAACATCGAGGGGATGTGCGAATGGTTGAAAGAAAAAGCTATTCCCGGATCAAGAGGGTGGCTGAACTTCCCAATCTTCTTGAGATCCAGACTAGATCTTACGAAGTTTTTTTACAGCCTGATACGCCTCCGCGTATGCGAAAAAAAGAGGGATTGCATGGGGCGTTTCTCAGTCTGTTTCCTGTAAATGATGTCAAAGGGTACTATTCCCTGGAATATGAGGGATATAAACTTGGCATTCCTAAATACACCCTTAAAGAATGTAAAGAAAGAGGCATGACATATGCAGCTCCGCTGAAAGTGGATATGTCTCTGTTGGTGTATGAACAGGACGGGGAAACTAAAAAATTCGTAGAAAAGATTACCAACGAAGTCTATATCGGAGAAATTCCGCTTATGACTGAACGTGGTACTTTCGTAATTAATGGTGCCGAGAGGGTTATTGTAAGCCAACTTCATCGTTCGCCGGGAATTACCTTTGATGAAGTTATTCATCCTAATGGTAAAAAGCTGCTTACTGCCAGAATTATTCCTCAGAGAGGATCATGGGTTGAGCTGCTGCTGGATGTGGATGATGTGCTGACAGTAAATATAGACCGCCGCAAGAAGATGCCCGCAACAGTTCTGCTCAGGGCTCTGGGATATTCGACGGATGAAATGATTCTGGGATTGTTTCACGATACTGTCAGGGTGGCTGTCAATGATGGAAACATGGAGAAAATAATTGGCAGTGTTAATGCCAGAACGGTTTTCGACGAAAATACTGGTGAGATTATTATCGATGCAAATGAAATAATCAATGAAGAGCGTTGGAAAAAACTTCTTCAAAATGGCATCGAGGCTGTGGAAATTCTAAAAGATGTTTCAAATCCAGAGAACATGATTATTCGTAACACTCTGGCTGCAGATACTACCAAGTCTGAAGAAGAAGCATTATTCTATATGTATGCTACGATGCGTCCGGGAGATCCACCTAATGTGGAAACTGCTCGGAATCTGATTCAGAGACTTTTCTTTGATGAGAAAAGGTATGATCTGGGCAATGTTGGACGCTACAGGATGAACACAAGGTTGGGGGTAATTCCGCCTGAAGGGGTTACCACTATGACCAGAGATGATTTTATTGCGGCTTTCAAATACATAATTGGCTTGAATGATGGGGTGGGATTTATTGATGATATCGACCATCTCGGAAATCGCCGGGTACGCTCTGTTGGTGAACTTCTGGCTGCACAGTTTGCAGTAGGTTTAACCAGAATGGTACGTACAATAAAGGAGCGTCTCAGTCTCAGAGACACCGAAAACATTACTCCTCAGGATCTAATTAATGCGCGTACCGTTTCTACTGTGATACAGGCCTTTTTTGGTTCAAGTCAGCTTTCTCAGTTTCTTGATCAGACAAACCCCCTTTCTGAATTGACTCATAAAAGAAGGGTCAGTGCTTTGGGACCGGGTGGACTTACCCGTGAACGGGCAGGATTTGAAGTACGTGATGTACACCATACCCATTATGGACGTCTCTGTCCTATCGAAACACCTGAAGGACCTAACATCGGTTTGATCGCATCACTGAGCACATTTGCCAAGGTTAACTCGTTCGGGTTTATTGAAACTCCTTACCAGAGAATAGAAAATGGTGCTCTGACAGGAGAAATCGTGTGGTTGACTGCTGATCAGGAAGACAACTACATTATTGCACAGGCTAACACTCCTGTCGATGAAAAAGGCAAATTCCTGGAAAAACTGATCTTTGCAAGATACAGAGGTGATTTCCCGGTAGTGGCTCCACAGGAGATCTCTTTTATGGATATTTCTCCCATGCAGTTGGTAAGTATCGCTGCTGGGTTGATTCCATTCCTGGAGCATGATGATGCTAACCGGGCTTTGATGGGTTCAAACATGCAACGTCAGGCGGTTCCTTTACTTCGGACTGAACCTCCATATATAGGAACCGGTTTGGAAGCCAGAGCAGCCGTGGATTCAGGTTGCCTGATAGTAGCCAAAAATCCAGGTGTTGTAGAGAAGGTGGATGCTAACAAAATTGTGGTTAGAAAAATCCGGTCAAAAGATTCCAATGATATATTGGGATTGACTGAATTTGACACCTATGAACTGGTTAAATTTGAAAGATCAAATCAGGACACCTGTATTAACCAGAAGGTTTGCATTAAAGCTGGAACGAAGGTAAATGCTGGTGATGTTCTGGCTGACGGTCATGCTACTAATTCTGGTGAGATTGCTTTGGGAAGAAATGTAATGGCTGCTTTTATGCCTTGGCGGGGTTACAATTTCGAAGATGCAATCATAATTTCTGAACGTCTTGTTGCTGAAGATGTCTTTACCTCTGTGCACATTGAAGTTTTCGAAACTGAGGTTCGTGATACCAAGCGGGGACCAGAGGAACTTACCAGAGAAATTCCTAATGTCAGTGAGGATGCTCTTAAGAATCTGGATGAAAACGGTGTTATCAGAATCGGTACCGAGGTCGAAGCTGGTGACATTCTGGTAGGAAAGGTTACTCCGAAAGGGGAGACTGAGCTTTCTCCTGAAGAGCGTTTGTTACGGGCAATTTTTGGTGAGAAGGCTGGTGATGTACGAGACTCTTCCTTAAAAGCTCCTCCGGGATTAAAAGGCACTGTAATTGATACCAGAATCTATTCCAGAAAAGAGCGTGACAAACGTTCCAAAAAGAAAGATAAAAAAAGAATTGATGAGTTGAAGGCTGAGATAACCGATCAGATTACCGAAATCGAAAAGGTAAGACTGGATCGATTGACAGAGTTTCTTTCTGATACCGTATCCAAAGAAGTTTGCAATTTTCATACTGGTGAAGTCATCATTCCTGAAGGGAAAAAATGGACCAGAACAATGCTTTCTAAGCTTGATTTCCGTAATATCTCTTTTAAGGATGGACTATGCTCAGATGAGGAGAAGAATAGTAAAGCGGAAGAAGTGCTTTACAGAGCTAATGATCTCATTGCAAAACTCGAAGATAAGTTGGATAAGGAAATCGACAAGGTTGTCCGTGGCGATGAATTAAAACCTGGTGTGCTACAGTTGGTTAAGGTCTATGTAGCTAAAAAACGTAAACTTTCTGTTGGGGACAAGATGGCTGGGCGCCATGGTAATAAGGGAGTAATCTCAAAGATTCTTCCTGTGGAAGATTTGCCTTATTTGCCTGATGGTACCCCGGTGGATATTATTCTTAACCCTCTGGGAGTACCTTCCCGAATGAATGTGGGACAGATTCTTGAGACCCACATGGGATGGGCAGCTCAAAAGCTGGGAATAAGAATCGCCACACCGGTTTTTGATGGAGCAAGTTACGATGACGTAGTTGATTTGTTAAAAGAGGCTGGGTTACCAACAAGTGGAAAAATTCAGCTTCGTGACGGGCGTACGGGAGAACCTTTTGATCACCAGGTAACTGTAGGTCCTATATATATGCTTAAATTGTGTCACCTGGTCGATGATAAAATCCATGCACGTTCCATCGGTCCATATTCTCTGGTTACTCAGCAGCCATTGGGTGGAAAATCCCAGTTTGGAGGGCAGAGGTTTGGAGAGATGGAGGTCTGGGCATTGGAGGCGTATGGAGCAGCTTACACACTGCAACAGATTCTGACTGTTAAAAGTGATGATCTGGCTGGGCGTTCAAAAATCTATGAGGCAATCGTCAAAGGTGAAAATACTCCCGAAGCCGGAATACCTGAATCATTCAAGGTTCTGGTCCGGGAAATTAAAGCACTTGCTCTGGATATTGATATTCTGACCGGTGAAGAAACCGCTGCTTGATTATTTGAACAGTTGGGGTACCTTCGGGGTACTCCTCTTTATACAGGGGGTAATACGTGGCAGAACTTATCAGCCATCTTGACAAAAAAGTTCAGGAGATAACGGGAGTATCGGTTCGACTGGCTTCTCCAGATACCATTAGAAACTGGTCATACGGTGAGGTTACAAAACCCGAGACTATTAATTATCGTTCTTTCAAGCCGGAACGTGACGGCCTGTTCTGTGAAAAAATCTTTGGCCCGGTGCGTAACTGGGAGTGTAACTGTGGAAAATATAAAAGGATTCGCTATCGTGGTGTAGTCTGCGACCGCTGTGGAGTCGAGGTTACTCATTCCAAGGTGCGTAGGGAGCGGATGGGGCATATCGAGTTGGCTGTACCAATTGTTCACATCTGGTTTCTTAAAAGCGTTCCTTCTCATGTAAGTTATCTTCTGGGGTTAGCCAACACTGTACTTGAGAGAATCGTTTATTACGAATCTTATGTGGTAATTGATCCGGGTAATACCAACCTGCGTCGAGGGATGCTCCTAAGTGAAGATGAATTCATTGAACTTGAGGAACAGGATAAGCAGTTTGTGGCGAAAATGGGTGGTGAGGCTGTGCTGGAGATGCTGGCCACTTTGGATCTGGAAGAGCTCGCAATAGATCTGCGTTCAAAAATAAAGCTTGAATCTTCAGAGCAGCGTCGTCAGGAACATCTTAAAAGACTTCGCATTGCTGAAGCGTTTCTGAGATCTGGAAATAAACCCGAAAACATGGTTCTTCGTGTTTTACCTGTGCTTCCTCCCGATCTTCGTCCTCTGGTCCCACTGGAGGGTGGGCGTTTTGCTACTTCCGATCTTAATGATCTTTATAGAAGAGTAATAAACCGCAACAACAGGCTTAAAAAGCTTATCGAAATAAAGGCTCCGGATGTCATCTTGCGTAACGAAATGAGAATGCTTCAGGAAGCAGTGGATACGCTATTTGACAATGGAAGGAGAACCTTTTCTGTAAAAGGTGAAGGTAAACGTCCTTTAAAATCGCTCAGTGATTTATTGAAAGGTAAACAGGGGCGTTTCCGTCAGAATCTTTTGGGAAAACGAGTTGATTACTCGGGCCGTAGTGTTATCGTAGTAGGGCCGGAGCTGAAGATACATCAGTGCGGTCTTCCAAAAATGATGGCTCTTGAGCTGTTCAAACCCTTTGTGATTCAGAAGCTTGAAGAAAAGGGGCTGGTTCAGACTGTTAAGAGTGCCAAGAAGTTTGTTGAAAAGGAGAGACCGGAGGTTTGGGATATTCTGGAAGAGGTCATTAAAGACCATCCGGTTCTTTTAAACCGTGCTCCGACATTGCATCGACTGGGAATACAGGCATTCTTTCCGGTTCTTGTGGAAGGAAAAGCCATTAGATTGCATCCGCTTGTCTGTACTGCCTTTAACGCTGATTTCGATGGTGATCAGATGGCCGTGCATGTACCTTTGTCTTTTGAATCTCAGCTTGAGTGTCGGTTTTTGATGTTGAGTGCAAATAACCTGCTCAGCCCAGCTTCTGGTCATCCGGTCATGACTCCTACTCAGGATATCGTTCTGGGTATTTATTATCTGACTAAGATGGCTCCGAACCGAAAAGGTGAAGGACGGGCTTTTGCCGGTGTAGAAGAAGTATTGCATGCGGTTGCTGACAGACAGGTGGATATTCATGCCAAGGTCAAAGTCAGATATGATGGAAAGATCATAGAGACTACTCCGGGGCGGGTCATTTTTAATACTGCAGTACCAAAAGGAATTGAATTTAAAAATGAACTGCTCAACAAAAAGCGGGTTCAGGCTTTTGTCGAAGAGGTTTACAAGGCTAAAGGAACCAAAGTTACATGTAAGTTTCTCGATGATATCAAAGCTTTAGGTTATGAGTATGCAACCAGAGCTGGTATTACATTCGGTGCCGAAGACCTGGTAGTGCCTGAAGAGAAAAAGGAAATCGTTGCAAAGTCGATGGAGGAAGTTAACAGAATTAGAAAGCAGTATGACCGTGGTATTATTACGGAAGGTGAGCGATACAATAAACTCATCGACTTGTGGACTCATACCACCAGTCAGGTTGCTGATATCATGCATGAGCATTTGTCCAGTGACAAAGATGGCTTTAATCCAGTATACATTATGATGGATTCCCAGGCTCGTGGTAGTAAAGATCAGATTAAGCAGCTTGCCGGTATGCGCGGTCTAATGCAGAAGCCTCAGAAAAAAATCACCGGAGCAGTTGGTGAGATTATCGAAAACCCGATTATCTCCAATTTCAAAGATGGACTGACGGTGCTTGAATATTTTATTTCCACTCATGGTGCCAGAAAAGGTTTGGCAGACACTGCTCTTAAGACTGCTGATGCCGGATATCTTACCCGTCGTCTTGTTGATGTGGTTCAGGATGTGGTTATTTCTGAGGAAGATTGTGGTACTTCTAAGGGTATCGAAATTGAAGCTTTGCATGAAGGCGACGAGGTGATGGAGCCGTTGTCAAGCCGTATTATTGGCCGCGTTTCCCAGGAAGATATATATGATCCGGTTACCGAGGAAATTATCTGTCCTATAAATACCCTTATTGATGAGCAGATGGCTAAAAAAATAGAAAATACCGGAATTGAGCGGGTGGTTATTCGTTCAGTTCTTACCTGTGATTCAATGCAGGGAGTTTGCAGGCTTTGTTATGGTCGAAACCTGGCTACCGGAAAAATTGTGGAAGTGGGTGAAGCTGTAGGTATAATGGCAGCTCAAAGTATTGGTGAGCCTGGTACTCAGCTTACTTTACGTACCTTCCATATTGGAGGAACAGCTTCCCGACTCATTGCTCAATCCAAAGAAGTTGCAAAGATTGATGGAATCATAAGATATCATTCAATCGAAACCGTTGAGCATGAGAACGGTACTGTGGTAATGAACAGGGCCGGGGAGCTTGCTGTTCTTGACGAACATGAGCGGGAGCGGTATCGCTATAATGTACCTTATGGTGCTTTTATGAAAGTAAAAGATAACCAGAAGGTTCCAAAGGGGCAGATACTTTTTGAGTGGGATCCTTACAACAATGTGATTCTGTCCACCAAATCCGGAAGAATTCATTACAGTGATATAGTTGAAGGTGAGACTGTACGTGAGCTTTACGATGAGCGATCAGGTATTACTAATATTGTGGTAGTTGAGCATCGGGAACGTCGTTTGCATCCTCACCTTCAGGTCTTTGATGGTGATAAACGTATTGCCAATATTTCTGTGCCAACTGGTGGATATCTGCAGGTTAGAGATGGTGATGAGGTTAAGGAAGGTGACATTCTTATCAAAATCCCAAGAGAAAGCAGTAAAAGCCGTGATATCACTGGTGGTCTTCCAAGGGTTGCAGAGCTTTTTGAAGCCCGCAAACCAAAAGATACTGCAGTTGTATCGGAGATAGACGGATTTGTCGAATTTGGTGAAACAGAACGGGGCAACAGGCGTATTATCATCCGTGATGAACAGGGAGAAGCCAGAGAATACAGCATCCCTATCGGTAAGCATCTGAGGGTGCATGAAGGAGACAGGGTGCGGGCAGGTGACAGGCTTAGTGAGGGTTCTATCGATCCTCATGACATTCTGCGCATCAAAGGGGAAAACGCCGTTCAGCAGTACATGCTTGATGAGATTCAGGCGGTTTACAGGCTGCAAGGTGTGACTATCAATGACAAGCATGTGGAAGTTATTGTAGCGCAGATGCTCAGAAAAGTGAGAATTGAAAAAGCTGGTGATACTGAGTTTCTGGAAGGAGACGATGTAGATAAAAGAAAACTGCGTGAGGTAAACGAGAGAGTAATTAATGAAGGTGGAGAACCGGCGACGTTTAAACCTATGTTGCTTGGTATCACTAAGGCATCACTTACCACCGAATCGTTTCTGAGTGCGGCTTCTTTCCAGGAAACTACAAAAGTTCTTTCCAAAGCAGCAGTTGAGGGAAAAGTGGATAAACTTAGTGGTTTGAAGGAAAACCTGATTATGGGGAACCTGATTCCTGCCGGAACCGGTTCACGTAATTTGCGGAAACTCAGGGTCAAGGATACTGCAACTGACTTCTCACAAGTGGAAGAAAGTGCTGCAAGTGAGGATTTTGTTGATATAGGAGAACAATTTTAATCAAATACAAAGATTGTATTTGATTTTAAAATTAAGAACTATTATTTTAGGGGACTGTTTTTAATCGGGAGTAATAAGTGCCTACGATTAGTCAACTTATACGTAAAGGGCGAAAGAGCCTTGAGAACCGGAGCAAATCTCCGGCTCTTCATGAATGTCCACAACGACGTGGAGTGTGTACTCGTGTATTTACCACTACACCGAAAAAGCCGAATTCTGCATTAAGAAAGGTGGCTCGTGTGCGATTGACCAACCATATGGAGGTCAATGCTTACATTCCGGGTGAAGGGCATAATTTGCAGGAGCATTCCATTGTTTTGATTCGCGGGGGACGTGTTAAGGATGTTCCTGGTGTTCGGTATCATATTATCCGCGGTGCCCTGGATACTCAGGGAGTTTCCGGAAGAAAACGTGCACGTTCAAAATACGGTGTGAAGCGTCCTAAAAAATAAGGGATAAATATGTCAAGAAGAAGGAAAGCTGTAAAAAAGGAACTTGTTCCTGATCCTAAATTTAACAGTACGCTGGTTACTCAGTTTGTCAACAATGTAGTCAGGTGCGGAAAAAAACGTCTGGCAGAGGGCTTATTCTATGATGCCATCAATATTGTAGCTGAGCGTACCGGCCAGGACGGGCTTGGAGTTTTTAAAAAGGCGATCGATAATGTAAAGCCGGTACTTGAGGTGAAGTCTCGCCGTATCGGTGGAGCAAACTATCAGGTTCCAATAGAAGTTCCGGCAGATCGTAGAGTTTCTCTGGCTATCAGGTGGTTGATTGCATATTCTAAAGGTCGTTCAGAAAAGAGTATGGCAGAGAAGCTGGCGAATGAATTTATTCAAGCCTCTAAAAATGAGGGTGGTGCAGTTCGAAAGAAAATTGATACTCACAAAATGGCTGAAGCAAACAAGGCGTTTGCACATTTCCGCTGGTAGTGAGTAGCTCTTTGAATTTCCTGTTGAGTCATTGCGGTAACAATTTCTGTATCAGAGTAAAGATTACTCAAATACAGTAATTTAGCAAGATTGTTGATTAATTTTTGGTTTATACCTTTTGCTATTGTATATGAATGAATCAGATGCTCTGAGTAGTACCAGAAATATCGGTATAATGGCTCATATAGATGCAGGGAAGACAACTACTACCGAGCGTATTCTGTTTTACACCGGAATATTGCATCGAATGGGAGAGGTCCACGACGGAAATACCGTCATGGACTGGATGATTCAGGAGCGGGAGCGGGGGATTACAATTACCTCGGCAGCAACTACCTGCTTCTGGAAGAATCATCGTATCAACATAATTGATACACCCGGACATGTGGATTTTACTATTGAAGTTGAACGTTCTTTGAGAGTTCTGGATGGCGCAGTTGCCGTGTTCGATTCGGTCGGAGGCGTAGAACCTCAATCCGAGACTGTCTGGCGTCAGGCTGACAAGTATAACGTTCCCCGAATCGCATTTGTGAATAAAATGGACAGAGTTGGTGCTGATTACTACAATGTTATCAGTATGATGCAACAGAAACTTGGTGCAAATCCTGTTGCGATTCAGGTGCCCATTGGGAAAGAGGACAAATTTGAAGGGGTTGTCGATCTCATTAAAATGAAGGCTTATCGATATGATGAATCGACTTTCGGTGCAAATGTTTTAGAATCTGAAATACCTGAAGATATGTATGAAGATGCTCTGGCAAAAAGAGAGTTGATGTTAGAGCAGATTGTGGATTACGACGATCAGTTGATGGCACATGTACTGGAAGAAAGCCCTATTAGTCCGGAACTGATTATTAGCACAGTACGAAAAGCGATGAAAAGTGGCAGGATAAGTCCGGTGTTATGCGGATCAGCCTTTAAAAACAAAGGTATTCAACAGCTATTAGATGCTATTGTACAATTCTTGCCCTCGCCGGTAGACCGGGGAACAGTCGAAGGTATCGATCCGATAAGTGGTGAAAAGAAAGAAAGAAAGCCGGAGCTTAAGCAACCTTTTTCTGCTTTAGTTTTTAAAATTTCTTCAGATCCACACATTGGCAGATTGGCCTATGCCAGGGTTTATTCTGGTAAAGCCGGAATTAAAGACGTTTTCTTTAACCCTAGAACCAAAACGAAAGAACGTATTACACGCATTTTTAGAATGCATTCAAATAAAAGGCATGCAGAGCAATTTATGCAGGTGGGTGATATAGTGGGGTTAGTAGGGCTAAAGGACACTACAACCGGAGATACCATCTGTGATTTTGATTTTCCTATTGTATTTGAAAAAATGACTTTTCCTGAACCGGTGCTTTCCAGGTCTATAGAGCCAAAAAGTACTGTTGATGAGGAAAAGCTGAATTTAGCATTACAAAGACTTTCTGATGAAGATCCGACTTGCAGAGTTTCCGTGGATAATGAAACGGGGCAAAGGCTAATTTCCGGTATGGGAGAGCTTCATTTAGAAATTCTTGTTGACAGGCTTGTTCGCGAATTTAATATTGGAGTGCACGTTGGGAATCAGCAGGTCTCCTATAGAGAGACCATTACAAGAAAGGTAACAGAAAAAGTCGAGTTCACCCAGCCTGTGGGTGGCAAGAGCCAATATGCGAAAATTACTATTTCTGTAGAACCGATTGAAGCATCTCAGGGAATAGTAATTGAAAACTCTGTTACCGATCCTCAATTTATAGATTCTTTTCTTGCTATGGTTCGTCAGGGTATTGATGAGTCTTCCAGTGGAGGTTCATTGTCAGGATATCCGCTTGCTGGAGTAAAAGTAGTAATAAAAGAAGCAGTTTATAGAGAAGAGGATTCAACTGAAATGGCTTTTAAAATAGCCGCTACTATGGCATACAAGCAGGCTTGTGTAAAAGCTGTTCCTGTGATTCTTGAGCCGCAGATGAAATTGGAAGTCGTTGTCCCTTCAGAGTACATGGGATCTGTGATTAACGATTTAAACGGACGAAGAGGTAAGGTTTCAGGTATTGAGGCCAGAAAAGATGCACAGGTTATAGATGCCGAAGCACCGCTCTCTGAAATGTTTGGATACGCAACTGCACTAAGATCCTTAACTCAGGGTAGGGCTGTATATACAATGCAATTTGAAAGGTATGAAATAACCACCAAAGCCGTCCAGGATGAAATTCTGCGGCGAATCGGAAGACAGTAAAAAGAACGAGAGAAACAAGGAGCATAGATTCATGCCAGGTGAAAGAATCAGAATTAGACTAAAATCGTTTGATCACAATATCCTCGATAAGTCTGCATCAGATATAGTGAGGACTGCAAAGGGAACAGGAGCCAGGATCTCAGGACCTATTCCATTGCCTACCGAAAAAACGATTTATACGGTGTTAAGATCACCGCATGTTAATAAAAAATCCAGAGAGCAGTTTGAGACTCGAATTCACAAACGGCTTATTGATATTCTGGAGTCTACACCTCAGACAGTGGATTCTTTGATGAAATTGGATTTGCCTGCTGGTGTTGATGTAGAGATCAAAGTATAAGTTGAACAGATCTGAAGGGCTGGAGTTGGTCTGGCCTGCCGTGAAAGACAGGTGAAAATATGCAGGGTTTGATTGGTAAGAAAGTTGGCATGACCCGGATCTTTGATGATGCGGGAAAGGCGATTGGGGTAACAGTTATTTCTGCGACAAATAACGTTGTCCATCAGATAAAATCTCTGGAAAAAGATGGCTATGCTGCGGTACAGCTAGGTTTCGAGGAGATCTCTGAGAAAAAAGTCAATAAGCCATTACTTGGACATTTTAAAAAACATGATTCTGTACCCACCAGGATTGTAAGAGAATTTAAACTGGATTCTACTGATGAGGGTTTAAAACCTGGTCAGAAGATTGGTGTGGAAATTCTGGATAATGTGAAAACTATCAATATTAGTGGAATTTCCAAGGGTAGAGGTCATGCTGGTACTATTAAGAAGTACAATTTCAAGAGAGGGCGTGAAACTCACGGAAATACTAATGTGCGTGAACGTGGTTCTGCGGGTGCAAACAGTTACCCCGCAAGGATTTTTCCTGGTTTGAAAATGTCAGGGCAAATGGGCAATCAGAAGGTAACAATCAGAAATCTTGAAGTTGTGGCTCTTGATAAAGAAGCCGGGCTGGTATTTGTAAAAGGATCAGTTCCGGGACCAAATAAAGGATATCTGTTTTTAACGAAAAACGATTCAAAATAGCATCTTTTTTCTAAGGTGAAAAATAATGAAGGCTAAATTATACCAACAGGACGGGACTGTTAAGGGTGATGTGGAATTACCACAGTCCATTTTCGATGCAGAGGTTAATGAACCTGTCTTGCATCAGGTGATAAAGCTCTTGCTGGCTAATCAGCGTCAGGGTACCTCCAAAACTAAAGGCAGAAGTGAAGTTAGTGGTGGTGGAAGAAAACCCTGGAGGCAGAAGGGTACAGGCAGAGCCAGAGCTGGTTCTAATACTTCACCAGTCTGGGCACGAGGGGGTAAAGCTCATGGCCCTCAACCACGTGATTACTACACTAACATACCAAAGAAGATCAGAAGACTCGCTTTAACTTCTGCACTTTCATCAAGGGCCAGAACTGAAAACATTCTGGTTATTGATAATCTCACCTATGATAAACCTCAGACTAAAGCGGTTGCTTCGTTGCTGAAGGCTTTATCGGTTGCCGGGAAAAGAAATCTTCTGATTGTGGGCAATGACGGAAAAAATATTTATTTGTCAGCAAGAAATATAAAGGATGTGCAAATACGTCCGGTAAATGAAATCAACGCATATGATATTATGGCCAGTGAAAATATCATCTTCGCTGATGAAAATCTGATCGGCAAAGTTAAAGAGGCGGTGGTATCGTGAGTAAGTTTCATTCAATAATCAGATATCCTTCTATTACTGAAAAAAATACGACATTACGCGAAAATCAGAACAAATACGTTTTCGAGGTATTGCGTAAGGCTACAAAACCTCAGATAAAGGAAGCTGTTGAAAAACTTTTCGGAGTGTCTGTTTTATCAGTTAATACAATGGTTGTAAAGGGTAAGAAAAAACGTATGGGGCGTTACGTCGGATATCGTTCTGACTGGAAAAAGGCAATTGTGAAACTCCAGGAAGGACAATCTATCGCAAAATTTGGTGAAGTGTAAGCCCCGAAAACAGACGTAACTGAAGAAATCGGAGAAAGATATGCCATTAAAGAGTTTTAGACCCCTGACCCCAACTTTACGGTACAAAACCGTAAACAGTTTTGATCAGGTAACAGTGGATAAACCTTACAAGCCATTGACTGAAATCAAAAAGAAATGCTCAGGTCGTAACAATCGGGGTGTTATCACAGTGCGTCACAGAGGGGGCGCTAACAAAAGATTTTACCGGATTATCGATTTTAAACGTGATAAGTTTAATATTCCCGGTATTGTTGAGACTGTTGAGTACGATCCTAACCGTTCTTCATTTATTGCTTTGGTGAAATATGCAGACGGGGAAAGGCGTTATATTCTGGCAACTATCAATATGAAACCTGGAATGAAAATTATTTCTGGTGAGAATGTTGAAATTGCTGAAGGTAACTGTATGCCTTTGAAAAATATTCCTCTTGGAACACAGGTTCATAATATCGAACTAAAAGAGGGCAAGGGTGGACAGATGGCCAGAAGTGCAGGTGCTTATGCTGAAATCCTTGCGAAGGAAAACAAGATTGTGCATCTTAAACTTCCTTCAAGTGAGATAAGAATTGTGCGGGAGAACTGTCTGGCTACTATTGGTCAGGTAAGTAATGCTGAGCACATGAATATCGTAATAGGTTCGGCTGGGCGAAAACGCCATATGGGAATCAGGCCTACTGTCAGGGGTGTCGCTATGAACCCAATCGATCATCCGATGGGTGGAGGAGAGGGAAAGACTGCTGGTGGTGGTCATCCAGTATCTCCTTGGGGTCAGAAGACAAAGGGTCTGAAAACCAGAAATAAGCGTAAGTTGTCTAGTAAGTACATTGTACGGCGTAGAACGAAGTAAAAATAAAGTAGAGGAATAAATATGGCTCGTTCAATAAAAAAGGGTCCGTTTGTTGATGATCATGTGGCAAAAAAGGTAGAAGATGCAAATCAGACCGGGCAGAAAAAAGTAATTAAAACCTGGTCACGTCGTTCAACGATTCTTCCTGAATTTGTAGGACATACCTTTGCCGTTCACAATGGGAATAAGTTTATTCCGGTTTATGTAACTGAGAATATGGTTGGACATAAGTTAGGGGAATTTGCGCCAACCCGTAATTTCCGGGGTCACAGTGGTGCAAACAAGACTGACAAATCAGCAAAGAGATAGCTGGGAGGATTAGTTTGGAAGCTGTAGCGAAAATTCGATATCTGCGATCGACATCCAGAAAAACACGTCTTGTTGCAGATGCTGTTAGAGGAATGATGGTAGGGGAGGCTATTAGTCTTCTTGAATTTAATGTAAATAAAAAAGTGGCTGCTGACATTGCAAAGCTGCTCAAGTCTGCTGTGGCAAACCTGCAAAGCAAAAATGCGGATGCATCGGTTAATGTTGATGAGCTTAGGATTAAAGAGATTCGTGTTGATGAAGGGCCGGTAATGAAGCGTTTTAGAGCGCGTGCGCATGGCCGTGCGTCACAGATTCTCAAACGCATGTGTCATGTAACAGTTACTGTTGCTAATTAACAGGAGGATATGTGGGTCAGAAAACGAATCCAGTGGGATTGCGATTGGGAATAACACGTACCTGGGTTTCAAACTGGTTCGCCAAAGAGCGTTTTCCCGATTATCTGTATGAAGATATGCTTATCAGGAATTATTTAAGGAAACGTCTTGAACATGGCGGAATTTCCATTCTTGAAATTGAGCGTACGGCAAAAAGGGTTACTGTAGGAATTCACACCTCGCGACCGGGCATTGTGATCGGAAAAAAAGGTGAAGAGGTGGAGAGGCTCAAGGGTGAGTTGCAGCATCTTACTCAGAAAGAGATACAGATCAACATAAAAGAAGTAAAAAAACCAGAAATGGATGCTCAGTTGGTCTGCGAAAATATAGCTCGTCAGGTGGAGAAGAGAGTCTCTTATAAAAAAGCCACAAAAAAGGCAATCTCTACTGCTATCAGAATGGGGGCAGAAGGAATAAAAGTCCAGATTGCCGGACGTCTAAATGGAGCAGAAATAGCCAGAACTGAGACATACAAAGAAGGACGTATACCGCTGCATACTTTGAGAGCCGATATCGATTATGCTACTTCTACTGCGCATACAACTTATGGATGTATTGGTGTAAAAGTCTGGATATGTAAAGGTGAAGTTATAAACCGTGCCGAAAAGCAGCCTGCCAAGGCCGGCGAAGGCGTGCTTGCCTAAGGGAGGATTTTAGAAATGCTGTCACCGAAAAAAGTAAAATGGAGAAAAACTCAGCGTGGTAGAATGTGTGGTATGGCTACCCGTTGTAATAAAATCTCTTTTGGTGAATTTGGTCTTCAGTCTATGCAGCCTGGTTGGATTGATAACCGTCAGATTGAGGCTGCAAGAAGAGCGATGACCCGTTTTATTAAACGTGGAGGAAAAGTCTGGATAAGAATTTTCCCCGACAAGCCTATCACTAAACATCCTGCAGAATCCCGAATGGGAAAAGGAAAGGGTGCACCGGAAGGATGGGTAGCGGTTGTAAGGCCTGGTACAGTAATGTTTGAGATGGCTGGTGTAAAAGAAGAGGTTGCCAGGGAAGCCATGAGGCTCGCTGCGCAAAAACTCTCAGTTCAGACACGGTTTTTGGAAATTGAAAAATAAGGTGCTTAAACCATGAAACCAAAAGAATTACGAAGTCTATCCAAAGAAGAAATTTTAAAGAAAATCGATGGATGGGAAGAGGAAATATTCAATCTACGTTTTCAGGCAAAAATTGGGCAGTTAGCTAATCCGCTCCAGTTGAGGTATCTCCGTCGCGATATTGCAAGGGCAAAAACAATCCTGAATCAGATGGGTGATTAAGCGGCCGTAATATATATTACGGACTCCTGAAACAGAGTTTCGCTTTCCAAGATGAGGAAAAGTAATGAACCAGAGAAATGAAAGAAAAGAACGTACTGGAATTGTAGTGAGCGATAAAATGGATAAGAGTGTCGTAGTGAAGGTGGAAAGAAAGTATACCCATCCCACTTATGGCCGTATTGTTCGAATGAGCAAAAAATATATCGCTCATGATGAAAAGAATGAATGTAAAGTGGGTGATAAGGTCAGAATTATTGAAACCCGTCCACTTTCAAAGACTAAATGCTGGCGTGTTGGTGAAATTGTTGAAAGAGCCAGATAAGTACAGTAGTTTCAGCATGCAGGTACAAAAAGCAAGTTGAGGAAGAAATGATACAGGTACAGACAAGGTTGAACGTAGCCGACAATTCCGGCGCAAAAAAAGTTGAGTGCATCAAGATATTGGGAGGAACCCGAAGGCGATATGCTCGCGTCGGAGACGTGATTGTTGTCGCAGTTAAGGCAGCTCTTCCAAATGGAGCAGTCAAAAAAGGTGCTGTGGCTAAAGCGGTAATCGTTCGTACTACTAAAGAGTATGGGCGAAAGGATGGCACTTACATTCGGTTCAGTGATAATGCTGCAGTTATTATCAATGATGCTGGAGAGCCCAAAGGAACTCGTATTTTTGGACCGGTTGCTCGTGAGTTGCGTGAGAAAAAATTTACACGTATCGTTTCACTTGCACCTGAAGTTCTTTAATGATTGAGGAGTTAATTAATTATGGCATCTCGACTGCGCAAAAATGACAATGTTCAGGTAATATCAGGGGAATACAAAGGAAAGACCGGAAGAATCCTCAAAGTGTTTCCTGAAAAGAACAGAGCGATCGTCGAAGGAATTAATGTGGTAAAAAGACATACCAAACCAAATGCGAAAAATCAGCAGGGTGGTATTGTTGAGAAAGAAGCATCAATTCACATTTCTAATTTAATGCTGGTGTGTCCTAAAACAGGAAAGCCTACACGCTTGGGAAAAATGGTTCTGGAAGATGGTAAGCGGGTTCGTTTTTCAAAAAAGGCTAAGGAGTCAATAGAGTGAGTACTGGAACTAAGTATGAGCCTCGTATGAGGGAAAAGTATAGAAAGAGTGTAGTACCTGCGCTCATGAAAAGATTGGGGTACTCCAATATTATGCAAGTGCCAACTCTGGAGAAAATTGTTTTAAACATGGGTGTTGGTGATGCAGTGGGGGATGCTAAGCTTATTGATGAGGCAGTAATGTGTCTGAGGGAAATATCGGGACAGAAACCGGTAATCACCCGTTCCAAGAAAGCCATTTCCAATTTTAAACTTCGGGAAAATGTTCCTATCGGTTGTAAGGTTACCTTAAGAGGCGAACGTATGTGGGAATTCTTTGATCGTTTGGTTAGCATAACCATTCCACGTATCAGAGATTTCAGAGGTTTATTGAGAAAGTCTTTTGATGGATTTGGAAATTATACCTTGGGAATAAAAGAGCAGATAGTCTTCATGGAGATAGACAGAGACAAAGTTTCCCGAATCACAGGAATGGATATCTGTATCTGCACTACTGCTAGTTCAGACAAGGAAGGTTTGGCATTACTGGAAGAGATGGGAATGCCTTACCGTAAATAAAAAAAAGGGAGAATGAAGTGGCACGAAAAGCATTAATAGAAAAAAGCAGAAAAAAACCAAAGTTTTCTACCAGAAAATACACTCGATGCAGACGCTGTGGTCGGCCACGAGCATTTATCCGTGATTTTGGACTCTGCAGAATTTGTTTTCGCCAGATGGCACTCAAGGGAGAAATTCCTGGTGTCGTGAAAGCTAGTTGGTAGACAGGGAAAGGGTCATTACTGATGTTGACAGATCAAATAGCCGACATGTTCAATCGAATTAGAAATGCCATTCAGGCAAAAAAACGTACGGTAAACATTCCTGCTTCAAATTTGAAAAAGGAAATTACCAGAATACTCCATGAAAATCATCTGATAGCAAAATATGCCTTTGTCGATGATGGAAAACAGGGAGTTATTAAAATTCTGTTAAAGTACGGTGAAGACCAGAGAAATGCCATCCAGGGTATTAAAAGGGTCAGTACACCGGGTCGTAAGCAGTATGTAGGATGCGCTCAGGTGCCAAAAGTGTTAAACGGTATGGGTATAGCCATCATATCCACCTCAAAGGGTGTGATGACCGATAAAGACTGTCGAAAGTTAAATGTAGGCGGTGAAGTGATCGGGCTGGTGTGGTAGGTGTATATGAAAAGCGGCATCAGTTAACTGATGCTTTAATTTTAAAGGAGTTGCAAATTGTCACGCATAGGTAAAGTACCGGTCAATATTCCCAGTGGAGTTACTGTCTCTGTAAGCGGACAGAATATAGAAGTGAAGGGTAGCAAAGGAACTCTTTCCAGAAAATTTCCTGAAGAGTTGAATATTGTGGTTGAGGATAATCAGGTAAAGGTTACTCCGGCTGCCCAGACCGAAAATGTAAAAGCTCTGTGGGGTCTTTACAAAATCCTGATCGAAAACATGGTTATCGGAGTTTCTCAGGGTTACAGAAAGGATCTGGAAATTGTTGGAGTCGGCTATAAGGCTGAGCTAAAAGGGAAAGATCTTTCCATATACGCGGGATATTCCAGTCCTAAACTATTTAAAGCGCCTCTCGGAATCACTTTTACGGTTGAAGGCGGAAATAAAATCGCAGTTACAGGTATCGACAAACAGCTTGTGGGACAAGCTGCTGCTGATATTAGAAGAATCAGACCGCCTGAACCTTACAAAGGTAAGGGTATCAGGTATGCGGGTGAAAAATTGAGAAGAAAAGCTGGTAAAACAGCAGGTAAATAAGTAATTCCTGGAGACAAATGCAGATGAACAGGTCTAAAAAAAGAATAATAGAACGTGCTAGGAGAGCTGAACGTGTACGGAAAAAAATCATGGGCACGTCTGAGCGTCCCAGGATGTGTGTGAGAAGAAGTTTAAAGCACATCTATGCACAAATTATTGATGATAACAGTGGAAAAACCATTGTTCAGGTTGGAAGTAGAGGTAAAGAATTCAGTCAGAAAACTTCCGGTAAAGAATTAACTAAAACCGATATCTCAAAAATGGTTGGCGAGATGCTGGCTGAGATGGCTAAAGAAAAAGGTGTTACTTCGGTTGTTTTTGACAGAAAAGGTTATATTTACCACGGCCGTATTAAGGCTTTAGCTGAAGCTGCCCGTAGTAATGGGCTGGTTTTCTGAGTGCTTGAAAGGGGATTGAGAGTTTGAATAACGAAGAAATCGTATCAACGGGTGGTGAATCCCAGTTAACCGATCGCCTGGTGGCGGTAAGTAGAGTCGCAAAAGTGGTTAAAGGGGGAAGACGTTTCGGTTTTAACGCCCTGGTGACTGTAGGCGATGGAAATGGTAAGATCGGGATTGGTATGGGTAAGGCAAATGATGTGACTGAGGCTATCAGAAAAGCGGTCGAGAGTGCCAAGAAAAATCTGGTAAATGTCAGTCTGGTTAATGGAACTATTCCTCATCAGGTGATTGGTCATTTTGGTGCAGGAAAAATTCTGTTGAAACCTGCCGCACCTGGAACTGGAGTTATTGCAGGAGGGCCTGCTCGTGCTGTCCTTGAGCTGGCAGGGGTTAAAAATATTCTGACCAAATGTCTGGGTACCACAAATGCTCACAACGTGGTTAAAGCTACACTGGATGGACTTCTTCAGTTGAAAACCCGTGAACAGATCAGTGTGCTTCGTCAGACAGCAAATTTGAGTGCCTAAGAGAGGGTTATATCATGGCAAAAAAGCTAAAAGTTACACAGATTCGTAGCACAATAGGAAAATTAGATGCCCAGAAAAAAACTATTTGTGCTTTGGGTTTGGGGAAAATAAACAGATCTGTGGTTCACAATGATAATGATGCCATAAGGGGCATGATTAACACAGTAAAACATTTGGTAAAAGTTGAAGAAGTTGATGGAGAATAAAATGCTCAAGTTAAACGAACTCAAACCGGCACCAGGGGCAGTAAAAAATAAAAAACGTATTGGCAGAGGAACTGGAAGCGGATCCGGAAGTACTGCCGGTAAAGGAAACAATGGCGACAGGGCCAGAAGCGGTTCCAAAACCAAATTATATTTTGAAGGTGGACAAACTCCTCTTACCAGACGTATTCCCAAAAAAGGATTTCGCAGCCCGTTCAAGGTCGAATACCAAATAGTTAATGTAAGCTCCCTGGAAGATTTGAAAGCTGAGGCTGATGAAATTACTGTGGAATTTCTTCACAGTCAGGGACTGGTTCATGAACTGGACAGACCTGTGAAAATTCTGGGTAATGGTGAATTGACAAAAGCATTAAATATCAAAGTGCATGCATTCTCCAGAACTGCAAAAGAAAAGATCGAAAAAAACAAAGGGAAAGCTGAGGTAATTGGCCGTGCTTGACACTATCCAGAATATTTTCCGTATAGTCGAATTGAGAAAGCGTATATTATTTACGCTTTTTATCATTTTTATTTACCGGCTGGGAGGACATGTTCCAACACCCGGAATCGATCCTCAGGTGCTTGCAGACTTTATAGCTCAATCATCGCAGAGTTCTCTTTTTGGATTATACGACATGTTTGTGGGTGGTGCTTTCCGAAGAGTGACTGTCTTTGCTCTGGGAATTATGCCTTATATCAGCGCTTCCATTATTATTCAGCTTTTAGGAACTGTTTTCCCATACTTTCATAAACTGCAGCGCGAAGGTGGCGAGGGAAGAAAAAAGATTACTCAGTATACCCGTTATGGTACAGTGCTTCTTTCTGTTATTCAGGCTATTGGAATAAGCATTTTTCTTCAGAGCATAGTTTCTCCAAAAACCGGTTTGCATGCAGTGCAGGCTGATCTGATCGGAGTAAAATTCACTCTTTTAACCACTATAGCTCTTACAACCGGTACAATGTTTATAATGTGGCTTGGAGAACAGATCACTCAAAAGGGCTTGGGAAATGGGATATCGCTCATAATTTTCATTGGTATTGTCGCAAGATTGCCCCAGGCAATAATAGCTGAGGTGCAACAGATGATTTCAGGTGTCAGACACCCTCTCATTGAACTGATTATTCTTGCAATAGTCGTAAGTATGACCGCTTTTATTGTAATGATGACCCAGGCAATGAGAAGAATTCCTATTCAGACGCCAAAAAAAGTTGTAGGAACCAAGATGTACGCCGGGCAGAACACTGTACTTCCTTTAAGGCTAAATATGGCCGGGGTTATTCCAATCATTTTCGCCTCATCAATTATGACCTTTCCAGGAATGATAAAAAGTTTTTTTCCTGAATCGATTGTTATTGATGAAATATTCAGATGGTTCGCACCTGGTGGGGTACTTTATTCACTGATGTTTGCATTATTGATTATTTTCTTTACTTATTTTTACACAGCCATTATTTTTAACCCGCTCGATATCGCAGATAACCTCAAAAGATCTGGAGGATTTATACCGGGTATCAGGCCGGGAAAGAAAACTGCTGAATTTCTGGACAACGTGTTATCCAGAATTACGCTTCCGGGTTCAGTCTTTCTGGCTTTTATTTCCATTGCCCCATTTCTTTTGATGGGAGCTATGAATATAAACTTTTATTTTGGTGGAACCAGCGTACTGATCTGTGTTGGAGTTGCTCTGGATTCACTTCAACAGCTTGAATCTCATCTTCAGATGAGAAATTATGAGGGATTTCTTAAGAAAGGACGTCTGAGAGGCAGACGATAGGTTCTGTAGATATATATTATGGCAAAACATGATTCGATACAAGTGGAAGGAACCGTCACTGAGACATTACCAAACGCATCATTTAAGGTTATGCTGGAGAATAAGCATGAGATTCTGGCCCATATTTCCGGCAAGATGAGAATGAACTACATTCGTATCCTTCCTGGTGATAAAGTGCTTATTGAGCTTTCGCCTTATGACTTGACCAGGGGAAGAATCGTTTATAGATATAAATAAAAGAGGAGATAAAATTGAAAGTACGTGCATCGGTAAAACGGATATGCAATAATTGCAAGATAATAAAAAGAAAAGGGGTGGTAAGAGTAATTTGCTCCAAAAGCCCCAAACATAAGCAGCGCCAGGGATGAACAATTTGAGATATTTAACTTATGATTTCAAATTGTTATCGTGATTTATGATTTTTATCATTAATGAGATTTAAAATTAGGGGGTTCTAACGTGGCTCGTGTAGCTGGAGTTGATATACCAAATAATAAGTGCACTTTGATTGCCTTGACATACGTTTATGGTATAGGTGTTTCCTCATCCAGGAAAATTCTTGAAAAATCAGGGATTGATCAGAATAGAATGGTCAAGGATTTATCTGTTGATGAGCTTGATAGAATCAGAAGAATCATCGATAGTGAATATCAGACTGAGGGTGCTCTCAGGGCTAATATTCGAATGAATATAAAGAGGTTGATGGATATTGGATGTTTTCGTGGATTGAGGCATCGTCGTGGCCTTCCGGCTAATGGACAGCGTACACGTACAAATGCCAGGACCAGGAAGGGTCCCCGGAAAACAATAGCCAATAAGAAAAAGGCAACTAAATAGTACTGGCCAATTTTTTTAAGTGAGAGGTTTCATCAGATGAATAAAGACAGTGCATCAGCCACCAAAAAAGTTAAGAAAAAAGCGGCTGCGGAAGGTGTTGCTCACATCAGGGCAACATTTAATAATACTTTGATCAATGTAACCGACAGCAGGGGTAATGTGGTGGCATGGAATACTCCGGGAAAGTCAGGTTTCAAGGGCTCAAGAAAAAGTACTCCCTACGCTGCTGGTATCGCGGCTGAGGTGGTAGGAAAGCTGGCTTATGACGCTGGAGTCAGAAAAGTAGAAGTACATTTGAGAGGAGCAGGGAACGGCCGGGAAAGTGCTATCAGGGCTTTAGCTGCGGCAGGATTAAGAATAGTGGCCATTAAAGATTTTACTGCTGTTCCGCATAATGGATGTCGTCCACCGAAACGCAGAAGAGTCTGATGATTTTCGTTATTACATATAAATTCAGAAAACAGAACGATTAATAAGCAGTATAAATTGAGGAGAATCTAACAATGGCAGTTTACCATGGTCCCCGGTGCAGGCAGTGCCGCAGGGAAGGCATGAAATTGATGCTTAAGGGTGAAAGATGCAAGTCGGAAAATTGTGCTGTTGAAAAAAGACCATTTCCACCCGGAATGCGTGTAGCAAAACGCAGACGTGCTGCGACAGAATATAACCTCCAGTTAAGAGAGAAACAGAAAATAAGAAGAATTTATGGCGTTCTGGAAAGCCAATTTGAAAAATATTTTCAAGCTGCAACCAAAACTACTGGGGTTACTGGTGAACGTCTGTTGCAGATCCTTGAGATGCGACTGGATAACATTATCTACAGATTAGGCTTTGCACCTTCACGCTCAAGTGCCAGACAGCTTGTATTGCACAATCATTTTAGAATCAATGGTAAAAAGGTAAATATTCCTTCTTATCAGCTCAAACCTAACGATATCATACAGGTCCGTGAAAAAAGTAAATCAATGGAATCTATTCATAGTTCACTTAAATCATTACGCGATATCCCTGAGTGGTTGACCGTAGATAAAGTTAAACTGGAAGGTTCTGTATTAAGAATTCCTGAACGCAGTGCGATACCGGTTAATGTCCAGGAACAGCTCGTAGTTGAATTGTACTCCAGATAAAAGGAGATATAAAGCGCAATGAAATGGAAAAGCCTGATGATGCCCAAGGGCATCCAGATTGAGAATCCTGAAAATATACCGAATTTTGCCCGGGTTATTGTGGAGCCTCTGGAAAGAGGATGGGGTCATACGATCGGTAACTCTCTTCGTAGAATCCTTCTATCTTCACTGCAGGGTGCGGCTGTGACTTCGGTAAGAATTGATGGAATTTCTCACGAGTATTCGACCATAGAAGGTGTTGTGGAAGATGTCACTGACATTATCCTTAACATAAAACAGCTTCGTTTAAAATTACTAGCAGATCATGATACTACGTTGCGTCTGGAAGTAAAAGGTGAAGGTGAAGTTAGGGCTTCCGATATTGAGAAAAATCCTGACGTAATAATTCTGAATCCTGATTTGCATATTGCTACTATTAATCCCGATGCAAAATTAAAGATTGAAATGAAAGTTTCAGATGGCAGAGGGTATGTACCAGCAGAAATGAACCGTAAAGAAGATGATCCTATCGGTACTATACCTATCGATTCGATCTTTTCTCCTGTTACCAGGGTAAACTATACAGTTGAAAATACTCGTGTAGGTCAGAGAACTGATCTGGATAAGATCATTTTCGAAATCTGGACCGATGGGAGCCTGGGTGTGGAAGATGCCATTGGTTATGCTTCTAAACTCTTGTATGATCACCTGGCAATTTTCATAAATATCGAAGGCGAATTTGAACCTATCCAGGAAGTAGTGCATGATGAGAAAACCGAAAAACTTCGTCAGCTACTGAAAATGAGAGTTGATGAACTCGAATTATCGGTTCGTTCAAATAATTGTCTGAGAGCTGCCAATATTCATACCCTTGCAGACCTGGTAAAAAATCAGGAAACTGATATGCTCAAATACAAGAATTTCGGAAGAAAATCCTTGATCGAGCTTAATCAGGTACTTACAAATCTTGGGTTGACCTTTGGTATGGATGTTGACAAGATAATGGGTACAAGTCAGGAAAATGCCTGACAGGTGTGGTAAATGCAGTCCTTTCGATGGGAATGCATAGTCTTTTTAATGTAATGAAATAAAGGAATTGTGATGCGACATCTGGTTTCCGGAAGAAAGTTAAACAGAACTGCCAGTCATAGACGAGCTATGTTGTCCAATCTGGCAATATCGATTCTGGACAAGGAACGGGTGACAACGACTCTTGCTAAAGCAAAAGAAGTAAGAGGTGTAGTTGAAAGGCTTATCACCTATGGCAAGAAAGGTGATTTGCACGGGATTAGACTTGCGGCAAGAAGAATCAATGACAAAACAGTACTGAAAAAACTGTTCGATGATATTGCACCATCCTATAAAGATCGTGAAGGTGGGTATACCAGAATCATCAAAATAAACGATCGTAAAGGCGACAATGCAGCAATGTCAATAATTGAACTTGTCGGTAGAGGTTCGCCTGACCCTGTCCGAAAAAACAAAAAAAAGGGCAAGGCTAAACAGCAGCCTAAAACCGAATCATCTGCTCCAACGGAAGCAGCTTCCGAAAAGAGTTCTACCGCGGAGTAAACTAAGCACTTGATAATTTAAACTTAAAACTGCCGGTAAGCCATTTATCGGCAGTTTCTGTTTTATTCATGGTGAAAGGACAAAGTGATGGCAGTTAGTTACAAAGATCTTGGGTTTGTTAACACCAAAGAGATGTTCAAAAAAGCTTTCGATGGCAAGTACGCTATCCCGGCATACAATTTCAATAACATGGAACAGATTCAGGCGATTATTACAGCTTGCGGTAAATCAAAATCACCGGTTATTATGCAGGTTTCCAGTGGTGCAAGAAAATACGCTAATCCGATCCTTCTGAGATATATGGCTCAGGGTGCTGTAGCAATGGCCCGTGATGCAGGTTATGATATTCCTGTCGCACTTCATTTGGACCATGGTGACACTTACGAGTTGTGCGTATCCTGTATAGAAAGCGGATTCTCATCTGTTATGATTGACGGTTCACATCACTCCTATGAAAAAAACATAGAGCTTACTTCAAAAGTAGTAGAGTATGCTCACAAGTATGACGTTACTGTGGAAGGTGAGCTGGGTGTACTGGCAGGAATAGAAGATGATGTTCAGGCAGCCAAATCAATCTATACTCAGCCTGAGCAGGTTGAAGATTTTGTAAAGAAGACTGGTGTAGATTCTCTGGCAATTTCCATTGGTACTTCACACGGTGCTTACAAATTCAAACCTGAACAGTGCACAAAAGATGAAAATGGGGTCCTGGTTCCTCCTCCATTAAGATTCGATATCCTGGAAGAGATCGAAAAGAGAATTCCCGGATTCCCCATTGTACTTCATGGTGCTTCCTCTGTTCTTCCGGAATATGTGGAGATAATCAACAGTAATGGTGGAAAACTGAAAGCAGCAGTTGGTATTCCATCTGAACAACTCCGTAAAGCTGCCAAATCGGCTGTTTGCAAAATAAATATCGATTCTGATGGCCGTCTGGTCATGACTGCTATGATAAGAAAAGTTTTTCAGGACAAACCGGATGAATTCGATCCCAGAAAATATCTTGGACCGGCACGTGATGAACTGATAAAGATGATGATGGAGAAAAATGAAAAAGTTCTTGGAAGTGCAGGTAATGCCTGATCATAAATAAGGATACTGTTTTTTCTCTATAGGCTCGCTTTTTAAAGCGGGCCTTTGTTTTTTCTGATAAATATTTAGAAATGAATTGATAGCAGAAAAACAATATCGATCTTCGGAGAAGTTTTTCTGTACATTTGTCTTTGAAGATTTATCCGGTTATGATGCTCACCAGGTGTCATATCAAGAAGTAATCTTGCTTGTATTCTAATTGAATACACTTTCGATTCAGAGCTTTTGGAATGAGAAAACGATATTTATATATTTGGTAAAAGAAAGAAGGGCTCCTTGTTGTAGGATAGCAATTAGGGCCGGTAGTACATTGCTGAATGGATCAGTGCAAAAAATACAGCACTGATCCATTTTAATTTTCAGGAAAGTACCTATAAACCGAAGTAGATTGATGTTGATAACACGTACCGCCAATGCGTGATTGCGCATAAGGTTTTGTCACTTCGGTCTGCTATGCAAGGTATTCCAGTACTTCGTACTGTACCTGGATTATAGCCATTTGCATAGTCAAAACTTTCTGCATCAATATCATTCGGTTGATCGTCGTCACCTACTGCGGTTTTTAGGTTAAAAAGCTCTTTTATTTATCTGCAGGGTTAACAATTTCCAGCAATTCAATTTCAAAAATCAATACTGAACCAGGACCGATTTGGGGGCCAGCACTTCGATCACCGTAAGCCAGTTCTGATGGGACAAAGATTTTAAACTTGCTTCCGGTACTCATAAGCTGCAATGCTTCTGTCCAGCCTTTGATTACTCCACTGACCCGAAATTCGGCAGGCTGCCCTCGTTTGTAGGAATTGTCAAATTCAGTACCATCAATCAGTGTTCCAAAATAATTGACTTTTACCAGATCGGTTTCTTTTGGTTTGGGACCACTACCTTCCTTTAGAACGATGTATTGAAGTCCGCTGGCTGTAGCAATCACACCACTTTTGCTCTTGTTCTCTTCCAGGAAATTGCTTCCTTCAGCCTTGTTTTTGATGCGCTTTTCATCTTCTGCTTTTTTCACCTTTTCATACATTTGCTCTTGGAAACGTTTCATTATGGGATTAGCAATTTCACTGGAGATCTTAGTTTCTTTTCCGCTAATCATGTCATTTATTCCTTGCATCAGAAGATTTAGATTTACTTCATCCTTTATATCTCTGAGTGAGCCACCCATATTAAAACCTATGATATAACTGACAGTATCTTCAAAAGTGGTAATTGATTCAGCAGATACATTATGTTGGCTGCTATTTTTTTCACAACTGGCTGCAAATAATGCAATAGCGCATGTACCTGCAATAAGGAATGATCGGTTCATTTCAGCTCCTGGTAAAATGTTTTTTGCTAGTTCAGACAACCAAAAATAGTGATAGCCATTTCTATTTAAAAATGAAATATGATTTACTACCTAAATATAACCGAATTCAGATGATTCGTTGGAGATGAATAGTATTCTACGCTGCAGAATTCTGCCCTTAGACCTTCATGGCAGATAAAGAGTATGAAAATTAAATGCTCAGATAAAAATAGTGAAAGTTGATTGGTAAAATTGCATAGAGGAATGTCAATATTAGAACATCAGAATAAAATAAAGGAAAAATTATTTATAAAATGGAGTGGATGATATGGTAGAAACGAGGATTAATTACTCAGGAAAGAGATAAATTGTGTGCAAATGAAGAGAAAAGATGTAAGTGTAAAAGTATTCTGCGCAGAAGAAAAGTATTCTGTGCGGAAGAAAAGTATTCTGTGCAGATGAAAAGAAACTCTGTGCGGATGAAAAGAAACTCTGTGCAGATGAAAAGAAACTCTGTTCAGGTGAAAAGGAAATCTGTTCAGGTGAAAAGGAAATCTGTTCAGGTGAAAAGGAAATCTGTTCAGGTGAAAAGGAAATCTGTTCAGGTGAAAAGGAAATCTGTTCAGGTGAAAAGGAAATCTGTTCAGGTGAAAAGGAAATCTGTTCAGGTGAAAAGGAAATCTGTTCAGGTGAAAAGGAAATCTGTTCAGGTGAAAAGGAAATCTGTTCAGGCGAAAAGGAAATCTGTTCAGGCGAAAAGGAAATCTGTTCAGGCGAAAAGGAAATCTGTTCAGGCGAAGAGGTATTCTGTGTGGATGAAGTGATATTCTGTAAAAAATAAAAAGTTATCATGTTGAATGAATGATGGTGCAGGTGGGGCGGGTGGCGGTGAACTATGCGGTTCCCCAGAGATGAAGTTTCAATGCTAAGAGAATGCATCTATGGGCCATCGCTAATTTTCTGTTTCTTTCTCTGTATTAGATTTTAAAAAAACTCTGCTGTAAAATTAACTCCCTATTCAAGAAAAGGGAAAATAAAGCACAAAGCATACAGAACCGTTAAGGTAAAATATTCGCGACTAGTAAGCTTAATTTTAATACGATGGACTTTTGTTAAGTTAAACCGAACACTACTGATCTCCGGGTAATTTCCACAGGAAAACACTCTTTTTACCGAGGGATGCAAAAAGAGTGAGTATAGTAATGTCTTGATTAATAACTGAAGTTTAACGTTTCTCCCATACCTTATCTCTAAGGGCAGATTCTACAAATCGGATATGGCGCTGCTCGTCTGCATAATTTTCCTTGAGCACGGTTTTCACCTCTTCAGGAACATCCCATTGAACCGATTCAGAATAGTTTTGATTGGTGATTTTCTCACCGGTATGAAGAGACTTGAGAGCACCTTCTACTCCAAAAATTGATTGCAGAGCTGTAGCTCCACCCAGAAACAATCCCCGGATATCTTTCTCTTGGGTCGAAGCTTCTCCACCGTAGCTTTTTACCAGCTCCGATAGAACCGAAACATGCCTCTTGTGATCATCACGAAACCTGGTTATCTCAGTTTTCAGGGTAGTTTCTTCTATTACTTCGATGACTTTATTGTAACTGTTTAATGCGTCATTATCCAGTCGAATTAAAGAGTTGAGTTTGTCGATCATTTCTTTTGTTTCCACAATTGCTCCTTTGAAATTTATTAAAATCAAGATCATCTACTTAACCTTATGGAAAGGGCAACTGATGTGCCATACTGAGAAGAGGATTTTAAGAGGATTGATGGTTTACTTTATGATAGCTGCTGTTTTTTTGGGGCTAATAGCCCCGGAGATAATTTTTTGAGCCGTAGAGTTGTTACCTTTAGGGAAAACTAAAGGAAGGGGAAGTCGCTAATTGTCGCTTTTTAAAATTGGTTAAGAAAAGAAGCTAATCTTATCGAAGGTGATAGAAAATGTGAGGAGATTTCTAAGGAGATGATCAGGAGGAGGATTGCGATTTAGTTGGAGATGGCGATCCTGACCGTTTTCCCCGGAGGTGAATTATGAATTGTAAAAATTTTAACTCCGGGGGGGGAGGGAGCTTCCCTGGAATGAAAATTGCAATTTCATTTCCCAAATTCCTTAACCCATTAGGAGATCTCCATGAGCACAAAACCCAGAATCGTCGCCCCTGGCGTTATATATAGAGTCTCCGCCATTGGTATTCAAGAGCTTCAAATATTTAAAAATGAGGAGATTAAAACCTTCTTTATCAAACAGTTAGCAAAAACTCTAAATAAATATGATTTCACCTGTTATGCATTTTCCATCTCTTTAAACCAGTTCAATCTGGTTCTTCATTCCAATCAGCAATCCATCTCTCTGGCTATGCAACATTTTAATTCAATCCTTGCCAAAAAGATTAATAAAATCCTCGAACGCGAGGGGACTGTCTTATCCACCCGCTTTAATTCAATCATAGTAGAGGATGATAGGTTAAAAGAACTCATTCGCTCTGTTCATCTGGAAAGTGTAGTGTTGGGAGAACTGACCTTGGAGCAACTTGAAAAATATAAGTTTTGCAGTCATTCGATTTTTATGGGAAACAACTCTTCCGATCTGATAGATAAAGAGGTAGTGTTGAAAAAAATGGGTATAGATTCCAAAGAGGAATATCTTCAATATATAAGGAATATAGACCAAAATGATGATATCACCTCTAAATTAAAAAGTATAAATCGTGCAAAACAGGGATTTAGGAAACCTCAATTATATGTGATAGGAAAAGCGGAGTTTGTAAAAAAAGTGATTGAGTTAGATCGTTGCAGGCGCTTACAAATTGCTCGATATATCAATGAATTTGTTGAAATGAAAACGATTCATGAAAAGGTAGTCAAATCGCTATCTATGAAAAACGATGATCTTTTCCGGGCGGGTAAGTCCAATATAAGGTCCAAAGCGAGAGAAATCTTTGTTACCATCTGTAAAAGCGTTTACGAATTTAGCGGAGCAGATGCTGCCAGGTATTTAAGGGTAACAGAAGCAGCGGTTTCCAGAATGATTAGCAGATTTAGAAATGTGGAGAATAAGGAGTATCTTATCCAAAAGGTTTTAGAAGAGATCGTCTGAAAAGACCTTTGATGATTCTTACAATCTGCATAAAAAAGATATTTGTCTTGTTAAAAATAATTATTCTTGCAGAAGATAACGTGATCTTTTCTGGGCTTGATTGGGATTCACCCAAACTACATTGGGAAATTACCAGGGATTTGCTTTTCATCGGTTGACAGAATGATTTGTGTGTTTCTATGTGCCCCAGAGTTGAAATTTTTACTCATTTTCATCTCATCTCCGGGGTATTTCGGATTTCAAGATTTCTGAAAGTGAGAAAAATTATTACATTTTAGAATTTTTCCAACATCGCCAAGGGCGATTATAAAACTCAAATATTTTGCAAATGAATTTGTCTATCATATTCTCCTCAAAAGAAGTGCATCGGTCTCGAAATATGATAAAATGAATAACCTTCAAAGTGGTATTTAATCACTACAGAATCAGAAATTATTTTTGAGCTGTTTCCTGCAGTTGAGATGATCCTTTGTCATTCGAATCTGTATTCCGAATTCCTATCACCCCAGAGATACATTTTTGATCGGTATACCTTTTACCTCTGGGGAAAACATCCCAGCAACGGAAGTCGCATATCCATTCCTCAATTTCCTCCAATCAAAAGAAATCCCTGTTTCTACCATACCTTATCTCTAAGGGCCAGATTCTACAAAGCGGATATGACGCTGCTCATCGGCGCAGTTATCCCTGAGTACGATTTTCACATCTTCAGGAACATCCCATTGAAACGATTCAGAAAAGTTTTGATTGATGATTTTCTCACCGGTATGAAGAGACTTGAGAGCACCTTCTACTCCAAAAATTGATTGCAGAGCTGTAGCTCCACACCCAGAAACAACCCTCGCATATCTTTCCCTTGGGTTGAAGTTACTCCACCGTAGCTTTTTACCAGCTCCGATAGAACCGAAACATGCCTCTTGTGATCATCACGAAACCTGGTTATCTCAGTTTTCAGGGCAGGTTCATCTATTACTTCGATGACTTTATTGTAACTGTTCAATGCATCATTATCCAGGCGAATCAGAGATTTGAGTTTATCGATCATTTCGTTTGTCTCCACAATTGCTCCTTTGAATCGGAAAGCTAGTTTCTGATAACCATAATGGATGGGAATAGAAATCTTTAAAGAAGAGAGGATCACCCTTTTAACTAAATGGAATAGAAGGCAACAGATGTGCCATGCGGAGTGAAGGAGTTGAAGATGACAGGGGGATTAAGTTGGCTGTCAGTAGGTACATTTGGGGATCCTGTTTCCCCGGAGGTAATTTTGTGAGCCCTAAAATTTTTATCTCTGGGGAAAAAAAGTCGGATTGATGGTGGACAGCGGGTAAAAAGGTCAGGAGCTGGTTGTTTGCTGGAAACGAATTGGAAAGCGGATATTGAGACCCGGGTTGTTTTAAGAGGGAGTTTCTCGATTATATATTCCTTATATATAGGAACCGACAGCCCTTCTGAGTTGATTATACCAGGATTTTTGGCCGAAAAAGGCTGTTTAAAAAAGCGCTCCCTAATCCCCCGAAGGGGGACTTAAGACAGTGAACCATCAGAAGTAATTTTCATGGTGTAAGATGAGATTCCATTAAAGATCAAACAGTGAGATTTTCTGAACTCAGGAATAAAATGTTGTTGAACGGATTTAATAAATACGCACTGTCCCGTAGGGATGTCATATTTATAGAAATGAACCTATCGAAAGGTAATATTTTAAACGACGATCCGAAATTTAGAACCATTCCCCCTGATATTACTATCAAAGAGAATGGTCCCCACACATTTTCCCAAAAGGAGCCCAAAAAAAAATTTAATCATTCACCGGGGTTAATGACTCAGGGTTCTCTTCATTAGAATTCTGTTCCTCTGAAATTGACCCATTGTCTTGCGGTTCGATCTTTTCAGCAGCTTTTCTGATTGCCTGGTCCTTGACCTGGCTATATTCCGGAGATTTATAGCCGAGTTCTCTGCGAATAAAACGTCTTACCTCAAGGAAAAAATCCTCGGACTTTTCCAGAGCAAGTTTTTTAACTTTAACGCTGTTACGGTACAAACGCAAAGCTTCCCTGTCCTCTTCCAGTTCCCTGTCTATCTCATCACTTATTGGGATTAACTCTTCCAGTGCTGTGTCCGCAAAGGGAAGACTTTCAGAATTGTCCTCAATAAACCCGATCAGCTTTTCAAAATTCAAGTAAAAAATATCTGGTTTCACATTTGACTTCTGCCAGTCCATTTTTTTCACACCAGGAAGTCTCTTTATCAGAAGATTCTTGTATTTGATAAAGGCATCTTTGGCCTTTTTCATTATGGGTACATTATCTTTAACTTCTTCATGCCATTTTCTCTTAGCCCGGTCAGCTTCCTTTATCGAGTTATCCAGTTCATTTGACAAGCTGACAGCATCATTATGGAAAATCGCCTCAAGAGTGGGATGTTTGGTAACCAGGGAAGTAACAATTCGTATGGCAACTACAATTTTAGATTGACCGCGAGTCATAAAGCTTCTCCTTGGAAAATGAATAGAAATCCATCTCTGCTTTGTTCAAACATGATGGGGTGGATTATAATGTATTTAAAAAGCCTATTAATAGGTAAAAAATACCAACAGAACAGTATCAACATTTAACAAAGAAACAGAACAGGAACTAAAACAGAACAGAAATCAGATAGAAACAGAAATACTTTTTTATCGGAAAATTGCCTTAAAGTATAAGGCTCAAAACATCAAGAAACTAATAAATTCAAGAAACAGTGAAAGCGATAGAATCAAGATAATTAATTATGTCGATAGAAAGCAACATATTTTTCAGAAAAAAATAAATTTACTGATCCGGGCATGATTTAAAGAGGAAAAATTGATATTGTCTATCTTCACGTCCTGGCGCCTTCGCGTGAGACTATCCGGGAATCCGGGAGAAACGGAATAACTCACGCAGAGCCGCAAAGTCGCAGAGGGTAGGTTTTTGCATTTAAAGAACTTGATATTAAGTAATACTCATTTGAAAAACAGAGAGGCATGTGGAATTAGGTATATGCTTCTGCAATTTCGAACCATATGTTAAATAATTTGGCCCCATGCGTCTGTAATTTAGAGCCGTATGTCTATAATTTTGGACCATGTATCTATAATTTTGAGCCATGTGTCCGTAATTTGGAGCCATGCATCTGTAATTTGGAGCCATGCATCTGTAATTTGGAGCCATGCATCTGTAATTTGGAGCCATGCATCTGTAATTTGGAGCCATGTGTCTGTAATTTGGAGCCATGTGTCTGTAATTTGGAGCTATGCATCTGTAATTTGGAGCCATGCATCTGTAATTTGGAGCCATGCATCTGTAATTTGGAGCCATGCATCTGTAATTTGGAGCCATGCATCTGTAATTTGGAGCCATGCATCTGTAATTTGGAGCCATGCATCTGTAATTTGGAGCCATGCATCTGTAATTTGGAGCCATGCATCTGTAATTTGGAGCCATGCATCTGTAATTTGGAGCCA
>Ga0209510_1000607_pt1 | contig 47636 bp, 57 predicted proteins | sample BiotimSIPDNA_FD_185749 | JGI IMG/M metagenome (GOLD analysis project Ga0209510, IMG submission 185749) | Anaerobic biogas reactor microbial communites from Washington, USA - Biogas_R1 time_0 SIP DNA (SPAdes) (version 2) | ecosystem: Engineered > Bioreactor > Anaerobic > Unclassified | place...
AAAATGCCATCCTTGGACTGTTTACACCCTCATAATCGATAACAAGGAAAATTTTTCGTTGATTCCCCAGATAATCAGACAGAATAGATTTGAGAGCCTTCATCTGGTTTAGGATAGTGGATTTATTAAGAGGGATTCTACTTGGTGTAGTATCTGTTGTACCACTGGAGTGAAGAGTCTTTGTGATTTCATGTTCAGGGCAGGTTTTGAGATCGAAATATTTGAACATCTGTACGGGGATGAAAGGAACATCCTCGATTCTTTGAATATTATCAATGTCAATACCCTGTTTGAAAAAGTAATTTTCAATAAGCCGATTGTTGCATCGGGCAGTTTTTAATTGATCCCTGATGATTGGCAGAAGGAACTCATTTTTCTGTGGGTCTTCGAACAAATATGGATTCTTTGCAATGATTGTATCGCGGGTCAGCACCTCATACATTGGGAGTGAATTATTAGCATCAGGCATTATTGGACCTATTCTTCTTCATTTTTCAACTTTTCAGCAATTGATGCAGCAAGAGTAAGTTTATCAATTTTATTAGAGGCGTTAAGTGGGAATTCCTGAACAAAAATTATAGATTTTGGAATCTTATAAGTGGGCAGATTTCGTCTACATTCTGCAAGAATCTTATCCTTCAATAATAATTCGTCAGTTCCACCAGGATGAACAACGGCAATTATCGCTTCACCCATCACATCATCTGGCAATCCTATTACCACACATCCCATTATTCCCTCAAGTGAACAGATAAATTCTTCAATCTCATTTGGGGAGATTCTGTGACCACAGGTTTTTATGATATTTTTTGACCTTCCCACGATGTAAATATAACCATCGTTATCGACTGTGGCTAAATCACCGGTGAAAAGACGATTTTCATGAATGACACTATTTGTCGTTTCAGGATCCCCGTAATATCCCTTCATAATATTATCACCTCGTGCGACAATCTCACCAGTCTCTCCTGGTTTTACCGGTTTTCCATTCTCATCAAGGACTTCCAGGATAACTCCTGGAATGCCCATACCAATCGAACCCAGTTTTGTTAGAACAAGGTGTGGTGGAAGATATGAAAGACGTGCAGTTGCTTCAGTTGCTCCGTACATCACAAAAAACTTTTTTTCCGGAAACGCCTCACATATTTGCTGGATATATTTATTTTGTAGCTGACCCCCAGCTTGAGTCATATAACGGAGAGTTGGAAGTTTTTCTTTTAAAAATGGCGTCTTATTTATAAGAATTTGATACGTGCTAGGTACACCTGCAAAGCCAGTACATGAGTGGGTATTGATATCCCGGATTACTCCACCAAGAAAAATATTGTCAGAAATAACGATACTTCCTCCAACCCGGAGATGCGTGTGAAGTAGCGATGCTCCATAGCAATAGAAAAACGGAAGAGTTGCGCAAATTCTATCCTCTGAATTCAGATCAAGGTACTGAATGATTGACTCCGTGTTGACGCATAAATTTTTGTGTGTCAACATAACCCCTTTTTTTGTGCCTGTACTTCCTGAGGTGAAGATCACCACGGCAGTGTCATTATCGACAATATTTGGGATATTACAGGCTCCATCATCTGGAAGTTGATTTAGATTATCATCAGTAAAAACGTTGGAGATGTTAATAAAATTCGTGCATAATTTTTTTTGAACAAAAGAAATCTGGATCTTACTTTCAGAGATAATCCTTGTAAGTTGATCATCTGGAATACGGGTTTCGACTAGTAGTGCTACATTTCCACTCTTAATAATCGCTAGATAACATATTACGAAGAAAATGCTATTTTCTGAAATCAGAAGACACTCCTTCCCAAATCCTAAATTAGTATTAAGATAGGTTGCAAGTTTGGCTACATGAGAGTTTAAATCTCGGTATGTGAGAGTGTCTTTATTGGTGTGGATACAACTTTTTAGAGGATCTTTAACATTATCAAAGAGGTAGTCGACAAAATTCATAAAAATTACATAAGATATTTTTGGAGGATGCTCTTTACCATCCCATAATTTTCCATTGCAATGATATCATCCATCTCGATCTCAATACCAAATGATTCCTCTAACATTGCCACTAATTGAAGGTGTTTTAAAGAGTCCCATTGTACACATGAGTTGTAAGCTAATGAGTCGGTAACCTCATGCATTGATAATCCAAGAACTTCACTAAAAATCTTTTTTATAGCGTCTTCGTCATAATTATTCATAAGCTACCTATAAATAATGCAAAAAGCCATTGCCATACTAGAACTGTGGGATAAACTCAGTTTAATACATATATCTTTGTTACAATTAGTAATAATCCTAACATAAGGAACTCCTAACTCATTATTTAAGATCTCAATGGCAGGATAAAAAATATCAGTGATATTCAAACTAAATAGTGCTTTAAGTACAGCTTCTTTTCCTGCAAAGCGGGCTGCGAGATGTTGCGCAGGAGCGCCTTTTGAGAGGCAGTAATCTATTTCATTCTGCGTAAAGTTTTTCTCCATAAAAGCCTTGAATGACTTGTCAAAGAAATTTTCAAACCGCTTTACCTCTTCTATATCTGTTCCAATACCTATCATAGTTAGTATATATTATTGTTATAGATTAGTCATTGAAAGAGAATCATATCATGAATTTATCATGAAATACTCTGAAGTTTTTTAATCAGGACTAGATGGAAATCATCATACAGTTATTTCATAACTATCTCAGCACTCTGATAGTTGGAATAGGGATTATTGCTTCTCCATTCCAATTATGTGTACATTTCAATAGTAAAACTATCTCTTCAGCAATATTCCAAGGGAAAATTATCACAACATCTGGTTTATCCTTCTCAATCCTACTTGGATGATAAATCGGAATATGTGACCCTGGCAGAAAAAAATCCTGCTTGTATGGAGAAGCATCTACTACATACCTTATTAATTCTGTTCCTTTAATACCACATGCATTGAGCAGAGTATTTCCTTTTGCAGCAGCCCCATATCCAACCACCTGCTTTCCAACCCGTTTCTGCTCAAGGAGAAAACTGAGGAATTTCTCCTTAATGTCATTTACTTTCTCCTGAAAATTGACGTAAGCATCAGAAGTATTTAAGCCATATACAACTTCTTCGTCAATACAATCAGAAACAGCCTGACTAACAGGATTCATCCCAGATTCCTCGTCACATGCATAAACCCGCAAGGAGCCTCCATGAGTAGGTAACCTTTCAATATCATAAATCCGGAGGTGATGGCGTTTTAAAAGATCTCGTGCAGTTATGAGAGAGAAATAGGAATAATGTTCATGATAAATCGTATCAAACTGAACATTTTTCATCAATTCCAAAAGATGAGGAAATTCAAGGGTGATTGTCCCATCAGGAGCCAATACCTCACGAAGCCCTTCAACAAAAACATTCAAATCAGGAACGTGGGCAAGGACATTATTTCCAATGACTAAATCCCGTTTTCCAAATTTTTCGACAATATTCTTAGCTAGTGTAGCGGAAAAAAAGTCCCTGATAGTTGGTATCCCTCGTTTTTTTGCTTCCTGTGCAGGTCCTTCGGCAGGATCTACTCCAATGCATGATATTCCCTTTTTTACAAAAAACTGAAGGAGATACCCATCATTTGATGCAATTTCAAGTACCTTTGAATTCTGGTCAAGCCCAAGACGTGGGATAATCATGGAGACAAAGTCCGATGCATGGTTAACCCAGGAGGATGAGTATGAACTATAATATCGGTAATCACGGGAAAAAATTTCTGCTGCCTGTTTATATTCATCAATCTGCATGAGCCAACACGATTCACAAACAAGAACTCGTAACGGATAATATATTTCAGGCAAGTCTAACTCTGCTTGAGAGAGATACGCATTTGACGGAGGAGCATGATGAAGATCACAGACGATCCTTGTAACAGGGGCGCCGCATAACCTGCATTTCATAAAATCACCCCTTGAAATTGTTCGGTAATAAAAGGGTGGTTTTGATCCCGTTCTGAAATCTGACCTGCGGGGAGGGGCCATTCAACCCCTATCCGTGGATCAAATACTGACAGGGCGCCTTCATATTCAGGGGAATAGGGTGCAGTGTGCAGATATAGCAGCTCCGAATTATCCTCTAATACCTGGAATCCATGAGCACAACCTTCAGGAATGCAGATCATCTTTTGATTCTCATCAGAAAGAATCAATCCATACCATTGTAAAAACATGGGCGAATTCGCTCTGACATCAACGATAACATCAAATACACTTCCTTTTATGCACCGTATAAATTTCATCTCCGCCATTGGAGGATACTGGAAGTGAAGTCCGCGTATCGCACCTTTCTCCGTCGTCCGTGAGAAATTGACATTGACAATACGTCTTTCCCCCAGGATATCTCGGAGTTCTTTTTCGCAGAAGAACCTGGCAAAAACGCCCCTCTGATCAGTATATGGCTCAGCATGGATGATCGCAGCCCCCTGCAGAGGTACTCTCTCAATAATCATATTAGTGCTCCCATATATATCTCCCAGAAACAGTATTTCTCCATGGATTCAAGCATCAGATACCATTACCTGCCCCAACCACAGTAATTTACACCTTGTGTTCATCGAGAATAACCTCCGGAAAAAAGAAAAACTCCATAAACTATTATTCCAACGAATTGCTCTATTCTATCAGGTAATTCGGACATCTCCCGAAGAAAGACTTCATTACATAAACCCTTCTCTTTCAGAATATTAGAATCTGGATTGTTGTAGGTTATTGCCATGTATTCTTTTTCAATTCTCTTTTATTGTGGATATTCAATTAAGAACAATCAATGATCATGGAATAAAATTCTGAACAGATGAATCTAATCCTGCCTTTGCCATTACACTGATATAGGATACATCCACGGCTTACAAAGAATGGTTTTGGTTTAGACATATCATTCAACAGGTTGCAGAAATTTCAGAAGAAAAATTTCTCACATCAATAATTATTCCCTGACTTTCCACCGATTCAAGAAGTGACATAATCTGTTCCGCCGTCTTATCAGGTACATATATCTCACCGCAATTGTCACACATATCAACAGGAACCCCTTTGATCACAATTGTTGATTTATTTTTTTCAAACAGTAACGATGTGACACCAGGTTTTAATTCCCCATGTTTACAGATCACACATTTCATTTTCTCCTCTGAAATCTTTCATCCCATTTTAATATATCTGATTCATATGCCGTAATTCCATAAACGGTATTTATTTCTTCTGCATGAGCAACCACTATATGAAGTGGTCTTTCTTGTGAAGAACCCATGATCAGAAAACTTGGGTATGGGAGGTCATGAGAGTATGATTCAATAATTTCACCAGAATGAATAATATTAAGGACATCTCTTCTGGAGATATTCCTCGTTATCATCTGTTGCAATGCATGAATACGCCATTCAACATTAAAATTGTTATCAGGAAAAAGTCCCATTGTCTTCTCTTGTCACTATTTTAAATTTTGGGTACAAATTATCAGATATTCTTCATCCACCGGGGTGAACCAGTTAAATCTAATCCTCTGATGAATGCAAAAATGCATTTTCTCCCTGGTATGCCTCAATTTCCTGCAAACAATACTCCTGCATGGATTCGCCCCCGCGATGATAATATTCCCGATACCAACCAACTGTCCTTCGTATAGCCCCCTGAAGACTCCATCGAGGTCGCCATTGTAATTGATGAATCGCCTTATCGATTGACAGGCGAAGAACGGAAGATTCAAACGGAGCATTTTGCGGAATAACATGCTTCCAGGAACTATTGCCTCCCCATTCTGCACAGAAAAGATCCATCAGTTCAGACACCGGGCACTCATCATGACTTAAGGGTCCAAAGTTCCAGGCTGATGAGAGTGATGGATCCCTCGTTTCATACATTCTGGCTCCCAGGGTCAGGTATCCAGAGAGAGGCTCAAGCACATGCTGCCATGGACGAATAGCATGAGGATTGCGAACCTCCACAACCTTCTTCATGGATAGTGCCCGGACTGTATCTGGAATAATTCTGTCTGTCCCCCAGTCACCCCCGCCGATAACATTTCCAGCCCGAACCGTGGCAATCTGCACCCCGTGCTCATCGATACAATCTACCGGAAAAAAAGAACGACGGTATGATGCTATAGCTATCTCGGCAGCTGCTTTACTTGCACTATAGGGATCATGCCCTCCGAGAGGATCACATTCACGGTACCCAAATACCTGGCCAGAATTTTCATAACATTTATCACTCGTGACCATGATTACCGAGCATGGTCGCTCATGATCACGTAAAGCATCAAGAAGATTCAGGGTTCCGATAACATTTGTCTGAAAAGTCTGGATCGGATGATCATAACTAACCCGCACCAAGGGTTGGGCGGCAAGATGAAATATAAAATCAGGTTCAGCCTCTTTTATCGCCTCATATATCAGCCTTTTATCGGAGATATCACCGATTGTTACTCCTGAGAGAATATTCCTCACTGATGAGACTGCATAATTATTTGGAGTGGTATCAGGAGGGAGTGAATACCCATAAACCCTTGAACCTAGTTTCCAAAGCCATAACGAAAGCCATGACCCCTTGAACCCGGTATGACCAGTAATGAGTACCTTTTTCCCTTTGTATGAGTCCAAAAAGGTCATACTATCTCTCATCCCATCTTCTCCATCTGGCCTTACCCTCATTCCATAACTGGTTTAACTGGATCATATCACGCTGGGTGTCCATACATTTCCAGAATCCAGAGTGCCTATACGTGTATAACTCCCCGTCGTGACTGAGGTTCTCAAGAGGTTCCCGCTCAAATGTGGTTGCATCGCCATTTCGAATATAATCAAAAATTCCACTATTACAGACAAAAAATCCCCCATTAATCCATCCTCCATCTCCCAATGGTTTCTCAACAAAATGATCTATCCTTCCTGATACATCAGAAGAGAGTGTTCCAAACCGCCCTTCTGGTTGTACTGAAGTTACTGTTACCAGGTGACCATGAGATCGATGAAAAGAAAGAAGCTTGTCGATATTAATATCAGCAACACCATCACCATAGGTCAGCATGAATGGCTCATCACCCACATAGTCACGAACCCTGAGTATTCGCCCACCCGTCATCGTATTTAATCCGGTATCAATAAGAGTAACAATCCAGGGTTCTGCATAATTATTATGAACCTTGATAGAATTATGTGAGAGATCAAAGGTCACATCACTCTGATGCAGGCAGTAATTGGCAAAATACTCCTTAATGTAATAGCCTTTATACCCAAGAAGAATTACGAATTCGTTGAAGCCATAATGCGAATAAAGCTTCATAATATGCCAGAGGATGGGACGACCACCAATCTCAAGCATCGGCTTTGGGATAGTGTGAGTCTCCTCGGCAAGACGAGTGCCATATCCACCGGCAAGGATGAGAGTTTTCATGATATATCACGCCGGAAATGTGCTATCGATCTAAACATTTGTTAGTATCATTTTCATTATTAACCGATATCACCATTCACCCACTCCGCTCATACAGCTCATAATATCTCCCCTGCATCTCCATCAGATCCTCATGACTCCCCCACTCTACAATCCTTCCCTTACTCATCACGTATATCACATCCGCCCTTTTAATGGTTGACAGCCGGTGAGCAACAATAAAAGTCGTCACCGTCTCTGCAACCCGGTTTATAGACTCCTGAACTATCGCTTCCGATTCATTATCAAGATTACTCGTCGCTTCATCAAGCACCAGGATCTCCGGGTTCCTGACCAGCGCCCGGGCAATCGCAATCCGCTGCTTCTCTCCACCGGAAAGCTTCAGCCCCTGGTCACCAACCATTGAATCATATCCATCAGGGAGGGAGACAATAAACGAATGGATATTCGCCCGCTGTGCAGCGAGAACTACCTGCTCTTCAGAATATTCATTCCCAAAGGCAATATTGTCTCTGATGGACGCATTATAAATGAACGTATCCTGGCTTACATATCCCACCTTTGCCAGGAAGGTCCCGATATCAAACGATCTGATATCCGTCCCGTTGACCAGGATTTTCCCTTTTGACACATCATAGTACCGGAGGAGGAGCGAGATGACGGTGGATTTCCCTGACCCCGAGTGGCCGACGAGTGCAGTCACCCGGTTTTTATGTATCGTAAGGTTGAGATGTTCTATTAACTTCTGCTCATTATAATACCGAAACTCAACATCGTCAAAGATGATATCTGACTCAAGAGAGGTAAAAGGAGTTGTTCCATTCTGTATTGTTTCATATCGATCATCATTGAGCAAAACGTAAATCTTTTCAAGACTTGGGTATGCATTCAGCATCACGGAATTGAGTGAACTAAAACTTGTCAATCTCGGTAATAGTTTCAATGCAGAGAAAGCAAATGTCCCGATAAGAGGAATGATCGAGAGAAACCGGTCTGCATACATGTAATAGAGGATGATCACCATCATCGCAATGCCGATGAAAAAAACCATCATAAGGAGCGAAGAGGGGAGCCGCTCGGTAAAACGGTACCTGACGTACTTATCCCAATAGGTGCGAAGTGTTTTCGTGTACTGTGACTCCCAGAAGTCCTCTCCATGGACAGACCGTATCTGGCGGATACCCTGGATGTACTGCGAAATTACCACATTCTCAGAGGAGATGGATTGCATCTGAACCGCCCCAATCGAATAGGATACGCGATTGCCAACCTCCCGCACAAGAATGATAAAGACGATACCTCCTCCAAGCAAAATCACCATTCCAAGGGGGCTGATAAAGAACAGGGCGATAATTACCGTGAGAATGACCACAATATTGGAAAAAAGGATGGTCGAAGTGTCAAGAAACTGAGATATAAATGAAGGAGCTGTAACAACATTATAGAGAACATCTCCCTGCCTGGTGTCAACAAAGTACCGGTAATCACTGTTCTTCATCTTTTTAAAGATGAGCCCCTTTGTTTTCACGATGACATTCCGGGTGAACATGAGAGACAACCCATGGTAGACAATCGTCACGAGAAATGTCATAACGACAAAACCCATGAAGAGGAGACAAAAAGCCACGACCTCAGGAAAGACAACGTGAGTGAGAACAAAGGAATACAACGGATCAAAGAAAGAAAGTCCCGACCCTTTTAGATCAAATGAGGCATTGAGTATGGGATAGAGCAAAACAATCTGGAATGTCTCCATGATTCCAAGGAGAACACTAAAGAACAGGAGAAGAAGGAGATGGACTTTGAGTCCCCTGGAGTAGAAATCAAATATCTGGTAGGTCTTACGGTACCTGAACAACATTCTCTGAATTCTGATTTGAATGTTCTCAACCGGATGAGACCAACATGTAATCTGATTTTTTTGATTTTCCATTAATGTCCGTCATTTATCTCTTTGTTTCATGAACCAAGTGCCCCTGCATCATCTGGTGAAAAATGATAGTCTTTCAGGGATTCATTTTCTGGATAAATTTAATCAGGTCATCGATACTCTGAAAATCCAGGATCTCAAAACTGAGAAGATCCAGTATTACACCATCCATATTCTGGATCCTATCTAGGGTATCCTTTGGAAGCGGCCCGAATTTCTTTACAAGTAGTCGTTCAATGAGAACTCGCTTCTCTTCTATTCTGCCTTTTTCAAACCCTTTCTCAAGACCTTGTTCAATACCTTGTTCTATACCAATCACAATGCCCTGCTCTTTTCCCTTATCTTCTGCATATTTTAAAATTTTTAACATTTTTATCTCCTCCCATATCCTCTCTAACAGATCAGCTTCAACAAGCCTGTTGCTCATCACCATGGTCAAAGCGATTACTTTATTCCTGAGGTTCTCATCCTTTATCTGTTTCTCCAGTCTTATTGTCTCAAGAAGTAGGTCCTGAACCGGAAGTCTGCTCTCCATGAGAGGAACGAATATCAGTTCCAGTTCATTCACCGGATTTCCACCGGCTATCTCATTATATGTTCGCTCCAATACCTCATCTGCATTTCTCCCCTTGATAATCTGGTGAGTAACTGCGTAATGCAGGCATCCTGTATCAATGATGAGTGAATCCCTTTTCGAACAGGCCGGTGAAAGCACAACTGTGTGGATACGAACACGAGATTTTGAGAATATTCTTAAGTCATAGTGAGCAAACCGAATCAGATCTTCCTCGGTCAGGGAAGATTGTTCCTCAATATGAAGAATCTCTCCGTTCTCAAGTCTGAAGGTGAGATCGACAAATTCGTCCCTTGTCTCGACTTCTGCAAATTCTGTTGTTAATACTCCGGTTATCTTCGGGAGGTCAAGACCGAGAAAATCCAGGGTCTTATTTTCAAAAAGAGTCAGGGATTCTTTGAAAGCAAGATCATAATTTTGAGAACTTATCTTGTTAATAACGACACCTCAGGTTATTCTTAAAATTTGATTTTGATTGGATTGATTGGGAGGACATATGTTTTTATTTTGAAATTAATATTCAAGAAGATATGTTCTATGCATGTGAAAAACTCTTTGGTTTTAACCGGTGCGCGGCCACCGCAAACCCCAGCCGAACAGACATCCCACTCGAATAACGCTTCACCGGAGTATCCAGAAACTCCTCAATCCCGGCAAACTTCATGGTGTCATCGAACATGTCACCGATCTCCCTGCCGGGTCATCCCGGATGAAAACCGGTCCCGACCTCCAGGAGACTCCCGACCCGGCCATTGAGTTCTATCTCCCCGGAAGACGGGTAGGTAATCCCGGAGAGGATCTTCAGCAGGGTCGATTTTCCAGCACCATTCCGGCCGATAATACCGACGACTTCACCGGGGTAGACATCAAACGAGACATCTTTGAGGGCATAAAACGTCTCCTGGGTGCTAGTCCGGGACGAGAGCCATTTGCCCGGATGGAGAAGGGCTTCAGTGACCGATTCGCTGAGTCGTTTGTATTTTTCTTCGGGGCCACCTATCTTGTAGGATTTGCAGAGGTTCCGGACCGAGATGATTGGGGTATCAGAGGAGTGGGTCATGATTCGGGTATCGAATTATTGTTCAAGGGATTATACACATGATAACCTGCGAACGCAGCGATATCTGATAAAGTATTGTCACAACAGACAAAAATCCAATCAGATTCATGTATCAGGGAAAAGGTAGCCAGATGGAGGGAATCGAGAGTTCGAAGCCCCATTCCTTCTCCATACAAGGCGAGTAATGTTCGGGCTTCATCAATAATCAGAGATGTTGTACATTGGATTCGTATATAGACAAGTTCCTTATCAAAGCCAGTCAATGCAATTTTTAACTGATTTTTAGAGATTTCTTTATTTCGATACCGTCGATATAATGCACTATAATACTCAATTTGGGCGACATCTAGAATATAGGAAGTATTATTGTCATCATTGTATATATTTCGAATGTCTTGTGAACATTTCTCATCGTGAAAGATTTTTACTAATGCGGATGTATCAAAAAAAAGATTCATATTCTTTCTTCTCGGTCACATATGATATCATTCGACAGATCTCCTTCAACAAACTGAAGAACTCCCCTAACTTCGTTATAATAATGCTCACGAGGTTTTTTCATAGGTCTTTTATGATGGGATTTAATTGACCAGATATACTCATAAACTGAGAGATATTCTGTTGGTGAGAGTTTGTCTAACTCATCGATAATCTTTTCACGTATTTTCATACAATTCTTTCTCCTCAATTAATGTCATTTATGTTTCAATTAATATGGATAAATCTGGATTAATAATTTTTATCTATGGATTTTACTTGCATTTGCTAGGTATATTAAATTAATTTTTCTTATTTGGATGGAATATACATTTTCTCTCATGGGTGCCATTGTGATAACCATGGAATTCTATTAAAATCACGGTCGTTTGAAACGATATTGGTCAGATTATATGATTTTGCATATGCAACAATAAAAGCATCTTTTGGTAATAATTGAAATCCCTTGATAATCCCAAGAGAAAGAGAAAAAGTATCTTCTTTTTCAGTGATAATTTTGCATTCCATTTGATAAATATAATCTAAATTTATCCAGGTTTTCTCTAATACCTTTAAAAGATCAGAAGAGTTTTTAACTTTATGTATGACATCAGAGGTGGTTTTACCAATTTTTTTCTCTATTAATTCCGTAATCATAAATCGATACAATACTTCATTCAGCACAGTTGTTGGAACATATCCACCAATCTCTCCAGACTCAACCTTTTTCAGGAATGTTCGACATGTTTCACCGAAAACTGGATGAAAAAGTGCTGCATACATAAAAATATTAGAATCGATTATTACCCTTGTTCCATAAGGTAAGAGATCCAGATTATTCAAATTCATCAGATTCAGCTATTTCTTCAATTAAATGTACATCAGTGATATGAAATGAGCCACAAAATTTGTCTACTATGGACTCTTTTCTGATTTCAATCTCTACAACTTCACCTTCGAAGAGATCCATTTTTTCCTGAACAATAAACATGTTGTCCCGAAATATTGCTTTTACCATATTTTGCCCCTGGTTTTTTTAATGAACGGTATATAAGTTTTTCATGATGGTTTTATATCCGAAATGTGGTACCAGTAATTGGACATGGTAATTCATACACTTTTTCCAGAGTTACAAGAAATCTGTATTACGCATCCCTGATACTTACCCTCCATATCAAGTTGGGATGAAAGCCATCGGCCCGGATGCAGGATCGCATCGGTGACCGACTCGGTCAGGCGCTTGTATTATTCTTTGGGGCCGCCTATTTTGTAGGATTTGCTTAAGGTTCCGGACCTGGATGATTGGGGTGTCAGAGGAGTGGGTCATGAGTAAATGACATTAAATTTTGCCGTTGTCATCATTTTTTTTGTGAATGGATAATATGTGTATTATGAAAGATATCTTCAATCACTTCCATATTTGATTCACGTTCAAAACTGAAGTTGATCCCTCTTTTTGGAGTATGAGATTGAATACCTACATCATCTGTGAAAAATGATAGTAAATCAGGGATTCATTTTATTAATAAAACGAACAAGGTCATCGATACTCTGAAAATCCAGGATCTCAAAACTCAGGAGATCCAGAATTACTCCATCCATATTCTGGATCCTATCTAGGGTATCCTTTGGAAGGGGCCCGAATTTCTTTACAAGTAGTCGTTCAATGAGAACTCGCTTCTCTTCGATTTTGCCCTGTTCAACACCAATCACAATGCCCTGCTCTTTTCCCTTATCTTCTGCATATTTTAAAATTTTCAACATTTTTATCTCCTCCCATATCCTCTCTAGAAGATCAGCTTCAACAAGCCTGTTGCTTATTACCATGGTCAAAGCGATTACTTTATTCCTGAGGTTCTCATCCCTTATCTGTTTCTCCAGTTTTATTGTCTCAAGAAGCAGGTCCTGAACCGGAAGTCTGCTCTCCATGAGAGGAACGAATATCAGTTCCAGTTCATTCACCGGATTACCACAGGCTATCTCATTATATGTTCGCTCCAATACCTCATCTGCATTTCTCCCCCTGATGATCTGGTGAGTAACTGCGTAATGCAGACATCCTGTATCGATGATGAGTGAATCCCTTTTCGAACAGGCCGGCGAGAGTACAACGGTGTGGATACGGACACGATATTTTAAGAATATTCTTAAGTCATAGTGAGCAAACCGAATCAGATCCTCCTCGGTCAGGGAAGTCTGTTCCTCTATATGAAGAATCTCTCCATTCTCAAGTCTGAAGGTGAGGTCGACAAACTCGTCCCTTGTCTCAACCTCAGCAAATTCTGTTGTTAATACTCCGGTTATCTTTGGGAGGTCAAGACCGAGAAAATCAAGTGTCTTGTTTTCAAAAAGAGTCAGGGATTCTTTGAAAGCAAGATCATAATTTTGAGAGCTTATCTTGTTAATAACGACACCTCAGGATATCTTTAAATTTTGAGTTTGATTTGGCTTATTGGAAGATTTCATTTTTTATTTTAAAAATACTATTTCAGGAAATATGTACTTTGCATGTGAAAAGTTCTTTGGTTTTACAGGTGCGCGGCCACCACAAACCCCAGCCGAACCGACATCCCACTCGAATACCACTTCACCGGCGTATCCAAAAATCCCTCAATCCCCGCAAACTTCACGATGTCATCAAACGTGTCATCGATCTCCCGCCTGGTCATTCCAAGGATCGAACCATTGAAGTAAATATTCTCCCGGCCAGTCAATTCCGGATGAAAACCGATCCCAACCTCCAGGAGACTCCCGACCCGGTCATTGAGCTCTATCTCCCCAGATGGATAAGTGATCCTTGAGAGAATTTTCAAAAGAGTCGACTTCCCGGCACCATTCCTACCGATGAGCCGGACGACCTAACCCAGGAATAGACATCAAACGAGACATCTTTCAGGGCATAAAACGTCTCCTGGTGCTGGTCCGAAATGAAAGCCACTTTCCAGGATGGAGAATGGCATCGATAACTGACTCAGTCAGGCGTTTGTATTTTTCTTTAGGGCCACCTATCCGGTAGGTTTTGCTCAGGTTCCAGACCGAGATGATGGAGATTTAGCATTCATATAAGATCTGCGAAATAATATTCTGTTTTTTTCAGATAAATCACTCCCAAAATAAACACCATGATACTAATTCCAAAGGACACAATTAGTCCTGCCCAATCAAGAGGCACATGACCAAGCAGGCAGGAGCGATGTGCATCAAGAAATCCGGTCATGGGATTCATATATAAGAGCCATTGAAGGTGTTCCGGAACAATACTGACCGGATATATGACCGGAGAAGCAAACATGGCAAGTTGAATAAAGAATGGCAGGGCAAACTGCACATCCCGGTATTTGACACAGACCGATGAAAGAAAACATCCAAGGCCTGTTGCAAACAACATCGTGCCAAGAACAATTACGGGCAATAGAAAAATAAAAAGGGGAGGAATAAAACCATACCAGCCCATTAAAAAGAATAGAACCACTAACGCAATAACATAATCAAGAAGACCGGATATTGAAGGGGCTGCAGGGAAAAAAATTCGGGGGAAATAGACCTTGGTTAGCATATGAGCATGACTCACAAGACTGGTTGATGCATGGGAAAGAGCACCACTGAAAAAGATCCAGAGGATAAGACCAGCATATGAAAAAAGAGGGTAGGGAATCCCATCCGAAGGCATTTTTGCCAGTCTCCCAAACAGGAGAGTAAAGATTATCATCGTGAACAGAGGTTGCAGAATCGCCCATCCTGCCCCCATTACCGTCTGCTTATATCTAATTTTCACCTCTCTCCATGCTAAATAGAATAATAACTCACGATAAGCCCAGAGTTCCGGGAGATTTAAATTGATACCTTTTCCTGGTGGACGGATGATACGATGATGACGAGGTGTTGTTTCCATTATCTTACTCCTAGATAGATATACAGAAGAACATGTAAAATCTCTTAAATAATGACTTTTTTATCAAAACCATATTTCGATTAAAGCTTAAATCTCACTTTTTTCAATTAAATGGAAGCCGTACAATTGCATTTACAAATATTCAGGTTTATCGAATCCGTTACCATGAAACAGGTATTAACTGCTTCACAATTCATCCAGATTTCCATATTCAATTTAATATCCTCTTGTTAATTGGGAATAATGATTATTTCAATCTACTTCATTGAAAACACATTATGATAACTACAGTGAAATTAACCTCTCCTTTATAGACTTACCATTGAATATGACCGATGAAATTATCATTAAAGTATAAAAAGGAAATATCATAGAACAGGAACACACCATGAGCACCATAAAAGAAGTCATTGATCGCTTCCCCAATGAACTTCAAAATCCAATGTTAGAGTTCTGGGGAGCTGTTAAAGAATCACTCGGAGTAAAGAGAGAAGATTTTACCGAATTAAAAAATATTGTCTTTGAACTGGCTGAAGCACAGAAAGAACTAGCACAGGCGCAAAAACAGACTGAACTCTCTATTAAAGAACTAACCCGGACGATCGATTTTAAAATCGGTGACCTTGGAAGAAAATGGGGAGTCGATTCTAAACGCTCATTCAGAAGGGGTCTTGCTACAATTCTATCAGAGACCGGATATGAAGTCTTCAACTACCTGGTAAAGGATACAGAAGGATTTGTATTCGGACATCCGTCAGAGATTGAGATAGATGTCATTGTGACCGGTGAAAAAATACTCGTAGTGGAGATTAAAGCATCGGTAAGCAAGAGCGATGTATTCGTGTTCATGAAAAAAGGAGAATATTATTCCAAAATGACCGGGAAAAAGGTCGATGGCCTGATAATGATTACTCCATTCGTGGAAGACTCCGCAAGAGAAGTCGCAGACAAATTCAATGTAACCATATGTGATTCAATATCTGATTTGGCAGACTCTGTAAAAAACACATAAAAAAGCCGATATCATTATAATAAGACTCTTTCTTAATTTGTTTCCCCAACAGGCAACAAAAACTAGCCCCCAAATCATTTCATCATAATACTATTTCTTTCGCCTCATGTTATTTATCAGGATTAACCCGGAAAAATTGCTATGACAATAGTGCATTTTGTTTCCGGATAGTGATTTAACCACTAAATCAGATCGAAAATTCCGGAAACACGTGAAGGAAATGGTTGTCTCTTCATATTATTAATCCCAGAATTGAGGATTATAAAAATCTGGAACTTATTTATTCTTACAAATATGATTATTAACAGATCAGGCTTTCAGTATGAATACAATAAAGGAAGTTATTGATCTCTTTCCGAATGAACTTCAGAATCCGATGTTAGAATTCTGGGGAGCCGTAAAAGAATCACTCGGAGTAAAGAGAGAAGATTTTACCGAACTGAAAAATATAGTCTTTGAACTGGCTGAAGCTCAAAAAAGAACTGAAATTAAAGTTGAAGAACTAGCTGAAGCTCAAAAAAGAACTGAAATTAAAGTTGAAGAACTGGCTGAAGCTCAAAAAAATACCGAACTCTCTATTAAAGATCTTACTCGGACAATCGAATTTAAAATCGGAGGTCTTGGAAGAAAATGGGGAGTTGAATCTGAACGATCATTCAGAAATGGTCTGACTACAATTCTCTCAGAGACCGGATATGAAGTCTTCAACTACCTGGTTAAGGATACAGAAGGATTTGTATTCGGACATCCGTCAGAGATTGAGATAGATGTCATTGTGACCGGTGAAAAAACACTCGTAGTGGAGTTAAAAGCATCGGTAAGCAAGAGTGATGTATTCGTATTTTTGAAAAAAGGAGAATATTATTCCAAAAAGACCGGAAAAAAGGTCGACGGGATGATTATGATTACTCCATTCGTGGAAGACTCCGCAAGAGAGGTTGCAGACCAGTTCAAAGTAACTATTTGTGATTCAATACCTGATTTGGGAGATTCTATTGAGAAGGTAAAAGAGGGATAAACCATCCCTCAGGGCCCAAAACCGCTCATTTGTATCCGGAAGGATGTAGCAATCTATCTTTTCATTCGGATCTACTTTTCCAAAAATACATTTCCATCTGCTCTGAAAACCACTGAATAGTGCTTCATGCCCGATAACGAAAATTTGAATCGGTTAGATAAATTCTCAAACCCGAATAATAACGTTAGTTATATAAAAATCCGAAAATTGTGAGATTTTTTAAATTAAAACCCATTTTCATCATCAGCAAGGCGAACGGATAAATCAGTTTAACATATCAATTAGAATCAGGTATCAGAGTTTGAGAAGATTCTTCAGAATCTCACACTCAGCCTGGTAAGTTACCATGACTTTACCCGGCTTCCTGAAGTGGTATTCCACGTATTCATCCTCGGGCTGCTTGCAAACTTGCAGTCAGTCTAGGATATCCGGTCAAATCCGGAGTCAGGATTTGGAAGGGCTGATATCATAATGATCCCAAAGGGAAACCGATATCCTATAGCATATGTATTCAAGTTTCAATCAATTCCAAAAGATAGGATATTGAGGCATCAGTATGACATGCACTTACCCAAATTCAGAAGAAAGGGTATGAAACTCGGGCAGTTTCTCCTGCTGAAACACAGCAGGTCAGGAACCTTGCCATTATTTTACAGGGAAAAAGGTCATTGTCAGGGAGGATGCCCCAAGGAAGAGTTTTTTTGGATAGGAACAGATGGGATGAGAGGAGTTCTTACCAAAATCTATAGCATACGGCTTTCTCTCCCAACCTATGAGCAGACTGTTGACGAATAGTAGTCTTTTTAATAACCACCCAAGGGAAAGAACCCCCATATTTTGAATATTTTTGGATTTTGTCCTTTTTAACCGTGTACACGGTTTCCCCGGTTTAAACCCGGGTAAACTTCCATCTTAATCTTCCCAATTTGAGCAGGAATTGAGAAATAACATCCAAGATGATCATTGAAATTGACGGGCAGAAAAATACCGACATTTGGGCGCTTGTTTCCCATTTTGTAAAAGGATATCGTTTTCTCAAGGGTGTTTTACGGGCATTGATAGGAAGATGGTGGATTTATATGGGTAAATAAAAAAAAGAGAATAGCAACCCCTTGTGAAGAAGATTTTTAAATCCAATTTTTGAGACAGTTATCACTTTTGAGGGCACACCCCATCTCCGGAGTGCAAGTAAGGTAGGAGATATGCCTGTCCGGATTGAGGATTGAATCGGCGACCGACTCTCATATCGCTCATATTTTTTTGGCCCACATATATTATAGGATTCGCTCAGGTTCCGGAACGAGATGGTTGAGATCAGGGTTAGAAGGTTGATTCATAAAGTAAAGTTCGAGATGTTTATTGAAAGGCTTTTTTTCTAATAGATATCTCACAAAATATCAATTCTTTGTGGACTCCATATTGTCACTTCCCTGACTCGTAAAAAGTCTTTATCATTTGAAGCGATATGGAAAATGTCATTTGACTGTGCAAAAGCGACAATATATGCATCATGGGCGAGTAGTTGATATCTTTGAGCGATCTGTAGCGATTGTTTCAGGATTAACTCATTATCATAGAGAATTGTACAATTTATATGGAAAACGCGTTGTATTTCATTCCATGTTTTACTCAATTTCTCAATAATCATAGGATTATGTTTATAACAAGAGATACAATCAGATACTCTCTTGCCATACCCATTTTCAATCAGTTCACTCATCATGAAATGATGGAGTAACTCTTCTATTACAACCGATGGAATATATCCAATTACATCCTTCCTTCCTACCCGAATTAAAAAATCTGTGCAGTCTTTTTGATAAATTGGGTGATTGAGTGCAGTATAGAGTATAATATTCGTATCTATCAGTATTTTAGTACCTTCTGGAATGTCCTTAAGATTATTCAAATAAATCAGACTCGATAATATCTTCTATTGTTTCAATATCCTGAATCTTAAATACTCCAACCATTTTTTTTATCTCATAAGGTTCCTCAATTATGAGTTCCACTTCATCACCATCATGTAGATTTACGGGATCAAGGGGTAGAAAGACATTGTCCCTAAATATTGCCTTTACCATTATATGACCTATAAAAAAAATTTTACTTTGAAATAGGATAATCGTATTCTATTGTTTGTGTAGAATATACATTTTCTCTCATTTTCCAACTATTTATATCCGGCCATTGAGTTTTATCTCCCCGGAAGACGGGTTGGTAATCCCGGAGAAGATCTTCAGCAGGGTCTACTTTCTTCCAGCACCTTTCCGGCCGATGATCCGGGCGATCTCACCCAGGAATAGAAATCAAACGAAACATCTATGGGTATAGAACATCTCCTGGGTGTTGGTCCGGGAGGACATTGGCCCGGATGGAGAAACGCGTCGGTTAACGATTCGCTGATTCGTTTGTATTTTTCTTTTGGGCCCACATATTTTATAAGACTCGCTCAGGTTTCGGACAGGGATGATTGAGGTGCCAGAGAGTGAGTCAAGAAAAAATGTATTAAGCATGAATAGGAGGACTAGAATGGTCTCAATTTTCAAGAATTACACATGAGGTAAAAGTCTCATGGGGGTTTTCTTTACTATCCTGAAAGTGATAATTATATATCCTTTCCATCTTCGAGCATTTGAATAATTTTTTCTTTTAGTACTGGTAGGTCTATTATTACCACATTCCACACAGCATCCAAATCAATCCCCATATATTGGTGTATAAGAATATCACGAAATCCCGCTATTTCACGCCAATGAATATCAGGATAATCTTTTTTTATCTGATCAGATACCTGTTTTACTGCTTCGCCAATAATCTCAAAATTGCGGATTACTGCATCCTGTATCATCAAAGAAAGCATGAATTCGTCCCTTCCACCTTGAGTATAGATTTCAATTTTTTCGATGAATTCAAGAATCTGGAGCAGGAAAACACGGTTATCTTTCACAGAGGGATGGCCTCCTGAATAATTTTATCTCTTATATGGCAATTTAATCCTTTTTCTGTGACAATATCCACCTTATAGCCAAGAAAATCCTGCAAATCCTGAATAAGACCCACATGATCAATAAGGCTTCTTTCCGGTTCAAATTCTACTAGAAGATCAAGATCACTATTTGGTTTTTCTTCACCCCGAATAACAGATCCAAATAGACGAATCTGCCTTGCTCCCCGGGATGCTGCGATCTTCATTATTGCATCTTTATTTAATAAGATTTCATCATATCTGCCCATATTTCTCTCCCATAATTATAGAGAAAATCCACAGCATATTAATAAGAATGATATCTTTTTTGGATAAGAAAATATTTTCTTCCTTTTTTGAATTGAATTCTTATGTATCGCATCTCAAGGATCATTCTTCTTATCTCAAGAAATCATCTATTTATTTTGCACAATTTTATCCGGAAGACGAGTAGGTTATCCCGGCTATTGTGAAATTATTTACGATCCGACTACAAAATAATCAGTCATATCCATGCAGGTAATAAAAAACAAAATAATAATACAGGGTCCAAAGGTTCATGAAGTAGGGTACAGGATTTTCCTCTTAAACCGTGCTTTGACTTCAGGACTTACCGGCTTTTCTGCATATAATCATACAAGCCCTGAAAACATTCAGCAGATAGAGATCTATATTGAAGGTGAAACAGATGCTATAGAAGACTTTGTTACCGGGTTGGATGTGAATATCCCAGTCCATGCTATTGTCGATACAATTTCCATCGAACCATACAATAGAAGGGTCATCAATATAGTAGATTACATGCACCTTGTCCAGGTTGAACAACTGGATAAAGGAATTCCTGCCATTTTAGGCATACAGTCCTCGCAGGAAAAGATGCTGGAAAAACAGGATCTAATGTTAGATAAACAAGATCAGATGTTAAATAACCAAGATCAAATGATCGAGAAACAGGAACAGATGATTGACACCCAGAAACAGACAAATAAAGAGATTCAGACCTTACGATATGACCTGAAGACCGAGATGAATGAACGGTTTAATAAAATAGAACATGAACTTGAGCAGGTAAAAGATGCTCTCCACAAGCATGGAATCATGGCATAATAAATAAAGGACCGGCTGGTTTTTTCGATGAAAAAATCCAAATAATCCCTTAACACCATCATTTTAAAAAAATCAATCCATTAAACACATGAAAGTAAAAATTAAGAGATTACGTTTTTTAACCGTACCATGTTCCCTTATTTTCTTCCTGCATATCAAACATCATTGCAAATAACATAAACTGCACCCCTAAAGCAAACAATATCACAGAAACTATAGCCGGAACAAATATCGAATTATTCATTATAAATTTAAACCAAAGAGCATATAATCCAAACAAAATCGAAACAAACGTAAAGAATACACCGGAAATATAAAAAAACACGAGCGGATGGAACGATAAAATAACATACTTCATCTTCATCCGCCAGATAAACGCATTGAGTAGTAACCAGGAGAGACGGAAAATATACGTAGAATACTTAATACCTGACCTTTCAAGTCCGTACCTGGCCGGATGAGGAACATTCCGGACCCGGAATCCAAACGTATTGAGCCAGACCAGGAGATCATTACAATACCCGTACCTGGGATAAATCTCATCGAGAGAAATCGTCTCCAGGGCACGCTTTGAAATGGCCGTGTACCCGTTCTGGGGATCCATCAGCTTCCAGTACCCGGATGCAATTTTCGTAAGCAAAGTCAGAACAGAATTCCCGAGAAACCGCCACTTTGACATGCCCTGCCTGAACTTCTCATTAATCAGACGGTTTCCAACCGAATAATCAACTGAACCCTCAACAATCGGACCTAAAAGTTCCGGGAGAAAATCCGGATCCATCTGGTTATCTCCAGCCATTACCGAGACAATATCCATCCCGTCTGAAAGTGCCCGTTTATAACCGGAGATGATGGCCCCACCTACACCTGTATTTCGTTCATGATGAATTGGCACTATCCGCTTGTCTTTAGCTGAATAGTCATCAATCAGTCGGCCGGTTTTATCTGGTGATGCATCATCAACCGCGTATATCCGATCAACAAAATCCGGAACTGACTCCAATGTAGGCACAATAAGAAGTTCTTCCTTATATGCAGGAATGACCACCCCGATTTTTCTACCCTGAAACATACAATCCCCCCTTTTATTCTGAATCAGAAATCCATTAAGAATACTTTTGAGTCAGACATGCTAGTCCATCCGCAATATCCATGTCTGTATACATCCGGATACATTCACGCGCAATTTTATATGACCTATAGTACATAAAACCACTACCTCCTTCTCCATCCCAGAATATCCTCTGAAATGATTACACGTGTAATCAGAATCTATCCAAATATATGAACCAGTGAAAATGGCAGGAAAGACCAGTTTCACTTATTGCAATAGTCCTCCTAATCGGGACTTGTTTACTCTCTCTTTGCATCGGAGGCATGGTTGCAACGGCGGACTATAACTATCAGCCATATGTTGCATCAGAGGACTGGGTAGAAGGATTACTCTGGATGAAAAGTGCAACCCCGGATACGGGTGTAAATTACTACCAGACGTACCAGTCAGAATCTTTTGCATATCCTGAATCATCATACGGTGTTCTCTCATGGTGGGACTATGGCCACTGGATTTCTACTATTGCTCACCGGATGGCGGTCACCAATCCCTTCCAGACAAACCTTGACATGGGAGCACAATTCTTCATGGATAAAAAAGAATCAGGTGCCGATACAATTGCTACAACGAATAATATCAGGTACATCATCACCGACGCTGACATGATTTTGATACGATGCAGATGATGATGAAGGTAAAATCAAAAGATCTCACGCAAAGCCAGTACATGGGTCTTATTTCTACCACCGATCCGGTCACCGGAAAACCTGTAAGTTCCATCGGTTATCGTCAGCCCTTTTACGAAAGCATGGTGACAAGACTGCATGTTTTTGACGGATCATCAGTAACCGGAGAAGGAGCAAAACACGAGGAAGAAGGAACTCCGGTCCCCGGAACAGACATGATAGTGATCTTCCCCGGTGGCCCGGATATATATCCGAACTATCTTGATTTCATCTTTACCGTCTGACAATAATATTAATATGAAATAATCATACAATAACCCATTAATGCCCGTTTCAGTCCTTTACGTCGATGATGAACTCCCCCACCTCATGCTGGCCAGGGAGTACCTTGGTAGTTCGGAAAAAATAACGTTGACCGACGTTTCTTCAGGAAAAGAGGCAATAGAAGCATTAAGAACGGGGCAGTATGATGTTATTGTATCAGACTATCTTATGCAGGACATGGACGGAATTGCCCTCCTAAAATACGTACGGGCGAATTATGAAGGTATTCCGTTTATCCTCTTTACAGGCAAAGGGAGAGAAGATATCGTCATTTCAGCACTCAATAGCGGCGCAGATTATTACATCAGGAAAGGAGAGGACCCAATAATCCAGTTTAATGAACTTGAGCAGAGAATCCTGCAGGCATATGAAGGACATCATGCAAAAAAAGAACTAACAGCGCGTGAACAACTCTATCATTCGGTTCTGACAGTCCAGACCGAGATCTTTGTAGACCTTCTCCCGGATCTTACCATCATCAGGGCCAATGACGCATATGGTTCGCTATATGCCACACCAGCAACGGATCTTATCGGGAAAAAGATTTTCCATGACCTCAGTGACGAAGAACGGAAGGATCTATTAGAGACCATCCAATCCTTAAACCTGGAAAATCCAGCGGTTTACATAGAAACACCGGTCACCTACCCGGACGGAAAAACAGCGCAGATCCTCTGGCATATTGAAGGAGTTTTCGGCACGGATGGAACCATTGTCACCGCGAAGGCAACTGGAGAAGACGTAACCCCTGCATATGAAGCAAGGAGCGGCCTGAAGGAATCAGAAGAGAAATATCAGCAGGCGATGACCGATTTACCCCAGCATATCGGAGATTTTGATGAGAATGTACCGCTCAATTTCATCATAGAAAATACCCGGCCTCTTGGGACATGGCTGCTACCTGAACTCATAAAGGAGATGAAATCCAAGAAGACCTATGGTATTGCCTCAACAACCGGGGCAGAAGGTTTTCGTGCATTTCTCATCTTCCTTAAAGGGGAACCGGAAGGGGGTATCTACATCGACCGGTCAGGTGTTCTCTATGGGGACCGGAGTGTCCTGTTCCTGAAAAACAGCCAGGCCTTTACTTTTTATCCAACCGAACCTGAGATAGCAGGCAGGTTTGTAACCGGGTGTCGGATATACGATAAAAGTCACCTCAGGGTTCCTGCCTCAAACCCTCTTCCCGAGATATCCTCACGGAGAAAGGGAATTGGTAATATAAACATTGAAATAATGAAAGACGGGGTTCCTGCCCAGGGGATTCGTGTAACGGTAAAAAGCGGAGGGAAAATTGTCGGCAATGATGTGACATCCATGCAGGGTCATACCACCTTCCAGTTGTTATATGGCATGTATACCGGTGTTATTCACAACGAATCAGGAATCCTATCCTCCTTTGATTTCAAACTTGAAGAGCCCGAGATTACTCATACGGTCAGCATACCATAATTTCTTAAGTGAGATCATCATTTAGAGATTAGACCGCCATACCACCCACAATTTAATATCAACCGATGAAACTTTCACGGTTTCGGCTGTAAACCGCGAAGCGGTTCATGTCCGGTTCATCATCACGAACAATCTTTTTTACCGTATACACGTTGATACACCTACAGTGTACCACCTGGGATCCTCTCATCCTGATATTCGGATGCCAAGTCCCTGGAATAGGAAAAATGAAGATTTAAAAAGCCGGCGAGTAACACAGCGTTTCGGCACTATTCGGGCGGGATTTTCATGAGACTTTACCCAAAGATGACCCTCATTATCGGATGCATGTTCATGGCCATCCTGATTATCCTCCTTCTGTCATTCCAATATAGCATCATGAACTCCTTTTCAGCGTTGGAAGAAAAGCAGGTCAGTAGGGAACTGATGCGGGCAGAACACATGATCAGGGAGGACATCAGCAGCTTAAGCGAAGTTGCAGCCGACTGGGCAGAATGGGACATGATGTATGATTTTGTAGTATCACAAAGTCCTGATTTTTTCCCTGATAATTTTGCATCTTCCACATTTACTGCACAAAAGATCAGGTACTTACTAATACAGGATTTCGGGGGCAACCTGGTAATCGGAAAAGGCCTTGACGATCATGATAATCTCGTAGATATTTCCCCCGATATTATCGGATCTCTGCAGAATGAAACAGGGTTGGGATCTGGTAAACAGTCAGGTATTTTAACCTGTAATAACCAGGCATATCTTTTTGCACACAATCCAGTCTTACTGACAGATAAAAAAGGGCCTTCCCGTGGAACATTGGTGGTGGCTCGTCCCCTGGATGATGATGCCATTTCCATAATCTCTGAAAAACTGCATCAGAATGTTACTACCCGTGTACTAACACCTGATGAAAAAAGACGAGTTCATGTCGGATCGCATACCCTGGTATCAGAAGACAGGATTATTGCAGAAACACATCTATTCGATGTATTTGGAGAACCGGCACTTTTGCTCAGGGTAGAGGAGGTCCGGGAGCTCTATGAAAGCGGGCTGGTCACTCGAGACTTTCTCTTCTTTTCACTACTTCTCCTTGCTGTCAGTTTCATGGGCATTGCAATAACCCTTATCAATCTCATTGTAATCGCCCCCTTAGGAGAACTCAATAATGAACTGATAAAAGTAGGAAAAAGCGGTCTTTTGTCTGGAAGAATTAACATATCACGCACAGATGAAATTGGTGACCTTGGCAGATCCATAAACCAGATGCTTGAACAGATAGAGCAGGCAGTTGAACAGCGGCACGCAACCGAACAAAGACTTTCACGCCTGATTGCTCTTGCTGAAGAGGGAATCTGTCTTGTCAGCCCGGAGAGGCACATATGGTTTGCAAATCCGAAACTTGCTGCCATGTTCGGTATGACTCCCCAGGAACTCATCGGCAGGGATATCATGACACTCCTATTAAGCGAACGATGGGACGGAAAAATTACAGCAGAACTCTTCCAGGACCAGCCTGCTTACCAGGAATATCATACCCGGAAAAAGGACGGGACAGACCTGTATGTCAAGGTGATAACTGCCCCCTATCCACTGGAAAAGCAGGAAGACGGGCACCTGTGTGTAATCAGTGATATCACCACCTTCAAGGACAATGAAAAGGCACTGCTTCTTTCAAACAAAAAACTCGGCCTTCTTGGTAGCATGACCAGGCATGATATTGTAAACCAGCTGACAACAATCAGGGGTATGCTTGGGCTTGTGCACCGCAAAACTACTGATGAGGTGGTGTTAAACCTCGTGGAATCTGCAGAAGAAGCAGCAGAACGGATAAATAAACATATTGAATTTACAAAAGAGTACCAGAAAGCCGGAATACAGGCACCGATATGGCAGAACCTCCAAACCTGCTGGAACCTTGCTTATGCGATGACAAAGAAAAAGGGACTGACCTTCTCTTATAAGGGAGGCTCATTTGAGGTGTATGCCGATCAACTACTCCAGAAAGTATTCTATAATCTCATAGATAACAGCCTGAAACATGGAAAAAGTGTATTTTACATAACAATAAAGACCACATTCGTTGGAAAGGATCTTGCTATCATATATGAGGATGATGGTGAAGGAATACCTGATAATATGAAAGACCGGGTGTTTGAGAGAGGTATTGGATCAGGAACCGGCTGGGGTCTCTTTTTTGCCCGGGAAGTCCTCAGCCTGACGGATATTGCCATATCTGAAACCGGAACCTTCGGAATTGGGGCAAGATTTGAAATAATCGTTCCGGAGGGCGGTTTTCGTCCATCAGATACCATGGCTCAGGATCCATAACTGGCATCACAGTATCACAAATCGTCATCCCATCAGGATCAGACCATGAACCTGAATGTTGCCCAGGCAATAATGAGCATCAGGATGGAATATTTCAGGCCTGCAGTAACCCTGCCCTCACCCATAACCCCGGCAACAAGACCTGAAAAGAATCCCTGGAACATTCCGGCATGTGAAAAGACCCTGATATAAAGGGCAAGATCAAACCCTCCAAGATTAAATCCTGCCTGCCCGGAAGCTCCGGTTTCAGCCCCAAGGTCTGCCATGGTTTTAAGAAATGATGAAACCAGGATCATAACCACGAATAAAAAAACGGCAAAAGACGCAAGAATGATTATGACATAGATGAACATGTTGTTCCTCCGGTCTGTCTTCATAATTACGTATTCTGCTGAGTCCTTTCCTGCTGCACGGAGAACTTCGACAATATCCCCCCCGGCATCACTAGCCCTTGCCACAAGGTCGACACTTCGCTCTACAAGTGGAATCGGAATCTCTTTCCCCAGCTGACGAATAGCTTCAAGAAATGCAAAATTCCAGGATATCCTCTGATCAAGCTGGCGGATATGTGGGGTCAGCGCACCATACTCTGCCTGCGAAACCAGGTGAATTGCCCCGGGAAGGGTCATCCCGCTCTCATGCATTCCGGCAAGGTCGCGGAAAAAGTTCGGGAGTGCAACCTCGATACTTCTGATCCGTCTCCCCTCAAGAAGGTCGGTTATTGCAAGAGGGCCGATAATGATAACCGTTGTGAATACTGCGACATCATCGATAAATGAGTTTGTAAGGAGTGCCTGTGGGCCTCCTTCCTGAAGAGCCATGAAAAGACCAATGAAAAAAACTACAAGACCTACAGGTATGGAGACGTAGAGAATATTAACCGGTTTTTCAAATAAGGTCCGAAGCGGGTGTTTTATAAACCGGAGAGCACCTTCTGAATAATGGTGATATGTATCTATCTTTGCATAGATCTCATTCCCTTTCAGATCTGCAGAGGACTCTTTCTTTTCCTTCTTCCCAAACAGTCCCATCTTCACCACTCCGGGGTCATCGAATCTATGAGCACCACGAACATGATACTTCCAAACGGGATGATCAGGTAGATAATAATATATAGCATCATGGGAGTTGATTCACCGGATAAAATGGCCATGATGGACTGGATAAGGATAAGGAACAGGGTTCCGGCCACAAGAGCGGTGACGTAACTCTCTGCAACAAGAGCGAGGGTATCAAGAAACTGTTTCTGTGTCTGCCGGTTCTCTCCCGTATACTGCTCGGCTTTTGTCCGGAAAAATTCTGAAATATTACTGCCTGCTGCTACACTGCCGATACATCCCTGCAGGAAATCACGCATTCTGGGGCTTGGAGTACTCATAGAGACGTTTTTCAGCGCCTCTATGAGATCATGACCAAAAATATCCACTTCCAGGATAATATACCGGGCCTCAACTGATGACTCACCATATATCGTGGAATTCCCAAGCTGCCGAAAGACCTCCGCTGGAGTAATTCCAGCGGTAGACATCGCTGCCAGATAATTGATAGCATAAGGCAGGGTAGACTCAATATCTCTCCTTCTCCCGCCTGCAATAATTGACGGGTACATGAGATAGACCAGGTAGGTAAAACCAAAAAAAACCACAAATGAGACAATACCGGCAAGGATAGTCCCTCCCAGGAGGTAGAATCCCTGCATCCGGTTAATCGTCTCTGCAACATCTACTGGAATGTTTGCACGAAATGTGATGAGTCCTGGTACATCAAGCAGGAATACAAGGAGAGCAACCAGAAGGGAACCGATTATTCCGACAAGAACAGATGTAACGATAGCTGTTGCAAGATAGGCTTCAAAGGTGATACCCATCCGTGCAGACCTGATGTTTTCAATAAGATCATAGTACTTCTGCCGTTTAGCAGATATCCGGTTCCCAAGCAGGGAGAAGCAGAACCTCTCATAAGAATTCATTGCCACCAGACCGGATCTGTTCCATGAGTGTCTCTGCATCCCTGAAGTAGGAGACAACTATCTTGCTTACATCACGAAAATCCCGAATATTTTTCTCCCGCATCCACTCAAGAACCTCCTGCCTCTGAAGCAGGTCACGGCGGATCCGTTCCTCGTCCCATCCGTGCGACTCCATGATGTCTTCCAGGATAAACGACTTTCCCGAATAGGAGATCTCATCGGTTGCCTGCCGCCATCTGAACACTTCATTTGTGATCAGTTCATTTGTCCGGGGATCAATATCCAAAACTTCAATTATCTGCTTGTTTCGCCGGATACGCTGACCACCTACCCGCGCCTGAACCTGGACGCAGACCAGGTTTAATGCAGACAACATGTTTCTTGGAACAGAGATGGGCGGATTTTCCAACCGGTGAACCGCTGAGGATACCGAATCTGCGTGCATTGTGGAATAGGTGACATGGCCGGTTGACATGGCCTGAAAGAGGGTGAGTGCTTCACGCCCCCGGACCTCCCCGACAATCAGGTATTCCGGGCGCTGACGAAGAGCAGCCTTGAGGAGTTCATACATGTCAATCTCCCCTTTGCCACTTACATCAAATGATTCGCGGGTTACACTTGGAATCCAGTTAGCATGGGGAAGTTTCAGTTCACGGGTATCCTCAAGGGTCACTATCTTTGCGAGGGGAGGTATGAAAAGGGAGATTGCATTCAGCGAGGTGGTCTTTCCTGATGCAGTTCCTCCGGCAAAGATGCATGACTTTGCATTCTCAACTGCAAGCCAGAGAAATGCTATCGAAAGGGGAGAAAAAGTTCCCCATTCTATGAGGTCTGTCGGAGTGATCGGTTCCTCCTTGAACTTTCTGATGGTGAACGTGGAACCATGGGCGGTGACTTCAGTCCCAAGGGTCATCTGTATTCGTGACCCGTCCTGCATGGTTGCATCCAGCATCGGGTCTGCTACTGATATATGCTTTCCTGCACGCTGGGCAAGTTTTGTCACGAAAGAATCAAGATCAGACCCATTGGTATACGACAGGCTGGATTCTATGGACTCGTACCTGGAATGATATACAAAAAGTGGTCTTTCCATTCCGTCACAGGAAATATCTTCGATGAACCGGTCATGCATGATTGGGTCAACCAGACCATCACCCAGGAAATCCTTTCTTAGTTGATAATGAACCTTTTCGTACGTCAGGGGATCAAGGTTTATCGCATAGTCAGCCAGAACCTCATTCATCATGGATTCCAGGGTATCTGCTGCAGTCTCACGGGAAATCTGGCGGGTGTTTACGTTCACCCTTTCAAAAATTCCTTTCTTTAATTCATCGATTAACTTTTTTTCAGCGTCTGTATAGACAGGCTCTACCACATCGTAAAGGTACTCATGGGTAGAATAGTTATAGGTGATCCGGACATAGGCAAAAGGAGGATTAACCGGATATACCTCAATTTCTTCAGTCCCGCTTGGAGGTTCATAACTCAGGTTAACCATCATTCCGTGAACTTTTGGATCATACTGTTCACGTTTTTTTGCAAGAGGAGCAATTTTCCCGATTGAACTAAAAAGAGAACGTTTTTTTCCCTTTTCTTCGCGCGAGTCTTTTAGATCCTGAGGTTCCTTCTCTTTTTTCTTCCCAAGGCGCCGGAGTGCAGGGGATTTTTCTGGAACTGTTTTCTTTTTCCCAAAAATTGCAGGTTTCTTTTGTGGTTTTCCCTGGGGCGGGGCTGCGGGCGTAGAAGGATCTCCTGCTGGAACTTCTTTCTTTTTGGCTTCCCTCGCTGTTTTTTTAAGATTCCCCACCCTGATTTTCATAATAAATTATTGCCGGATTGACCGTATACCAAAACCCCCAATGCATCCAGCCATCACATGCCAAAAGAGACACCCCCCTTTTCTATATTACCATAATTACATAAACCCCAATATATAGATAATGGCATACCTTTCCACGAGGTCTGTATCTAAAACTAAACAGGTGTATTAGGGGATATGGTTGAAGATTCTAACGGTAATACCGGAACAATGGTTCGAAAATATGCAGGTAGAAACCGCACTGGAATCAATGGATTTGATCTTGCTCTTGATGGAGGATTTCTTCCAGGAAGTACGATTCTCGTTATTGGTTCGGCAACTTCCGGGATTGACCTGTTTGCACGCCAGTTTTGGGAAGTTAATCCGGAACACCGTCAATTTTTCATGCTTGACGGATATCTCCAGGACAATATGATTCATGCCCGAAGTATGACTACCACAGAAATATTTGCAAATGCCGGAGACGGGGGCATTATCATTGATTCACTTTCAAGTCTTATCATGCGTGAGGGGATCGAACCAGTCCTTACAGGAGTGGTCTCTTGCAGGGAAGGAATCCAGGCATCCCTTGATAATGCCTTCTTTACATTATACGAAGATCTTCATGCACCATATAACGAGATTCTTCTGATAAGACTATGCGATGTCGTTATCCATCTTCATGAAGATAATCAGGGAAATGAGATCATCCGGACGTTAAACGTGAAAAAAATGACCGGCATCCAGCCGCCTTCACGACTGCTCCCCTATATCATCGGCGCCAAAGGAATTGAACTCTCTACAACTTCCCGTGTAGTATAATTACATCCAGTCAAGGAGTCGCCTAAGCCGACCTTGTTCCTTCTTTTCCTCTTCCCTTTTTGGAGTATGGCCAAATCTGCTGTTGATATCGGCAAAGTCAACATAATCAGGATTTTTTGCATCAGACAGGGTCTCTTCTGCCAGAATAATTCCTGAAGAGTTCTTCTTAATCCTGTCAGACAGAGGACTGCTTCCGGGAGAAGATAGGGACAGAATATTCTCATCCTCTGCTTTTTCCATCGTCTTATTACATTCCAATGATGGTGCCGGTATTGCAGGTTCAGCGTCCATCCTGCTGAGAAGAAAATCTACATAATCCTCCACCTGGACTCGCATTCCAGGAGAAAGGTTTAAAATTTTTTCTTCAAGTGTCATGTATTACTGAAATGAAGGGACTAATGATAATACCCGACATGCATGTTCCGCCAGGGAAGTATACAGATATGCTTCTTCCAGGGTTTTTCCAGTGGCAAATGTGCCATGTCCCCGGGCAATGCAAAGTCCCGTAAGGGCCAGACAGTCAGCTACGTCCTCTGCAAGCTCCCTGCTTCCCGGCTCTCCTGTGGCGACGGGAATTGTCGGGCAAAACATCCTGCCTTCGCTGTCAAGAGGACTAATTTCGTCAAGCACCAGTGATGCAGAGACTGCATACGGGGGATGGGCATGAACAATTGCCCGGTGTCGTGTCTGTTGATACACTGCCCGGTGAACTCTCCATTCGCTCGATGCCTCTGATGGAACATCACCAAAAAGCGGAACACGGACAAGTTCACCTGGATCATCAAGATATGAACCAGTCCGGGTGAGAAGAAAATTCTCCTCACTATCCCTGATACTCATATTGCCAAAATTCCCACCTACCAGGTGTTCAGCAAAGAGACGTTTTCCTATCCGGACAAATTCTTCTGCAGACATTTCACACAAACCGGATTCCAACGTCTTTCATCCGGTTATACCGGGCAACATTCAAAAGAAGCGGTGTGATACTCTCAACAATATGCGAACCAGATAGCGGACCGGCATCATATGCTTTTAGAAGTGAGATCCTATCCACAAGATCCATTACAATCTGCTTAGCTTGTGCATCATCACCACAGACCGGAACAGAATACGTAAGATCACTATGAATATCCCGCCATTTGTTCCCGGCAATATTGTTAAATGCTGTACAAATCCGGGTACTGGCTGGCAGAATACTCTTCAAATAGAGAGCCGCAGATCCCTCAGCTGGGGGAGTGTAAACAAAACTCTCCTTTCTTTCCATTGGATTAACCGGGCTTATTACAATCTTGTCTTCCCAGCCGGTCAGTCCCTCTACCGTTGACCTGACATGTTTAAATGGAACCGCAAGGATAATGAGATCTGACTCATCCACCACATTCTGGTTTGATCCTCCTTTAACAGAGCACTCAAACTTGTTTTCCTTTGCAGAGAAAAGGCAGACATCACAGGTCTCCTGTGCTTTTGCCACATCACGTGAACCTACGCAGACATCCATGATCCGGGACAGGCGCATGGCCATCCCTTCTCCTATCTCACCGGTTCCACCGATTATACCTATCCGCACGATTACTCCACCAGGGGACGAAGAACTGATTCCAGGGTATCTGTTTCAGTAACACCCTGGAATTTCTGAATTACTACACCATCCTTTTCAATAATAATTGTAGGAACTACTGAAATGTGATAATTCTGGGCTTCAGCCAGATGTTCATCAACATTTATCTTGCGGATTTCCACAAGATCGCCCATCCTCTGTTTCAGTTCCTCCAATATCGGGCCCATCCGCCTACAGGGCCCGCACCAATCGGCATAGAAGTCCATAAGAATCGGTTTTGACATGTTGCACCTTAGCAGAAGTGCGTTAAAAAAACAGATAAAAGTATGGTATCGGTTATTTGGAGAGGATTGACATAATAATCCGTCCATAAGCTGGACGGGTGACAAGAACTCCCACTATTACACCGAGTATGGTAATTATTGCAAATCCACGAAGGGTGGAAAGGTCCATGACTGCCAGCGGAAGCATGGCTATGAATGCAGTGCCTGCTGATACAACGATGATACCGAGTGCACGCCTTAGTCGTTTCATGTACAGGTTCGGGGACGGGACTTTTCCTTCATGCAATATCTCATCAGTAATGATCACCAGCTGGTCGATCCCAGTACCCAGCACTGCAATCAGACCGGCGATGGTTGCAAGGTCAAGCTGTAGGAAAAATACTGTTGCTGCCAGCAGGATGATCACTTCAGATGCGTTAATCATGACCATCGGGAGCACGATACCGGGCTCACGGTACCGGTAATAGACGCTGATTGCAACTGCTACAAGTGCAAAGATACCAGCAAGAACACTCCAGAATTTAAACTGGTCTCCAAGTTCAGGAGATACAGAACCAGAACCTGCGATACTGACACCAACAGGCAGGGCACCATTACGCAGGTGGATTTCCAGAAGTTTTGCCTGTTCACGCCCTTCTTCCCCATAACCGGTTGAAGCCAGGAGATTTGTTGTTGGTTTACTCTGAAGTTCCACGGCAAGATCTGGAGAGAGCGGGGCAGAATATACCACTTTTCCATCAAGGATCATGTCAAGGTTGTGGCCTTCCGGAGATCTGGTTGCTCCTGATTTAATCGCTGCCTGGCGGAGATCTTCCCCTGCGCTTTTTGAAATAACAAAGGATACTCCCCAGTTGTCGCTGTTTGGTGGGGTTTGTGCCGGGTTTGCAACCGACTGAATAGCATCACCAAAGAGCACATGCTCGGTCTCGTTGCCGGTTGTATGAATACGAATCTCAAACTTACCCTGCTTCCCGACGATCTCCTGGGCTTCACCCATAGAAACACCAGCCATTTCTATCCTAATGTACCGGCTGATACCATTGAGTGCAGTAATCACGTAGACCTTGGCATCCCGTGTTCCAAGACTATTAATCTTGTTTTCAAGGATTCGTTTGACATCTTCCCCGGTTTCCTTGGTCACTCCGGGATTATAAGAAACAAGTTCGGTCTTCAGTTCGGAGAAGACTTCCCGTAGTTCTTGTTCAGATATGTTTTTCCTGACTTCTACAGTATTTTCATCTACAAGAAATACCTCGGCATCAAGTTTAGTCCGAAGCTGTGTTACAAACTCATCAACAGTCAAATCGGATTTAAATGTCGCGATTGCGGACTGAAATTCGAGTTGAATCCAGGAACCACCATCAAGATCAAGGCCAAACTGCAGGTTTGTCTCAAGACCGGAGGGTCCGGGGTGCGGGAAGATGATAAGTATTGATGCTATGAGCAAAACCAGGTAAATTGCAACCCGGTAATCCTTTATCATCTCCATAAAGGTTGATTTATCCATTTATGCACCCCGCTGTACGGATGAAAGGCGACCCTTTCCTTCAAGCATGTACCACTTCAGGATACCTGCATTGGTGAGCCAGGTATTCATGACATCAAATACAAGTCCTATCAGAAGCACTGCGCCAATCTCAGAAATTATCTGAATACCGCCAATGCTTGCGATAAGCCACATGGCAAAGATTGCACCAAAGGTGGTTGAAGTCATGATGATACCGGTCCGAAAAGCACCCTGCATCTTTTCATCAAACTTCCCTTTGCGTTTTAAAACACGTGAGGTCAGCAGGATATCACTATCCACGGAGTACCCGATAAGCATCAGAAGAGCAGCCGTAGTCCCAAGAGAGAGCTGAATACCAAGAATATTCATGCACGCGGCAGTCATAACCATGTCAGCAAATGCAGAAATAACAACTGCAGCAGCTGGAACAAAGGATCTGAATGCAACAAATACCACAATGGCCATACCGATAAAAGATATAATCAGGGCAATTATCGCCTGGTCCTGGAGGGTTTTTCCAAATGAGGAACCTATCTGATCTATTTTTGCCCCCTTATATTTCCCTTCAACCATTTTGGTAAATTCAATCGCGGTATTATCATCCATTGGCCCGAACTTCAGGTACATACCGTTGTTTATTCCTTCATTCACACTGATAAGAGGATATCCGGAAAAAAAGGCAGATAACTCTTCGGGGGTCTCATCAGTAACGATAGTAACGCTGATACCCCCCATAAATTCAATTCCCGGACTAACGGGAAGACCGGTCTGCATCCACATCATCCCAACGGATAGCAGTGATACTAACAGGATCACTACCGGGATGACACAGAGCTTCACCGGTGAGATGGAGCTGATATCATAGGTGAAAAAATTCATGCGCAGAAGGGTTGGCGCCTGATACTCATTAAACCATCATCTGACATGGATGAAAAATCACAAAATAAAACAAGAAACCTTATGATCCTGGATTTGTAAAAGGAGGGTATGACAATGCATTCAAGAGAGCAGATTGTAGAACAGAGACTTCGGAGCTGGATATCCGGAGATCCCACAGGAGTTCGTCGTGCAGCTCTCGCATTATTTCTCCATAGAAAAGACCTCTCCATAGAAGATATATACGAGTCTCTCGCCAGGTCATACCCGGTGTCATATCATGGAGTAGGAGGGATGATCGGACTTGTGTCTTCACGAATCGGCATACTACAGGGGAAACGGGATGAGACAAAAGGATGTCGATTATACCGGATTAAGGAGCAGGATGTTTCACGGGTGAAACGGATCCTGGCATCATAACAGGCACATCACAAGCATTTTTTCCCATCCGGTATCAAATGAGAGGGATGTATGAGCAAAACTCCAGCCTCTTTGAAGAGTCTGGTCTCCACTCGATCTTTATCGATGACGCGGTGATCGAGTATATTGCGGAACGCAACACAGATTTTCGTATCTCCACATCATGCGGGGGTCCGGTGCTCCTTCCAGTTTCATATAAACCACCAAAACCAACTGATCTTGCGCTCAAAGCAGGAGAAAAGACCATTTATATCTCGATGTACCAGGCACGGTACATCGACCACATCCACATGGGCCTTGTTCCCTATCATGTTACCATGAGAGACGAGGCATTTTCTGAAGAATACAATGGATTGTAATGAGTTTTGAAGAGAAAGAGCATACTGCCGACATATTGATGCATATCAGGGCAGGAAATCTAGAAGACCTTTTTTCTGAAGCAGGCCATGCCCTGATGAAAACCATATACAGGGGCCAGACAAAACAGGAAATGGAGATCTCCATCCAGGTGGTTGGAGAAACACCCGAGCACCTGCTCCATTCATTTTTGTCAGAACTTCTCTTTGAATCAGAGGTTGCAAATATTGTCTTCTCAGAATTCCTGGTAACAATTGAGGATAACAAGGCACGAATTATCATGAGAGGAGAACCCTTTTGCTCCCCAGTTCACGGCGGAGGAACCGAAGTAAAAGGGATATCCTGGCACAATCTTTCAATCACCAGGGAAAAGGATGAATATTCATGTGATATATTGTTCGATGTGTGAGGTGCAGGATGATAGAAGGAATAACAAAAATCGGAGAATATGAATGGGAACTGCCCGTCGGTTATGTCAAAGGGATGCTTGTTCCAGGCAGGTTTTTTCTTTCTGAAAAACTCACCGCAACCCTTGAAGAAGGGGCCTTACAGCAACTTGCCCAGGTTGCAACCATGCCAGGAATAATCAATCATTCACTCGCTATGCCGGATATTCACTGGGGATACGGATTTCCCATAGGAGGTGTTGCTGCATTTGATTATCAGACCGGCGTAATATCCCCGGGAGGAGTTGGCTTTGATATTAATTGTGGGGTCAGGCTCCTTACCACACCACTCACCCTCAAAGATCTTGCACAAAAAAAAGAAATACTGGATGCATTGTATGACGCTGTCCCTGTCGGGGTAGGAGCCAGATCATCTCTTCGTCTTTCAGATAAACAACTTGAGACGATGATGGCTGACGGGGCAGGATTTGCTGTAGCAGAAGGATACGGAAATGCAGATGATCTTCTCCATTGTGAAGAACAGGGCAGAATGAAGGAGGCAGAACCATCCCATGTTTCAAGGAAAGCCCGGTCAAGAGGAGTCCCACAGAGTGGAACACTTGGAGCGGGAAACCATTTTCTCGAGATCCAGACCGTTGATGAGATCTATGATGAATCCGCAGCAAAAGCCTTTGGAATTGAAAAAGGCCAGATATGCATGATGGTCCATTGTGGCTCCCGGGGACTTGGACACCAGGTCTGCACCGATCACCTGCAGGTCCTGGAACAGGCTACCTCAAAATATCACATACATCTCCCGGACAAACAGCTGGCCTGTGCACCCCTGACATCGCCGGAAGGTAAAGCCTATTTTGGTGGAATGGCTGCAGCTGCAAACTATGCCTGGGCAAACAGGCAGATAATTACTCACCAGATCCGCAAGGTACTAACAAGGATGTGTGGAATCTCATATGATGATATCCGCCTTGTTTATGATGTGGCTCATAATGTTGCCAAGATAGAAGATCATGACATTAACGGAAAAAACACCCGGGTCTGTGTTCATAGAAAAGGCGCTACCCGTGCCTTTGGACCGGGATGTCCTGATGTTCCCTTGGATTACGCATCAACCGGCCAACCGGTGATAATTCCCGGGAGTATGGGTTCATCATCATATCTTCTCAAAGGAACTGATGTGGCCATGAACAGGACATTTGGTTCTACCTGTCATGGTGCTGGTCGTGTTCTTTCACGATCACAGGCAAAGAAAAAGATACAGGGTAAGACAATCCGTGAGACACTTGGAAAAGCAGGAATCATGGTTAAAGCACCACATGATAGCGCTATCGCTGAAGAGGCACCTGATGCCTACAAGTCATCTCTAGAAGTGGTATCAGTAGTTCATAACCTGGGGATATCACGACTTGTTGCACGACTCGAGCCGGTGGGAGTAATCAAGGGATAAATGACATCTCATATTGCATTCATCTGGGAAGGTCCGGTACTTTTTACCAGGCTGTTTGAAGATTGTGGTATCTCCTGTGAACTGGTAACCCCACATCTTCTTGCCGCCCCGTTTTTCCGGAAAAAATTCAATGGGATCGTCATTCCAGCCGGATTTGCATCTGAACAGCATATCAGGATACTGACTGCACTTCGTGCAATCAGTTCAAGAATTGACAGATATGTAAAAGAAGGCGGAACAATTCTCGCTTTTGGTGGAGGAGCAGATAAGCCGTCTGCATATGACTGGCTTTCTCCTTCGTTTTCCTATAATTTTGGTTTTAGTGAGGAACATCCGGTGCGAAACCACTCACATCCCTGTGCATCCATCATCGAAGAGGAAACAGATACCATTTCCATTGACGGTACACTTGAGGGAATCCAGGATAAAGAGTTGGTAATTCTTAACACTGAAAAAGGCCCGGTTCTCATCCATGTACCATACGGAAAGGGAAAAATTGTTGTCTCAACAATTCATGAATATCCTTCCCGTACTTTCATCACCGGTTTATTCGCCCATGCAGGCGAAGGATTATTGTAGTGAGACACAAGGGAATAATTGAGGGAAAATAATGAGTAAGTATATCTTATCTGAGCAGGCTGGTGCATCAGATTGGATCCCGATCTGTATGGCCGTTCACGAGATAGTAGGAAAATTGCCGGTTACTGCTCGTTCACTGGAGAAAAACGGGATTTGTATTGAAAACGGTGAGGTAGTTGATCCAGACTATACAGGACCAGTCCTGGAAGAGGTAATACAAACAGGAAAACTTCAGAAAGTGACTCCGCTGACCGGCCGGTACAAGGGAGTCCCCGTCCTTGTTGCGCCATTAAAGGATGCAACTAACAAAACCATGGCAGCTATCGGGGTTGTCGACATCACCGGCATCTTTGACCTTGCTAACCTGATGGAACACCAGTCTGCAATAATCAAACAAGTCTGCGGAAAAGATCCCTGTCCGCTTCCGACCGAACAGATCCGGGCAAAACGGTGATTACATGTACATACAGGCATTCAAAGTCCTTGAAATCTTAGAAGCATCAGAAAAACCAGTAGAGACCAATGAGATAGCAATGGCTTTATCCCTCTCAAAGTCAGCGGTTTGGAAACATATTAATGAACTCCGCCAGCTCGGATACGATATCACCGCTTCAGATGATGAAGGATATGTCCTGCATGATAAAAACCAGGATTTCAGACCTCATATCATTTATCGTCACCTCAAAACCCGGTTAATTGGCAGGAAAATGCGGTTTTTCAAGACCATCCCTTCGACAATATGGTATGGAAAAGACCTCGCTGAACAGGGAGGAATAGACGAACTAAGCGGGATGGTAATCATCGCAGAAGAACAGACCGGTGGAGTCGGCAGAATGGGAAGGGCCTGGGTTTCTCCTGCAGGGGGTATCTGGGTGACAATAATCCTGCAGCCACAAATCCCGATTGACCATCTATTCATGCTTACTCTTGCCGCGTCGGTTTCAGTTGCCAGAGTCCTGCGTAAGATGTATGACATTGGTGCTCTTATCAAATGGCCCAACGACATCATCATCGGAGACAAAAAAGTTGCGGGAATTCTGCTGGAGCTTGGAGCAGAAGGAGAGAAGGTGCAATATTGCCTGCTTGGGATGGGAATAGATGCAAACGTTAACCTTGACTCATTAAACCAATCCATCAGAGGTACCATGACCTCCATCAGCCAGGAGGTTGACAAAGATATTGACCGGGCAGTGCTTCTTGCTGCCATACTCAAAGAATTTGAGAATCGGTACGAGATGATCATACAGGGAGAATATGATGCCGTCATCAGGGAATGGAAAAATTTCTCATCAACTATCGGAAGAAGGGTCCGGATAATTACCCTGCGATCCCTCTTTGAGGGCGAAGCAATTGATGTTGATCCAAACGGTGCACTGGTCGTAAAGAAAGACAATGGTAAAATTGAACGGGTTATTGCCGGCGATTGTATCCACATATAATCATGGCCGGGGATTATCACCGATCGGTTATCATCACCCATTCAACTCTTTTTATCGCGATGATTACCGTTTTTTCATGGATTTCCATACCCTTTATTCCGGTCCCGATAACATTGCAGACCCTTGCGGTTCTTTTGACCGGGACAATCATGAAACGGTATGCAATTATTCCGATGAGTATGTACCTCATCCTTGGTATCATCGGATTTCCGGTTTTTCATAACGGAACTGCAGGTGTCGGCGTGTTGCTCGGGCCTACCGGAGGTTATCTCATAGGATTCATCGCTGCAGCAGTGCTACTGGGACTATGTTATGAGAAGACAGATGACCGGATCCACATAGCAGGACTTGTCCTTGGGACACTGCTAATCTATGCATGTGGCCTTTCCTGGCTAATTCTCTCTGTTCCGATGAATCCTGTCCCGGCCATTGTCGCAGGTATGCTCCCATTTATTCCAGGTGACATTATAAAAGCAGCAGCAGCATTTCTTATCACAAAGCGTATCCAGCCATATACAGGAAAGATTTCAGTCCGATGATATGTATTGATTCCGTGATGGCAGGAATTCTCTCCATCCCGTCATGCACGATTAAACCTGGAATCTGTGCAATAACCGGCCCAAATGGATCAGGAAAAACCTCCTTTTTAAAACTTCTTTCAGGGATAATCCATCCGGAAAGAGGAACGGTGATAATTAGGGGAGAAGACCCTGACAGATGCACAATAGGATGGGTTGGTGAATATCCTGACCGGAACATGCTCTTTACCAGGGTATATGATGAACTGGCTTCTCCACTCAGATTTGCGCATTTTTCCTGTGAAGAGATTGAACAAACAATAAAGACACTAGCCAGTGATTTGGGAATCACGCACCTTATAACAAGGGAGATCCGGGGGCTTTCCGGGGGAGAACTAGTACTCGTTGCTTTTGGAGCAGCTCTGATAGCAAAGCCTGATCTCCTCATCCTGGATGAGACTGATTCTCACCTTGATGATGAATTCTGTTTCAGACTGGATGTAATCATTAAAAAGTCCAATATCAGGCATGTAGTATTTTCTACACACCGGCCTGAACGAATGGCAACAGCTGACGAAATAATCATCCTCGATGAGGGCAGAATAGTCTCCCAAATATCATTATTAGATAAGGGAAACCGGGAATTCGATGAACGCTTACAGGATCCCTGGTTCTGGAGAAGGGTGTATAAACATATTCCAGGAGATTCCTGATGAAAAGAGAGATGAACAGGGTGCATCTGCAGGGAGTAGTAAAGAAAAAGGGAACCTTTACCCTGTATGCAGAGGGTGAATTTTTCCCCGGTGTTCACCTGATAACCGGAAAAGTTGGATCAGGAAAGACCAGTCTTGGTGAGATCCTTGCAGGAATACATACCCCAGATGAGGGAACAATCTCCTGGGAAGGTAACATGCGCGTCATGTTGCTTCAGGATACCAGTTACCATGTCACCACGATAACTGTCCGCGAAGAAGCAGCAAGCTGGCATGGTAACGCCGATCAGATAATTTCACTCGCGGGTCTCGCAGATAAAAAAGATACAGACCTGTTTTCTTTGTCCAGGGGAGAACTAAAACGTCTTATTCTGGCTGCAATTCTTACAGGGAAATATGATATAATCGTCCTTGATGAGCCATATGCCGGCCTGGACAATGAAGCGAGAAAATGGGTTAACCGGATTATTGAAATTTCAGAAAACCAGGTGATAGTCATCATCAGCCATGACATCACCTCACTTCCGGATGTTCAGTATCTCTGGGAAATGGATGAGGGAAAGCTCTTCTGCATCGGGAGAGTTCCAGAAGAACTAAAAAATTGGAACCGTCCTCCCCCACTTGTCAGGTACCTGTGGAGGAATGGAATCATCCTGGAAGGCCTGGCGCGATATGACCTGGAGAAGGCTGTATGCAGGATCCCAGAATAAGAATACTTGGAGCTGCACTTCTTTCCGGAGCAGCATGGTTTTCTCTGACCGGTGCATTTCTGACTCTTCTCTGGTGGGCAGTCTTTGGGCGCAGAACATCCATCCGATCAATCAGAGTATTCATCCTTATCCTGGCCGTTCCGGCAGTGATGAGTATTGCAGCGATTTATTCAGGGAGAGACGGTATTTCCTACTTTATCAGGATTACTTCGGTGCTTATTATCGCTTCCTGGATGTATACAGAACGATATCCGGGAGAGCTACTGGATGTAGGGGTATTTTTCGGGGGCACCAGAATAGGGTTTGACCTTGGTCTCATCGGTGAACTGAGCATGTCAGCACTCCAGGTACTGGCATGGGAGACAGAACGGGTCTCAGTTGCTATCAGGCAGAAAGGAAACCGGCTTAACCTGGGAATAATACCGGCAGTCTTCTCGGGAATAGTAATACGGCAGCTGCAACTTGCACAGGAACGGGCAACTCTCCTGACTCTTCGGGGATACGTGAGAGGAGGAACACATTGTCCTTCCTTTGTCTCACCACCAATAGACTGGATAGCCGGAGCATTTTCCTGCGCCATTTTCCTCTTTTCCCTCATTGCGGGAGAGTTTTTTATGATATCCAGTTCAACCTTTATTGTTTGAACCGCACCCTGGCGGATTAAAAGGTGTATACATGAGTTCTGACCGACAAAAACGGCTTTTAATAACAGATACGACACTTCGGGATGCACATCAGTCACTTATTGCAACCAGGATGAAAACTGATGATATGCTTCCTCTCACCCGGGCAATAGATAAGGCCGGTTTCTTCTCGGTTGAAGCATGGGGAGGAGCAACCTTTGACAGTTGCATCCGGTTTTTAAACGAGGATCCATGGGAACGTCTGCGGACGCTTAAGGATGAATTACACCACACCCCTATCCAGATGCTGCTTCGTGGCCAGAACCTTGTCGGGTACCGGCATTACTCTGATGATGTTGTTGAAAGATTTGTAGATCTCTCCCATAAAAACGGAGTTGATATTTTCAGGGTTTTTGATGCGTTAAACGATATCAGAAACATGAAGTACCCGATGACCAGAGTAAAGGAAACAGGTGCACATCTCCAGGGAACCATTTCATACACCACTAGCCCGGTCCACTCGGTAAAGGGTTTTGTAGACCTGGTACGGGAACTCTATGCCAGCGATTGTGACTCTGTCTGCATCAAGGATATGGCAGGTCTCATTATGCCGGAGGTTGCACGGGAGTTGATTACCGGGATAAAAGACGAGATGGATATACTAGTTGACCTGCACAGCCATTGCACAAGTGGAATTGCACCCATGGCATACCAGGCTGCCATCAGTGCAGGAGTGGATATCCTGGATACCGCCATGTCACCATTTGCCCTTGGAACCAGTCAGCCGCCAACCGAAAGTATCATTGCATCAGTAAAAGGAACACCGCGTGATACCGGATCTGACCTGCTTGTGCTCAGGGAAATAAGGAACGAGTGCCTGAAAATCCGGAGAAAATATGAAGGCCTCTTTACCCCGGTTGCTGAAAGAGTTGACAGTGATGTCCTCATGTACCAGCTTCCAGGCGGGATGATAACTAATCTTGTCTCCCAACTTCAGGACCAGGATGCTCTTGACAAGATTGATCAGGTATTCGCTGAAGTTCCACGGGTTCGTCAGGATCTTGGATATCCACCCCTGGTCACCCCGACATCACAAATTGTCGGTACACAGGCAGTGTTCAATGTTCTAACCGGTGCCCGGTACAAAACTATCTCAAATGAAGTCAAGGATTACGTAAAAGGTCTGTATGGAAAACCTCCAGGCCCGATATCCGATGAAATGAGAACCCTGATTATCGGACATGAAGATGTGATTGCGATAAGACCCGCAGACCTGCTGCCACCCATGTATGAGAAGATGAAAGCCGAAGCGAGTGCGGCCGGATTAATAAAAAGAGAAGAAGACGTTCTCACCTATATTTTGTATCCTGCAATTGCTCCTTCATTCCTGAAGGGAGAAAGAAAAGCAGAACCAATACCATCAGCAGTTCAGAAAAAAGAATCTGAACTCTCTCTTCCGTCATCCATGCAGGTTGAAGTTGACGGGGAAACATTCACGGTCAGGATCCTGGCAATTGGAGATCAGACAATAGAGGGTAAACCAAGGGCTTCTGATGCGCCAAAAGAAGACATTCCCGGCGGTGTAAAAAGCAATATGCAGGGAATGGTCCTGAAAATCCAGGTAGGAAGGGGAGACAGGGTTAAAACCGGGGAAACCCTGGTTGTCCTGGAAGCGATGAAGATGGAAAATCCTATCACAAGTCCCCGTGACGGAGTGGTTAAGGACATCTTTGTTGATGCCGGGGACACCGTGCTGGCTGGAGACGTGCTTTTGGTGATTGAATGAAATTTTTTGAAAAAATCCTCATCGCCAACCGGGGAGAGATCGCGATCCGCGTGATGCGTGCTTGTCGCGAACTTGAGATCGACACCGTTGCCATCTATTCAGAAGCAGATAAGGACTCTCTTTTTGTCCATTATGCAGATGAGGCGTTTCCAGTCGGTCCGGCACCTCCATCCAAATCTTACCTGAACAAGGAGCGGATTGTTTCGGTAGCAAAAAAAGCCGGGGCAGAGGCAATTCATCCGGGCTATGGGTTTCTTGCTGAGAATGCTGACTTTGCAAAGTTGTGCGAGGAAGAAGGTGTCACGTTCATCGGCCCGAAGTCCAGGACAATTGCGGCAATGGGATCCAAGATCCGTTCAAAACAGACGATGAAAAATGCTGGTGTCCCCGTACTTCCCGGGACAGATGGAGGCGTTAATGACCTGGATGAGGCTGCAAAAACCGCGGACAAGATCGGGTACCCGGTTATTGTTAAAGCGAGTGCCGGTGGCGGGGGGATCGGGATGCAGATTGTCCATGATCCTTCAGAGATTGAATCTGCTATTGAAGGGGCAATGAGGATTGCAGAATCTGCATTTGGTGACCGGACGGTATTCATTGAAAAATACCTGGAAAAACCCCGTCATGTAGAGGTTCAGGTATTTTGTGATGAACATGATAACAGGGTCCATATGTTTGAGCGTGAATGCTCAATTCAACGAAGACACCAGAAACTGATCGAAGAAGCACCCTGTCCGGTGATGACACCTGAACTCAGGGAAAAAATGACTGACTCTGCATTACGGGTCGCAAAAGCGGTAGACTATGTAAATGCCGGAACGGTGGAATTCCTCTATAATAACGGGGAGTATTATTTCATGGAGATGAATACCCGTCTCCAGGTGGAACATACCGTCACCGAGCTTGTCACCGGGATAGATATTGTAAAGCAACAGATTATCGTTGCATCCGGTGATCCTCTTGAATATCATCAGGAAGATATAACACTCAAAGGTCATGCCATTGAATGCCGTATTAACGCTGAAGATCCGTTGAATAATTTCGCAGCAGATCCCGGTAAAATTACCAGGTACCGTTCACCAGGTGGTCCGGGTATCAGGCTTGATTCAGGTATTCATGCAGGGTATACCATCCCGCCTTTCTATGACTCCATGATTGCTAAACTGTGTGCATGGGCAATGAGCAGAGAATATGCAATTGCGCGGATGAAAAGAGCAATTTATGAATATGTTATCCTTGGTGTAAAAACAACCCTCCCACTTCATCATGCCGTTATTCATAATCCAGAATTTATTGCAGGCAATACGCACACACACTTCCTCCAGGAAGAGCATATCAGTAAAACGCTCAAGCGATACATCCAGGATGAAGAGACCAGGATGACACAACTTGCAACACCGCTGCGAAGTGACAAAAAAGTGGCAGCAATCGCCGCCGGTCTTGCAGCAGTAATTGAAAAAAACCGACAGATCTAAATGAGAAGACAAGATAATATTGTCAGATCTATCGCGTATAAACGATATCCTTTCTTTCTCTCCTTTTTGTCATGTCGCGCTGTGTGACAACAATGAGCCCTATTGTGTTCCCATGTGTTTTGCGTACCATGAGGGAAGGATATACCTGCATTCAGCAGATGAGGGGAAAAAAATTTGAATTCTTCAGAAAAATCATCTGGTCTGTATCGTTGTCGAACTTAACTGTTCGATAATTAAAGCCGAATCTACATGTGGATATGGAATGGCATATGAAAGTGTCATACTTGAGGGAATGACTACTTTTTTGGAAGGCAAAGCAAAACAAAAGGGCCTGGAAATTATTGCTTTACGATACCCCGATACAAAAGGAGGCCCATACCCGGCTGAAAAGATAACTAACCTGTCAGTCATTGAAGTCGCGATAATTTCATGTACCGGACGACGATCAGTAACTATTTCCCCCTGATCCTCAATTAAAGTCAACCTCACCTGCAACCCAGTTTAGAAACTCCTCATGACCAGACATGACCGGCAGACAGAGCACTTCAGGAAGATCATAGGGATGAATAGAAACCAGGAACTTTGTTAATTCATCTGCTGCACTACAGGTTGTTTTTATGATCAGAAGTTCTTCAGTATCATCACAAATCCGGCCTTCCCACCGGAATATTGACCGGACTGGAAAGACATTGACACAGGCTGCAAGTTTTTTATCAATGATCTGGCCGGCAATATCACGCGCTACTTCAGAGGGGACGGTGCAGAAAACCACCATTGCACCCTGGCTGCCTTTTTTGTTCATGATTCAGATCTTTCTTTTCTATTTCATCAGGACTACTGATCCATTAGATCGTCAGATTTATCAATTTAGACGACTTTCTTATAATGCAATTTGTGCTGTTGTGGCCTAGCTGGTTAGGGCGCCAGACTCATAAGTTTATGACTGAGATATCTGGAGGTCGCGGGTTCGGATCCCGTCAACAGCATCAGGACAACGTGTCCGGATCTTTTACACCCCTTTTTTTAAAGAGCCAGTTTATACATTCAGCTATGCCCCTG